>Ga0134121_10004454_pt1 | contig 11489 bp, 12 predicted proteins | sample KB301_FD_96463 | JGI IMG/M metagenome (GOLD analysis project Ga0134121, IMG submission 96463) | Terrestrial soil microbial communities without Nitrogen fertilizer from Kellogg Biological Station, Michigan, USA - KB3-0-1 | ecosystem: Environmental > Terrestrial > Soil > Unclassified ...
AACGGCATGGTCGTCGGCCTCAAGCTCGTCGTCGACAGCGACGATCTCATGATCATGACCGAGCAGGGCAAGGCCATCCGCATGCGCTGCGCCGACATCAAGACGATCTCGCGCAACACGCAGGGCGTGCGCCTGGTGCGGTTGACCGAAGGCGACAAAGTCGCCCGTGTCGCGCCGATCGCCGTCGAACCGCCGATCAACCCCGAGCTTCCGCTCGGTGACCAAAAGAAGTAAGGGCTGGCGGGTCCTCCCGCACACGGCCGAGATAGCGCTCGAGATCACGGGCGCGTCTTGGCCGTCATTTTTTCGGAACGCCGCGCGCGGCCTTTGCGAGATATATGGATTCGACCCCGCGCCGATCGATCCGCGCCGAAAACAGGTCAAAAAAAAGTTCAAAGCCGCGACGCCAGAGGAGCTGCTCGTCGATTGGCTCAACGAGCTTATCTTTCTCGTGTCGACGAAGGGCTGGCGGCCGGGCGGCGTGCGCATCCTGGAGGCCGGCAAGTGCTGTCTGACTGCCGAATTGGCCTCCGCAGAGGAGATTGCATCGCCGAAGCTCGAGATTAAGGCGGCGACCTTTTCGGCGTTGAATGTCGTTCGGGAAAAGGGGCGGATTGCCGCCCGATTGATCCTCGACGTCTAGTTTCAGATCAGCGGAAGTGGGGCTGTTTGTCCATGACGTGGATCTCGAATTTGCGCCGGGTCTCGCCCTGCCGGTTCACGATCTCCAGCGACGCGTAGATCAGGATCCAATTCCCGCCCGGCTTGATCGAAATCTCCTGCGTCGCGGAAAGATTCAGCCGGCCCGAGTGGACCGAAAACCCGTGATTCCCGGTCTCAAGGAGGATCTTTCGGGACACTTTGCACGGACGGATGCCGCGATCCTGCAGCTCCAACGATAGAACCTGCGTGCCGTCGACCGTCAGCGCGACATCGGTCTTGCGCGCGCCTTGGCAATCGAAATAGACGTTCACGTTCGCGAGCTCCGCGGCGGACGCGGGTTCAGTAATCGTCGCTAAGAGCGCTAGAACCAGGAGCCGAGTCATGGATGGAGCTTATCCCCTAAGCGCCCGGCTTTCAAGCTCATTCGGGGCGCTTTGCTACAATGGAGAAGGGCCATGAGCTATACTCGTTTCAGAAAGATCGACGAATATCGCTGGGAGCTGCCGGCGTGGGGCGCCATGCGCGTGCCGGGGCTCGTCTACGCGACCGAGAAGATGCTTCCCAAGCTCGAGCGCGAGAAGGTGGCGGAGCAGATGGCCAACGTCGCGACCTTGCCCGGCATCGTCGGGCGTTCGCTCGCGATGCCGGACGCCCATTGGGGTTACGGCTTCCCGGTCGGCGGCGTCGCAGCGATGGACGCCAAAGAGGGCGTCATCAGCCCCGGCGGCATCGGCTACGACATCTCCTGCGGCGTGCGGCTGCTGCGCAGCGATCTTGCGGCCTCCGCCGTGCGGCCCAATCTCTCGCGGTTGATGGATCATCTGTTCAACGCCGTCCCCTCCGGAGTAGGCTCGGAGGGACGCCTCCATCTAAAGGAAGCGGAGATGCGGCAGGTCTTCAAGAAAGGCGCGCACTGGGCCGTCAGCAGCGGCTATGGCCACGGCGACGACCTGGAGACCGTGGAGGACGGAGGCTTTCTGGAATCGGCGGATCCGGAGCTTCCCTCCGAGCGCGCCGTCGAGCGCGGCCGAAACCAACTCGGCACCCTGGGCAGCGGCAACCACTTCCTGGAAGTCCAGGAGATCGACGAGATCTTCGACGAGAAGACGGCCGAGGCGTTCGGGCTCTTCCAGGGACAGCTCGTCGTCTCGATCCACACCGGCTCGCGGGGGTGCGGCTATCAGATCTGCTCGGATTTCTTGAGCGTCATGCAGAAAGCCGCGTCGAAGTACCGCATCGCCTTGGCCGATCGCCAGCTGTGCTGCGCGCCCATCGACTCGCCGGAAGGCCGAGACTATTTCGCGGCGATGTCGGCGGGCGCGAACTTCGCGCGCGCCAACCGGCAGATGATTACGCATCAGACGCGGCGCGCCTTCGAGACTGCGCTCGAGATCAATCCGCGCGACCTGGCGATGAAAGTGGTTTACGACGTTTGCCACAACATTGGTAAAATGGAGCGGCACCAAGTGGACGGCCGCGAGGTCCGCGTGTGCGTGCACCGCAAGGGCGCGACGCGCGCGTTTCCGGCGGGACATCCGGAAGTGCCCGCACCGTACCGCGCCGTCGGCCAGCCGGTGCTGCTGCCGGGCTCGATGGGCACCTACTCGTACGTGCTCGTCGGCACCGAGCGCGCGATGAAGGAGACGTTCGGCACCACGGCGCACGGCGCCGGCCGGATGATGAGCCGCACGCAGGCGTCGAAACAGATCGAGGGACGGGAATTGATGGAACAATTGAAGAGTCAGGGTATCGAGGTCCGCACTGATTCCTACCGCGGCTTGGCCGAGGAGGCGCCGTTCGCCTACAAGAACGTCTCCGAAGTCGTCGAGATCTGCCACGGCGCCGGCCTCGCGCGCAAGGTAGCGCGGATGCGCCCGATGGGGGTCGTGAAGGGATGAGGCACCTGCTCGCGACGCTGGCGTTGTTGCTGCTCGCCGTCACCGCGTACGCTGACGTCACGATCGAGGACGTCTCCTGGGGATTGCGCCAGGCGCCCAAAATCGCGATCCGCCCCGGGGTGTTCCAAGCGATCACGGAGTGGAACCAGACGCCGGCCCGCAAGCTCCCGGCGGTCCCGCGGGTTTCCATCATGCTGATCAACAACGGCGGCACCGTCGAAGGGCTCGTGCTCCGCTATGCCGTCAGCGCGAAGGTCGCCAACATCAAGGATCCGGCCCAGAAAGCGGATTGGGGGCTTCCGTTTTGGATGTCGGAGCACCGGGTCCCCTATTTGAAAGCCGGGCAGAAGCTTCAGCTCACGATCGAAGACTTGCGGCTGTTCACGTCGCTAAGCGACATGTACCGTGCTGGATTTTGGCCCACCGCGCTCAAGATCGAGATCATGGTGAAGCCGCGCCTGGGCGACCCCATCCCCCGCGGAGTCTCCGAAAAGGCGATGCCGGTGGTCTGGACGAAGGCGGCCCCTTGAACGATCCCAAGCTCCTGCGCGAGAAGCCCGACGAGGCGCGGCGGGGCATCCAAAACCGGTCCGGGCGCTATCTTCCCTATCTCGAGGATTTTCTCAAGCTTGACGGAGACCATCGCTCTCTCCTGCAGGAGGTCGAAGCCCTGCGATCGAAGCGCAACGCGGCCTCGCAAGAGATCGGCAAAGCGAAGGCGGCCAAGGACGAGGCGAAGGCGAAGGCGCTGATGGACGAGGTCGCCGGACTGAAGGCGACCATGCCGGAAAAAGAGAAGGCGCTAGAGGCCGCGTCGGCGAAGATCCGCGAGGCTCTCATGAGCATCCCAAATCTCCCCCACGCCACCGCCCCCATCGGCAAGTCCGAAGCGGAGAACGTCCAACGGCGATTAGGGCCGCTGCAAGCTAAGCCATTCGACTTTAAGCCGTTGGACCACCAAAGCGTCGGCGAGAAGCTCGGTATCCTTGATATCGCGGCCGCCGCGAAGCTTTCGGGATCGCGCTTCGCGCTCCTGCGCGGAGCGGGGGCGCGGCTGGAGCGCGCGATCGCGACGTTCATGCTCGACCTTCACACCCAGAAGCACGGCTACACCGAGATCTGGCCCCCCTATCTCGTGCGCCCGGAGATCGCGGAGGGAACGGGTCAATTGCCGAAGTTCGCCGATACGATGTACGCGACGAAATCCTCGGCGGACGACGGGAAATCGCACGACATGTATCTGATCCCGACGTCCGAGGTTCCGCTGACGAACCTCGTGCGCGACGAGATCCTCGACGGGGCGAAGCTGCCGCTCAAGATGACCGCCTACACACCGTGTTTCCGCCAAGAAGCCGGCACCTACGGCAAGGATACGCGCGGCATTATCCGCGTGCACCAATTCGACAAGGTCGAGCTCGTCTGGATCACGCGCCCCGAGGAGTCCATGAAAGCGCTCGAAGAGCTCGTCGGGCACGCCGAGACGGTGCTCCGCGAGTTGGAGATCCCTTATCGGGTCATCGAGCTTTGCACGGCGGACATCGGCTTCGGCGCGTGCAAGACGTACGACCTGGAGCTTTGGCTGCCGAGCGAGAACCGCTATCGGGAAGTGTCGTCGTGCTCCAACTGCTGGGATTTTCAAGCCCGGCGCATGAACGCGCGCTTCCGGACCGATCCCAAGTCCCCCCCGCAGTTCGTCCACACGCTCAACGGCAGCGGCCTCGCCGTCGGCCGCGTGTTCGCGGCGATCCTCGAGAATTTTCAGCGCAAGGACGGTTCCGTCGAGATCCCGAAGGCGCTGCGCCCGTATTTCGGCGCGGACGCCATCACTCCGTAGTTATCGCTGTTTGCTGACGAAGACCGGATCGCAGTAGCCGAGATTCCCCAACTGGTCCTGCGCCGCGGCCCGCAAATACCCACCCTTGGCGAGGAGCCGTTCGTTGGCGAGGCTGAAGTGGTACGGCGGCTGGCGGAGGTAGCCACTGATCCGCTTCCACTCGACTTGATCCGAGGAAAGCTCGACCCAGGCGGTCTGCGCGTTCTCCGCGTCGACGGAGAATTGGAACTGCACGAGATTGTTGGCCGCCGCCGCCGAGCATTCGTTGACGCCGACGGCGGCGTCGTTGACGGGGACAAGCTTGATGGCCAAAGCCGGCGCGAGATTGTTGATCGGCGTCTGGAGCGCGCCTTCGGGCGAGCGGGGCGGCACGCCCTGGATCTTCTGATTGAGCCAGGCCTGCTCCTCTCCCGCGCCCCGCTTATGATCGGCGGCCGCCAGGATCGGCGCGTTCGCGGCGCCCGTGAATTCCTCCGTCGGAGACCACACGACGAGATAGTTCTGCGCCGTCGTGCTGATAAGCCCGATCGGCACCTCGGTCCAAAACCACTGCGACTGCCCGATGCCGGCGACGGCCGAGCGCGCGTCGGCTTCGAGCGGCAGGTCGGACGTCTCGGCGAGAAAAAAACTCTGCTCGGAGGAGAACGACGCGGATTGCGAGATCCCCATGTAGATCTTGCCCGGGATCGCTTCGCGGTCCCAGCCGCGGCCTGCGCGCGCGCGCGTTTTCGCGCGGCCGACGCGCGCTCCGATGAACGCGCGCGTGAAGTCGCCGGTCGGCGCGGGAGGCAGGCGCACGATCCACGCGCTGTTGAACCCGATATACCAATTCCCATCGGGTCCGCCGTCGGCGAAGCGAGTATAATCGTTGATGTTCGGCTTGAGCGATACGAAGGCCGGCAGCCGGGAGGTGGTGATTGGCGCGGCGGCTTCGGCGCCGGCGTCCTGAGCGTTCGCCGAAACGGCGGCGAACGCGGCCAGGAGTAGTGAAATTATCATTATTTTATAAGTATTTTTACGATTCTGTCGAAGTCGGTCAGATTATAGAAATGGATCTTGACCACGCCCTTGCTCGACGACTTGCGCGTGATGATCTGTACCTTCGTGCCGAGCGCTTTTTGCAAAGTCGACTCCATCGCGCGGATGTCGGCTGGCTTGTTCACCGCGACGACCGATTTTTTCGCGCTCGCCGGCGCGGGCGCGCCGATCAACTGCCGCACGAAGTCCTCGACTTCCCGCACCGTCATTTTCTGCGCCAACACTTTGTTGAACGCGCTGAGGATCTGGACTTTGTCGGGTATCGACAGCAGCGCGTGCGCGTGGCCTTCGGCGATCTGTCCGAACTCGAGCGCCTTCTGCACCGGCTCGGGAAGCTCGAGCAATCGCAAGGTGTTCGAGACGGCCGATTTCGATTTTCCGACGACTTCGCAGAGCTGGGTCTGGTTGATCGCGAATTCCTTCATCAGGCGCAGATAGCCCAGCGCTTCTTCGAGCGGATTGAGATCTTCGCGCTGCAGGTTCTCGATGAGCGCGATCGCGAGCCGCTGCTTGTCCCCCATCGGATCGCGCACGACCGCATCGATGTGCGTCATGCCGGCGAGCTGGGCGGCGCGCATCCGGCGCTCGCCCGCGATGAGCTCAAAAAAACCAGTAGAGACATCCTTCGAGACGATGATCGGTTGGACCTGCCCGTTTTCCTTTATCGACTGCGCCAGTTCGCTCAGTTTCTCCGGATCGAAGTTTTTGCGAGGCTGGAGATGATTGGGGCGGATCGAGGCGATCGCCAAGCGCTGCACGTTCTGCCCATTGCCCGGTTCTCCGGGTTTGGCGGCGCCTCCGGGAATCAACGCCTCGAGGCCTCGGCCGAGCGCTTGTCTCATGTGTTTTCTCCATTCGCGGCGACGAAACCGCGTTTCGTTAGGATCTCGTCGGCTAGCGCGAGATAGGCTTCGGCTCCTTTCGAGACTGGGTCATAATCGAAAATGGATTGTCCAAAGCTCGGCGCCTCGGCCAGACGGACGTTGCGAGGGATCGAGGTCTTGAGCGCCGCGCCCTGGAAGAATTTTTCTACTTCCGCCTTGACTTGATGCCCCAGCGAAACGCGCGCGTCGAACATCGTCAACACGACGCCCTCGATTTCGAGATCGGGATTGATCGCCGCCTTGATCTTGTTCAAGGCCGCGGTGAAACTCGCCAAGCCTTCGAGCGCGTAGTACTCGCTTTGTATGGGAAGGACCACCTTGGTGGCCGCGGCGACCCCGTTGATGCTCAAAAGACCAAGAGAGGGCGGACAGTCGATGACGACGAATTTGTAGCTCTCCTGGACATCCCGAAGAGCGTGTTTGAGCCTCGTTTCACGCGCCAAGGCGGAAACGAGCTCGATTTCGGCCCCGATCAGTTCCGTGTTGGCGCAGACGATATCAAGATATGGATTGCTTGTTTGACAGATCGCTTCATGAATCCGCTTTTCCCCCATCAGCACGGGGTAGATGCTGCAGGCGAGCTTGTTCTTGTCAAAACCGAGGCCGGAGCTCGTATTGCCCTGGGGATCAAGATCCACGAGCAAGGTCTCCTGCCCGCGCAGAGCCAAGGCGGATGCCAGATTGATGGCGGTGGTCGTTTTCCCCACCCCCCCTTTCTGATTCGCGACCGCAATGATCTCGGGAGCTGTTTTCACGTGAAAACCATTCTAGTGCATTGGCTTGGAAAAGTCAATATCAAGCGCTGATGACTGTTTTCACGTGAAAACTTGGCACAGAGGACGCCGCTGCCGATCCATTAGATATTAAATAAGTGTTATTTAATATGCTTTAAGCATCATATAGTGTTAACTGTTACAAATCCACGGCGACGGCCGGCGATCTGGCGCGAGAAGGGGAAATTGATATAATACGCGCCCGATGAAAAACAAACAGACCCTTCCGGAGCTTCTTGCGCAGATCCGTCGCGGCGCCATCGAGACGGTATTGCTCGTGTTTCCCGACATGCAGGGACGATGGATGGGGAAACGATTGACCGGCCGCTTCTTCGCCGAGACCGCGAGCAAGGGCACCCATGCCTGCGTCTATCTTTTTACCGTCGACATGGAGATGAACCCGCTCCCGGGCTTCGAGCTGACGAGCTGGGAGAAAGGCTACGGCGATTTTCACATGGCGCCCGACTTTTCGACGATCCGCGTCCTGCCGTGGCTGGAGAAAAGCGCGCTCATCGTCTGCGACGCGCTCGACGAGCACGGCAAGCCGATCGAAGTCGCGCCGCGCACCATCCTCAAGCGGCAGATCGAGCGCGCCCGCGCGAAGGGATTCCTCGTCAAGACCGCGTCGGAGCTGGAGTTCTATTTGTTCAAGGAGACGTTCGAGTCCGCGCGGCAGAAAAACTATCAGCGCCTCGATCACCACGGCTGGTACATCGAGGACTATCACATGCTGCAGGGCACGCGCGAGGAATACGTCGTCGGCGAGATCCGCCGGCAGATGGAAGCCGCGGGCATCCCCGTCGAGTGCTCGAAGGGCGAGTGGGGCCCGGGCCAGCACGAGATCAATCTCGGCTACTCCGACTCGCTCGAGATGGCGGACCGGCACACGATCTACAAGCACGGCGCCAAAGAGATCGCGATGGCGCGCGGCTCGAGCCTGACCTTTATGGCGAAGTTCGACTCGGCGCTCGCGGGCTCGAGCTTCCATCTGCACTCGAGCCTTTGGGACCGCGGCGGGAAAAAGGCGCTGTTCTGGGACGCGGCCAAGAAGCGGCCCACGCCGCACTTCCACCATTTCCTCGGCGGCCTCATGTCGCACGCGCGCGAGTTCTCGCTCTTCTACGCGCCGACGATCAACTCCTACAAGCGCTATCAATCCGCGACCTTCGCTCCGACGAGGATCGCCTGGGCGCATGACAACCGCACCTGCGGCTTCCGGCTCGTCGGGGAGGGGGACGCGTTCCGCGTCGAGAACCGCATCCCGGGCGCGGACGCCAACCCGTATCTCGCCTTCGCCGCGACGATCGCGGCCGGCCTGCGCGGCATCGAAAAGAAGATCGAGCCGCCGGCGGAGCTCAAGGGCGACGCGTACGGCGCGAACGTCGCGCGCGTGCCCGGCACGCTGGAGGAGGCGGCCGCGCTCTTCGAGAAATCGAAGACTGCCGTCGACGCGTTCGGCCCCGAGGTCGTCCGACATTATCTGCACGCCGCGAAATCGGAGATTGACGCGTACCACAAGGCGGTCACCGGCTGGGAGCGGGAGCGCTACTTCGAGCGGATCTGACGGGTCATGACGAACCAGCGGAGAGGATTCATCATGACGATCCTCCTCTGTCTCGGCGGGTGCGCCACAGTGAAAGACCCGAATGCCGGCACGCCTCCCCAGCCGATCGAATGGGTCGTCATCGATGGGGGGAAGTTCATGATGGGAACCAATGTGGATCGGAGGGGCGTCATCTCCGACGCAGCCGGCCCAATCCACGAGGTGACGGTCAAGACTTTCGAGATGTCCAAGACCGCGGTTACCGTGGAACAATACGCAGAATGCGTGAGCAAGGGCCAGTGCACGAAGCCCGGGAGCAAGCGCTTTTGTAATTGGGGGAAGACGGGCCGACAGAGGCATCCGATCAATTGCGTGAACTGGGAAGACGCGAATGCATACGCCAGGTTCAAGGGGGCGAGGCTGCCGAGTGAGGCGGAGTGGGAATACGCGGCGAAAAGCGGCAATAGGAACCAAAGGTACCCCTGGGGCAATGAAGAGCCGACTTGCGAACGTGCCGTGCTGAAAGGATGCGCCGGCGGCACGATGCCGGTTTGCTCGAAACCGGCCGGGAACTCCGCGCAGGGCTTATGCGACATGGCGGGCAACGTATGGCAGTGGGTGCAGGACGTGTGGCGGAGTTATGCCTTCGCGCCTAAAGACGGCAGCGCGATTGACGGAGAAGGCTCGGTCCGCATGTTTCGCGGCGGCTCCTTCCGCGACGAGGCCGGCTCCGGCTACTTCCGGACAGATTACCGCGGCTACGATTTTTCCGTCAACCGCCGCGCTCACTTCGGTTTTCGTCTTGCGAGGTCCAGACATTCGCGATGAATCTTAAGGCGTAAAAAGCCGCAAAGCACGAAGCCGCCGTCGCCGACGTCAGCGGGTGGGGGAAGCTTCTCTTTAAGGGACCGGATCGCCGCAAGGCGCTGCACGGACTCTTCACCAACGACATCCTCCGCCTTCAGCCCGGCCAAGGACTTCTCAGCTGCGTCCTGACGCCGAAGGGGAAGCTGGTCGCGGATTTCGCGCTCTACGACCTCTGGGACGAGATGCTCTCGATCCACCTGCCGCAAGCGACGCCGCGCATGGCCGCGGCGCTCCAGAAGCCGCTGATGCTCACCGAGACGACGATCGAGGACGTGTCGGCCAAGTGGGCCGCGCTGCTGATCCTCGGGCCGCACACCGCCAAGATCCTCGAGACGCGATTGGGGGTCGCCGTGCCGTCGCCGTTCGCCTGCGCGCGCGCCGAGTGGCAGGGCCAAGCCGTCCTCGCGCTCTCATACCAGCGCTTCGGCGTCGACGGAGCGATCCTCGTGACGGACCACAAGGAGCGGCTCGAGACCGCGCTCGACCTCGAATCGCTCGACGACGAGACGCTCGAGACGTTGCGCGTCGAAGCCGGGCTTCCCGCGCTCGGCGTCGACACCGACGACGACAGCTTGCCGCTGGAACTGCCGCTCGAGCCGGCGATCAATTTCGACAAGGGCTGCTACTTGGGCCAAGAGACCACGGCCCGCATGAAGAACTTCGGCCACGCGAACCGGGCGTTCGTCGCGCTCAAGCTCGAGCGGCCGTCGGATCCGGGCGCGAGCGTCCTGTTCGACGACCGGCCCGTCGGCCGGCTGACCAGCCTCGCGCACTCTCCGCAGGCGCAAGGTTTTCTCGGATTGGCGACGATCCGCAAGGAGCACAGCGCGCCCGGCACGCGGCTCAGGATCGAAGGCGCGGCGTCGGCGGAAGTGATCGCCGTCAAGAGTTAGGAGGAAGGGCTCATGGAAAAGACGCGCGTCGTGATCACGGGAGCGACCTCGGGGCTCGGCCAGGAGATGGCGCGGCAGCTCGCCCAACGCGGGTGGCGCGTCGCCATCACCGGCCGCCGCGAAGACAAGCTCAAAGAGGTCGAGCAGGTCGTGCGCTCGGCGGGGGGGGAGCCACTCGCGCTGGCCGGCCCGGTCAACGATCTCGAAGCGGTCAAGCGGCACTATGCGGCAATCAAGGAAAAATGGGGCGGGCTCGATTGGGCGGTCTTGAACGCCGGCGTCGGCGAGGCGATGAACGCCAAGCAGTTCAGCGCCGACAAGGTGCGGTGGGTCTTCGAGACCAACATCTTCGGCGCGGCCAACTGGATGGAGGCCGTCATCCCCGACATGATCCGCGCCGGCTCCGGCATGATCGCGGCCGTCTCGAGCCTCGCGTCCTTCCGCGGCCTGCCGCGCTCGGGCCCCTATTGCGCCAGCAAATCGGCGCTCAACACCTTGCTCGAGTCCGCGCGCGTCGATCTCCGAGGCACCGGCGTCGACGTCGTCACGATCTGCCCCGGCTACGTTAAATCGGAGCTCACGGCCCGGCACGCGGACGTCAGCATGCCGTTTCTCCTCGAGACCGAAGACGGCGTCCGCCGCATGCTCCGCGGGATCGACGCCCGGCGGCGCATCGTGCATTTCCCGTGGCAGTTGTCCTACGCGATGAAATACGCGATCGCCCGCCTGCCGGGTTGGCTTTACGACCGGATCGCTTCGCCCTTCGCCGTCTCGAATAGATAGTTCGTCATGCCGGCTTACGCCGGGGCGACGGCTAAGGATTGTTCGAGTTCTGGCCCTGCGCGGCCTGCGAGCGGGCGAGGTCGATCAGCGGCCTCGCCTCGTCGAGCTTTCGCCGCGCGTCGGCAAGATCCGAGTCGTTGCCGTCGCGCATCGAGTCGAATTCCTTGAAAGCCTTCTCGAACGACATCCAGTGGCGGGTGAAATCGTCGCTGCGATTGAGCAAGGTGCTGGCCGCCAGCTGGAGCGCGCCCGACGGCGCGCGGAACTCCTCGATCTTCTGCGAGGCCGCGGTGCGGTGTTCGTTCTCGGGAGG
>Ga0134121_10004455_pt1 | contig 11487 bp, 8 predicted proteins | sample KB301_FD_96463 | JGI IMG/M metagenome (GOLD analysis project Ga0134121, IMG submission 96463) | Terrestrial soil microbial communities without Nitrogen fertilizer from Kellogg Biological Station, Michigan, USA - KB3-0-1 | ecosystem: Environmental > Terrestrial > Soil > Unclassified ...
AACCGGGCGTAGTGACACTGAAACAGCAGACGTGATTCGAAGGGCTCGTCCTTGAAGTTGACAAACCGCTCCTCGGGCCAACAACCTTCGGTCTTGAGCAAGCTTCTGACCCAATTCGCGGGCGTGGCGGGTGCTATGTCTGGAATCTTCGCAAGCTCCAGGCAATCTCGGGCAGGCCACAGATCCGCTCGCGCGGACATGTAAAGACCGAAGGAAGAGAAAATCGGACCAAGACCTTCCAGCGCAAGACGCAATCTATGGCTGCGCTCATGGACAACACCCAAGGGACTTTCGCCGCGAAACAGCCGACGCGGCCCGCGGGCCAAACCGCAGGCAACCAATCGTTGTTCAATTCCCTGCCGGCGGCTCTTAACGGCAGCACGAGAAATGTTTTTTGACGCTCGTTCAATCACGATGTAATCAACTAATTCTGCTTCTTAATTCTTCTGATACGGCTGAAACGCTTCGCGGTAGAGCAAACTGCTAAGTTGGGTCCCCTGACTTATCGTTTTCAGATCCTGTTCGAGCGCTGCTTTAGTCGTTGGCCCGCGATATATCTTGACAATTCGCTGTGACGGATCGAGCACCAGGGTGTAGGGGATTCCGACGCCGTTGAAGCGCTGAAATACTTCTTCGTCACCGACCAGCACCGTGTAATTGATATTGTTGCTGGCCACAAATGGCTTAATGGTTTTCACGCCCTCCTGATCTAAAGCTATGCCGATCACCTTTGCTTTCGAGCTGGTCGCCATTTGCTTGAGTTCGGGTATCTCGCCCATGCACGGTTGGCACCAGGTGGCCCAAAAGTTCAAGACCACGACGGCTCCTTTGAGATCGCTGCTCTTAACCGTTGTGCCGTCCAACGACATCAGCGAAAAACTTGGCGACTGACTGCCAACCACGACGCTTGCCGGATCCGGATCATTCGTCCCACAACCCGACAACAAGAGCGCGAGCACGAAAAGACCACTGCACATTTTTGCGATCAATGCCTTCATTTCCTAACTCCTTGCATCTTCGTCAGAGTTCTTACCAGGTCGGTTCTCGGCGCTCATGCCGCTACGCGTGCAACCGTTTTCCGCCTTCCAATCCCGCAACCAACGCCGATAGGTCCTGATAGCGAAAAACTTCTCCGAGACGGCGATGCTTCCTCAGCACGGGATGATAGTGGTTCACTGCCAGCCGTCCCGGGCGACCGACAAGTCTGTTCCACAGCTCCTCAGTTTTCTTATCTCGCGAGGCTGGCGTGTACCGAAGAAAATCAGCGATGTAAACATCGCCTGGCGTGATGTCTATTCCCATAATCAACGCCGACATAACGCCGTTACTAAAAGCCGGAGTTCGAGCCACGTCTTCACCGTGATATTTCAGAAAGTTCTCCATGATCGTCGGCTGGCGCACATTGACGATGGCAGTGGCCCAGGCAAGGCCCGCAATCATGTTTAGCAGCGCCACTTCGTTCGGAGCTTCACGCTCAATCGCCGACCAGGGCGACAACAACCCTGGCACAAAATAAATCGGGAGAAAGTAATAAGCGCGGCCCGTGCCGTGCCAAAAGTAGTCCGCCGCTTGGGGCTCAACCTCAGAGATGTGCTGGCCCACGATATTGACTATTTGAGCATGCCAGAATCGCGTCAACAGGCCGAGGGACTCATATGCCGCACCTTCATAGCCATCCCTCGAGTTATTCTTGACGAGCATAACGAACTCACTTAACACACCGCGCACCTCATCGGCATCGCTGTACGGTGTGATTCGGATCATGAGTTGCTCGGCAAATGCGAGACCTAAGCCGGCATGCATCATGGTCAGGCTCTTGTCGGGCAAGTTGCTCGCTTGCCCGTCGGTTAAAATGCCACGCACCGGCTGTTTCTTTCCCCAGCGCGCGAAGAACGTCATCGCATAGTCATGACCCAACCCTTCAACGGCCCAAAGATCGGGATATTCACCAAGCCCGTAAGCCGTTTTGATCGCCTCGCCTAGATTGAAGCCTTTGCCTCCCGAGGGAATGTTCAGCAGTGAACTCGAGCTCTTTACTAAGTTGAAAACCTCGTAATTATTCTTGAGCTCCTGCCAGGCGAGGCGAGCATTTTCGGCCGACGTAAGAACTCTCAGCGTGTCTCGCGACTGCTCGACTATGTCGGCACTCACGGTCCTTACATAGCTCGGTCTGAACGCTTGTAGGGTCAACGTGTCGTAGGCTAAATCCACGAGTCTTCTTTCGACCTCATCGCCAATCTGAAAACCTCCGAACAGCAAGTCATTGAGTTGGGTTTGAGCTGCTTGTGTGACTGAGTAGAAAGCTGCGTTTGCCCGACGCGTCGGCTTTCGCAGGTCATTCGGCCCAACCAAGTTCGTGAGCTGCTGCGTTCCGAACAACGACATTGCCCACGAGAAGCTAAGTGCTGCTTTAGTCAATTCGAGCATTAAGGTCCTTCAAAGCTAATCCGATGAAGCGCTCAAGAAGGCATCGATCCCCATCCCTGCCTGGGCGAGGTCGTACGCGATGTGGATCCTGCGCTCTCCCCGGCACCTTGTGTCGTGGCGGTGGTTGCAGCTTGTTGCACAGTCGACGTGACGCCCTGCACTCCCTTAGTCACAGCGTCCGCCGAGTGCTTCGCCGCATCGGAAGCCATTCTCATCCATTTGTTCGGATTCAGCGCTTCGCCCGTGAACATGCCGAGCGTCATGTCCAGCGCGCTCTGCTGCAACTTGTCGCCGGCATTGAAGGTTGTCTTTAAAACGTCGGTGAACTGCCCTTGTGTCGCCTCGGTAACAGAGTCAAAGGCCTTGGCAGCTTTGGCGGGTGATAGTAAGTTCGTCGTCTGCTGGACGCCGAATAACGACATCGCCCACGAGAAACTTAAAATTGACTTGGTAAACTCACGCATGATTTATCCTTTCTTACTGCAAACCTCGCGAACGGTGCGTTGAAGTAGAGCCGTCCCCCTTTTTGGTGCTTTGAGTAACTGAGCCGGTTCGCCGTTTATCCTTCACGCACAGCGGAGAACCGGAGACCCGTTCGCAGCAGCATCATCGCTGCGGACGCAATCACCACGACCTCCGCCGTAAACAAGTTGACCCCCAGATGAAAGCGTTCTCCGGTTAATGCAACGACCAGCGAAAGGCCCAACACGACAGACCCTAAGAGCATCGTCCTCCGTTGTTTTTTGTACGCGGTTGGCCCGTTCACGCAAGTCGTGTTTCGGATCATGGACATGTCACCCGTTGCCATCCGATGCAGGAAGCCAGCGGCTCTGAGCGCGCCATCGCGCGCGATGTGCTCACCCGAGGCCGCCCAGCCAACCAGGGTGCTGTACGCGAACAAGGATTTGCGCAGTTGCCACTTGAGATAGCCGTTACAGACCACCTCAAGGTGACGACCCACATTGAATCCCGGAGCAAACCGAGTGATTAAACCGTCGATGGCAATGGAAGAACGGATGTACTTGATGACGTCTCGTTCAGGCCAAATGCTCGTCGCGCGTGAGAGCCTGAGCATGTCCAACATGACCAGAGTAAAGTTCTTGCGCAGTCGTCGCTGCTTTCCGTTCATCTCATACCAACCATCAGCCAGACGCTTCAACGCATCACGAAACCTCTGCACATCTGAATCCTTATCGATGGCCGACACTTTGAAGAACGCCTCACACATTCCATCTAAGTCGCCGCGGGTGTAAGCCAAAGTCAGAGCGATGAGATTTTGGCGCGAGTACCGGCTGATGACACCCGTGATCCCAAAGTCCACGTAACCCACGACGTTGCCGGGCAAGATCATCAGATTGGCCGGATGCAAGTCGGCATGAAAGATCCCGTGCTGGAAAGCGTCCCCAAGAAAGTTATCGATGATGTGGCGAGCCACTTGATTGGCATCGAAGCCTGAGGATTTCAGTCGATGGAACATCAACTCATCGTTCGTTTCGATAGCGCGCAGATATGCAAGCGCCGTGTCACCCTCAAAGAACTCGGTAACCAGGATGCGTCGCGTGCTGTACTTCCAGACAACTTCCGGCACACGCTCGTGGAGATTGTTTTGCGCGTTGCGGCGAAGCTGCGCCATGTAGCGAGCTTCGCAGCGATAGTCAAGCTCTTCCTTCGTCCAGGCCACGAACTCGCTGATGGGTTCGATCATCCAATAGAGAAAGCTCAAGTGTAGACGCTTGATAAACTTGAGCATCGTCTGCATCAGTTGAATGTCACCCGTGAAGTCAGTTTCTACGCTAGGTCGTTGCACTTTTACGGCCACCTTACGTCCTTCTAAACGTGCTACGTGGACCTGACCTATGCTGGCCGTGGCGAGAGGGTGTCTTTCGAAAGAATCAAAAATCTCAGTTGGCCGCTTTCCCGTTTCCGCCACGAAAATCCGCTCGACTTCTGCATAGCTAAAAGGCGAACAACGATCTAGTAAATCAAACAATTCGTTGCAATACTCGAGCGACAAGATATCCGGCTGGAGGGCGAGCATCTGTCCGAACTTAATGAACGTTCCTCCCAGGTCTTCAAAAACCAGGCGCAGTCTCGTGGGGCCCGAGCAGTACACGAAATTACGGCGAAACGGAAGCTTGGGCCAACGAATGAACAGAGCGCCAATCAACTGCGCGACCGCATGTCTGATCAAGACACTAGCGATATGGATAAGCCTGCGCGAGTTAGCCAAAAAAACCATTAACTTAACTCTTCCTTGTAGATGATCGGCTCTTCATAACTTCGTCTTTCACCGGTTTGCTCAGTGAAAATTGAACCGTAGAAGATCGACTTACGACGCCGCAGCATCTCCCCAATCGCCTCTTCCATAATGCTTCTCACTTCCAGGCTGATCGCGTGCACGGTCGATGGATCGTCCGCGGCTTCGGGCGGATAGCGCTGTTCAATGTGAATCGGCTCCAGAAACTGCGAGTGCCATTTAGCCGGAAGCGGCACCGGCGGCAGGAATGGAAACGTCGGCGTGATCGGGAAAGCCGGCCATTCGGTGTTGCGCTTCCACCAGGACCAGTCCCACTTTTTAAGGATCGGAAAAATCTCCGCGCTCCCGACGGTGACAAAAGGAACGATCGGCGCGCGATGACGCAGAGCTAGTTTGACGTACTCATCGCGACCGAACTTTCCGAGTTTGTAGGCGTCCCGATACAAAGCAAATGCCCCGCGAATACCTTCAGGAAACAAGCCCAGCATCTCATCGCGTTCAAGCACGTAAGCTGCATTCTCCTGACAGGCGATGATGCCGCCGAGCTTGGTCATGTAGTTAAAGAGAAAAGGAAACTTGATTAGCCCCGGATGAATCAGGAAGCGCGGATAGCGACCAAGCTTTTGCACCAGCAGATGCAGGGCCATCACGCCGTCCCAGGGCATGAAGCCGCGATGAAGGCCCACCAGAATGGCCCGCCCCTGACGCGGCACATGATCCAGACCGTCTATTTCTACGCGCCACCAGTAGTCGTGAAGAAACTTGAACAGCGTGCGCCCATACGCAGCGATGTAATGCTTGTCCATTCCGAAGTCGTCGAACTCACGGTTCGGAGCGATTGATCGATTGGCGGACGTGCCGTTCAATGCGTTGCGGAACTCAGTCAAGGCTTCCGTGCTGGAACGCTGGGGCAACGACGAGAATTCACTGCGAGTCTTTTGATCGGAAACGGTCCAAGAGTAACGAACGAAATCAAGTTGCTCAATCGGGTGGACCAAGCCAGCTTGTTTCAAAATTCGACGTGCCGCGCGCTGTACCGTGCGCGAAATTGGAATTCGTCGCACGCCCGCCAGCTTGAGGGCCGCGCGAAGCGTAATAGTCTCATTGGGCGCGACGTTGTAGACGCCGCCTTTGTTGTATTCGATCGCTTTACTCACGGCCGTTGCCAGATCCTCCCGGCTGAGTAGCTGCATGGTTGGATCGTGACCTGGCAAAGTAACCGCGATCGGGCTCTGCAATAATCGACTGAAGTAATCCTTTCCGTCAGGAGCCGGCATTGCGGCGAGGCGCAGAACGATCAATCGAGCAAATGTTCTTGATGTCTCACCCAAATAGGCAAATGCCATCGCTTCGAGCTTGTTCCAGTCGCCGGCGATCTGGTTGCGGGCGCCGCTCGAGGCAGTACGGGTTTCGGGCATAAGTCCCTGATTGTGAGGACTCGCTCCGTAGACCATCGCGCTCGAAAGCAGGACGAACTTCGTAACGTTCGCCTTTGCGCATTGACGGAACACGGACTCGGCATCTTTCAGATCGAGGGAACGTCGACGAATCGGCGGCGAGTAGACGACCGTATCGATGGCTTGTTCTTCGATAAAGCCCGCATAACCACCGCTGAGATGCCCGCCAAAGCCGTCTTCCAGCTGCGGAGCTCGCTGGCAAAGCTCAACCGCGGCAGACGCATTCAGTCGGTCCGCGAGCACCTCCGCCACGCTGTCGCGATCTTCGATGAGCATTACCCTAATCATCAGAAATCTCCTTCGTCAGCCCTCACTTTCCCCGAGTTACTTCACCGGAAGCGTGCCCTGAACAATTTCTTTAGCTTCCGTAATGCGAATCACATGACGCGCTTCAATCGGCTGGTCGCTAACGCTCTGAAATCTTTCGATCCGTCCGCTGGGCCAGCGCACCGTCAATGCATCCACCCTTGTCTTGTCATTAAGCCCAAAATAGAGACGTTGAGTGTTTTGCGAAGCAAAGCCGGAACCGGCTGAGACCAAACGCAATTGCTTTGCTCCGCCGGTTTCGATGGTGACCATCGCGCCGACTGCGTCACGATTGCTTTGCGTTCCGACTAATTCAACCGCGAGCCAATTCCGTTTCGCACCGACGTTGTTGCGGAGCAGCGCCGGGCGGGCCTTAGTCGGGTCGCCGCTGTCACCGGGGTTACTGTTCATGATGATGTCCAGCGCGCCATCGTTATCGAAATCGGCGACGGACATCCCGCGCACGTCCTTGATGTCATCGGCTCCGAGCGCCATGGCGATGTCGGTGAATTGCAACGTGCCGTTTGCGTCCTTGCCCTCGTTGCGCAGCAGAACCTTGTGTTCGTAACCGTTCCAGGAAATGTCACCGCGAAATTCGTCCTGATAAAATTTGCCTGCTTTGTAGTCTTTAATGTGCGCGACCGCGCTCAAAATGTAGGGCAGTCAAAGATCATCCTTCTTCTTACCGCTGATCCATCCATTGGCAGCATAAATATCCTGGCGACCGTCGTTGTCGTAATCGAACATCGTCGAACTCCAGTACCAGCCGAATGGATTGATGCGCGATTTTTCTGAGACGTCCGTGAAGTGTCCTTTGCCGTCATTGAGCAGCAGCGTGTTCCCCTTCACTACTTTGTCGCCGTAACCCTTCCAATCCGTGCCTACCAGTTGATAGATCTCTTTGTAGGTGGAGAAGTCTTCCAGGATTGTTCCTTCGCGAGTGCTGGTCAGGATGTACTGGTAAAGCGTCGCAGCCTGGCCATACCAACGCTGGCCCGAGTGAACGTTTGAAACATAAATGTCGAGAGTGCCGTCGTTATCTATATCGCCGAAGGTCGAACTCATGCCGTAACCCGGATCCAGAGTTCCAGTCTCTTTGGAGACATCCGTGAACGTTCCGTTGCCGTTGTTGTGCAGCAGCGCGTTACGGCCGAAATCATTCGCGACGTACATGTCCGGATAACCGTCACCGTCATAGTCGCCCCACGCCACACCTAACGTGACTCCGGTTTCGTGGATGCCGGCCTTTTCAGTTACATCGGTGAAATGAAAATTGCCGTCGTTGTGCAGCAGCGTATTGCCCTCGCCGTTGCGCGTGTAGAAAAGAGTGGTGGGAAGATTTTTCCGGGCGTCCAGATAACGGCCGATGTAGAGATCCAACTTGCCGTCGTTGTCATAGTCACCAGCGGCAGCTACCGTGACGAAGTCGCCGTCACGTTTTGGCTTCAGGCCCGAGCTTTCGGTTACGTCAACGAACTTTCGTTTGGATGGATCCTGCGGGTCGGGAGCATTCTTGTAGAGATGGCTGGGGCCGGTATAACAGCCCAGGAACAAGTCTTTATATCCGTCGTTGTCGAAATCGGCGAAGATACCGACGTTGATGCCGGGCAAGTCTGCCGGCAAACCGACTTCCGCCGTCACATCAACGAAGTTTCCGTGATTGTTCCTGTAAAGCCGCGGCTGCGCGCCATCGCCAAAGAAAATGTCGTACCAGCCGTCGTTGTCATAATCAACGGCAGAGACTCCCGCTGAACCGTACTTGATAATGCCGAACTTCTTTGGCTCCCATGCGGGCGTGGCAAAAAGAGGATTGCGATGCGATACAAAGTTGAGGCCGGCAATGTCTGTGATATTGCTGAACCCCTTGCGATCGCCGGTAACCGTCTCTCCGTGAATTAACTCTTGCTTATTGATTTCCCATTTGCCGTTGTTTACCCGAAGCCACAGCCGAATCAACGCATGGGATTCAAAGGCTTGCTCCTTGTTCGTCCCGGCACTCTTTCTCTGCCCGCGCAACCAGAGAACGCCACGCACCACCGCGGAATTCGGGGCTGGTATCTGCTCAACTGAATCAAGTTTGAACTTGCTCTCCTCGATCGAGGTAATCGGCTGAAGATAATGTTTTATCTGTTCGCCGACATCGGTCTTGCGATATAACCGCTGGCCTTCAACGTCCCACTCATAAACCTGAACACCGTCCCGATCTGATTGCAGCTTTTCTATCCATTCTCCTTCATGCTCACTTAGGTAATCATCGGCATAGCATTCGAGAATCTTCGCGGCATCTTTATTAGCGACAAATTCATCGACTCCGGCGTGATACTCGTTGAGCATTTTGATCGCGGCCTGTCCGGTTTGCGCGAGGAGTTGAGCGTTGGCTTCGACCCTATTGATCGCGAGCTTCGCCCAAATAACTAATGCGAGAATTATGATGAAAGGTGACGAGAAGAAAACCACTCGCCGCTTTCTCTTTGACGTCATTCTTATGCTCCCGATACTCGGCGCGCTCGCGATTAATACTGCGGGCTGCCACTCTTCCAAACTCCCTGCGCACAAAAGAACTTCGACTATTTCAGTCCGGACATTTCCTGGATCGCCGCACTCTTCTTCTTGCCCTGCGACGCCGTGGCATTCGGCGCAACCGCGTAAGGTCGAACGCTGATCGCTTGCGTAACGCCCTCCTTGATATCCACATAACTGTTCAGCCACTCGCCGGTTTGCGCGCCATCGAATTTCTGGACCAGGCCGCTCGGCCAGGTAACCTCGACAGCTTCGACCCTGGTTGCGTTGCCGACGCCCAAGTGCACCGGCAGCATTCCTTCGGCCGCATAGCCAGAACCCGCTTCGACCTGTCGCAACATTGTCTTTCCCGCGATCGTCAAACGAACCTGAGCACCAATCGCATCGCGGTTGGTCGCCAAACTCTGTCCGGTTGCCTGCGCGATTCCTTCCAATTTGATCACCACGCTATTGCCGCTTCTTTTCACCTCGTTCAGATACAGAGTCGGCGCCGCATTGTTATTGTTGATGACCAGATCGAGTTTCCCATCACCGTTGAAATCGGCGATCGCAACCCCCCGGCCGTCTTTGATACTGTCCGACCCGGTTGGTCGCGCGACATCCATGAACTGGTTGTTCCCAACGTTCGCGAAAAGACATTTGCGCTCGTAACCATTCCAGGAGTTCTCTCCCACGAAATTGTCGCTGAAGAAAACTCCCTGCTTGTATTGCTTCACGTGTGCGACCGCACCGCTGGTGAAGGGTGGTCAAAGATCCGTATTGGGCGCGTTACTAATCCAGCCGTTGGCTGCGTAGATATCCAGCCGTGCATCGTTGTCATAGTCGAAAAAGGCCACGCTCCAACCCCAGCCTGCCCGATTGGTGTGACTGTTTTTTACCTGGCTGAAGGTGCCGTTACCGTTGTTCTGAAATAGCCGATTACCGTCCCCGCTCAACTTGCCCAGCTCGCGCCAGGCCGGACCCAGGAACTTGTAAACTTTCCAGTACTCACCAAAGTCCGTTAGCGCGTACTTCGTCCGCACGACATTGCGCATGTACTGCGAAACCGTCATGTCTTCACCGAACCACCGCTGGTTGGAATTTATGTTCGAGGTATAGAGATCGAGATTGCCATCGTCGTTGAAATCCCCGAAAGTCAGCCCCATGCCGCCGCTAATGTCTATGACACCGGCCTGCTTGGCGACCTCGGTGAAGGTCCCGTCGTGGTTGTTGTGATATAGATTCTTGCGACCGAAGTCGTTGGCATCGGCGAGATCCGGATATCCGTCGTTGTCGTAATCGCCGGCGGCGACTGCCAGCGTCCAACCCGTGTCTCCGGTCCCGCTTTTCTCAGTCACATCCGTGAAGTGACTCCCGCCGTCGTTGTGATAGAGCCGATTGGCGCCGCCGTTTTGCGCATAGAAGGGTAGACGCGGTACATCTTTGAAGGCATCGCCGTATAAGCCCACATACAAATCAACGTAACCATCCCGGTCGTAATCAAGGAAACAAGCCGAAACCGCCGGCGAGGTGCTCCTTGGATCCTTGGGATCGAATCCTATCTTTTCCGACCAGTCAGAGAAGGTAAACTTTCCTTCTTTACCAGGCCCGTTGTTGTGATAGAACTTCAGCGGCGCAAGGTAACGACTAACAAATAGATCCTGATAGCCATCGTTATCGACGTCGGCGAAGATGCCCGCGGCCGCCTGATCGATCCCATCCAAACCTGATTCCTGCGTAACATCCGAAAAGTGAATCTTGCCGGAATTATTGACGCCGTCGTTGCGGTACAAGCGCGAACGCTGGCCATCGGCAAAGAAAATGTCGGGCCTGCCGTCATTGTTGTAGTCAACGGCGCTAACACCGCCGCTGCCGTGTTCGATCACTCCGAACTTCAGTTCCGAGCCGTGCTCTTTGACGTTCAGCTTTGGATCGCGCTCGTGTTTGTAGTCAATGCCGATGGACGCCAGTTCTTCCCTGGTCTCAAAACCCTGAAAGTCGCGGCGGTCGCCGCCGACCCGCAAACCTTCCACCAGCTCATCCTTGAGGATTTTCCAATCGTAAGCGTCAGATCCGCCCTCGTTACTCAAATACCAGCGATAGAAATTGCGATCCTGAAAGATCTGTCCATGCTTATCCTTGCCGTCGAGAATGAATTTGACGGTCAATTGCACCGTTCGTTCGAGTTCGACTTTTTCGATCATGTCGATCTTGAACTTGACGTCGTCCACCGAAGTCAGATCGTTCAGGTAACCTTCCGTTTCAGCTCTCAGGTCAGCCTTCGCATAATCTTTCCGCCCGTCAGATTTGAGAACGAAACAAGCTACATCGCCGGCCTCTTGATCAGGCTTCAGGATCCAACGGCCCCGACCCGGAGATGCGTAGCGTTCCGAATAGAACTGCATGATCTCGGCAACATCTTTCTTCTTGAAAGATTCTTCGAGGCCATGCTTGTAGCTGGCGAGGAATGAATTGACGGACTTGCCGGTGTTTAGGAAACGCTCATGCTCTTTGTCTTTGCGCGCCATGACGAAAAGCGTC
>Ga0134121_10004458_pt1 | contig 11485 bp, 12 predicted proteins | sample KB301_FD_96463 | JGI IMG/M metagenome (GOLD analysis project Ga0134121, IMG submission 96463) | Terrestrial soil microbial communities without Nitrogen fertilizer from Kellogg Biological Station, Michigan, USA - KB3-0-1 | ecosystem: Environmental > Terrestrial > Soil > Unclassified ...
CCAACGGACGTGTTCCTGGAGAAGGCATCGCAGGAGCTGGCCTTCTGGCGCATGACGCTGCGCGAAGCCCAGCTGCTCGGTACGAAAATGACTGCGTTGGCGGCGATCCGCTGGACGAACGATTTCCTGTCGACCCTGATGCGCGAGCGACAGCTCGAGACCCAGGACCTGGAGCGGCTGCGCGGCTTTGTTCGTCCGTTCACACCCGAGGAGCGCGATATCGGCGCCGCCTTCCTGTCCGAATCGCGCACCGCGCTGCTGGGCGGCACGCCATACGTCGCCGATGAAGCGTCGTGGATGGTTCGTTTGTTGCTGCAGAAGAACGCAACGTTCAACCAGGAGTTCCGGGAAACGGTCGAACCCTTGCAGGGACGTTCATCACTCGACGCACGGCAGTACTACGACCACAAAGGATACGAGCCGTTGCGCCATGAGTTCCACGTGGCGCCAGGCATGTTCTACAACCTGGGCGGCAAATTGGCGCTGAGCAGGTCGACCTGGGATGCGCACCTGTTTCCCGCACGCGTGCACGATGAAGATGGCCGGATCACGCTGCTCCTGCTCCAGGCGCAGATCGAAGAGCACCCGGATTTGGACGTGGCGACGCTCGTCCGGTCTTCCTCGCTGCGCAATCCCTACACCGGCGAACCCATGGAGTACGACTCGAGAGCCGGAACCATCGGGTTCGCCTGCCTGCACACCGCCCACCATCCGCCGGAGCCTGCGGACCGATGTACGGTGGCCCTTGGCCGCCCGGCGCCGTAACGCCGCGGGGACCGCCGCCATCCATCGTCCAGCGAGCTGGCGGCTGAGGTTAGAATGCGCGCCCTAACGATGGCGAACTTTCGCGCGCAAAAACAGGAAGCCCCGGTGGCGGAACTGGTAGACGCAAGGGACTTAAAATCCCTCGGTCGCAAGGCCATGCCGGTTCGATTCCGGCCCGGGGCACCATCTCTTACCTCCACATGTTGAACGTGTCAGGCCTGCATCTGTGGCGTGGCGATCGCCACGTGCTGCGTGGCGTGAGCTTCACGGCGAACGCAGGCCAATGCGTTTTGCTCACTGGCAGGAATGGCGCGGGCAAGACCACGTTGCTGCGCGCCATCGCCGGGCTGCTCGATCCGGAGGAAGGGCAGGTGCAGTGGCGCGGCGCGAGCGCTCGTTCCACACGCGATGAATTCCACTCCGAGCTCGCCTATCTCGGCCATGAACCGCCGCTCAAGGGTGACCTGACGGGCCGTGAAAACCTGCGCTATCTCGTCGGCATACGGCGCACGCTTTCAGCCGACGAGATCGACGCGGCGCTGACGCGTACCGGCGCCCGGGATTTCGCGGATCGTGCAGTACGCACCTTGTCCGCGGGTCAGCGCCGGCGAGTGGCGCTGGCTGGAGTGTTGCTCTCCGGAGCGTTGTTGTGGCTGCTCGACGAACCCACCACCAATCTCGATGCGGATGGGCAACAACTGGTGGCGCGACTCATCGAAGAACAATTGGCTCGCTCCGGCATCGTGGTGGCCGCGGTGCATCACACGCTCAGCCTGGGCGCCGGCGAAGTGGTGCCGCTCGAGCTGGAGGCGGCATGAGAACCGGCTCCCTGGGTGTGGCGCAACTGGTCATCGCGCGTGATTTACGTCTCGCTTTCCGGAAACCTTCGCAACTTCTGCAGCCACTCATGTTCTTCATGATCGTGGCAACGTTGTTTCCCCTGACATTAACCCCGGAAATGTCGCGGCTACGAGACGCCGCACCGGGTGTTCTGTGGATTGGCGCGTTGTTATCCTCGCTCCTGGCGCTCGAGTCCCTGTTTCGCGAGGACGCGCAGGATGGGACGCTCGAGCAGTTCGCTTTGTCTGGCCAGTCGCTCACATGGATGTTGTTTGCGAAGACCTGCACACATTGGCTGCTGACCGGCCTGCCGCTGGCGTTGTCCACTCCGATCGTGGCGGTGCCCCTGGGCGTACCGACCGAGGCGTTGTGGAGCGTCGTGGCGTCGGTTGCGCTGGGCAGTTTCGCGCTGAGCCTCATCGGCGCGATCAGCGCGGGGCTCACGCTCGGCGCCCGGCGCGGCGGGGTGTTGCTGTCATTGCTGACGCTGCCGCTCGCGGTGCCGATCCTGGTATTTGGTGCGGACGCGACGCACCAGGCGATCATCGGGGGCGCCATCGGTCCGCCGCTGCGCATGTTAGGTGCGATCGCCGTGCTCGGAGTGACGCTGGCACCACTGGCCGCGGCCGCCGCGGTCCGTATCGGACTGGAGTAGGGTAGGAACTAATGAGTTGGGCCTGGTTCCATCGATTCGCATCGCCGCCGTGGGTGTACGGTTTCGCGACGCGCTGGACGCCGTGGTTCGGCGGCGCGGCGCTGCTGGTGATGCTGTGGGCGCTGTATGGCGGACTGATCCTCGCGCCGCCCGACTACCAGCAGAAGGATGCCTTCCGCATCGTCTACATCCACGCTCCCAGCGCCACCCTGTCGATGGCCGTCTACGCGACCATGGCACTCGCCGCGGCGGTGGGTCTCATCTGGCGCATGAAGGTGGCGCACGCCGTGGCCGCGGCCTGCGCGCCGATCGGCGCCTGGTTCACGGTGGCGACGCTCGGCACCGGCATGTTGTGGGGCAAACCCATGTGGGGCGCATACTGGGTGTGGGATCCGCGCCTGACGTCCGAACTGGTGCTGCTGTTCCTGTACTTCGGCTATATGGGATTACGCGCCGGCATCGAGGATCCGCAGAAGGCCGACAAGGCCAGCGCGATGCTCGCCATCGTCGGCGTCGTCAACCTGCCCATCATTCATTACTCGGTCACCTGGTGGAATTCGTTGCATCAGAAGCCGACGCGACTGCTCGGCGAGGCCGACATGGTCTGGGCCATGGTGTGGCCGCTGCTGCTGATGTTCCTCGCGTTCTTCCTGTTCTTCGCGGCGGTGGTGCTGATCCGGCTGCGCGCCGAACTATTGCGGCGCGAACGCAGTGCCAGCTGGATTCGCGAGGTGCTGAAATGAGTGAATTCCTGTCCATGGGCGGCTACGGCAAGTATCTCTGGCCGTCCTTCGTGCTCGGCATCGGTATCGTCGCGCTCAATTTCTGGATGGCCCTGGGCTCGCTCTCGAAGGCCAAGCAGGAAGCACGGCGCCGCCTGGAGATGCAGTCATGATGCCGCGCCACAAGCGTCTGCTCATGGTGCTCGGCATCGTCTGCGGAGTCGGCGTGGCAGCGGCGCTCGCGCTCACGGCATTCAAAGAGAATGTCATGCTGTTCTACAGTCCGACGGAGCTCGCGGCGAAGGCGCCCGGTGCCGCCGAACGGTTCCGGCTCGGTGGCATGGTGGAGAAGGGCACGCTTAAGAAAACCGAAGGTACCCTCGATGTGCAGTTCTACGTGACCGATTACAAACATACCGTGGAAGTGAAGTATTCGGGCATCCTTCCGGACCTGTTCCGCGAGGGGCAGGGCGTGGTCGCGCATGGCCGCATGCAGGGCAATGTGTTCGTCGCGGACGAGATCCTCGCCAAGCACGACGAGAAATACATGCCGCCGGAAGTCGCGAAGGCGCTCAAGGACAATCCGCCGCCACCCAACGTGAGCGCAGGTACCTGATGTTCCCCGAATTCGGCCAATTCACACTGGTGCTGGCGCTGCTGATGGCGGCGGCGCAGGCGTTTTTCGGCCTGCTCGGCCCACATCTCGGCAATCACAGGTACATGGGTGTGGTCCGGCCGGCGGTCGCCGGCCAGTTCGTGCTGGTGAGCGCTTCGATCGGCGTGCTCATCCATGCTTTCGTCAGCTTCGACTTCTCGGTCGAATACGTCGCCAACAATTCGAACTCCGCGCTGCCAACCTTCTATCGCGTCGCGGCGATGTGGGGTGCGCACGAAGGATCGCTGCTGCTGTGGGGCTGGATACTCGCCTTGTGGACGCTGGCGGTGGCGGGCTTCAGCCGCAACCTGCCGGCGAGTTTCGCCAGCCGGGTGATGGGCGTGCTCGGCGTGGTGAGCTTCGGCTTCCTGTTGTTCATGCTGTGCACTTCGAATCCCTTCAGCCGCCTGCCGGCGGAGATGATCCCGGCCGATGGCCGTGACCTCAATCCGGTGCTGCAGGATCCGGCGCTCGCCATCCATCCGCCGCTCCTTTATATGGGCTACGTCGGCATGTCGGTGGCGTATGCGTTTGCCTGCGCCGCGATGCTCGAAGGCAAGCTCGACCAGACCTGGGCCCGGTGGACGCGTCCATGGACCACGCTCGCGTGGTGTTTCCTCTCGGTGGGCATCGCGCTCGGCAGCTGGTGGGCTTACTACGAGCTCGGCTGGGGCGGATACTGGTTTTGGGATCCAGTGGAGAACGCCTCCTTCATGCCCTGGCTGGTGGGTACCGCGCTGATCCACTCGCTGGCGGTTACCGAGAAGCGTGGTCTTTTCAAGAGCTGGACGTTGCTGCTGGCCATCCTCGCATTCTCACTGAGCCTGCTGGGGACTTTCCTGGTGCGTTCGGGTGTGCTGGTGTCGGTGCATTCGTTCGCCGCCGATCCGTCGCGCGGCATGTTCATCCTCGGGTTCCTCATCGTCATGATCGGAGGAGCGCTCGGCTTGTATGCGTGGCGCGCGCCGCTGCTCAAGTCGCAGGCCGGTTTCGAGGGCACGGCGCGTGAGGCATTCCTGCTCTACAACAACATCGCGCTGGTGCTGGCCGCGCTGGTGGTCCTGATCGGCACGCTGGCGCCGCTGGTCAACGATGCGCTCGGCCTGAAGTCCATTTCCGTCGGTCCCGGCTGGTTCAGTCGTTCGTTTCCGTATCTCGCGATGATCCTGCTGGCGCTGGTCGCAGTCGGTATCCACTCCGCCTGGAAGCGCGGGCGCCTCGGCGAACACACCAACCGGCTGTGGATTGGCGTCGGTGTCGCGCTGGCCCTTGGGCTTGCGGTGGTGTTCGTCGTGTTTGGCGCAGGCAAGTGGCAATCCACACTGGGCATCGTGCTCGGCATCTGGGTCATCGTCTCTTCGCTGTTCGATCCCATCGATCGCTGGCGCCGCAAGCTGACGCTGTCGCGCGCCGTGATCGGCATGACCCTGGCGCACATCGCACTGGGTGTGAACGTGATCGCGATCTCGACGGTGGAGTCGTACACCATCGAGCGCGACGTGGCCGTGGGATTGGGCGAATCCGTGACGCTCGGGCGTTATGCGTACCGCTTCGACAAGCTCGAGCCGATGGAAGGACCTAACTACGATGGTGTGCGCGCGGAAATCACGGTGCTGCGCGACGGCCAGCCGGTGACCGTACTGCATCCCGAGAAACGCAATTACTGGGTAGCGCGCGCGACCCAGACCGAAGCCGGCATCCATTCGAGCCCGGGCGGCGACCTGTTCGTCGCGCTTGGCGAAGACCTCGGCGCGGGGCGCTGGAGCCTGCGCGCGCAGGTGCGGCCGCTCATCGATTACGTGTGGCTGGCCGCGGGGCTCATGGCGCTCGGCGGTGCGCTTGCGGCCAGCGACCGGCGTTACCGGTCGCGCCAGGCGGCCGAGAGCACGACCGCAGCGACTTCGACGGCGCAAGCGACTTGAACCGTTTCATTCTTCCCGTGGCGGTGTTCCTGGGACTTGCGGCCCTGTTATACATTGGTGTCAGGCATTCGCCCGGCAAGAACGACATGCCTTCCGCGCTGATCGGCAAGCCCGCGCCTGCATTCGAACTGCCGGTGCTGGGCGAGACGAGCCGGAAATTCTCCACGCACGAGTTTGCCGGCAAACCGTGGGTGCTCAACGTGTGGGGCACCTGGTGCGTGGCGTGTCGCGAAGAACACGAAGATCTCATGAAAATCGCCGCGCAGAAACGTGTCCCCATCGTCGGCCTGAGCTACAAGGATGACGACGCGGCCGCCACCGACTGGCTCAATCAGCTCGGCAATCCATACACCGTGGTCGCCGTGGACAAAGAAGGGCGCACCGCCATCAACTTCGGCGTGTACGGTGCTCCGGAGACTTTCCTGATCGATGCCGCCGGCCTGGTTCAATACCGTCTCGCCGGCCCCATGACGCCTGAAATCTGGCAGCGCGAGTTCCTGTCACGCATCGGTGGGGGAGGGCCGCGATGATGCGTTCCTGGAAACCCGCGGCGCATGGGGCGTGGCTGGCATTGCTGCTGGCTGCCGGCGCCCTCGCGGTGGACACCACCGTGCTTCCCGATCCGAAGTTGCAGGAGCGTTACGAGGCGCTCACGCACGAGCTTCGCTGCATGCAATGCATGAACAACAATATTGCCGATTCGCCCGTCGGACTCGCATCCGACCTGCGGCGCGACGTGCAGGAGCAGCTGCTCGCCGGCAAGAGCGACGATGAGATTCGCGCTTCGATGGTGCGGCGCTATGGCAATGTCATCCTGTTCACGCCACCGGTGAAGGACCCGTCGTCGTTCTGGGTGTGGTTGTTACCGGCGCTTGCGGCGTTGGGCGGATTGCTCATCGGCGTGCGCGTGGTGCGCCAGCGGGCGCGGCTCGTGGCACAGGACGACTCACCCGTCGACGCGGAAGAACCCAGACGATGATCCTGACCTTCATTCTCATCGCCGGATCGCTGGTGGCCGGCGCTGCCTTGCTGGTGCTGCTGCCGCTGTTGCGGCGGCGCGCAGATGGCTTGCCAGCTTCGCCCATCACCGCGGTCGTCGTTTTGTTCGTGATGTTGTTAGGGTGCGCCGGGCTGTATGCGCGCTTCAGCAATTTCAAGTGGACCGAATCGACCACCGAGGCCGACACGCCGGCGGCGATGACCGCCAGGCTCGCCAAGGAACTGGCCGCAGACCCCGACAATCTCGACCGCTGGCTGCTGCTCGGAAAGTCCTACGGCGTTCTGCAGCAGTATCCGCTCGCCGTGCGCGCCTACCAGCGGGCCGATCGACTGGCCAACGGCCGGAACATCGACGCCATCTTCGGGATGGCGCGGTCGCTGCTGGCGCAGGACAACGCGGAGCTCGCCGGGGCCGCGGGCCGGCTGTTCGAAAAGGCGCTCCAGCTGCAGCCGGACAATCCCGAGGCGAAGTTCTACGCCGCCTTCGCCGCGCAGGCGCGCGGCGACCTGCCACTCGCGCGCGAACGATTCCTGCAGTTGCGGGCCATGAACCTGGCGGGCGATGCAGGCGCGCTCGTCGACAACGGCCTGGCCGCCATCGACCGGGAACTCGGCTCGCCGGCCGCGGGCGGCGCGGCCGGGCCGAAAATTGCGGTGCACGTGACCCTGGCCCCGGCGCTGGCGGCGAAGGTGCCCGCCGGCGCGCCGCTGTTCGTCGCGGCACGCGACCCGAAGTCGCCGGGTCCCCCGTTCGCGGTGAAACGCCTGGCGGCGAGCTTTCCGCAGGATGTCGAGCTCACGCAGGCCGACGCCATGCTCGCGACGCGCCGCATCGAAGATGGGCAGCAGGTCGACGTCGTGGCGCGCGTGGCGCTCGGGGGAAAGCCGACCGCGAGCAGCGGCGACCCCTTCGGACAAGTTAGCTATCATGTTGGCAAGGACGGGAAGCTGAACATCGTCATCGATCGCCTCGCTCCTTAGGTAGCCAATGCAAGCGAAGCACTCGCTCGAATTCGCGCGCGCGCCGGCCATATGGTCGATGTATCCGAAGATCATGGTGTCGCGGAAGCCGTCGCTGGTGCCCGAGGGCGGCGAAGTGCCGCGCATCGAGGCGCGGCTCGCCAAGGTGTCCATCGACCGCAAACATCTGGCGAATTATTCCGAGGTATGCGGCGCGGCCGCCGGCGCCACGCTGCCGATCGCCTATCCGCACGTGCTGGCCATGCCGCTGCACCTGGCGATGCTCGGCGCCGAGGCATTCCCCGTGAAGCTCTTCGGCCTGGTGCACGTGCAGAACCGCATCGCGATGCGCGAGCCGATCTCGGCCGATGAGCCCGCCGAGATCCGCGCCTGGATCGAAGGCCATCGCGACACCGAGCGCGGCCAGGAGTTCGACCTGCACACCGAGTACGTGGTGTCGGGCGCGCCGCTGTGGGATGAGACCTGCACATTCCTGGCGCGCAAGAAACCGCCGGCCGGCGCCAAGCCCAGCGTTTCGCGCAGCGTCGAAGGCGCGCCGGACGCGGCCGCGGTGAAGTCGAGCAGCTTTCGCGCGCCCTCCGGGCTCGGGCGCCGCTACGGCTTCATTTCCGGTGACGTCAATCCGATTCACATGAGCGACCTCACGGCGCGCGCCTTCGGTTTCCCGCGCGCCATCGCGCATGGCATGTGGTCGCTGGGCCGCGCCGCGTCCGACTTCGAGGCCGAGCAGTTCGACGGGGGTTGCGAGCTGTCGGTGAGCTTCAAACTACCGATCTACATGCCTTCGTGGCTGATGCTGCAACGCTGGTCGATCGAGAACGGCTCCGGCTTCGCGCTGCGCGACGCCCAGGGCGACAAGCCGCACCTCACGGGCACGCTGAAATCGCTGCGGTGAACGCCGCTCCGCCGACCCGCGCCACCCGCGAGGAACGGCAGGCGCTGCTCGCGGCGGCGGCCGCTTCCTTCTGCCTGCTCGGCGGCTACTACGTGCTGCGGCCAATCCGCGAGGCGTTGGCCATCGAAGTCGGCATCAGGAACAACTGGCTGCTGTTCCTGCTGGTGCTGGCGGCGTCGTGCGTGATGTTGCCGGGCTACTGGTGGCTGGTGCGCCGCACGCCGCGTACGCGGCTCATGTGGCTGGTCAACATGGCCTTCGCGGCCGCGTTCATTGCGCTGGCGTATGGCCTGGATGCGATGCCGAGCAACCGTCTGCTCGCGGGTGCGTATTTCATCGCGCTGACCACGTTCAACCTGCTGTTGATCGCGGTGTTCTGGAGTGCCATGTCGGATGTGTGGCGCCCCGAACTCGCCAAGCGTTTCTATGGTTACGTCGCGGCCGGCGGCAGCGCCGGTGCCATCGTCGGCAACATCGTGCTGCGCAATCTGGTCGTGGAGCATGGCTTGCCGCCGCTGATCATTGGCGCCTGCCTGTCCATCGTGCTCGCCGCGCCGCTGGTGAGCCTGGCACGCGCGACGTTGCGACGTTCGGCCAACGGCCATGCCGTGCCCGACGGCGCCATTCCGGTGGGTGGGCGCGCGCTCGACGACCTGAAACGCCTCGCCACCACGCCCTATCTTCTCGGCATCGCCGGCGTGATCGTCATCGGGCAGACCATCGGCGCCGGCATGTACAACGAGCAGGCCAGGTACGTCGAGTCGCTGTATCCCAGCGCCGTCGAACGCGCGGCGGTGTTCGCGAATCTCGAGATCGCGGTGAGCCTGCTGGCAGCCTTCTTCCAGGTGGTGGTGGTCGGCTGGCTCACACGGCGTGGCAGCGTGGCCTGGAGCCTGTCGGCCATGCCCGCGCTCATCGGCGGCAGTTTCATCCTGCTGGCACTGGTGCCCACGGGCGCCGTGCTGCTGGTCACGCAGGTGATCCGGCGTGCTTCGGACTATGGGCTCGGCAAGCCGCCACGCGAAATGTTGTTCACGGTGCTGAACCCGGAGAGCAAGTTCAAGAGCAAGAGCCTCATCGACACTGTGCTGCAGCGTGGTGGCGATACCGTGGGCCAGGGGTTCTATCTCCTGGTGCAGGGTATGGGAATCGCCGGCATGTCCTGGATCTTCGCGCTGTTGTGCGGCGGGCTGCTGATGTCGACGCGCGTCCTCGGGCGCGCCTTCGAAACGCGGCGCGAGCAGGCCCCGCGCCCGGCGGGGCAGACGCCGTGAGCTCGCCGGTCCCCACGGCGGCGCTGCCTGCGCGGCGCGTCGACGCGGCCGGCAAGCCGCACGTCGACCTGCGGGCGATCCTGAAGCTGGCGGCGCCGCTCATGGTGACCAACGCGGTGCAGGCAGTGCTCAACCTCACCGACCTGTGGTTCATCGGGCGGCTGTCGACCGATGCGGTCGCGGCGATGAGCGCTATCTACTGGCTCCTTACCTGCGCGATATTGCTGTTCGGCGGCGTGGCTTCCACCGTTCAGACCTTCGTGGCGCAGGCGTATGGCAGCCGTCGCAAGGCGCGCGCGTCGCTTGCGCTGTGGAGCGCGCTCTGGGCGATCGTCGGCATCGTCCCGCTGTTCCTTGCGATGGCGTTCGCCGGACCGTGGCTGCTGCACCCATTCGGATTGGAACCACACATCGAGGCCCTGGCGCTCGAGTACTGGACGCCGCGCATGGGCGGCGCGTTCGTCGGATCGATGGCCTGGGCCGCCATGGGTTTCTTCAACGGCATCTCAAGGGTGCGTTACACCATGACCATCGTGCTGGTGGCGTTCGTCATCAACGGAATCGCCAACCAGGTGTTCATGTTCAACCTCGGCATGGGCATGAAGGGGTCGGCGTGGGGTACCAACGTCGCGCAGATCGTCGGCGTGGGTCTCGCGCTGTGGTTCTTCGTACACGGTGAGGTTGGCGCTGAATTCCGCTCGAGACTGACGTGGCGGCCGAAGACGCGCGCCATCCTCGCGCAACTCAAGATGGGCTTGCCGGTCGGCGTGATGTTCGGCGCGGACGTGCTCGGCCTGGCGATGTCGCAGATGATGATCGCGCAGACCAGCGCGGTGGGCGCCGCGGCCACGCAGATCGTCATGGCGCTCACCTCCATGGCCTACATGCCGACCATCGGCATCGCGCTCGCCGGTACGACACTCGTCGGACAGTCGATCGGCGCGGGCAACCGCGACTGGGCGAATCGCCTGGGCAACGTGGACATCGCGTTGTGCGCGTCGTTGATGGCCTGCATCGCGTTGCTTCTGATCCTGGTGGGTCCGTGGGTGCTGCCGTTTTTCGTGAGCAGCGGCGGAGCCGAGGCCGCGGACGTGGTTGCGCTCGGCCTGGTGCTGCTGTGGCCGGCGGCTGCCTACCAGATCTTCGATGGACTGTATTGCGGCGCGAGCTTCTGCCTGCGCGGCGCCGGTGACACGCGCGTGCCGGCCGCGACGGCGCTGGTGCTTTCGTGGTGTTTCTTCGTGCCGCTGGCGCACACGCTGATATTCGCGCCCGGGCAGGGCTGGATCGACGGCTTGCCGCAATACGGCCTCGGCGCGCGCGGCGGCTGGCTGGCGCTGATGGCCTACGTGACGTTGTTAGGATCCAGCATGTTCTGGCGGTGGCGGCAAAAAGCATGGCAGCAGGTCAGATTGTGACTACCTGTCACGGACGCGGCCGCTGTGGCCGTGACTGATATCATCCATGCACCTATGACGGTACTCCGCTACAAAGTCGACGCCGGCATCGCCTGGCTGACCCTGGACAATCCACCGCTCAACGCGCTGTCGCATGCCTTGCGCGCGGGCATCGTCGCGGCGCTCGAGCGTGCGCTCGCCGACGCCAAGGTGCAGGCCATCGTGCTCGCGGGCAGCGAACGCGCCTTCTCGAGTGGTGCCGACATCAAGGAATTCGCCGACGGCTCGTTTTACGCCGACCCGTTCCTGCCGGCGCTGGTGGACGCGCTCGAAGCCGCGCACAAGCCGGTGATCGCCGCCATCAGCGGCGCATGCATGGG
>Ga0134121_10004459_pt1 | contig 11483 bp, 6 predicted proteins | sample KB301_FD_96463 | JGI IMG/M metagenome (GOLD analysis project Ga0134121, IMG submission 96463) | Terrestrial soil microbial communities without Nitrogen fertilizer from Kellogg Biological Station, Michigan, USA - KB3-0-1 | ecosystem: Environmental > Terrestrial > Soil > Unclassified ...
ATCGCCAGCGCGTAGCCGTCGCGCCGCGGGTCGGCGCCGGCCATGAGCGCGCCGGACTCGGGATCGCGCATGATCCCCTGCCCGCCGCCCACGATCCAGGACCAGTCGTCGATGGCGTTGATCTGATGCCCCCGCTCCGCGAGCGCGGCGCGCGTCGCCTCGGGGATGCGGTCTTCCGCATCGAGCTGCCGGTCGGCGTAGACGCGGATGCGCGGCGCCTCGATGGCCTCCTGGATATTGAGCCCGAAGTCCACCGCATTCATGAGCATCTGGGTCTGGGTCTGCAGGATGCCGTAGGAGCCGGGCGTGCCGATGGACATGGTGAAGGCACCGTCGCGGAAGAGCTGGGTGGGCGACATCATGGTGCCGGCCTTCTTGCCCGGCCGCACCGCATTGGGCGAGGCGGGATCGAGGTCCATCCACTTGAGGATATTGTTCAGTACCAGGCCCGTGCCCGGCACCGCGAAGCCCGAGCCGAAGGGCCCGCCCAGGGTCTGGGTCACCGACACCACGGTGCCCTCGGCGTCCGCGCACGCGAAGTGGGTGGTCTGGTCGTGCATGAAGTCCGCGGGATGCCCCTCGGAGATCTGGCCGGTGCGCCGCTTGAGCGTGTGCCGCTCGCCTTCGCTCACCCCCGCGCGCGCGGGATCGATGCGCGCGCGCTGCGAGGCGGCGTAAGCCTTGGAGACGAGCCCGCTGATGGGGATCTTGGACACGTCGTTGAGATAGGCGTAGGCGAGCCGGTCCGCGGAGGCGATCTTGACCGCCTCGATCAAGTGGTGCAGGTGCTCGGGGGAGTTGTGGCCCCACCGGGCCACGTCATAGCCCTCCATGATGTTCAGCGTCTCGAGCATCTGGAAGGCGGAGAACGGCGGCGGCACCGAGGACACCTCCAGGCCGCGGTAGGTGATGGTCACCGGCTGGCGCCACTCCGGGGTGAACGCGGCCAGGTCCGCCTCGCTGAGCCAGCCCCCCGCCTCGCGCACCGCGCGCGCAATGGCCTTGGCGATGGGCCCCTTGTAGAAGACCTCCGCGCCGCCCTCCGCAACCTGCCGGAACGTGCCCGCGAGCTCCTTGTAGGTCATGACCTTGCCCGGCCGCGGGCCGCCATTGCCGAGATAGAGGCGCTGCGCCTCGGCGGAGCGGCGGAGGGTGTCGCGCGACTTCTCGAAGAAGGTCGTGTTCATCCACGTCAGCGGCACGCCGTTGTCCGCGTACTCGATGGCGGGGCCCAGCACGCGCCCGCGCGGCATGCTGCCGAAGCGCTCCAGCGCGGCCATCCACCCCCCGAGATTGCCGGGGGTGGCGAAGGCCTTGGGCCCGCCCGCCAGCTCGTCCTCGGTGGCCTTGGCCGGATCGGCGGCCATGGGCGCGCCCCCGATGAAGTCGAGCACGTGGCGCTCGCGGGTGCGCGCGCGCGAGATCAGCATGAGCCCGATGCCGCCCGCGCTCGACATGAAGGGCTCCACCACGTTCAGCGCCGCGCCCACCGCGACGGCGGCGTCCACGGCATTGCCGCCCTCGAGCAGCATGCGCGCGCCCGCCATCGACGCGAGCGGGTGCGCGGAGGTGACGGCGCCGCGGGCGCCCATGACGACGGGACGATAGGCATGGCGATGCGGGGGCATGGTCAGGATCCTCCGAGCTGGGCTAACTTGTCGTTCCACAATGCGAACGTGCGACGCCGCTTGCCCCGCCCCTTCGCGGAGCACGGCAATGGTAGGCTGGGCCTCGCTCGGACGCAAGCCGCGGCGGCCCCGCGGCCGGAGGACCTTTCGCGTGACTGCGGTCTACGACACGATCGGACGAGGGTACACGGGGCAGCGGCGCGCCGATCCGCGCCTCGCCGCCGCCATCCGCGCCGCGCTGGGCAACGCGCGAAGCGTGGTGAACGTGGGCGCGGGCAGCGGCTCCTACGAGCCTGCCGAGCTGGCCGTGCTCGCCATCGAGCCCTCGGGCGAGATGATCCGCCAGCGCCCCGCCGGCGCGGCGCCCGCGGTGCAGGCGGTGGCGGAGCGGCTCCCGCTCGCGGACGGCCGGGTGGACGCCGCGCTTGCCGTGCTCACCCTGCACCACTGGACGGATCGGGCCGCCGGGCTCGCCGAGCTCAAGCGGGTGGCGCGGCGCCGGGTGGTGATCGTCACCTGGGATCCCGCGTGGAAGAACGACTTCTGGCTGACGCGCGACTACTTTCCCGGCGTGCTCGAGCACGACGTGGTCAACTTTCCCACCCTCGCCCAGCTCGAGGGCGTGCTCGGTCGCGTGCGCGTGGCGCCGCTGCCCGTCCCCCACGATTGCGCCGACGGCTTCCTCGGCGCGTACTGGCGCCGGCCGGACGCGTATCTCGACGCCGGCGTGCGCAGCGCCATCTCCACCTTCGCGCGGCTCGAGCCGGGGACGCTGGCGGCGGGCCTCACGCGCCTCGCCGACGACCTGGCCACCGGCCGCTGGGACGCGCGCCTGGGCCACCTGCGCGCGCAGCGCGACGCCGACCTCGGTTACCGCCTGGTGGTCTGGGAGCGCGGGCCGGCGCGGGAGGCGGCCCGATGACGCCGGCGCTTCTCGACGCGCTCCGGCGAGCATCCTACATCTACCTCACCACCTACAGTGCGTCGGGCAAGTCGGGCACGGTCCCGACCTGGCTCTGGCTGCACGACGACCTCGTCTACTTCACCACCCAGCGCGCGAGCCTCAAGGCCCGCCGCATCCACGACAATGGGCGGGTGACGGTGCGGGTGGGCAAGAAGGACGGCCCCGTGTTCGAGGGCCGCGCGGAGTGGGTGGACGAGCGGCCCGATCTCGAGGCCGCCCTGCTCGCCGTCTACCGGCGGAAGTACTGGCTCATGGTCCCGCTGTGGATGGGCCGGTATATCCGGAAGGGACTGGCGGCCAGGACCAGCGTGCTGATCCGGATCACGCCGGTCGAGCCAGCGCGTCGCTGACCGCGTTCGACAGCCGTGTGAGGTCGAAGGGCTTGGTCAGCACGCCATCGGGGCGCAGCCCCGACGGCGCCTCGGTGGTGTCGCCCCAGCCGGTGAGGACCAGCACCGGGATGGTGGGCCGCGCGGCCTTCACCGCCCGCAACACGTCCCAGCCGTTCATGTCGGGCATGCCGAGGTCGGTCATCACGAGGTCGTAGTTGCCGGCGGAGAAGGACAGCAGGCCCTCGCGTCCCCCGGGCGCCACGGTGACGGTGTGGCCACACCCGCTGAGCACCTCGGCGACGATCTCGAGCACGGAGACCTCGTCGTCGATCACGAGGATCTTGCCCTTGCGCTCGGCCCGCGGCGCTTCGGGCGCCGCCGGGCCCGCGGATTCCCCGAGGGGCAGCGAGAAGGTCGCGGTGGTGCCGATCCCCTCGGTGCTGTCCATGGTGATCTCGCCGCCGTGCCGCCGGATGGTCCCGTACGCGACGGCCAGGCCCAGCCCCGTGCTCTTCACGCCCTTGGTGGTGAAGAAGGGCTCGAAGGCCCGGCGTCTCACCTCGGCCGACATGCCCGTCCCGGAGTCCATGATGGAGACGAAGGCGCGCTTCTTTTCCGCCCAGGCGCGGATCACGATGCGGCCCCCGGAGGGCATGGCGTCCACCGCGTTGAGGAGGAGGCTGGTCACCACCTCCCGGATCTCGGCCGCGCGCCCCGGCACGCGAGGCAGCGTCACCTGCTCGTAGATGACCTCGATGCTCGCGCCGCGCACCTGGGCCTCGTGCTCCCAGCGCGGGCGGGTCATCTGGATGCCCTCGCGCACGATGGCGTCGAGATCGAGGGCCACCGCGGCGCCGCCCGTCTCCGTGCGACCGAAGGCCTGGATGCGCCGCACCGTCTCGGCGGCGTCCACCGCCGCGCGCTCGATGGTCTTGAGGCTCACCACCAGCTCCTCGGGCGGATTCTTCATCAGGAGGAGCTGGGTCCGCCCCAGCACCACCGCCATGAGGTTGTTGAGGTGATGCGACGCGCCCGCGGCCAGCTCCCCCACCGCGCGCAGGGTGGCGCCGCGCACCAGCCCCTCCTGGGCCGCCTTGAGGTCGGCGAGGGTGCTCCGGAGATCCGAGACCAGGCGCGCATTGTCCATGGCGATGGCGGCCTGCCGGGCCAGCGCGCTCAGGAGGCGAATCTCGCGCTCCTCCGGCCGGTGCACCTCGTCCCAGTAGATGCACACCGCGCCCAGCACCGACTCGCGGCTGACCACGGGGACGGCGAGGACCGCGCGATAGCCGAAGCGAGTGGCCATGGCGGCGAGCGTCAGGCCCGCCTGCGCCTGCAGCGAGTCGTAGCCGGGCGGCGGATCGGCCAGCACGTCCGCGCTCCACACCGGCGCCCGCTCCGCCACCGCGGATCCCGCCGCGCCTTGACCCAGCTGCACCACATAGCCCTTGTCCACCGGCATGCCCCTGACGGCGCGCGCGAGCAGATGCCCCGCGCTCTGGTCCATCTCGAATACCACGGCGCGCTGCGCGCCGGTGATCTTGGTCGCGCTGTCCACGATCGCGTCCAGCACTTCCTGGAGGTCGAGGGTGGAGCCCAGGGTCTCGCCGACGGCGGACAAAGTCTGCACCTCGGAGGCGCGCTGCGCCGCTTCCTCGTACTGACGGGCCCGGTCCACCGCGAGCGCCACCTGGGCGCCCATGGTGACGGCGAGATCCTGATCCGCCGCCGTCCACGACCGGGGCCCGCGCGTGTCGTCGAGCGCGAGGGTGCCGATGACCCGGTCGCCCGAGATGAGCGGCACCACGAGAAGGGTGCGAATGCCGAAGGCCTGCACCCACTCGGGGGTGACGAGGTTCGACGTCTTCATGTCCTCCACCACCACCGGCCGGCGCGTTCGCACCGCGCCCATGTCGGCGGGAATCGCCTGCACCCCGCCCCGGCCCAGCGCCTTGAAGCGCTCCCACAGCGCGGTGTCCACGTGGCCGTCGGCGAACTGCGCCATCACCGGCGTGAGCACCTCGCCCTGCGCGAGATTGATGGTGCAGCGCTCCGCCCCCAGCGCCTGGGCCACCTGGCGGGTCACCGCGCGCAGCAGCGGGCGCAGCTCGAGAGTGGACGCGCACACCTGCGCGATCTCCAGCAGGGCGGCGGTGTCGCGCGCCCGCTGGCGCTCGCCCTCCACGCCGCGCGCGGTGCCGATGGCCAGCGCGGCCTGCTGCGCGAGCCCCGAGATCAAGGTCTCGTCGCCGGCGGTGAACGGCGTGCCGCTCCGGTTGTACGCCCAGAGCAGCGCGATGACCTGGCCCGCGCGGTCGAAGATGGGCGCGCCGATCATCGCCTGGAGCCCCTCCGCCCGGGCCCACTCGTCGAGGTGCGCGGCGCGGCGGAATCGCGTGTCGGCCAGGTACGCGTCGGTCCGGACCGCCTGGCGCTGGGCGAGGACGAGCGTCCTCATGCCCTCGCCGGGGGCGATGGGAAGGCGCGGGAGCTCGGCGTTCAAGGCGCCCAGCATGACCACCGTCTCCACGTCTCGACCGCCGGCCTCCACGAACGAGCAGTAGGCGCCGTCCGCGTGCAGGAGGTGCCGCGTCTCCCGGAGGACGGTGCGCAGCGCGGTCTCGAGGTCGGGCGAGGACAGGGTTTCCGAGGTCACGCGCTGGAAGGCCTGGATCTCCTCGAGCCGCCGCAGCGCGTCCGCATAGAGCCCGGCGTTTCGCACCGCGGTGGCGGCGGGGGCGGCGACGGCGGCGGCGAGCTTGACCTCGTCGGGGGAGAAGTCGCGGTGCGCCCGCGTCATACAGGCGATGATCCCGATGGGGGCTCCGTCCACGAGGATGGGCACGGTCATCGCGGAGCGAATGCCCTGGGCCGCGAACCAGGTGCGGTTCCGCACCCGCGTGTCCTGCATGACGTCGGTGACCACCAGCGGCTCCTGGGTCTCGAAGACGCGTCCCGCCAGCCCCTCGCCCACGCTGAGTGTCTGCAGGGACTCGACCCGCTCGCCCGTCGTCCCCGTCTCCGCGCGGAGGGTCAGCACGCCCGCGCGCACGTCCAGGAGCCAGATGCGGACGACGTCCACCCCCAGCCGCGTCTGGGCCACGTCGGCCAGGCGCTCGAGGACTTCGCCCAGGTCGAGCGTGGACGCCACCAGCCAGCTCGATTCGGCGAAGACCTCGAGCTCTCGCGTGCGCGAGTCGTGGGACGGGCCGCTGCCGCCGGTCATTGGATCGTGGCTCTCATTGGATGATCTCGCCCGGGGACGGTGCTGCGAACTGGGACACACCAATAACCATCTACCCTTCCATGATATCGCGCCCGCGCGGCGGGCCGCCCCGATATTCACCCTGTCTTGACTCGCCGCCGGGGCAGACGTACGCTTTGCACGCAGATCCTGCGCGGGAGCTCGGCTTATGACCGGGCTGAGAGGGCGGCAATCGGGCCGCCGACCGCCAACAACCTGACCTGGGTAATGCCAGCGTAGGGAGGCTTCATGAAGACCTACCTTTCCGGCTCCGATCCTTCCATTCGTGTGCCCATTCGCGAGATCGCTCTCACCAACGGCGAAAGGCTCCGCCTATACGACACCTCCGGGCCCTACACGGATCCCGATTTCACGCCGGATCTCAAGCAGGGCCTGCCCCCCCTGCGGCGCCACTGGATCCTCAGCCGCGGGGACGTGGAGCCGGGGGCGGGCGGCCGCTGGGGGCTCCGGGCGCGGCCCGGCCGGCGCGTCACCCAGCTGCACTATGCTCGGCAGGGCATCATCTCCCCGGAGATGGAGTTCGTGGCCCGCCGGGAGAGCGTGGCGCCCGAGCTGGTCCGGGACGAGATCGCCCGGGGACGCGCCATCCTGCTCGCCAACGTCAATCACCCGGAAACCGAGCCGATGATCATCGGCCGCCGCTTCCTGGTGAAGATCAACGCCAATATCGGCAACTCCGCCGTGGCCTCCTCCATCGAGGAGGAAGTGGACAAGATGCGCTGGGCCACCCGGTGGGGCGCCGACACCATCATGGATCTGTCCACCGGCAAGAACATCCACGAGACGCGGGAGTGGATTCTCCGCAACTCGCCGGTGCCGGTGGGCACGGTGCCGATCTACCAGGCGCTGGAGAAGGTCAACGGCAAGGCGGAGGCGCTCACCTGGGAGATCTACCGCGACACCCTCATCGAGCAGGCCGAGCAGGGGGTGGACTACTTCACCATCCACGCCGGCGTGCTGCTGCGCTACGTGCCCCTGACCGCGAAGCGGGTGACGGGCATCGTCTCGCGCGGGGGCTCCATCATGGCCAAGTGGTGCCTCGCGCATCACGAGGAGAGCTTCCTCTACACCCACTTCCGCGAGATCTGCGAGATCATGGCCGCCTACGACGTGTCGTTCTCCCTCGGCGACGGCCTCCGCCCCGGCTGCCAGGCCGATGCCAACGACGAGGCCCAGTTCGCGGAGCTGGACACCCTCGGCGAGCTCACCAAGATCGCCTGGGAGCAGGACTGCCAGGTCATGATCGAGGGCCCGGGGCATGTGCCCATGCACCTCATCAAGGAGAACATGGACCGGCAGCTCGAGAAGTGCCACGAGGCGCCCTTCTACACCCTCGGCCCGCTCACCACCGACGTGGCCCCCGGCTATGACCACATCACCTCCGCCATCGGCGCCGCCATGATCGGCTGGTTCGGCACCGCCATGCTCTGCTACGTCACGCCCAAGGAGCATCTGGGGCTGCCCGACAAGCAGGACGTCAAGGACGGCGTCATCGCCTACAAGATCGCCGCGCACGCTGCCGACATCGCCAAGGGGCACCCGGGGGCCCGCGAGTGGGACGACGCGCTCTCCCGCGCGCGCTTCGAGTTCCGCTGGGAGGACCAGTTCAACCTCTCGCTCGATCCCGATACGGCGCGGAAGTTCCACGACGAGACCCTGCCCGCCGAGGGCGCCAAGCTCGCGCACTTCTGCTCGATGTGCGGCCCGCACTTCTGCTCGATGAAGATCACCCAGGAAGTGCGTGACTACGCCGCCAAGGAAGCGGAAGCCGCGGCAGCCGATCCGGCGGCGGTGGCCCAGGGCCTGCGGGAGAAGGCGGCGGAGTTCAAGCGGAGCGGCGGCGAGCTCTACGTGCGGCCCGCGCCGTAGCCCGCGAGCGGTCGCCGGCCATGGATCTCGCCGATTCCCCCGCGGAGGCCGCGTTCCGCGCGGAGCTGCGCGGGTGGCTGGCCGCCCACCTGCCCGCGCACCGCGAGGTCCATCCCCCCTCTGACGACGAGCTGACCCTTCATCCCGACCGGTCCTTCGACGCCTGCCGCGCGTGGCACCGGCGCATGTACGCGGGCGGCTGGGTGGGGCTTCGCTGGCCGAAGGAGCTCGGCGGCCGCGGCGCCACCCTCGTCGAGCAGCTCATCTTCGCCGAGGAGCTGATCGCGGCGGGGGCGCCGCCCGGCGTGAACACCATCGGCCTCGGCATGGTGGCGCCGGCGCTCATGGTGCATGGCACTCCCGCGCAGAAGCAGCGGTGGCTCAAGCCCATCCTCAGCGCGGACGAGATCTGGTGCCAGGGCTTCTCCGAGCCCAATGCGGGGAGCGACCTCGCCAATCTCTCCACGCGCGCCGTCCTCGAGGGGGATCACTTCGTGGTCACCGGCCAGAAGGTGTGGACCTCCCACGCGCACCGGTCGGACTACTGTCTCCTGCTCGCCCGCAGCGAGCCCGGGTCCGCGCGGCATGCGGGCATCTCCTGCCTCCTCGTGGACATGCACGCGCCGGGCATCACCATCCGGCCCCTCCGCCAGCTCACCGGCGACTCCGAGTTCAACGAGGTGTTCTTCGACGGGGTGCGCGTGCCCCGCGCGAGCCTGGTGGGCACCCTGCACCGCGGCTGGGAAGTCGCGGTGACCATTCTCATGTACGAGCGGCAGTCCATCGGCGGCATGGTGAACCTGCACTTCTACATCGACCGGGTGCTCGCGCTGGCGCGTCGGCAGGGCGCGGATCCGGTGTCCCGGCAGCGCCTCGCCGAGCTCGTGATCGCGGGGCGCGTGCTGCGCCTCACCAATCTTCGCTACCTCACGCGCGAGCTCAATGGCCAGCCGGTGGGGGCGGAGGGTTCGGTGCTCAAGCTCACCTTCACCGAGGCCTACAAGCAGATGGCGGAGATCGCGGCGGCGATGCTGGGGCCCTACGCGCAGCTCTGGGGGGAGCAGCCCCGCGCGCCGGAGGCCGGCCGCTGGGCCTTCCAGTCGCTCTTCGCCCACCGCTTCGGGATCGCCGGCGGCACCGATCAGATCCAGCGCAATATCATCGGCGACCGGCTGCTCGGCCTGCCCCGCTAGCCCCTCACCCGGGCCCGGTGAGGACTACGCCACGTCGGGATCGATCCCGTGCTCCTTGAGCTTCTTCCGGAGGGTATTGCGGTTGATGCCGAGGAGCTGGGCGGCGCGGACCTGATTGCCCTTGGTCTCGCGCATGACCGCGCGGAGCAGCGGCTTCTCGACCAGACCCACCATGAGCGCGTGCAGGTTGGCGGAGGCGTGGCCGCGCAGGCCTCGCACGCACTCGTGCATCTTCCGCTCGATGATCTCCTCCAGGGTCGCGTCGGCGGCCACGCCCACCGCCGCCGACACGGGGCCGATGGGAAGATGCTCCGGCATGAGCACGCCGCTGCCCGCCATCACCATGGCGCGCTGGATCACGTTCTCCAGCTCGCGCACATTGCCGGGCCAGTCGTAGCCCACCAGGCGGTCCATGGAGTCGGGGGCGATCACCCGCTCGCCGAGGGAGCCCGCGTACTTGGCGAGGAAGTGATCGGCGAGGAGCGGGATGTCCTGACGCCGCTCGCGCAGGGCGGGCAATGACAGCGACACCACGTTGAGGCGATAGAAGAGATCCTCGCGGAACCGTCCCTCCTTCATCATCGCCTCGAGGTCGCGGTGGGTAGCCGCCAGCACCCGCACGTCCATGCGGATCAGCTCGTGGCCGCCCACGCGCTCGAAGGCGCGCTCCTGCAGGGCGCGCAGGAGCTTGACCTGGAGCTCGGGCGGCATGTCGCCGATCTCGTCGAAGAAGACGCTGCCCCCGTGGGCCAGCTCGAGCTTGCCGAGGCGGCGCTCCTTGGCGTCGGTGAAGGCACCCTTCTCGTGGCCGAAGAGCTCGGACTCGAGGAGCTGCCCGGGAATGGCGGCGGCGGAGATGCCCACGAAGGGCCGCCCCGCCCGGCGGCTGTAGTGGTGGAGCGCGCGCGCCACCACTTCCTTGCCTGTGCCCGACTCGCCGCGCAGCAGCACGCTCACGTCGCTGGCGGCCACGCGGCCGATGGTCTTGTACACCTCCTGCATGGTGGGATGCCGTCCCACCAGGGCGCCGAACTCCCAGACCTCCTTGAGCCCGGTGCGGAGCGCCGCCACTTCCTGGGTAAGCCGCCGCGCGGCCAGCGCGCGCTCGGTGAGGAGCAGCGCCTCGTCGATGTCGAACGGCTTGGCCAGATAGTCGTAGGCGCCCTGCTGCATGGCCGCGATGGCGGTCTCCATGGTGCCGTGCGCGGTCATGATCACCACCAGGGCGTCGGGGCGCTTCTCGCGGAGCTGGCGCAGGAGGGTGAGGCCGTCGATGCCCGGCATGCGGATGTCGAGGAGCACGAGGTCATAGCTGGTGGCCTCCGCCTCGCGGAGGGCGGCGGTGCCGTCCTTCACCGCGGTGACGGTGTAGCCGGCGCCGCGGAACCCCTTCTCCAGGACCCAGCGGAGACCGTCCTCGTCGTCGGCGATCAGGATGAGCCCGGAGGCGGCGGTCATGGCGTCGGGCTCAGCGCGCGAGGGGAATGAAGCAGGAGACGGTGGTGCCCCGGCCCGGCTCGCTCGTGACCTGGATGGCGCCGCGGTGCTCCTCCAGGATGCGGTGGCAGAGGGCGAGCCCGAGGCCGAGGCCCTTGTCCTTGGTGGTGAAGAAGGGCGTGAACAGCTTGGCGTACGCGGCCTCGGAAATGCCCTCGCCCTCGTCCGCCACCTGCACCTCGGCCATGCTGTGCTGGCCGGCGCCCAGGTCCACCTTGGTGAACAGCGGATTCATGGACAGCCGCGAGACCAGCGTCAATCGCCCGCCGGCGGGCATGGCCTCGATGGCGTTGCGCACCAGGTTGTGGAAGACCTGCACCATGCGGTCCTCGTCGGCCAGGATGGGCGGCAGGCTCGGGTCGTAGCGGCGCTGGATCTGGACGCCGCGCTCCGCCGCCAGCTCCTGGGAGAGCAGCGCCACGCGCTCCAGGACCTGGTGGAGGTTCAGCGGCACCGGGCGCAGCGACACCGGACGGCCCAGGTCGAGCAGCATCTCGATGATGCGGTTGACCCGGGTCACTTCCTGCAGCAGCACGTCGGTGTACTCGCCCCAGCGCGCCTCGTCCCCCAGCTCGCGCTTGAGCAGCTGCACCGCGCCGCGGATGGCGCCCAGCGGATTGCGGATCTCGTGCGCGAGGCCCACCGCCACCCGCCCCACCGCGGCCAGGGTCTCGCCGCGCCGCACCTCCAGCTCGAGCTGATGCAGGCGCGAGATGTCGCGCACCACCGCCACCG
>Ga0134121_10004460_pt1 | contig 11483 bp, 11 predicted proteins | sample KB301_FD_96463 | JGI IMG/M metagenome (GOLD analysis project Ga0134121, IMG submission 96463) | Terrestrial soil microbial communities without Nitrogen fertilizer from Kellogg Biological Station, Michigan, USA - KB3-0-1 | ecosystem: Environmental > Terrestrial > Soil > Unclassified ...
CGACACGTGACCGTCAGCACTCGCCGCCCGCTGCCATGCCGTGACTTGCGCCTGTGAAGCCCGGACGTGGAAGGATGCCGTCTTGAGCGTCACAGCTCGTATCCCCGAACGCAGCAGCGAAGAAGAGCCCGGGCTGTGGCGATCCCCGGCCCCGTAACCTCCCGTGCTTTCGTGGCGCTCCAGGCGACATCCAGCGGTGCCAGCTCTTCCGCAAGGACCTTGCAGTCGAGCTGCCGCGCGTAGGTGCACAGAAACCGGCCGCAGGCGAGCAGGACGAGCGAGTAGCGGGGCGAAGTCACTCCGCGGTCCGGCCCGTGGGTGTCCCCCCGGAAGATGCCGAACGGACCCGAGACGATGCCTGCCACGAGATAGGGGTGCGTCTTCGATTCCCCCGCCGCGCGGACCGGGACGGAGAATTTCTCAGGCTTCCAGGTGAGTGGAGCCATCGTCACACCTCTGCCAGAATGATGCCGTAGCGGGTAGCCTCCGACTCCTGAACGAGCACCAGCTCGGTCCGGCGTTCCACCATGCCCGGTCCGGCGCTGTCGAGGTCAGACCAGACGGCGAACCATCGGCCGTAGAGGTAGAAGATCATGAGCCCCGCCTGGTCCGGGGTGAAGCCGGGGACGTAGTCGTCCGGGGCTTCCTTCGTCCAGACCAGACCGACGACGCGGTCGTAGACCTCGCGGCGGAGAGCTTCGGTGTAGTGGGATAGGTCCAACGGGTTAGACTTCGGGGGCTGCTGCATGGGAGCGTGTCTCCTGTGCGGTGGTAGGTCTGGCGGGGTGTGGCAAGCACTCCGTCAGGCCGCTGTCCTGTGGTTTGGGAAGGGACAACCCCTCCCCTCTGGTGTGCATGAGAGGAGGGTACGGCAGGATCACGCGCGCGGCAGGCGCCGTGCCACTAACTTTTCAGATAGCAGCACTACCCCGTCCCGAGGGGGATGATGGCCGTCCCGGGCGCGGTGACATCGCTCGCCAGGGGAGTGGCTCCCCTCGCGAGGGCTGGAGGTCAGCGGACCGCGATCTCCTCACCCAGCAGGACCCGCGCTCCCTGGGCGAAGGCGGCACCGGCATCGGGATCGAGGCCCTTGCCGGGCGGCGGCAGAGGGTCGTCGTCGAGGACCAGGACGGCCTGGTAGGTGCCGGGTGAGGAGAGTAGCAGAGTGGCGCTCAGCTCGCTCCCCTTCCTCTGGCAGGAAGCGTCTCCGGGACAGCGCAGGAGGAGGTCGCGGCCGTTGCGGTAGACGCGCAGCTCGGCTTGCGGCGATCCTGCGGTCTCGGCCCGCAGGTGGAGGCGCTCTCCCGGGTGGGCGCCAGTGGCACGGCGGGTGGGGCCTGCCTCGACGAGCTCCTGCACCAGGGAGGGCTCCGCGGGTGTGCGCGGCAGGGCGAAGAAGAGGGTGGCGGCGAGGGCCGCGGCTCCCACGGGCGCGAGAAGCCAGATCCAGCGAGGCCTCCGCTTCCTCTCCGCGAGCCTGGCCCAGACGCGGGCCTCCCAGTCGGCGGGCGGCTCGTCACCGGCGCCGATCCCGGCGATGTCCTGGCGCAGGCGTGCGTAGGCGGCTCGCGCTTCCAGACAGTCCGGACAGGTCACGAAGTGCTCGTCCAGCGGCTCTCCTCTCTCCAGCTGGAGGAGCCCTTCGGTCTCGAAGCGGTCGCAGGCCGGGGTCATGGCGCGGCCCCCTTGCGCTCCAGGCAGCGCCGCAGCACCGGCAGGGCGCGGGCTACCCGGGCCTGGAGCGTCGCCGCCCGCTCCCCTTCGAGGCCGGACATCTCCTCGTAGGTCACCCCTTGCTGGAAGCGCAGCAGGACGGCGGTGCGGACGCGCGGCGCGAGCTCCCGCAGACAGCCGCTCAAGGCGCTCGTCCGCGAGCGGACGGTGAGATTTTCCTCGGCGGTCTCGGCCGGAGCGGGCTGGTCGGGGAGCTCGGGCATGAGCTGGAACCGCTTCTGGCGCCGGCGGCTGATCTTCAGAAGGTCGAGGCAGCGGTGGCGGGCGATGCCGAACAGCCAGGTGCGCAGGGACGATCGTCCGCCGAACCGCAGGAGCCCTTCGTAGGCCTGGACGAACGTCATCTGATGCGCCTCGTCCGCCAGATCGTCGTCCTCGACCATCTGCTGGCAGTATCGGTAGACCGCCGTCCCGTAATCGCGCATGAGGAGGCGGAGGGCCGCATGGCGGTCCCCCCGCTCCAGAGCGGCCAGGACCTCGTCCTCACCGGCGACGATGTCCGTGCGGCGCATCATCGCTCGCGGCCGCACGGTAAAAGGCCCGAAGGACGGAGACAGGAGGATCTCTCGGGTGTCTGCCATGACGCTCTCCCCCTGTGAGGCGACGCACACCGGCATTCCACGACAGGCCAGGTCACGGAGCTCACGGAGCGATGACCGATTCCACTCCCGTAGCGCCGATGGGCGGCCGCGGCGGGATCGGACAGTCGAACGGGCCCGGATCGCACGGCCGGCAGGAGATGCTGTCGCAGAGAGCGACCGGCTCGAGCTCGTAGACGGTGATCTTGTCCAGGGCCGGGGCGCTCAGGACGAGCTTGCCGTTCGTCCGCAGGGGAGGAGCCGGCTGGCCCGACCCGGCCCGGAACGCGCCGAGCGCGAGGAAGGCGACGTCCTTCGTCCAGTTGGTGAGGATCAGAGAGCCGCCGCCGAAGCTCCACTCGATCCCTACCACCGAGGTCGCGGCGGAGGCCTCCCGGGGTGCCCCGCCGAGGGTGAAACCCAGGACGAATGCGGCGAGGACCAGAAGAGCGGTCAAGGACACGGTACGGGTACGCATAGTTTCCCTCCTTCAGGAGCCGGCACCCAGCAGGACGAAGGGCGCCCAGACGGAAGGCGGCCGGCCGGCCGCGAGGAGAGCCCGCTGCGCGCGGGCCAACCCTCCGGCCGGATCGCTGGCGCCGCCTTCCTGGTAGAAGTGGCGGACGAGGTCACGGGCATTTCGGTCTTCGACGGAGCCGAGGGTGGCGAGGACCGCGCCGCTGCCCGCCGCCAGGAACGCGGCTCCGGGGGAGCCCCAGAGCCCGCGGCCGGACGAGGCAGCCGAAGCGCAGCTGGCGAGGACGACCAGGCGGGGCCGCACGCGGGCGGTCAGGATCGCGGCCGTGGTCACCTGTCCATCGGCCAGCTCCAGCCAGGGGCCGCCCGGTCCCCACCCGGTGTGACCCCCGATGTGGAGAACGGCGGCTCCGGCCGCGGATTGCAGGGCGCGCCTCGTTGCCGCCGGCCCGAGGCGTGGCTGGACTTTCAGAAAGGCCGCGATCTCCCTCCCCTCGGCCGCCGCCTCCGGCAGATCGCGGAGCGGATCGGCAAGGACGACCGGAGGTCTCGCGGCACCAGGAACCGCCTGGAGGGGCGCGGCCAGAAAGCTCACACCCGGGAGATAGGCGATGGCGTGGTCCTCGACCAGCCGGCGGCCACCCCGGCGGAGTGCCGCGAACGAGAGCCGGGTCAGCGCTCCGTCGGGAACGATGTGGAGCGTCGAGCCCGGAGCCAGATCGAGATCCGCCGGCAGGAGCAGGCTCCCGAGCCCCGCCGCGGCAACCGGATCGTCGGGAGCGCTCTGGAAGCGATCGATCAGCTCGTCGATCCGGGCAGCGGGAGCGCCGATCCGCCGCGGCCGGATCCTCTGGTCCGCGATATCGAGGAGCCAGAGCTCGCCGCGGGCCTCGAAATAGGCGAGGACCCTCCGTCCTTTGAGACCTGCGAGAAGGCGGTCCAGGGGGACGAGCGCCGCCGCCGGGGACGCGCTCATGGCGGGGAGCAGGTCGCGCAGGGCATCGGCGCGGTCGGCCGCGACGGTCCAGACGTTCCGCACCGTTTCCGGATCTCGCGTAGTGGCCTGGATGAACGCGTCCTGGAAGGTCCTCGCTTTGGCCCGCTCCATGGTGTGGAGCGCCTGGGCGGCCCGGCCGGTGCGCGCCTGGAGCACGAAGAGCGCTTCGAGGGGCTGGCGCTTGCGGTCCAGGAGCCAGGCCTTGAGGTCGTCGAGAGCGAGGGAGCGGCGCATCTCCTCGACGATGGCGGCCGACCGCTCATAGGCCAGCTCGGCCGTGCGGAGGTCCCCCCGCGCCTCCTCCACCTTCCCGCGCTCGTCTTCGAGGTCCCAGGCCCAATCGGGGACGGGCTGGCCGGCCAGGGCCTCGGTCAGGGCCTCTGCCGCCTCGTCCAGGCGATGGCGGGCCTGCGCCACCCGGGCCCGGTAGTACAGAAGGGCGACCTCGGGGGAGCCCGGCTCGGCGTACCGCCAGGCCTCCGCGAGGTGGCGCTCGGCGCTCTCCAGCTGTCCGAGAGTGAGATCCGCCTGGACGAGATTCAAGTGCGCAGAGCGGAAGAAGCGTTGCTCGCCCTGTCCCTGCGCCAGCTGTAACGCCTCGTCGATCGAATGGCGGGCGAGCTCCGGACGTCCTTCATCCAGAGCGAGCCCTCCCTGATTGGCCACCAGGCCGGCGCGCTCGGCGCGGCTCTCCGGCGGGAGCAGCCGGGCAGCGAGATCGAGAGCGCGGCGCGCCCCTCCAAGGTCGCCCAGGGCATAGAGCACGGTATACAGGGCCTCGGCCGCGCGCGCCTGCGTCTCGCGATCCCCGGCCGCACCCGCTTCGGTGAAGGCGCTCCGCGCCTGCTCCAGGGCCTCGCGATAGTGCGATCCCTCCCAGGCCACATAGAAGAGACCGTAATGCGCCCGGGCCAGCCCCAGGTGGTCGCCGGTCTTTCGGAGCAGCTCCAGGTCGCGATGGTAGGCCTGCGTCGCGCGTCCGGGCTCGCCACGGTCGAGATAGACGAGCGCCGCGACGCTCCACAGGCCGGGCTCGACGCTGGTGCCCCGCAGCCGCTCGACCCAGGCCAGCGCCCGATCCCCCTGCCGGAGCTGGGTCAGAGCGCGCGCCGCCGTGGCTCCGGCGCGCGGATCGCCCGAGGCGCGGTGAGCCGCTTCGCAGAGCCGCGCCGCCTCCTCGTACTTTCCGGCCGTGTACGCGTCGGTGCAGCGCTCCAGCGCACGGTCCGCGCAGGCGGAGGCCGCCAGGGCGAACGCGAGCCCGCCCAGCCACCGCACCGTCGGCCGTGAGGTCATCCGCATGATTCCACCGCTGCTACAATCCGCCGTCACATGCCCTCGGACAGTTTCCGCCCCACCTCCGATCGCCTGCTCGCCCTGGTCGACGCCATGGCCGGCCAGCCCGTGGTGATGCTGGTCGACCTGGTGGCCGACCTGTTCATCACCGGTACACCGAAACGGATCAGCCGCGAGGCGCCGGTCCTCATTCTGTCGTACCAGGGCGAGCGGCTGATCCCCGGCGGCGGCGCGAACGCGGTGGCCAACGTGGCGGCGCTCGGCGGCCGGCCTCTCCCTCTGGGTGTCGTCGGCGACGACGAAGCGGGACGCAAGCTGCTCGCCGAGCTGGCCGGCTGTGGCATCGCCACGGAAGGCATCCTGACCCGCACCGGCTATCGGACACCCACCAAGGTGCGCATCCTCGGCGGCGGCAAGCACTCGATCAAGCAGCAGATCGTGCGCTACGACATCGAGGACACCCTCACTCTTTCAGGCGACGAACGGGACCGTTTCGCAACAAGCCTGGAGAGGTGGCGCGCGGACGGGCCGGTGCCGGTGGCGATCCTCTCCGATTATGGCTACGGGTCGGTCGAGCCGGAGCTCCTCCCTCGCCTGCGCGCGGCGCTCGGTCCGCAGGCGGTCGTGGTCTGCGACAGCCGCTACCGGTTGGGCGCCTTCACCGGGCTCGACGGCGCCACGCCCAATGAAGAGGAAGCGGAGGCGCTCGCCGGCCGGGCGTTCGACGACGATCCGGAGCGTCTGGAGACGGAAGGGCGACGGCTGCGCGAGCGGCTGGGGGCGCGCTTCCTCCTGATCACCCGCGGCAGCCGCGGCATGAGCCTGTTCGAAGCCGAAGGCTCGGCGCACCTGCCGGTCCACGGCACCGACCAGGTGGCGGACGTCACGGGCGCGGGCGACACGGTCATCGGAACCTTCGCTCTCGCTCTCGCCGCCGGGTCCACCCCGCTCGAAGCCGCCCTGCTCGCCAACTACGCCGGCGGAGTGGTGGTGATGAAGATGGGGACCGCGACGCTCACCTCCGACGAGCTCCGCCGGGCGATCGAAAGCGACCCGCGGTCGGTGGAGGGGATATGATGGGCGAGATCCTGACCCTCGACGCCCTGGCCGAGCGGGTGGCGTCCCTGAAGGCGAATGGGAAGACCGTGGCGTTCGCCAACGGGCACTTCGACCTCCTCCATGTCGGGCACCTCCGGTACCTCCGCGCCGCGCGGGCCGAGGCCGACGCCCTAATCGTGGCGCTCAACGACGACGAGTCGGTGGCGGACCTCAAGGGGCCGGGACGGCCGATCGTCCCCGCGGCCGAGCGGGCCGAGTTGCTCGCGGCGCTGGAGCCGGTGGACTTCGTCGTCGTCTTCGCGGGCGACTCCCCGGCTCCTCTCCTCGCCCGGCTGCAACCGGACGTCCACTGCAAGGGGACCGACTACGGCACCCCGGAGCGGGTGCCCGAGTATGCGGTCGTCCGCGCCTATGGCGGCCGGACCGCCCTGGTCGGCGATCCCAAGGACCATGCGACAAGCGACCTCATCGCCCAGGTGAAGAGCCTGCCCTCGTGAGGATCCTCATCGTCCGCACCAGCGCCCTGGGCGACGTGGTGCATGCGCTTCCGGTGCTCACGGCTCTGCGCCGTCACTTTCCGCAGGCGCGGATCGGCTGGGTGATCGAGGAGGCCATGGCTCCGGTGCTCGCCGGACACCCCGATCTGGACGAGGCGATCGCCGTGCGGCTGCGGCATTGGGGGAAGGAGCCCTTCTCGCGCCGTACCCTGCGCGAGCTCGGGGCCTTCCTCGCCGCTCTCGACCGCTTCGCCCCCGATGTGACGCTCGATCTGATGGGCAACCACAAGGCGGGTGCGATCTCGGCCCTCACCCTCTGCGACCGGCGGATCGGCGCAGCCCGGAGGTCGAGGCGCGAGCCGTCCAGCGCGGTGTGGATCAGCGAGCCCGTGGTGCCGCGCGGCGCGCATTCCGTGGACCGCATGCTGTCGCTCCTCGACGGTCTAGGCCTGCCAGCCGAGCCCGCCGACTTCGGGCCGGACAAGATCTTCCGGGAGGTCCCAGGGACCCTTCCCGAGCCGTTCGTCCTGATCCACCCCGGCGCAGGCTGGGCCAACAAGGTCTATCCGCCGGAACGCTGGGGGGAAGTCGCGCGGCGGCTGCGCGAGGCGACCGGTCTGCCGGCGCTGGTGGCCAGGGCGCGTAGCGAAGAGAAGCTCGCGGCGGCCATCGAGGCGGCTGGAGGCGGAGCGGCGCGGACCGTGTCAGCCCCGGACCTGCCGGCGCTCGCGGCCCTCCTGCGCCGGGCGCGCCTAGTCCTCGGCGGCGACTCCGGTCCCATCCACCTCGCCCATGCCCTGGGGACACCCGTCCTCATGGTCATGGGACCGACCGCTCCGGAGCGCAACGGCCCCTACGGCGCTCCGGAGCGGGCGATCTGGCGGCGGCTGCCGTGCAGCTTCTGCCACCGCCGCTTCGCCGAGACCAAGGCCTGTCTGCTGGAGATCCCCGCCGACCGGGTGGCGGAGCGGGCGGTAGAGCTGCTAAACTGAGGTCCGCTTTCGCTGTCAACAAGCAGGTCTGCTTCCCTCATCGACGGGGATGGCGGCCGTAGCACGGAGAGCCCATGGCGCCACCACCGGAAGTCGCTCGCAAACAACAAGCCGCACAGCCCGACAAGCTGGGAGAGCTGCTGGTCAAAAGCGGCAGGATCAGCCAGAGCCAGCTCGCCGAAGCCCTCGCGCTTCAGAAGGACCAGGGAGGCCGGCTCGGCACCAACCTGGTCAAGCTCGGGCACATGACGGACAAACAGCTCGTCGAAGCCCTGTCGCAGCACTTCAAGGTGCCGGCGGTGGAGCTCCATGGCATGGAGGTCGACGAGTCGGTCATCAAGATCATCCCCGCGGACATCGCCCGCAAATACACCATCTTCCCCGTCGCCAAGACCGGCGCCACGGTGACCGTGGCGATGATCGACCCGACGAACGTGTTCGCGATGGACGACGTGAAGTTCATGACCGGCTACAAGGTCGAGCCGGTCGTGGCCTCCGAGACCGCGATCCGGGGAGCGATCGACCGCTTCTACGGTTCGACCCACGCGATCGAGCTCAAGAAGGTCATGGAGGACCTCTCCGAGGAGAGCGGCGGGGACCTGGAGGTCCTCGAGGATGAAGAGGACCTCGATCTCGCCACCCTCGAAGAGGAGTCCGAGCAGGCGCCGGTGGTCAAGCTGGTGAACCTGATCCTGACCGACGCGATCAAGCGCGGCGCCTCGGACATCCACATCGAGCCCTACGAGAAGGACTACCGCGTCCGCTACCGCATCGACGGCATCCTCTACGAGATGATGCGGCCCCCCTTGAAGCTCAGGGAGGCGATCACCAGCCGCTGCAAGATCATGGCGAAGCTCGACATCGCCGAGAAGCGGCTGCCGCAGGACGGGCGCATCAAGATCAAGACCAAGATCTCGGGGAAGACCAAGGATCTCGACTACCGCGTCTCCGTGCTGCCCACTCTCTTCGGCGAGAAGATCGTGATGCGGCTCCTCGACAAGGACAAGCTCATGCTCGACATGACGAAGCTGGGCTTCGAGGCGGAGTCGCTGCGCAAGTTCGAGGGGGCCATCCTGAAGCCGTACGGCATGGTGCTGGTCACCGGCCCCACCGGCTCGGGCAAGACCAACACGCTCTACTCGGCCCTCTCGCGCATCAACACCCCGGAGGTCAACATCATGACCGCCGAGGACCCGGTCGAGTTCAACCTCGCCGGCATCAACCAGGTGCAGACGCGCGAGCAGATCGGCCTGAACTTCGCCGCGGCCCTGCGCTCGTTCCTGCGCCAGGACCCCAACATCATCCTGGTCGGCGAGATCCGCGACTTCGAGACCGCCGAGGTGGCGATCAAGGCCGCGATGACCGGCCACCTGGTGCTCTCGACGCTGCACACGAACGATGCGCCGTCGACGATCAACCGTCTGATGAACATGGGCATCGAGCCGTTCCTGGTGGCAACCTCGGTGCACCTCATCGCGGCGCAGCGTCTCGTCCGCCGCATCTGCACGTTTTGCAAGGAGCCGATGGAGATGCCGCCGGCCGCCCTGGTGGGCGCCGGCTTCTCCGAGCACGAGGCGAGGACGTTGAAGCTCTTCCGCGGCCGCGGCTGCGAGCGGTGCAACAACACCGGCTACAAGGGGCGCGTGGGTCTCTACGAGGTGCTGGAGGTGGACGACGAGATGCGGGAGATGGTGCTCTCCGGCGCCAGCTCGTTCGAGCTCCGCAACAAGGCGATCCAGGCCGGAATGCTCTCGCTCCGTATGAGCGGGTTGCAAAAAGTACGCGACGGGATGACCACGGTCGAAGAGATCGTGCGCGAAACCGTTCTCTGACCCTCACCCCCTCTCCCCGTGGGGAGAGGGTCGGGGAGAGGGGCATGGGATCAAATGGCTCATCCTCTTTCGGGTGGGTGGATTCGACCACACCCACCCAACCCCCGCTCACTCTGCGTCCCCCTGCCGCTTCCTCCCACCCGAAAAAGGACGAGCTGTTCTCTCAATAGCGCGGCGGATTGCCACCGGGGCGCGCACCTGCTCCCGTCCCCGTCCCCGTGCCGGTCCTGGTCCCCGTCTGCGTCTTCTTCACGGCGCTCAGGATGCCGATCCCGAGGAGGCAGATCACCCCCACGGCGATCCATGTGGTGGGCATGCCGGCCAGACGAGCCCCGAGCGCGAGCCCGATGATCAAGATGATGAACCCGATGAGGTAAAGTCCAAACGAGGACGACATTTCTGTCCGCCTCCTCCAAGAGCCGTTGGCGTAACCTCCGCCCGCGGCGGAGTTAGCCGGAATCAATTCAAAAGCCGCGCCAACATGCTGGGTCCATCCGTGAAGCAGAAGCTCGCCGCCGCCGGCCTCGGCATCCTCCTCGCCCTGGCGGCTGGGGAGGTCCTGCTGCGGATCGTCGGGGCTCCCGAGGTGGCGCCGGTCCGCCGCGGCCGCTTCCAGCTCTCGGCCGATCCGCGGCTGGTCTTCGAGCCGGTCCCCGGCCTGGTGCACCAGGAAGACGCGACCCACAGCCTCTTCGAGTATTCGGGGGCGAGCAACCGCCTCGGCTACCGCGACCGCGATCACCCGCTGGCCAAGCCGCCGGGGACCTACCGCATCGTGGTGCTCGGCGACAGCATCGCCGAGGGGTACCGGATCCAGCGGACCCAGGATGCCTTTCCGGTTCTTTTGGAGCAGGATCTGCGCAGGGCAGGGCTGCCGGTCGAGGTGCTCAATTTCGGCGTCACCGGCTACAACACGCAGCAGGAGGTGGAGACGCTGCGGAGACGGGCCCTCGCCTTCTCGCCCGACCTGGTCCTCGTGGCCTACTGCCACAACGACCGCCGCCCGCCGGACCCGCGGATCGTGCAGGCGCTCCGGGAAGCGGCGGCGGGACGGCGGGTCCTGCCGCTCGGCGCGACCGAGAGGCTGCTCGTCCACAGCGCGCTCTACCGCTTCGTGCGCTATGCGGTATTGGAGGCCCGGCGGGAGGAGGTCGAGTCCTCCGGCGCGGGAGACACGGTCGAGCCGTCTCTGCGCGAGCTCGCGAAGCTCTCCCGGCGGGAGGGGTTCGAGGTGCTTCTCGCGGTCTTCCCCTATCTGCCGAAGCTCTACGACGGCGAGCATGCGCGGCAGCATGCCCGGCTGGAGCGGCTCTCCAAAGAGCTCGGCTTCCATCACCTCGACCTCCGGCCCGCCTTCCGCGACTGCCGCGCCGACCGCGCCGACAAGCTGCGCTTCGACCGCTATCACCCCACGGCGGCCGGGCATCGCTGCGCTGCCGATGCCATGGCGGCAGCGGTCCAGGAGATCATTCAGCACCGGCCGATCGGTCCGATCGGACGGATCAGTCCGATCTATCTTCCCGTTCTCAGGGCGAGCAGGTTTTTAAGTAGGGCGCGCTCGCTGGCGGCGTCATGCTCCACGGCCGTCAGAAGGGCGGCCGCCTGTTCGGTCCCCCCGCTGCGGACGCGGCGGATGAGATCTCCCAGGGAGTCGGGGAGCCGCGGGAGCCCGAGGGTCGCGCTGGCCCCGCGCAGCGAGTGGGCCACGCGCTCGACCGCCGCGGCATTCCCCTGCTCCACTGCCTCGCGCAGGGATTGGAGCTGGAGGTCCAGGTGGACCAGGAAGCTCTCCACCAGGCGGATCGTCTCCTGCGGATCCAGGCGCCACAGCTCGTCGATCATCGGCAGGGAGGGAGCTACCATCTCGCGCGGGGCTCCGGGCGTCTGCCGGCTCGTGCGCTGGAGGGTCTCCGCCAGGGCCTGCAGGTCGATCGGCTTGCTCAGGTACTCGTCCATGCCCGCTTCCAGGCAGCGCTCCCGGTCCTCGCGCATGGCGCTGGCGGTCAGCGCCACGATCCGCG
>Ga0134121_10004461_pt1 | contig 11479 bp, 13 predicted proteins | sample KB301_FD_96463 | JGI IMG/M metagenome (GOLD analysis project Ga0134121, IMG submission 96463) | Terrestrial soil microbial communities without Nitrogen fertilizer from Kellogg Biological Station, Michigan, USA - KB3-0-1 | ecosystem: Environmental > Terrestrial > Soil > Unclassified ...
CCGCCGTCCACCCGCAGAACGTGCTCAACCACTGGGGCCTCGACGTCGGCTCCAAGGAAGAGGTCGATCGCGTCCACAAGGCTGCGACGGAGAACAAGGAGAAATACAAGATCCGCCAGGTGCTGCCGGTGGTGGACCAGCACGGCGTCTACTCGTTCTACATGGAAGACCTCGACCACAACTGGTGGGAAGTGCAGTACTACCCCGGCTTCCAGAACGAGGACCTGTTCGACTTCGGCGACCGCTTCTCGATGGAAGACGGCGCGGAGGTGGGTGAGCTGAAGGAGCTTGCCATCAAGACCACGGCTTGACATCGATCAACGCCATCGTCTTCCCGGGCGGCTTCAACCTGCCGATCTGGGCGGCCGAGCGGCAGGGGTTTTTCCACGAGAACGGCGTGCGCGTGAGCCTCACGCCCACGCCGAGCTCGACCTTCCAGATGCAGGGCCTCGCCGAAGGAACCTTCGATGTCGCGATGACCGCGTTCGACAACGTGGTCGCCTACCAGGAAGGGCAGGGCGAGGCGAAGATCCCGGCCGAGCCGGATCTCTTCGCCTTCATGGGCAGCGATAACGGCTTCCTCTCGGTGATGGGCGGCAAGGGCGTCGCGCGTTTTGCCGATCTCAAGGGAAAGAAGCTCTCGGTGGATGCGCTCACCACGGGCTTTGCCTTCGTGCTGCGCGAGCTGCTCGCGAGGCACGGCATCGCCGAGTCGGAGGTGACCTTCGAGCGCGCGGGGGGCCTCGTCGAGCGCTTCCCGGGGCTTCTCAACGGCACGCACGCGGCCACCGTCGTGCTCACGCCATTCGACCTCATCGCGCAGGCCAAGGGCCATGTGCAGCTCGCGCGCGCCGATGAAGAGCTCGGCGCCTACCTGGGCGTGGTGGGCGCGGCGCGGCATTCCTGGGCAAGGGCGAACGAGCAGGCCCTGGCGGGCTTCATCCGCGCTTATCGCCAGGGGGTGAACTTTGTCTATGAGAACCGCGACGTCGCCGAGGCGCTGCTCGTCGCCCACATGCGCTCGATGACGCCGGCGCTCGCCAGGCAGTCGCTCGCCCTCTTCCTCGGCGAGAAGACCGGCTTCTATCGCGATCTGCGCCTCGATGCGGCCGGGGCGAGAAGCGTGCTTGCGCTACGCTCCAAATACGCCGGCCGTCCGCTCGGCGACCCGGGCAAATACATCGATGCCTCCTACCGTGAAAGGGCCTGAGCCGGTGATCTTGGATGCCCCTCTCTATACGCTGCCACGCTGATGCCCTCGACCCCACGCGAAAGCCAGATCGACGCCGTGCTGCTCAAGCTGCCGGGCGTGACGACACGCAAGATCAAAGGGCTGCACGCCTACTTCGTGAGCGACCGGATGTTCGCCTGTATCAGCGGCGCGGGCGTCGGGCTGCGGTTGCCGGTGACGGTGGCGCGGGAGCTGCATTTCTCGAGGAACGACGTGGTGCCGTTCCAGCCGGCGGGCCTGCCGGCCACCAAGGAGTGGATCCAGATCGACCGCGCCGACGCCGCCGACTATGAGAAGGATCTCGAGGTGTTCAAGCAGTCGCTCGAATTCGTGAAAGGTGGGGGTAGATGAAGACCAAGCCGTGCCTGACGCTCGAAGACTGCCGCAAGATCACCGCGGCGGCCGAGGCCGAGGCGAAGAAGAACAACTGGAACGTGACGATCTGCATCCTCGACGATCGCGGCCATGTGCTGCTCCTCACGCGCATGGACGGCGCCTCGCCGGTGACCGCCGAGATCGCCACGCAGAAGGGCCGCAGCGCGGCCATCGCGCGGCGCTCGACCAAGGTGGGCGAGGAGCGCATCGCCGCCGGGCGCGTCGCGCTCCTCAAGATGCCGGGACTGCCGGTGCAGGGCGGGCTGCCGATCGTGCATCAGGGCGAGTGCGTCGGCGGCATCGGCGTCTCGGGTGTGCAGTCGCATGAAGACGAGCAGGTCTGCGCCGCGGGACTGGCGGTCCTGAAATGATCTCGCGCCGGGCAGTGCTGCTCGGCGCACTCGGCGCGCCGCTCGCGACGAAGGCGTGGGCGCAGACCACGAAGAAGACGCTGCGCATCGTCGTGCCGTTTCCCGCGGGCGGCGGCACCGATGTCCTCGCGCGCATCGTCGCCGAGAAGCTGAAGGACAACTATGCGCCGGCGGTGATCATTGAGAACAAGGTGGGCGCTTCTGGCCGCACCGGCGTCGAGGCGGTGAAGAACGCGGATCCGGACGGCGCGACGCTTCTTTTCACGCCCGACTTCCTGATGACCGTGTACCCGCACAGCTTCAAGAAGCTCTCGTACGACCCGCTCAGCGACTTCGTCCCGGTCCAGCTCGTCGCCCGCTCGGGCCTTGCGCTCGCCGCCGGCCCCGCGCTTCCCGAGAGCGTACGCACGGTGCAGGAGTACATCGCCTGGGTGCGCGCGAATCCCGCGCGCTCGCACTACGCGACGACCGCGGCGGGCGGCACGCCGCATTTGGTCGGCGTGATGCTCTCGCGCGATGCGAAGGTCGAGCTCTCGCCGGTGCACTACAAGGGCGGCGCGCCGGCGCTGCAGGACCTGATCGGCGGCCAGATCCCCGTGAGCGTCAATCCGATCAGCGAGCTCCTGCCGTACGCCGGCGCCCGGATCCGGGTGCTCGCGGTGACGGCGCCGAAGCGCTCCCGCTATCTGCCCGACGTGCCGACGATGGCCGAGTCCGGCTTCCCGGACATCGTCATCAACCCCTGGCTGGGCTTCTTCGCACCGGCGCGCACGCCGGCCGATGTCGTGAAGCGCCTCGCCAACGGCATCGCCGACGCCTGCGCTTTCGGCGACTCGCAGAGGAGCTTCATCAAGATGGGCATGGAGCCGGTGGCGATGACGCCGGTCGGCTTCAGGGCCGTGCTGCAGGAAGACCTCGAGCGCTGGGGCCCGATCGTCAAGGCTTCAGGCTTCAGCGCCGAAGACTGATTCCGGGCTGCGTCCGTAATTATTTCGGAATCCCTGCTGGTCTCGACGGGCGTCGTCGCCCTGGCGGAAATGGGCGACAAGACGCAGCTGCTGGCCTTCCTGCTGGCGGCGCGCTTCAAGAGGCCCTGGCCGATCATCGCCGGCATCTTCGTGGCGACGGCGGTCAACCACGGCATCGCCGGTGCGCTCGGCGCCTGGATCACCACCGCCGTCAGCCCGCAGGTGATGCGCTGGGTGCTCGGCGTGTCCTTCCTCGGCATGGCGCTCTGGACGCTTGTTCCCGACGAGATCGAGAAGGACGAGGCGCGCGTGGCGCATCGCTTCGGCATCTTCGGCGCGACGCTCGTCACCTTCTTCCTCGCAGAAATGGGCGACAAGACGCAGCTTGCGACGGTGGCGATGGCGGCGCACTACCGGGCCCCGCTCCTCGTCGTCATCGGCACGACGCTCGGCATGCTGATCGCCGACGTGCCCGCGGTCTTCATCGGCGAGAAGCTGGCGGCGCGGATTCCAATGCGCCTGGTGCACGCCATTGCTGCCGCGATCTTCGCGCTACTGGGCCTCGCGACCGTTCTGGGAGCCGGCTCGAGCCTCGGCTTCTGATTCGGGATGGGCGCGCACGTGGCGCGCGAGATCGTCGTCGAGCGTCGCCCAGCCGATGCCGCGCGCCGCGCGGGCGGCGAGGGCGTGGATCAACCGGTTGCGGTGCCGGCAGAAATTGACGAGCGGCACGAGCCGGTGCCCGGTCTCGATCTTGGCGGCGTAGCCGGTCTGCCCGCTCTGGATCTGGCGGATACCGCGCGAGTAGGCGTAGTCGAGCGTCGCCTCCCACAGCCGGAAGTGCAGCTGCCAATCGCCGGGCCGGCGGTAGTCCATGCCGACGAACTTGTTGATGAGCTTCGTGCCGAGCTCGAAGCACATCATGAACGCGACCATCGCACCTGTTGCCTCGCGCAGCACGATGAAGCGCGTGCAGGGCACTTCCGCGATCCGGGCGAAGAACTCCCGGTTGAGCTTTTCGAAGCGGGTGCTGGAGCGCTCGTAGGTCTGCCAGAAGAGCGGAAAAACCTCGTCGAGCGGAGGCTGCTGCAGAACTTCGGCGCGCAGCGACGCGTTGGCGTGGCTGCGGCGGATCTTCTTCACGACATTGTGGCGCCGCGAGCCCTTGAGGCTCGCGAGGTAGGCAGCCCGGTCGGCGCCGAGCTCGACGAGCGTGCCGGGAAAGCTCACGACGCTGAAGGTTCCCGCAGGTTGCGGCGTGCCGGACCGCTGGTCCTTCCAGACGATGAGCGGCGCATCCAGTTCTGCGGCTTTCGTCAGCAAAGCATCGTGAAGGGCGAGCAGCGCGGCGGCCCGGTCCGCATCGGGCAGCAGGCCGACCGTGCCTTCGTCGGCGCAGGGAGAGCCGACGAACAAGGTCTTCGGGTGCGCGAGCGCGCCGAGGAACGGGACAAGGGGCTTCAGCGCATCGGGTGCGACGAGCGACACCGGGAAATTCATGACGAACGCCGGCGCGATGCCCACCGCCGTGCCCTTGCGGCTGATGACGCCGTAGAGGAAAGTGAACTGGTCCTCGAGGCGCGAGCGCTCGAGCGTCTGGTACCACCAGCGACCTTCGAGCGGCGGCGGGAAGCAGGCTTCCCACAACGCGGCGTCGAGGTCGGACGCCGAGCGCGCGAACGCGACGGAGTACATCAGGCCTGAAGGGCGAGGAGGGCGACGCCCAGCGTGATCAGCACGACGCCTGTCCAGCGGGCGCCGGTCACCGGCTCGGCGAGGAAGCGCTGCGACAGCAGCGCCACCACCACGAAGCCGATGCTGCCGATCGGAAAAGCGGTGCTCACCTCGACGAAGCGCAGCGCCCCCGTGTAGATGAGCGCCTGCACGATGAAGAGGGCGACGCCGCCCGCCACCCAATGCTTCTTGCGCACGGCGACCAGCGCGGATTTCTTGAAGAAGGTCTGCGACACGCCCTCGATGATAGAGGCGAGGACGACGAGGCCGACGCCGATGAGGGCTTCAGCCATGGGAGTGGTGCGGCCCGCGGCTGATGAACCACACGCCGGCCATGATGAGGAGGATGCCGGCGAGCTTCACCAGGTCGAGCTGCTCGCCAAGCCAGGTGACCGAGAACCAGAGCACGCTGATATAGCTGAGCGAGGTGATCGGCTGGGAGTAGGAGAGGTCCGAGATCTCGAGCACGCGCAGCCAGTTGATGAGCTGCGCGACGAAGATCACCACCACCAGGCCGATGACGAGCGGCTCGAACTCGGTCGCGGCCAGCTTCCAGAGGAGCTGGACGACCGTGTCGAGCGCGATCGCGAGGCCGAGCCGGAAGGCGAGCGCGGCGGAGATGGCTAGGGGAGCTGCGCCTTTGCCCGCGTGAGGACCTGGTCGAGGAGCGTGACGCCGAGGTCGATTTCCGCGGTCGTGATCTCGAGCGACGGCGCGAGCGTGATGACGTTCTTGTAGTAGCCGCCGATGTCGAGGATCAGGCCGAGCGTGCGGCCGCCGGCGGCGAGCTCGCCCTCGAGGCCGACCTGGAACATGCGATCCGCGAGCTTGCGGCTCGCCGTGAAGCCGTCGGCTTCGCACATCTCCATGCGCAGCGCGAGGCCGAGGCCGTCGACTTCGCCGATCTCGGGGTGCCTGGCCTTCAGCTCACGCAGCCTTGCGAGGAAGTAGGCGCCCTTCTGCATGACGCTCGCTTCGTAGCCCGGACGCTCGAGGATGCGCATCACGGCGAGGCCGGTCGCGGTGCCGAGCGAGTTGGAGGAGAAGGTGGAATGCGTCGAGCCGGGGCCGAACACCTTCGGGTTGATGAGCTCTTCGCGCGCCCAGATTCCGGACAGGGCGTTCAGGCCGTTGGTGAGCGCCTTGCCGAAGACGACGATGTCGGGCTGCACATCGAAGTGCTCCAGCGCCCACATCTTGCCGGTGCGGCGAAAGCCCATCTGGATCTCGTCGTCGACGACGAGGATGCCGTGCTGCTTGCAGATCTCGGCCATCCGCCTGAAGTAGTTCTTCGGCGGGATGACGTAGCCGCCGGTGCCCTGGATCGCCTCGACGAAGAGCGCGCCGAACTCGGCGCGGCCGGTCTTCGGGTTCCAGGTGCCGGTGTACTCGTGCTCGAAGCGCGCCTCGAACTCGGCGATGCACTCGTCCTCGGTCTTCTGCGCGTCGCCGCGGTGCTTCGAGCGGAAAGGGTAGGGATAGGGAATGAACTCGGCACGATCGGCGAATTCACCGAAGGCTTCGCGATAGCGGTAGGAGGAAGTGATCGCCGAGGCGCCGAGCGTGCGGCCGTGGTAGCCGCCCTGGAAGGCGAGCATGCGGCTCCGGCCGGTCGCCTTGCGCACGAGCTTCAGCGCGTCCTCGATCGCCTGCGAGCCGCCGACGTTGAACTGCACGCGGCCCTTCAAGCCGAAGCCGCGCTGGATGCTTTCGCACACCATCTCGGCGAGCTCGATCTTCTCGCGATGTAGATATTGGCAGGCGAGCTGCGGCAGCTTGTCGATCTGCGCCTTCAGCGCATTGTTGACGGCCTTGTTGGCGTAGCCGAGGTTGACGGCCGAGTACCACATCTGCAGGTCGAGGTACTCGCGGCCTTGTAAATCGTACAAATAACTGCCTTCGCACCGCTCGAAGATCTTCGGATGCTCGGCGTAGTGCACAGTGTCCCCGTAGGAACAATGCCGCGACTCCTTTGCGAGCAGTTCCTGCTCGTCGCTGCCCGCAGTAGCTTTCAACTTAGTAAGCACGTTCGATATGTTGAATGTTAAGATGCGCAGGGTATCACGCACCCTCCGAAGAAAGCGTCCGCAGAGACGCCCCGTAGCTACCTTTCGGACAATTAAGAACGCATGACCATCGAGTGGGCCCGGCTCAAGCGAGAGACACCAACTGACGCTGTCGATCGCGGCATCTATCTGCGCGGCGAAGGCCGCTGCCGCGTGATGCTGCTGCACGGCCTCACCGGCACGCCCACCGAGCTCGGCTACATCGCCCATTTCCTGCGCAGCCGCGCGCGCTTCCACGTGAGCTGCCCGCGGCTCGTGAATCACGGCCAGCCGATGAGCGTGCTCGCGCGCACCAAGTGGCATCAGCTGTACGACTCCGCGAGACAGGCGTTCCTCGAGGCGAGCAAGGCGGCAAAGGCCGAAGGCGTGCCGCTCGTCGTCGGGGGCCTGTCGCTCGGCGCCAATCTCTCGCTCATGCTTGCCGCGGAATTCCCCGGCCAGATCGCCGGCGTGGCCTGCCTCGCGCCGACGCTTTTCTACGACGGCTGGAGCGTGCCCTGGTATCACCGGCTGCTGCCGCTCGTCGATTACACGCCGCTCAAGTACTTCACCTTCTTCCGCGAGAGCCATCCGTTCGGCCTGAAGGACGAGGACCTGCGCGCGAAGATCGCCGAGCACTACTCGAAAGTGGATCTCCACGACTCGAGCGAAGCGGCCAAGTCGGGCTATGCCCATTTCCCGGTGCGCCTGTTCTGCGAGATGGCCCGCATCATCAAGCGGTGCAAGGAGACGCTGCCGCGTGTCACCTCCCCGGTCCTGGTCGTGCAGGCGGAGAACGACGACATGACGAGCCCGCGCAACGCCCAGTTCATCCTCGAGCGCGTCGCCTCCGAACGGCGCGAGCTGCTGCTCCTCAAGGATTCCTACCACCTCGTTTCCGCCGACCGCGAGCGTTCGCGCGTCGCGGAACGCCTGCAGAAATTCTGCGGCTCGTTCGTTGCGCCGAGCGTCGCCGTCCCGGGGGAGATCGCGCATGCGCAAGCTGCCGCATAAGCCGGTCCTTTTCTTCGACTTCGACAACACCCTCACCCAGGGCGACCTGCTCGACGAGCTGATCGAGCGCTATTCGCCGAACGAAGAGTGGCGCGACTGGGAGCACGCCTGGGCCGAAGGCGAGCTGCCGGCGCGCGAGTGCCTGCGCCTGCAGATCGAGAACATGCGCGTCAGCCGCGCCGAGCTGTTCGACTTCCTCGCCAGGGTGCGCATCGATCCCGCCTTCGTCGACATCGTGCAGTGGGCGCATGCGCGGCGCGTGGCGGTGAACATCGTGAGCGACAGCTTCCAGCCGTTGATCAGCCATGTGCTGAAGGCGAACGGCGTCGACGTCGACATCCCGATCTTCGCCAACCAGGTCAGCTTCGCCGGCGACGACCGGCTGGTGCCGCATTTCCCGCACTACGATCCGGCCTGCGTGCGCTCGGCGAACGCCAAGGCGCACCATCTCACCCCCTACCGGCTGAACAAGATCATCTTCGCCGGCGACGGCCATTCGGACCTCGACGCGGCGCTCGCCGCCGACGTCGTCTTCGCCAAGGCGTCGCTCGCACGGGAACTGGACGCGCTCGGCACGCCGTTCTTTCCCTTCGAGACGCTCGAGCCGGTGCTTGCGTACCTCGAGACCGTGGAGACGATCGTCGTCGCTCCGGTCGTCAGCCTGATCCGGGCCTAGAACTCGGTGTGCAGGCGGAGGCTGTAGACCTCCGCCGGCCCGCGGTCCCGGTTGTAGCCGGGATTGACCGTGCGCTGCGCGCTGGCCGAGATCCACGCGCCGCGCACCATGTTCAGGTTGTAGAAGAGCTCGAGCGTGCGTTCTGTCGAATAGTTGAGCTGGCCGTCGCCGAGGAAGAAGCCCTCGCCACCGGCGGCGAGGTAATCGCGATGGTCCCTGGAGAGCCCGTTCACGTACAGCGCGGCCCCGGCGCTGTCCTGCCCGCGGCGCCAGCGTCCGCCTTTTGCCAGTACGCCGGCGGCGAGGGAGCGGTCGATTTCGCTGAAAGCATAGGTCTCGGTCCGACCATCGTTCCAGCCTGCGCGCGCATAGGCGCCGATATCGGCGGTGAGTTCGAGTTGCAGGCCCGTGGCAAGGCCGAACTTGTCCTGGATATGGCGCACGGTTGCGACATCGGGCGGCGTGCCGGCGCCGAGCGCATCGCGGAAGGCGCCGGCGTTCACGCGGTTGTGAAAGCCGAGTGCTCGCCATGTCGCCTTGTGTCCGGCAATGGATAGCGGCCGCTCGAACTCGATCGCATCGCCATAGTGCGTCGTGAAATTGCGGTTGAGCGTGAGGCCGTTCGATTCGACCGGCATCAGGAACCGGCCGCCGCGGATCGACCATCCCGGGGTGATGTATTCGACGGCGACGCCCCACGTGTAGCCGCGCGCGTCAGCCGCGTAATCCCACGCGCCATAGGTGAGCGACGCCCAGTTCAGGAACTGCATGCGCGGATCGCGGCTGAAGTCCACGGCGTCGAAGACGTCGAGCACGGAGAAATTTCCCGCGGTGAGCACCCAGCGCTCGGCGGCATAGCTCGTGCGCACCTGGTTCGCCTCCGAGTCCACCTGTTCCATTTCGCCGCCACGGCTCCACGTCTTGCGCACGAAGGCGCGCGCGCGATAGCCGCGCAGCTCGGGCCCCGCACTGCGCTGGCTCTCGCCGTTATGAAACCCACCGACTCCTTGCAGCGATGAAAGCGGCGCGCCTTGCACGAGCTCCGGATTGAAATACGCTTCCCAGCCGCCGCCGAGGCGGGCGCCGATGAAGGCGGTCGCGGTGAACGAATAGCCGTAATCGCGCTCGGCAGTGAGGCTCTTCGGGCCGCTGTACGCGGCGCTGAATGCGGGCTTGGCCTGGCGCACGTAAGTCGCCTGCCCGTGCAGCTCGACCCCGGGGGCTTCGTCAGCCAGAACGAAGAACGGTGCAAGCAGCGCGGCAGCGAGACCAGATCTAAGGGGAGCGATGAGCATGCGCGGACGGACGCGGGAATTTGCCAGCGTGGGCGGCGATCGTGAATGGCGTGGTGTCGGTGCCGCTCATGAGCGCGACGTTCATTCTCGGATAGCGAAGAACCTTACGGCAGCGTCAGCGCATCGAGGCGACATTGCAATTCTTATGCAGAGCGCGGCGCTGCATGGACGATTGCAAGCTTGCAGACAGGCGGTCCCTCATCGTTGTGTGTAGGCTGCCGTCCACTCCATTGATTCTAGGGACGATTGTTGACTGCTATGTGGCGGCTTTGCGTCGTTACGCTCGTCTTGTGCCTCGCGGCCTGCGGCAAGGACGAGGCGCGCACGCGGGGCGCGACCGGCAGCACGGCGAAGGCGGTGGGCAACGCGCTGCAGCTGGCCGATGCCTCGCGCAGCTTCCTCGTCATCCAGCCTGTAGTGCCGGGCGAGAACGCGCAGGCGCGCAGCTATTTTGGTCGCACCGCCTTCCGGCCTAAGGCGCTTTCCGCAGTAACGGCGCCGTTCGCCGGGCGGGTCAGCGCGATCGCCGTCGAGCCGGGGCAGAGGGTGAGCAAGGGCGCGACCCTCTTCACGATCGAGAGCGCCGACGTCCTCGGCCTTCGCGCCTCGCTCGCGCAGGCGCGGCTCAAGGTGCGCGTCGCCGACGAAGTGCTAGCGCGCCAGACCGAGATGGTGAAAAAGGGCGTCGGCCTGGAAGTCGAGCGCTTCGACGCCGAAATGAAGGCGCGCGAGGCACGCAGCGAGCTCGAGCGGGCCGAGCGCAACGCTGCGCTCGCCGGCGGCGGCGAAGGCACCAAGGTGCAGGTGCGCTCGCCGGCGGACGGCGTGATCGTGTCGGTGAAGGCCGCGCCGGGCGCGATGGTGCAGCCCGGCGGCGATCCTCTCGTCGAGATCGGCGATCCGACCGGCCTGTGGATCGTCGCCGATGCGCCGGAGAACGAGGTGCGGCAGGTCTCCAAGGCGAGCAAGGCCGAGGTGACGATCTCGGCGCTCGACCTGACGCTGCCTGGCCGCGTCGCCGGCATCGCCCCGCGCAGCGACGCCGAAACGCGCCGCACGCCGTTCTACCTGGAGCTCGAGGGTGCGCCCGATGACCTGCGCGCCGGATTGCTGGTGCGTGTGACGGTGTTCACCCAGGGCGGCGAGAGCGAGATCTGGCTGCCGGTCACCGCGGTGCTGCTGAAAGACGGCGGCCGGCGCATCGTCTATGTCGAGGACAAGAGCGGCCGCTTCGTCATCCGCGAGGTCGAAGTCGGCGACGAGCGCGGCGGCCGCGTGCGCGTCCTGAAAGGCCTCGAGGCGGGCGAGCGCGTGGTGATGCGCGGCGCGCTGCTGGTCGATCGCGAAGCGGAACAGCTCCTGTAGTTGCGCCTCTTCCCATAAATGCTTGACCGGCTGATCGAAACCTGCGTGCATCGCCGGGTGGCGGCGATCCTCGCCGTCGCCATCGTCGCGGCGTTCGGCGTGCGCGCCTACCTTGACACGCCGATCGAGGCCTTCCCCGACGTCACCAACGCGCAAGTGACGGTGATCACGCAGATGCCGGGCTATGCGCCGGAGGAGATCGAGCGCAGCATCACCGTGCCGCTCGAGCGCAACCTCAACGGCACGCCGCGCACCATCCAGCTGCGCAGCGAAAGCCTGTTCGGCCTGTCGCTCATCACGCTCACCTTCGACGACGAAGCCGATCCGTTCAACTCGCGCATGCAGGTGGCGCACCGCATTGCCGCGGCGGTGAACGACCTGCCCGACGGCATCGTGCCCGAGCTC
>Ga0134121_10004464_pt1 | contig 11473 bp, 9 predicted proteins | sample KB301_FD_96463 | JGI IMG/M metagenome (GOLD analysis project Ga0134121, IMG submission 96463) | Terrestrial soil microbial communities without Nitrogen fertilizer from Kellogg Biological Station, Michigan, USA - KB3-0-1 | ecosystem: Environmental > Terrestrial > Soil > Unclassified ...
CACCATACCAGCACGAAAGTCACCGTTTGCCAACCGCAGCACACCGATGAGAAGGAGACGCGGAAACGGAACTCGGTGCTCGCTGTTCTGTTCCCACAGTGATCCCCAGAAATGCGGGTCGTGCCCCGTTAGCCCTGGGACCAAAAGCCAGTCTTCGGTGAGAGGGATGTTCCGGCCGAACCACAGCAGACATCCGTAACACGTTAAGACCATCAGAATCCACCCGGCCCAAACAAACGCGCGGGGTGCCGCATCGGATTCTCTTCGAAAGATCCGGCCCGTCACTTCGCTGTCCTCGACGGAGCCGCGCCAACGCCGCGGACGGAGAGCCGCCAGAGCACCCGCCAGTAACCTCCGCCTACCTTGGCCAACTGGAAAGACGAGCTGCCCATGCCCAGCTCCCGGTTGATCCACGAGATCGGCACTTCGGCAACTGAGCATCCCATCAAGTACGGCTGAAGGCCTGTCTCGGCGTTGACTGCGAAGCCAGGTTCCTGGAGATCCAGTCGATCGACGACTTCTTTTCGCATGAGCTTGAGATTGTTCGTTACGTCCCGAAACCGCCTCCGGAGCAGAATTTGGGCAAGGACATGAAAGCCGCGGTTCGCGACGATCTTGCGGAACGGATAGTTCAGGAGCACGCTGTGGCGGGAAAAGCGGCTTCCAATAACGACGTCGAAGTCCATCGCCGCGCGGTCGAAAAGGTCCTGGAATTCCGGCAGCAAGTGCTGGAAGTCGCAGTCCATCGATAGCACGTAGCGGCCTGTCGCCGCCTGGTACCCATCGGCAATTGCCCTCCCCACACCGTTCGGCGGCCGTCGAAACACCCCTTTGACCTTCGGGTTCTCCGCCGACAAACGGCGGATCACGGCGGCGGTGTCGTCAGTGCTGTTATCGTCCACCAGAATGATTTCGTGCAGGTATTCACAATAGTATGCGTCGAGACCCCGTACCAGGGGTTCCACATTGGTCTCCTCGTTGTGGCAAGGGACAACCACCGAAACCGCGCCGCGCAGCTGCTCGTGTTCAAAGAGCGAGCGAACCGGCTTGATCGCGCGTGGCGGCTTCTGGGCGTGAATAAGGATCGACCCGGACAGTGTGCGAATCGCCGGAAGGTTCTCGAGCAGGATCGACAGGTTGCGCAGGATCCAAATCAAGGACGCCGAAAGCGGCGCATAGACGAAGTCGTTGTACACCGTAAACACTCGAATGAATCCCACTTCCGACATGAGTTCGTAAAGCGCCACTCGGTTGAGCAGGTGGCGGGAATCGGCTCGCGCGTTCCACCGGGAGATCATCCTGCGCAGCTTCAGCACAACATTCCAGGGGTTGCTTTCATAGAACAACACTTCGCCACCTGGTGCGAGCAGTTCGTGGATCAGTCGAGCAAACCACGAGCAGTTGCGGTAGTCGAGCAGATCCATGACGACGACGTAATCGAAATGCCTTCCCGCCAGCTCGCCCGGCAATGATGTCACTTCGATCCGCTCGACCGACGTGGGGAGTTCTCCCACGACGGACCGATCGGTGCCCAGTGTGACCGCAGTTATCGGGTTCTTGCCTCTAACGACGCGGTCGAGCGCGACGGTGAAAAGTCCGCGTCCGGCGCCGAGTTCGAGAATCGTCTGACCGGGCAGGAGGTGGACCATGTGACGAAATGACTGGGCACGCCAGAAGAGACGGTCGCGATAGATGGGATCGCGGCGGATCCAGTAATCGTCGCGGTATTGCTCGCGTGCGGCGAGGCTACTGAATTCGCGGCCGGCTCGATCATTCATGGCAGGCAATCACAAACTCAGACCCGGTGGCGGGACGGTAAAGGGAAGCTGCCAGCCCGGCCAGTGCGTCACCAAACTTTCGGGCGCCGCTCATTTCCTGGGGCTCGGCCTGTGGATGATCTCCGGTTTACTCAAGTCCCACATCGTTGTTTGCCCTTGATCAGAATCTTTCCCCAACAAACGTATGAGGGACCCGTAATGACAGTGGGCCTGCTCGATTGCATCCGATTTCCGGGCAGGTCCATTAGGTCAAATACCCGATGATGCTACCAGAAATCTGGTTCAGATCCCCTATCCTCATATGGAGTTCTTTGTCGGGTTAGTCGAATTTTTGAAATTTGTGCCGATAACCGATCTGCAGAACTGATCGGCTCAGAATCGGATCAAGCTCCACGGTTTGCCGTCGTATCTGGTACGTCTTTGCTTTTCTTTTGCCGATGGCGCGCCATCATGCCACCATCCCCGCGTGCAAGGTATTTCATCGGCTCAGTCCGCGCAAATCCGCCGCTATCTGGCATCAACGGACCTGCTGCGCGATCTTGACGAAGGAACTTTCGAGAGTCTGGAGGCGGAGCTCGAATGGGTCAGCGCGGACGCGGGCGAAGTCCTCATGCGCGAAGGCGAGGTAGGCGACTGTCTCTTTATTCTGCTGAGTGGCCGCCTCAGGGTCTTCATTCATCGCGATAACGGCGACGAAGTTGCGGTAGGTGAAATCTCTCCCGGAGAAGCTGTCGGCGAGATGGCGATTATCGCAGACGAACGGCGATCTGCAACGGTGCGCACCGTACGCCCAAGCACGCTCGTACGCCTGACCCGCATGGGATTCGAACGGCTTGAAGAGCGTCATCCCAACATCATGAAACATATGGCGCGGTTGCTCGTGCGGCGCCTGCGCCACGTCAATGTTTCCAACCAACGCCGCAATGGCTCCCTCACGATTGGAATCGTTGCGGGAGCGGCCGATTTTCCTCTCTCGAGTTTTGTCGATCGCTTCGTGAAGGCGTTATCCGCCATCGACTCGACATGCCATCTCAATGCGGAAATTGTGGATTCACAGATCGCTCCGGGATCCGCGCATGCTTCGGCGGACAGTCCGAAGGGCCTTCAGCTCGCGAACTGGCTGTCGGAGCAGGAGCGCGGATTCCGTTTCGTGGTCTATGAAGCGAGTGAGCCGAAGTCGAACTGGACTCAGCAGGTAATCCGTCAGTCGGATCGGATCCTGGTCGCCGTTCCCGGCGATCTGCCGCCGGAGTCGGACGTCAGCGCGCTACTCGATGCGAGCGGTGTGAATCGTTCTGCCGCTCGAAAAGACCTGATATTGGTCCATTCGAGTACGGTTCGTGTGGCAGTCGGCACGAGCCGCTGGATGGAACGTATTCCTGCCGGGGAGCGTTTTCATGTGTGGCTCTACTCTTCACACGACTTCGAGCGCTTGGCGCGAGTTGTCGCCGGCCGCGCTACAGGCCTCGTGCTGGGAGGCGGGGGCGCGCGAGGCTTTGCTCACATCGGTGTCGTGCGGGCGTTGCGGGAAGCCAACGTTCCCATTGATTTTGTCGGGGGCACGAGCATCGGAGCCCTGATCGCGGCGGAGTTCGCGATGGATTGGGATCCGGTCCACATGCTTGAAACGAATCGCGACGTTTTCAAGAAGCATCCGCTTCATGGCGATTACACGATGCCGGTAATTTCTGCCAATACACCGCATAAAGCGGTCAGGCTCTTCGAGCAGTTATTCGCGGACAATCGCATCGAAGACCAATGGCGAAATTTTTTCTGTATCGCATGCAATCTCACGCGCGGGGAGACCGTGATTCTCCGGACCGGCCGGTTTCACGACGCGGTCGAGGCGAGCAGCGCGCTTCCGGTTGTGAATGCGCCGGTGCTTGAAAATGGCGACATGATTGTCGACGGCGCGCTCATCAACAATCTTCCCGCCGACGTCATGAAGCGGCTTTGCGGCGGGCCTGTGATTGCGGTCGATGTCAGCCCGCGCCGAGACCTTCGTGCCGTGACGGGAGAGAAGGATCTGAAATCGAGTCCCCGCATTGTCCGGGCCGGGCAACAGGCTTCTGCGAGCGGCATGCCGAGTGTCTACAGTATCGTGATGCGAATGGTGATGCTCAACACGGTGATCTCCGCCGAGTCCATGAAGAAGCACATCGATCTCTATCTGAAACCGCCGGTCGAGCACATCGAGATGTTCGACTGGATGGCAATTGACGATGCCGCCGAAGCCGGCTACCGCTATGCTGCCGAGCAGTTAAGCGCAAGTAACCTGACGTAGTCGTGATGTTTGTAACGACGGTAACGCATTCGAGCGGGTGTCCTCCCCTCCTCTTGAGGAGGGGTGGCGCGTAGCGCCGGGGTGGTCAGGGTTTGATGCGTTCCTCGAATACATCTCGAAAGTGTCGGCATGCCTGACCACCCCGTCTGCGCTTTGCGCAGCCACCCCTCCTCAAGAGGAGGGGACACGCTCGAATGCCTCATCGCAGTTACGGACACGAACGCTATGCCGTCAGCCGCCCCATGCGGCCGGTTTGATAGTCCGAAAGAGCCTGCTTAATCTCCTGCTGCGTGTTCATCACGAATGGACCATATCCCGCGAGAGGCTCTTCGATCGGTTCGCCGCTCAACACGAGAAACGTCGTTTCCGTCTCGGCTTCGACCGCCAGGTCGGTGCCGCTGCGTTCGAAAACGGCGAGTTCCGCTTCGTTTGCGGTTTTGCCTTCGTCGACCTTCAACTTTCCCTGGAGGATGGAAAGCGCGGCCGTATGACCCTCGGGCAGCGTCAGTTGGAGCCGGCGTCCCGGCTTCAAACGTACATCCCAGAGATTAATTGGCGTATACGTTTGCGCCGCGCCATTCGTGCCGACAAAGTCGCCCGCAACAACACGAAGGGTGCCGCCCTCTCCCGGAAGTTGCACGACCGGTATTTCGGCGTCCAGAATTCCCTGATATCGGGGAGGTGACATCTTCAGTCGTGCCGGCAAATTCACCCAAAGCTGTGCGGCTTCCAGCTTGCCGCCGCGTCGGGTGAATGCGGCACTGTGCATTTCCTCATGAACGACGCCGGACGCAGCGGTCATCCATTGAACGTCGCCCGGGCCAATCGTTCCGGAGTTTCCACCGGAATCGCGATGGGCAACCTCTCCGGAATACATGATCGTGACTGTTTCGAATCCGCGATGCGGATGTTCGCCGACTCCGCGCGCGTAGGGTGAGGGTGAGAAGTCCGCAGGGCCCGCATAGTCCAGCATGAGAAACGGGCTGATGCCGGGCTTCGGCACGCTGTTGTAGGAGAACAGAGTCCGGACGGGGAAGCCGTCGCCCACCCAGTGCTGACTGATCGCTTTGTGAATACCCAGAAGCTTTTTCATAAGGTAAGGTATACACCGCGAATGGGAACTTTCCAGCAGTTTTGGAGACAGCCACAACGTGTGTGGCTCCGAAAAGCGCTGTTTCAGATCCATCTCTGGACTGGCATCGGCGCCGGTCTCTACATCCTCCTCATCAGCATCAGCGGAAGCGTCGTTGTTTTCCGGAATGAGGTCTACGAGGCGAACGACTCGCCCATCATTATTGTTGCCGGTATCGGCCAGAGGCTGACTTCGGAACAAATCGGGAAAGCCGCGGTGAAGGCCTGGCCTAATTACGAAGTAAGTCAAGTGTATGAGTACGAAGGCAACCCAAAACGCGCGGTTGAAGTTCGGCTTGAAAAAGGGAGCCAGGCGCAGAATCGCCTCTTCGATCCCTATACGGGCGTGGATCTTGGCCCATCCGTACCCTGGCAGATTCGGGCGATGTCCTGGTTCGAGGATCTCCACATCAACCTGCTTGGCGGCAAGACCGGACGCCAGCTCAATGCGGTCGGCGCTGTGGTTTGGACGTTACTGGGGTTGACCGGCGTCTTGGTCTGGTGGCAGGGAATTAAGAACTGGAAGCGCGGCCTGCTGGTGCGTTTGAAGTCGGGATGGAAGCGGACCAACTGGGATCTGCATAGCTCATTGGGGTTCTGGACATTACTGCTCACCCTGATGTGGGGCATCACCGGCGTATTTGCCGCGGTACCGGATCCGTTTCGCCAGATGGTGGACTATCTTGAACCCCTGCGGCCAATCCCCCAGCCGGACAGGCCTGCCGGAGCGGGGGCGCGCGGAGGAGCGCGGGGCCAGCAATTGCCCCCTCTTCCGCAACAAGGTGGGCGCGGCCAGCGTGGCGGCCGAGGCCGGCGCGTGCGATTTGAAACGCGTGTCGGCGATGAGATCCTTCGTGGGGCCTACGCGCTGCACTTCGGAAACTTTGCCGGGACCAAGGTCAAGATCACGTGGGTCGTGCTTGGGCTGGGCCCCGCCTTGCTCTTCCTTACAGGCTTTCTGATGTGGATCAATCGCGTGATTCGCAAGATCCCGTCTTCCTGACTACAGCGTGCCTTTCCACTATCGCGGGACATGCTGCGCAACCGGCAACTTTGTATCCTCCGAAGGTGTTTTACGTATTAATTCAAAGGAGCGACAGGCGAGGTTTGGAAGGCCGTTTACGCATCCTCCAACGGAGTAAGCCTTGCCGGATGTAGCGCTTGGACTTTAGAAGGGCTCATGATAGCCTTTGCAACATTTGGTTCGTTACTTAACAGGAGGGAAAACTGATGAGGTCAAGGCCAGTTCTTTTGGTTGCTGGTTTCGCGATGTTGCTCGCTGCAATGCCGCTGCTTGCGCACCATTCTTTTGCATCGGAGTATGATTCGACGAAGAGATTGACATTGAAGGGGAAAATGGTGAATTTCGAGTGGGTAAACCCCCATTCCTGGATTCACGTCGAAGTCACGAACGCTGACGGAACGAAGACCATTTGGAAAGGCGAAACTCCTCCAGTTAACGTGCTCTACCGCAATGGCTGGACGAAGCCGATGGTCGAAGAGATGGTCATGAAGGGCGAAATCGTCGAACTGAGTGGTCAGGCCGCTCGGGATGGTTCCCATCACGTCTTTGCGATGGGCGTGAAGCGAGCGGATGGAGTGACGGTTCTCGGTCTGTCGGGCGCGCCGCCGGAAAACTAGACTCTGCTTTCACGACAGCATTTAACGGATCAAAATCTGACACGCTATAGGAGTGTTTACTGAAATGAGAGTTCCGGTTACCGCCCTCTCGATAGTGACTCTAGCAGCCGCCGGTATTTTTTCGGTCAGCCTGCTGACCGCCGGCGGCCAGGCAGGGGGCCGAGGCCAGGCACCCGCGCCCGCAGCCGGTCGGGGCCAAGCGGCCGGACCTGCAATTCCACGAACCGCTGAGGGCAAACCCGATTTCAGCGGAATCTGGCAGGTGCTTGACAATTCCATCGACGGCAACGTCGAGCCCCATGCGGCGTCCTACGGCGTCCATGGCGGTCAGGGCGCGATTGTGGATCCGCCGAACGGTTTGATTCCGTACAAACCCGAAGCCGTAGCCAAACGGCAGGCAAACTACAAGAATCGGGCGAAGGATCCCGTTGCTGCTTGCTATAAGCCTGGTGTTCCACGCATCACCTACATCCCGTTCCCATTCCAGGTCACCCAAACACCGAAGATGATTCAGTTGACCTACGAGTTCGTGCACAGCTATCGCAGCGTCTACCTGAATGGCAGCGATCACCTTCCGGGAATCGATTTCTATAATGGAGATTCTCGGGCCAAGTGGGATGGAGACACTCTCGTCGTTGACGTAACCGATCTGAATGACGATCCCGATCATCCGACGTGGTTCGATAGTACGGGGAATTACCACAGCGACCAGCTTCACGTTGTCGAACGCTGGACAATGACGAGCCCGAACACGATCACCTATCGGGCGACAATGGAAGATCCCAAGGTATTTTCACGGCCGTGGACGATTGAGGTGTTGTTGTATCGGCATCTGGAAAAGAACTATCGCCTTATGGAATACGAGTGCCAGTTCTACAAAGAGACTCTCATTCGTCAAGGCAAGGGTAACAGCCTGAGAGTTGTCGAAGACTAGAGCGCGATAGCGGCCATCAAGGATAAGGAGATTTCCTATGAGAAATAAGTTTCAAGTTGTAGCTATCGCACTCGGTATTGCGATGGCATTGATGCTCGCCCAGATACTGGTTGGGCAAGCGCCGGCCCCAGGCGGTGGAGCGGCGCCCGGTCAGGGTGCAGGCGCCCCGGGTGGTGGTGGACGTGGTGGCGGAGGCGGCGGCCGCGGTGGCGGCGCGCCTGCAGCTCCAGCCGGCCCCGTGCTTCGAACAGCCGATAACAAGCCGGACATGACGGGATACTGGATGTCTGCGACCAAAACGGACATCAACAATGGCCGTGGCGGAATCATCAATCCTGAGACAAACGATGCCACCGGCAAGATTCCCTACAAACCAGATTGGGACGCAAAGGCTGTTGAAGAAAAGAAGAGTCACATGTTCAATGAGCCCTATACCCACTGCTTGCCCGCCGGCGTACCGACTAATTTCGGTATCCAGATGGGATTTCAAGCGGTTCAGGACAAAAACGCGATTGTCTTCGGATGGGATACGGCGGGCGCAACTCGTGTGATCTACCTCGATGGTCGTCAGCACGTTCCGGCCAACATCAAAATGTTCCAGGGAGATTCGATCGGCCATTGGGAAGGCGACGTCCTTGTAGTGGATACGACGAGCCAGGCTACGGGTTGGTGGGATGCCAATGGCGCGGTCCACAGTGATGCGGTCCATGTTGTTGAAAAGTTCACTTTCAAAGATGCCAATAACATTGGCTATGAAGCGGTGGTCGAGGATCCCGTTGCATTGACGCGGCCCATGACGGTTACCGATAACTTCCGGCGTAACCTTAACGTCCCCGCGGGATTCGCAAAGCGCCCAACAGGCTACGAGCAGACGGAAACGGCCTGCGTAGAAGGTGAACAGGATCTGCAGAAGTATCCTATAAGCGGCGGCGGATTCGCTCCCGATTCACCGAATGTCGGCGCCAATGCGCCTCCGGGCGCTCTGGCGGCACCTGCTGCTGGCGGCGGAGCCGGTGGTGGAGGCGGTCGCGGCGGAGCCGGCGGCGGTGGCGGTCGTGGCGGCGGTGGCCGTGGTGCACCCGGCGGGGCGCCTGGTGGAGCTCCTCCAACTCAGCAATAGTCCGTAGACAAAAAGGGGACGGCAGACTTCTGCTGTCCCCTTTTTTTTGGGCCAATCTCTGTATAATCCTCGCTATTGCGGGGGCAGTAATTCGTTCGCTTTCTTCTGGAGGAAAATAACATGAAGCTCTGGTCGCGGCTGGCGCTGGCAATTGCCGGATTAGCCGTTCTATGGATTGGTTTTTCATTTGTTGCACGGGCGCAGGGACCGGTGATGCCGACGCCCCCTGCGGGAGTGAAGGCCGGGCAGTATTTCAAGAACGTGACAACAAGCGCGCTTAAAGATCTGACTCCCGATGAGTTTCTGAGCGCCATGGGCGTGATCACCGACGATCTGGGCTTCGATTGCGCCGATTGCCATCCCGGCGCGGGCAGCGACAAGGCCGATTTTGTGAGCGATGCCTACGCCCCCAAGAAGAGAGCGCGCGCCATGATAGAGATGGTTGGCGCGATCAATCGAAACTATTTCGGAGGGGCGGGCGCACAGAGCGTCACCTGTTACACCTGCCATCATGGCCGCGAGAAGCCCGTAACTTCCGTTTCGTTGGACCGCGTGTACGAAGGCCCACCACAGGAGGATGACGACATCGTTCCGCCCGGCGTGGGAGGTCCGACGGCGGACCAAATCCTGGACAAGTACATTACGGCGATGGGAGGTGCCCAGCGTCTCGCGGCCATCACCAGCTTCGTGGCGACCGGGACAGCGCTGGGATACGGCGGGTTCGGCGGCGACGCAGAATTCACTCTCTACGCAAAATCCCCAAACCAGAAAACGACTCTCATCACCTTTCCGGAGCATCCGGATCGCGGCATGAGCCTTTGGGCCTTCGACGGCAAGGCGGGCTGGATCAGGACGCCACGCGGCCTATTCCCCGAATACGAACTGATCGGCGGGGAACTGGATGGCGCCCGCATTGAGGCCCAGCTGGCGTTCCCGGGCAATATCAAACAGGTGGCTACGGGATGGCGAGTAGGCCTGCGACGCGCTATTGAGAATAAGGACTACCTCGTCATCCAGGGAACAGGGCCTAGGGGGCTCCTCGTCACGCTCTATTTTGATCAGAACACCGGCCTGCTGAAGCGGATGTTGCGCATGGTTCCGTCGCCTGTCGGACGTGTTTCCGTGCAGGTGGACTATGCCGATTATCGCGACGTGAACGGCGTGAAGTTCCCTTACGAATATCAGTTTTCCTGGCTCGACGGCCGCTATACCGCAAAGATCAAAGACGTAAAGACGAATGTCGCGATCGATGCGACGAAGTTCGGACGGTCCCCGAAGTAAAACGAGGTGCCGCATTTGAATCTTACGATCACGAATTCGCGCGCAGGCGCCGCGGAGCGGCGGATAATTCGGGGACGGTCACCCAATTCATACGCGGAACTACATTGCTCGAGGAGTACTGTCGTACAGCGCGAACCGCGCAGGAAATCGGGGTCGAAAATCGGGGTCAGACCACTCGAACCCCAAACTCGCAGTTCAGAGTTTGGGGTTCGAGTGGTCTGACCCCGATTTTCCCCCGATTTTCCAACTAGATTTCCTTTTCTGCCCTATTTTCCTGCCAGACCTTCGATCAATTCGACATCGTTGCCGACGACGTCAACGATCATTGCCGTCTTCAGGCCATCGGCATTTGTAGAAACCGGCTTCGTCACTTTCACGCCGTCCGCTTCGAGTTTTTTCACGAACGCGTCGATCCCTTTTACTTCGAGCGCGAAGCGGTCCAGGATCTTTCCCTTGTTGGAGGCCGGAGCTGCTCCGCCGCCGCGGGCGCCGGTGAAGTCTATGGAGATCCACTTGTCGGCTGGTGTGAACAGGGCACTGGGAACCGCGCCGTTGCGGCGGGCATTTTCGCTTGCGCCGAACTCCTTCATATACCAGGCACGAGCTTCGGGACCGGTGGGCATCGGCCCGATAAAGTAGTGGATGTGCTGGGCGGCAGGAGCTTCCGGCCCGTTGGGATCATCGATGAATTCCAGCTTAACGCCATCAGGCAGATTGACGAACTGCGCTTTCGGCATCGTCGGGATTCCGGCGGCTGTCAATTTCGCGCGAAGCGGATCCAGGTCCTTTGCCCAGATACCCAGATGATCCACAAGGCCGGCTGTCGTGGCCGGTGTTCCCTTGGTGAGCACGATGAAGGTTCCGGGAATCTTCAGCATCTCTGTCTTGCCGACCATGGTGGGTTTTGCGCCAAAGTTATCGACCCAGATCTTCTTGTGTTTCTCGACATCCGGCACTGTGAAGTAGACCGCTCCAAGCGATACGCCCGCCGCGTTCGGCGCGGCGAGCTGTGCGGATAGCGGCGCCGCAGTGGCGACGATTAGCGACAGGCAGCATACCGCTGCCACAAAGTTCGTTTTCATTTGAAGTCTCCTTTTACAACTGCTTACAAGCGTCCCTCTCCGTCGGGCGTTCACCCCGAAGGGGTGCAAGGACTTTAGCCGGGGGTAAGCCGCGAACGCGGCGCAACCCCCGGACAGCGTAACCCTAAGATCCCTCGCACCCCAACCGGGGTGCGAGGATGGGTTGGAACATCCACCGGCGGTTAAGCTCGCTTCGCTCGCTACCACCGGCTAGATTCCTGA
>Ga0134121_10004465_pt1 | contig 11471 bp, 11 predicted proteins | sample KB301_FD_96463 | JGI IMG/M metagenome (GOLD analysis project Ga0134121, IMG submission 96463) | Terrestrial soil microbial communities without Nitrogen fertilizer from Kellogg Biological Station, Michigan, USA - KB3-0-1 | ecosystem: Environmental > Terrestrial > Soil > Unclassified ...
AATCGTGATGGCTGCGCCCTACCGGGCTTGCATTCGCAGCCGCTCATGCTTGATGGCTGCGCCCTACCGGGCTTGCATTCGCAGCCGCTCATGCTTGATGGCTGCGCCCTACCGGGCTTGCATTACTTGATGGTTTCGCCCTAACGGGCTCACATTCGCTCCGCTCATGCGCAGCCGCTCATGCTTGATATCCCTTCAGTGGCTCTTCTCCCGTACAGCGTTGCGGTTCCAGGCCGGGACTTCCACGACAAGGTCCTGGGAGCCGTCGGGAACAGTTTGACAGGAGAGCCGGCTGTTGGGAGTCAGGCCCGGTGCCTCCAGCAACTCGTCCTGCTCACTGTCACTCATTTCGGAAGTGCTGCTCAGGCCTTGCCGCACAATCACATGGCAGGTGGAACAGGCGCAAACGCCGCCACAGGAATGATCGATATCAATTCCGTGAGCGAGCGCAATATCCAGGACGCTGCCTGGAAGACCGTTTACACCATAGGGAATTTTTTCCGGATCCACCTCCACCGTGACATTCATCGGCTGGAATGTGATTTTGAACGGTTGCGACGCCGGTTCAGGGACATCGCCAGTGAGGTAAGGATTCGAGCCACCCATGCGAACCATTATAATTGCCGGATGGCACGAATACCTTACGTCGAATCGGAAACGGCCTCTCCGGAGCAGAAAGAAATTCTCGGGAAGGTCACACAGAAATCGGGAAAGATCGCCAACATCTGGAAACTTTGGAGCCACAGTCCTCAGACTCTCGAGGCGTTCCTTCCCTTCAACAAGTCGCTCACAAAGGGAACGCTTGATCCCAAACTGCGCGAACTGGCCTACGTGAAAACGTCGGAGATCAACGATTGCGCGTACTGCGGCAATGCCCACAAGGCCGGCGGGTTGCGAGTTGGAGTCACCGAACAGCAGCTCCAGGAACTTGGGAACTACGCCACGAGCTCCGCCTTCTCGGAGTTGGAGAGGCTGGTTTTGAAGTACACGGAGGAGCTGACGCGAACGGCGAAATCCAGCGAAGAAGTGATGGCGGAGCTGAAGAAGCATTTGTCGCCACAGGATATCGTGGAGCTGAACCTGACGGTGGGTACCGCAAATCTTACAAACCGCTTCAACATGTCACTGATGACGGATTTGGACTGAGGGCAAATGAGGGCCCTTTCCCCCGGGGAAAGGGTTGCCAAAGGCCAGATTAGGGAACGAGAGGGATGACACCGTTGAAAGCCCTCACCCGCCGCTTCGCGGCACCCTCTCCCGGGGGGAGAGGGCCCTCATTTCCAGCTTACCCAGGTCTGCCGGGCTCAACACAACGAACTCGCCTACGGGCAGCGCGCCCAGGGCGAAGCCGCCGATGCGTATACGCACAAGTTTGAGCACGGGCCTGCTGATCGCTTCGAACATTCGTCGAACCTGGCGGTTCTTTCCTTCGGTGATCGTCAGCTCCAACCACGTGTATTTCTCGGTCCTCCGAACCTCGCGAACCGCCGCCGCGCCCGAAGATTCTCCGCGGCCGATATTTAATCCATAGGCGAGATCGAAGTAGTGGTTCACCTCCACGGAGCCGCTGACCTTCACATAGTAAGTCTTGGGGATTTTCGAATCCGGACTCAGCAGGCGGTCGCCAAACTCGGTATCGTTGGTGAGGATGAGCAGGCCCGAGGTGTCCATATCGAGACGTCCCACGGGAAAGACCCAGCGCTCGAGCTTCTTCAGATAGTCATAGACGGTAGGGCGGCTGCGTGAATCTCCGTGGGAGGTCACGACACCGGTAGGCTTGTTCAGCGCAATGTACAGCTTCTTCTCGGCGCGGATCGGTTTCCCGTCGAAATGAACCTTGTCTTTTCCTGCCTCCACCCAGTGATCGGGATCGCGAACGACGCGGCCATTGACCTTCACGCGGCCATTGGCAATCCAATCCCGCGTTGTGGATCTGGAGGCAATGCCCGCGCGCGAAAGGATGCGATCGAGAGTGACGCGAGGCTTGGTCACGGAAGGATTCCGATCACCGAGAGCATCCGGCCTGCGTTCTTGCCCTCGCGCCGATACGAATAGAAAAGGTCGCTGCGGCACTGGGTGCAAAGGTTCGAAACCACAATCTGATCTTCCGGAATTCCGGCGCGGATCAATTGCCGCTGGTTTGCCAGCGCCTGATTGAGATGGGGCCTGGCCCACTCCGTCTTGCGAACGATTGTTACGGGATCCCTGATCGCGTCGGCGACTTCCTCGCCGACCTCGTAACAGCAAACAGCGTTGTGGGGACCGATTACGGCGATCAGGTCGTCCGCAGGAATGCCGTAGTTGCCGACGAGACGCGCCACTGTCTTTGGTGCAATCTGCGCGGCGGTTCCGCGCCAGCCCGCATGAATCGCCGCGACCGCGTGGCCTTTCACGTCGGCAATGAGAATGGGAACGCAGTCCGCGGTCTGAACGGCGAGTACGGCGCCCCCAAGCTGGGTGATCGCCGCATCGCCTTCAAACGCTTCGTTCGCTGCGCTCGTGTCCGTCATGTCGCGGATGACATCCGAATGAACCTGCTTCAATCTCAGGAACGGCCAACCCGGCATTTCCACGGCCGCCAGAAAGCGCGCCCGATTGATCTGAATCGCCGGGTTCTCCGAACCTGTAGGCCCGAGAGTGAACTGGTTGTGCTCGGCCCGACGGGTCGAGAATCCGTGCGCAATGCCGGGAATTGCCGTCAGGGCCGGCGACGAAAGGAGCGTTACTTGCGCGACGCGATTTACCTGTAACATGCAGTCATGATCATCGGTATCGGTATCGACGTGATCCAAAATGATCGCATTCGCGAGTCTTTGAAAAAGTTCGGGCCACGCTTCATCAATCGAATATATACGGAAATCGAAGCCGGGTACTGCAACAACTGCGCCGATCCCACAATCCACTTCGCCGCGCGCTTCGCCGCAAAGGAAGCCGCTTTCAAAGCGCTGGGCACGGGCTGGGCAGCCGGTGTGAAGTGGAAAGACATCGAGGTGCAGCGGCTGCCATCCGGGCAACCGACGCTGCATTTGTTCCAGGAGGCGCTGGCCCGGGCCACATCCATGGGAGCAACACGTTTTCACGTCTCCCTGACGCACGACCAACTGGTTTCTTGCGCAGTCGTAATTCTGGAGAGTTGAGATTTCAAGTAAGGGAGGTCCCGATGCCGTTCCAGTCATTGCTTGACGAAGCGCTCGAAGCCTGGGCGTATACGCGCGCGGGTGTCATCGGAGAAATTCAGAATCTGTCCGAAGCGGACCTGAAGTTCAGGCCTCATCCTAAAAGCCGCACCGCTCTCGAGATTGCGATCCACATTGTCGAATCGGGGCTGATGATGGCGGGCGAACTCGCTCGCCCCGACGGCAATTTCCAGCGCAAATCGTACCCGGAGTTCATAAAGGAGTACGCCGGCCGCATGCGGCCGGCGGCGAAGCGTGTGGATGTCGTTCGACTGCTGAAACGCACCCAAGCCGAAGGCGAGAGTGCGATTCGCAAGGCGGGTGAACTCCACATGCTGCAGTTGATCGCCAGGTTCGACGGAGAGCAGGGCAGCCGCCTGGCCTGGATGAATCACGGCATCTCCCACGAGGATTACCATCGCGGCCAGATCGCGCTCTATGCGCGGCTGGTCGGTCGGGTTCCCGCACTAACCCAGCTTATTTACGGAAAGTAGCCCGACCTACGGCCAATGGCCCGCCTGCGAAGAGTTCCCGGCGTTGTCTACGGCGCGCACATCGAAGCCTGAGAACGAACTCCAGTCCAGGCCTGGCCACCAGTTGAAATCGATAACATAAAGCGTGTCTGTGATAAGCGCGGAGATCGGGTCCGGACTCCCTGTGAAATACAGGTAGTAGCCTGATAGCCCGGACCCGCCTGAATCCGTCGACGCATGCCAGGCCAGAGTCATCCAGGTGTCGCCTCCGTAGGGAACATTGAGGCCTGTCGGCGCCGTCGGAGGCGTCGTTTCCCTGGGTGTGGTGACGGCTGCGCTGTTGCTGTCGACAGAAACCTGTGGCGAGGGAGTCCAGTTGTCCTGAGCGATTGCCCGGTAAGTGTACGAAGTGTTTTGCGACGCGGACGTATCCAAATATGAGAGCTGACCGCCTCCCACCGTCGCAATCACGCTGGAACCTCTCTTGATCTGATAGGCGTTGATTGTCATTCCCGGCGCCGCTGCCGCTGGCTGCCATTGCAATTGAACGGTATAGGCATTCAGCGGTTGTCCGGTGAATTGTGCGGGCGGCGACGGAGGGACGGGCTGACCGGAACTCGTGTCTACCGCCACGACTCGACTCCCGAGGTAAACGTATTCCCTGCTGGAGGATATTGCCGGGCCACCCGCAGTAATGACCAGCGGCGTCGACGCGGAGCCCATCGGTGTTGCCGCAGTCATTACGGCTACTCCGGGAGGCGCGCTTGCGGAGACCGAAACCTGGGCAGCGAGTGTCGTTCCCTGACTGTCCCAGGTGTAACTGCCGAAGCTTACTCCGGCCCAGGATATGCTCAGGGTTGCCCCTACGAGATTCGTGCCTGCGACGGTCAGCTGTGTATTACCCGAACCCACGCTCAGCGGGTTGATGCTGGTAATCGTAGGTGGCCCCGAACTGGATATGTTGAAGGCGAATGTCGTGGAGCCGCCTCGGGCTACCATCTGGATGGTCACGGGCCCCGGCTGCGCATTTGCAGAGACCGTGATCGCGGCAACCAGGCTGGCCCCTGTCGAAGCCGGATCGTCGGGAATCGCTGCGAAGCTAAGCCACGGGCTGCTGGACGACAAAGTGGCGCCACACAGGCCGGATCCAAAGATCGCGATCGAGCCCGTGGTTCCGGCCCGCAACGATGTCGGCGCGACGCTGGTTACCACGGGCGCAGCCGGCGAGGTCACGGTAACGGCGGTATTCACGGTGATCGCAGTCGAGTCCGGATTGCTGGTGTTCTTGATCCACTTGAAGCGGTATGTGCCGAGCGCCGTGCACGGCCCGACGGAAATGCTCGCCTGACCTGTCGCGCCTGTTCCCGCACCTAACTGAGGCCAGCCGTTGATGCGCAGCAACGGTCCTTCGACACCGTTAGCCGTCAAAGTGTACTGGATGTCCAGAACCGTGCTCGCGCCATTGCCGACAGTCCAGGTATATGCGTCGCGGCCGGCCATGACACTGGCAGGACTCACCGAGGCTGAAGTGGGTCTGGGTGGAAGAATCGTGTACGTCGCATTCACGCTCACCCAGTCCGATCGTAAGTGATTCTTCATTTGCTTGAAGTGCCAGGGCCCCAGTTCGTCGAAATGCTGCAACGTGTAGTTCCAGTCTCCACTGCCGTTGAGAGTCACCATCGCCTGCCGATCCTCGCTGTTGTTCACCGTGTAAACGAAGTCGAGCGTCATTCCGGCCGCATTCCCAGCGTGAAGGACGTAAGCATCGTTACCAGCGTAGCCGGCAGATGACGCGGAACCATTAAAGGTCAACGAGGAAGGCTGGGGTGGAGTTGCAGCAACGGTAAGCGCCGCATTAGCAGTCAACCACAAGGAGCTTCCGTGTCTGCGAACACCGGTGAAGGTGTAGATGCCGGGCACGGTAGCGCTGTCTGTGCAGACGTACCTCTTGCCATAAGCATCCAGATCGGGCCAGTTTTCAATGATCTGTTCGGTGCCCGAGTTCAGCGTGTACTTGATGTCGGCGATCATGTTGGCTCCATTGCCGACGTTGATCGTGTAACAGTACGTCGAAGCCGGCGGCAGATAGACCAGCGAGGGTGAAACCGACAAGCTCGTTGGATCCTGCCCCAATGCGGGAACGGTCAGGCCGGACAGCAAGAGAACGAGCGCGTGCAGAATTCGAGATAAGGTCATGGCACTCTCCTATGGCCGGAAGTCGTCGATGGAAACAGGATCGTTGTAGCGGAAGGTAGAAAACTGAGCCTCGTCTCGCTTCACACCATCGGCAAGGTGCGTCACCTTAAGCGGCGTCAGCACACCCTGAATCATTCGGTAGTCGGAGAATTCATACGTCTCCACGGAGGGAACGGCCTTACCGGAAAACATGTCGCGCGCCGTAGTGGTGACAAACTCGGTGCGGGCAACTCGGCCCGAGCCGACATCGAAGAAGTATGTCGTGGTACGCCCGTTAGCTTCCTCGATCTCGATGGCTCGGTCAGGGCCTTTCATTCCCGCATCTCGCGGCCTGGAGCCGCGCGCGGCATAATCGATGAAGGACCGCACAGAACGTGTGGTCTGCGCTTCGATGAAGCTCAACGTTGAACCAACTGCAAGTGCCAGATGTCCGGCGACTCCGTCCCAGGTCCGGTTTCCGTCTGTTCCCTGCTTGAGTTGCTGCCCGCTGGGTTGACGGATCACTCTCTGTATCTGGCCTTCCCCTTTAGCAAGCAGCGTCAACGGATAGCTCTTCGACGCACCCGTTGCTTCAAAAACCGTCAACGTGCCTTCGGCCTGGACGGCGGCGATGTTCTTCAACGCCTGCCGGCCGCCGTGTGCGGTGGCCACCCGCTCCACCGCCTGATTCAGGGGTTCCAGCGGAATCGTTGGGGCGGCCGTCTTCCCCCTCTGGGCCTCCTTCAATGCATCGATTGGAAAAGGGCTCGGGGTTCCCAGCGGGGTTCTGCGCGCTGGTGACGGTTGCTGCGCTTCAGCTACTCCAGCAAAAAGGAAAGCCGGCATCGTCAGCAGCAGAATCTCCTTCCGAAACTCTCGAAACAATAAGTCGAACATGCGCTCATCCTTTCTTTCATCCGGGATGGAATCGCATGAGACGGTGCACCTGCCGGTCCTCGCGCTCTCTTGTGAAAACAAGGGTTTGGGTCCGTGGGGCAGAAGAATTCCGCAGAATTGCCGATTAGTTTTCCGGCTTTTCCGCGACTTCCGGGGTTAGCGAGGTCTTATTGAGGGGCAGAGAAAAAAGTAATAGGTGCTGATGTTCTGGAGGATCAGATTTTGAGCTGCCGGTGAGACGGATGCCGTAGTTGCCGGCGGGAGCGGGTGAGGATCGGGGATCCGGCTGCTTCTTGAACCTAGGGCACGTGCGGCCGCAGGAGTTCCGTCATGAAGGACTGAAGGTTTTCGTAGTCGATGGGCTTCCGCAGAAAATGCTGGATCCCGGCCGCCCGGGCAAGCTCATCGACTCCAGGATGCCCCGACATCAACACGGTGGGAATGCGCACACCCAGTCGAAGAAGGTGGAGATGGACTTCGTAGCCGGCCACATCCGGTAACCGCTGATCCATCAAGATGGCATCAGGGCGCAATTCCAACGCTTTGGTCAGGCCTTCGGTGCCGTTTACAGCTTCTTCGACAGCGTAATTCAAACTCTGCAGAGTCTTCTTCAGGACGAAACGGATGTCCAGTTCATCATCGACAACGAGGATCAATGGTTCGGGGCGCATTGTCATACAGAACTCAACTGGCTCGAAGGCCCGCTTCCTCGACTCCGGTGACCTTGACCGAAGTCCATTCATTAACCGGCAACCCCGTCGGGACGCGAACTCGGACGAAATTGGTGCTCAGAGCGTCTTCAGGCTGAAGCACCAGCACTTCCAGGGTTTGCCCGATCATGCGTCGTCGAAACTCTTCGTTTTTTCGAGCGATCAGCCGTCGCAGGGCCTTTGCCCTGAATTGAGCAACTCGCGGCGGGATACCGGAGTCCAGCGCTGCAGCGGGCGTACCAGGGCGAGCAGAATATGGAAAGACATGGAGGTAGGTCAAAGGGGAATCTTCGATTAAACGAAAGGTTTCCGTGAATTCCTCATCCGTCTCGCCGGGGAATCCAACCATCACATCCGCACCGATAGCCGCGTCGGACAGCTTTCTGCGAATGGAATGGGCGAGATTCGAGTAGTAGTCCGGTTGGTAAGGCCGCCGCATTTCCCGCAAGACCCGGCGGGATCCGCTCTGCAGCGGTATGTGAAAATGACGCGCCATCCGAGGGTCGGTCGAGACCAGGCTGATGATCTCCGGAGCAACTTCCAAAGGCTCAATCGAGCTGAGCCTCAGGCGCTCGAGTTCCGGAACGCGCTCGAGGATCCGCACGATCAACTCAAAAAGCGAGGTCCTGACGGCCAGATCCCGGCCGTAAGTGCCCAGATGAATTCCGGACAACACCACTTCTTTGTAGTCGCGCTCAACCAGCGATAAAACTTCGCTTACCACTGCCGCGGGATCGAGGCTGCGGCTCCGGCCGCGAACGGAGGGGATGATACAAAACGAGCAATTTGCGTTGCATCCGTCCTGAACTTTGACGACCGCGCGCGTGCGGCCGGACGATCCGAGATGCGTTTCCGGTTTGAGTTCGTCTTCGAGAAAGATGTCGCTGCAGAAGATCTCCGCGCGGCCGTCAGGCAGGAAAGACTCGAACTCCGGATCGAGCACTTTGAGCGCCAGCTGTCCCACGAGAGGCTTGTGAGAGTTTCCGACAACGTGGCTGACCCGAGGAAGCGACGCGAGCTCCTCGGGAGCGCGTTGCGCGTAGCATCCGGTAACGATAACGCGGGCCTCCGGGTTGCGCGAAGCGATGCGGCGGATCATTTGCCGCGCATCTCGATCGGCCTCTTCGGTAACCGTGCAGGTGTTGACGATGACAACATCGGCCACGAATGGGGACTCTGCGCGAGCTGCGGACGCATCCAGCAGTTCCTGCTCGATAGCTCCGCCTTCGGACTGCGAGGCGCGGCAACCGAAGTTCGCGACGAAGAAATTCCTGGACGGCATCAGGCTCTGGCGAGTCCCTTCTTTCCGATATCTTTTCGGTAGTCTTTGCCGTCGAAGTGTATCACCTCGGCGGCTGCATAAGCCCGATCGAGAGCCTGCGCGAGCGTAGCGCCGAGCGCCGTCACATTGAGAACACGGCCGCCGGCCGTGTATACCCTGCCATCTTCAAGCCTCGTGCCAGCGTGGTAGATGCGAACACCGTCGAGCCGCGCAGCTTCTTCGAGTCCTTCGATCCTTTTCCCGTTTTCAACCTGGCCGGGGTATCCCGCGGCGACGAGAACCACGGTGGCCGAAACTTCGCTCGACCATTCGATGGAGCGCGATGCCAAACGGTGGTCTTCCATGTCCATGAAGATCTCGAGTAGATCGCTCTTCAACCGGGGAAGAATTACCTGTGTCTCGGGATCGCCGAAGCGGGCGTTGTATTCGATGATTTTCGGGCCGCCGGGCGTCAGCATCAAACCTGCGTAGAGAATGCCTGTAAACGCTTTCGCAGCGGCCAGCGTCGGGCGAATGATCGACTCGATCACTGCCGCGTGTTGTTCTTTCGTGAGAATGGTGTCGATCGAATACGCGCCCATGCCGCCGGTGTTTGGCCCTTGATCGTCATCGAATCGCCGCTTGTGATCCTGAGAAACGACCATGGGGTGAAATGTGGCGCCATCGGCAAAAACCAGGAACGATGCTTCTTCGCCCGTCATGAATTCCTCGATGACAAGCCGGGCTCCCGCAGCTCCCATGCTTCGGTCTTCCATGAAATCATGAACAGCCCCGCGCGCCTGTTCGAGCGTCTGCGCCACGACAACGCCTTTACCCGCGGCCAGGCCATCTGCCTTCACAACGATCGGCGCGGCCACGGTTTCGAGGTAGCGGTATGCCTCTGGTGCGCTCGAAAACTCTGCGAATGCTGCGGTAGGAATGTTGTTCGCCTTGAAAAAACGTTTCGCGTAAATCTTGCTGGATTCGAGTTTCGCGTGTTCAGCGGTAGGGCCGACGACCTTCAGGCGGTTTCGACGGAAGAGATCGACGATCCCCATGCTCAGGGGAACTTCCGGACCGACGAACGTCAGATCGATCTGCCTGTTACGCGCGAAATCGATGAGGCCATGAATGTTGTCCGCGGCTATCGGGACAAGCTGGGCCTGCGCCGCAATGCCGCCGTTTCCGGGGGCCGCGTAAATCTGTTGAATTTTGGAGTTTCGAGTGAGCGCGTCGACGATCGCGTGCTCTCGCCCCCCGGATCCGACAACAAGTACCCTCACCGTACAGGAACTCGAATCGTGGTCAGGACTTCGTTGAGCGCTCCGCTGCGGTAGCCTTGAACATCGACGGCGACAAATTGGAAGCCGAGAAGTTTGAACTCGCGGCCGATTGCGTCAAACATCTCGACAGTCAATGCTCGAGGCATTTCTTCGCGTGCGAACTCCAGCCGGGCGACTTCGCCATGATGCCGCACGCGGAATTGCCGAAAGCCAAAGCCACGAAGAGTCTCTTCGCCGCGGTCAATCATGCGCAGCTTCTCCACAGTCACAGAAGACCCATAAGGAATTCGGGAGGACAGGCAGGCAGAGGCCGGTTGGTCCCAGGTGGGCAGGCCGTGCTCCCGCGAAAGCTCGCGAATTTCCTGCTTGCGCAGTCCGACCTCAATCAGCGGACTGCGAATTTCCAATTCTGCGCCGGCCTGGCGGCCCGGCCGGTAATCACCCGTGTCGTCAAGATTGTTTCCATCCACGACGAAACGAAAATCGCGGGCGGATGCGATCCGCTGCAGCAGCGAATACAACTCATGCTTGCAGAAATAACAGCGATTGTTTGGATTCGCGGTGTAATTGGAATCCTGCATCTCGCCAGAACCAATGAATTCATGACGAAAACCATATATTCGAATGAGATCCAGAGCTATGGTTCGCTGGTGAGTGGGATAGCTCGGGCTTTCGGCAGTGATGGCGAGGGCGCTTGATCCCAATTCCTGGTGGGCGATCAGGGCAAGATAGGCACTGTCTACTCCGCCGCTGAACGCAACGATGCAAGAGCCCATACTTTGCAAGATGGAGCGTAAATCGCGTTCTTTTTCCTGCAACATCCTCGTAATTGTAGCTGAAGCTCTTGACAAAAAGCGGCTGAACTCCAAATATTAGACCGTAAGTATGCAGGCAACTCTGTTACTGAATGCTTCGTATGAGCCGCTTCGGATCATTTCCTGGAAAAAGGCTCTGACGCTATTCTTCGCCGGAAAAGTTGAAGTTGTCGAAGAACATGATGCGCAGATTCACTCTATTACGTTCTCGATCAAACTACCCTCCATTATCCGGCTGCTGAGATATGTCCGGGTCAAGAACCAGAACAAGGTCAAATTCTCGCGAGCGAATATTTATGCCCGCGACGACTACACCTGTCAGTACTGCGCGAAAAAATTCCCTTCGGAAGACCTGACTTTCGACCACGTGATTCCAGTTGCGCGGGGTGGACAGAAGAGGTGGGACAACATCGTCGCCGCGTGCTTCCGCTGCAATCACAAGAAGGGCGGGCGCACTCCCGAGGAAGCGGGAATGCGCCTGGTCCGGCACCCTACGGAACCTCCATGGCTACCTGCATTCCACGCCACCTTCCGATTGAAGTCGCCTCCGGAAAGCTGGCGGGACTACCTTTACTGGAATATCGAGCTCGATATCTAGCCAGGGATTACACGGACAGAATTCGGGGCCGTGCTACTCGAACCCCGAATTCTGACGTCAGAATTCGGGGTTCGAGTAGCACG
>Ga0134121_10004466_pt1 | contig 11468 bp, 8 predicted proteins | sample KB301_FD_96463 | JGI IMG/M metagenome (GOLD analysis project Ga0134121, IMG submission 96463) | Terrestrial soil microbial communities without Nitrogen fertilizer from Kellogg Biological Station, Michigan, USA - KB3-0-1 | ecosystem: Environmental > Terrestrial > Soil > Unclassified ...
CGGTTCGCCCACAGCCGCCACGCCGAAGTCCTGCGCCCGGCGGATGATCACGTCGGAGAAGATGCTGGTGTGGAGCACGCCCCGCTCGCACTCCACCGCGATGGCCCCGGTCTGCTCGACCATGCCGTAGTAATCGTGCGCCCGCGCGATCCCGCACGCCTCCCGCAGGGTCTCCTTGAACACCGCCGCCGAGACCGCCTGGTCGAGCAACTTCTTCCAGCCGCCGCCGTGGAGCATCGTGCCGCGGGACAGGTCGGGCCGGAACCCGGTCCGGGCGAGCTCCTTCACGAAGTGCTGCCAGACGATCGAGGTGAAGCCGAAGATGAGGAGATCCTCGCCTGCGTGCTTGGCCAGGAAGGCCTCGATGCCCGCGCGATCAAGGGCCATGTTCTCGTCGAGCGCATAGACGCGGTCGGTGGAGAACATGGAGAAGCCGAGGATGCCCGCCCCGCGCGCCGAGAACATCGCGCGGTCCTTGACCACCGCGGCGGTGTCGAGGATCAGCATGGGCAGACGCTTCGGCCCGAGGTACGAGGCCACGATCCGCGAGAGCGCCTTGGTCTGCTGGGCCGCCGTCGTCTTGTCGAGGAAGATCCGGGAGACCTGCTGGCCGGAGGTGCCCGACGAGGTCATGGTCTTGACGACGTCGGTCCGGTCGACGCTGCGGAGGTCGTACTCCTTGAACAGGCGCACCGGCAGGAACGGGAGATCCTCGTGGCCGGGCGTGGAGGCCGGTTCGAACTGCATCGCGTCCAGGATGCGCCGGTACTCGGGACACGCCTGGTAGTGATGGCGCGTCAGGGCGCCGAGGGTCTCCGCCAGCCGGGCCCGCTTGTCGTCCCGGCGAAGCGAGTACGGGGCAATGGCGAAGTAGGCCTCACTGTTCACCAAGCGACGCCTCCAGCTGTGCGTACAGGGTCTTCCCGGCGCTGCTCTTCGGGATCGCGGGGATGGTGGTCACCTGGAACGCGCTCGGGTGGAGGCCCGTCTTCCCCGCGATGAACCGCCGGACGTCAGCGGCCGCGTGGTCGCCCACGATGAAGATGACCACCTGGTCGTCGCGCCCGACGCAGGCGCACTCCGGCCCGGGGAACGCCGACTGGATCAGCTGCTCGACCTCGTCGAGGTTGACCCGGTTGCCGAACACCTTGATGAACCGCTTCTTGCGGCCGACGATGTAGTAGTAGCCGTCCGCGTCGCGCCTCGCCATGTCTCCCGTGACGAGCATGCGACCGTTGTCATCGCCCTTGCCGAGATCGGCGGCGGAGTGGGCGTAGCCGAGCGTCACGTTCGGGCCCCGGTAGACCAGCTCACCGGTGACCTCGGGCTGCGTGATCGTGTTGCCTTGCCCGTCGGTCAAGGAGAACTCGCCACCCGGGATGGCGATCCCGATGCTGCCGCACTTCTCGAGCGAGCCCTCCGGGGGCAGGTACGACATGCGGGCCGTCGCCTCGGTCTGCCCGTACATGACGAAGAACCGGCGCCCCGTGGCACGCGCATGCTCGGCGAACTCCCGGTGCAACTCGGGCGGCAACCTGCCGCCGGCCTGGGTCATCGTCTTGAGCGAGGGCAGGTCCATACCGGCGAAGCGCAGCCGCTTCAGCATCGCGTAGGTGTACGGCACGCCGCCGAACGAGGTGGCTCGCTCGCGCTTGAACAGGCCCCAGAACTCCTTCTCGACGAGGGTCCTGGGAGTGACGAGCACGGTGGCGCCGGCGCCGAGGTGGGCGTTGATGATCGAGAGCCCGTACGAGTACTCCATCGGCAGGGTGGTGATCGGGCGTTCGTCCGCGCCGATGCCCAGGTACTCGATGATCGAGGCGGCGTTGGCGGCGAGGTTCTCGTAGCTCTGGCGCACGAAGTGCGGGCTGCCCGTCGAGCCGGAGGTGGAGAGCAGCAGGGCCAGTTCGTCGTGCAGCGGCACGGGCTCGTACCGCGTCCTCAGCAGCGCATAGCCATGATCGGACAGGACCGGCGGCTCCACGACGTGCGCGGCCTCAGCGAGCGCCGCGACGAGCGCCTGCGGCGCCCAGAGGAAGGCCGGGCGATAGATCTCGGCGAGGCGGCCCAGGAGCGCCTGATCGAGGCCCGAGCTCACGAGCAGCGGTACGATGCGGCTCTCGAGGAACGCCGCGTAGCCGGCCAGCGACCCCAGCGTGTTCGAGCACAGGCAGAAGATCAGCTGGCGACCCGGGACGACGCCGCGGACCACCTCGGCGAGCGCGGCGATCTGCCCGCGCGTGATGCGCGCGCCGGTGTCATCGATCGCGGCAACGCGCTCGGGGTGGGTCTCAAATCTCCACACCGTACTTCCGAAGGAGCTCCTGGCCCCTCACGAAGGAGCTGAAGTCGATGACGTCGTCGATGTCGAGCGTGATACCGAAGGCCTCCTCCAGCACGGCCATCAGCCCCATGTGCCCCACCGAATCCCAGCTCGGCACGGCCTGATAGACGAGCGTTGGCAGCGCATCCTCGGCGACGTCAAAGGCTTCGACGAAGGCCTTCGTGTACTTCTGCAGGTTCGTCACGCTAGCACTTGTTCGTAGCTCGCCAGGATCGACTCGGCGATCTGCCGCGCGGTCAACCCGTTCTTCTCGAGCAGATAGTGATAGTCGGCCCCATGATAGAACTCGTCGGTCATGCCGAGCACGAGTTGCGGCGGCTTGCGGGGCACGAGGGCAAGACACTCGGCGACCGCACCGCCCAGCCCGCCCTTCTTGTTGTGCTCCTCGATGGTCACCAGCAGCTTGGCTCCGAGCGTCTCCTTCACCGCCGCCTCATCCAGAGGCTTGATCGTGTGCATGTCGATCACGGTGCAGGCGATCTGGCGCTCGGCGAGGAGCGTCGCCGCTTCGAGCGCGGCGTGCACCATGGTGCCGGTGGCGATGATCGCGATGTCGTCGCCATCGCGCAGCCGGATGGCCTTGCCGATCGTGAACTCGAAGTCGGCCTGGTAGACGGTGGGGTTGTTCTGGACCCCGGTCAGCCGGAGGTACATGGGTCCCTTGTGCTTGGCCGCGGCGAGGGTGGCCTTGACGGTCGCCGTGCAGTCGGCCGGAGACACGACGGTCATGTTCGGGATGGCGCGCATGACGGCGAGGTCTTCGATGCTCATGTGCGTGGGCCCGAGGATGCCGACGGAGAGCCCGGCTGCGAGCCCGACCAGCTTGATGTCGGACTGCATGTATCCCATGCTGACGCGGACCTGGTCGCAGCTGCGCGCCGACGCGAAGGTCGCGTAGGTCGTGGCGAAGACCTTGTGGCCTTCCTTGGCCATGCCTGCGGCCACGCAGACCATGTTCTGCTCCGCGATCCCGATGTTGAACAGTCGCTCGGGATACTTGGCCCGGAACCGATCGAGCCCCGAGAAGAAAGACAAGTCGGCCGACAGGATCGCCACGCTGCTGTCGAGCTCGGGCAACTCCATCGCCGCGAGGCCGAAGGCGCCGCTGGAACCCAGCATGGACCAGGCGCGGGTGCTGGCGCGGGTGTACGCGATCATGGCCTCCTGGACCCTCCACGATCGATCGGCGTGGCCGCGGTCTCCGCGGACGCGTCCAGCTCGGCCATCGCCTGGTCGTACATTGCCTGGGTCAGTCGCGAGTGATGCCAGACCCGGGCGTTCTCCATGAACGACACGCCCTTGCCCCGGATCGTGCGGGCGATGATCGCCAGCGGCGCGGCGCCCCCCGACTGTCCTGACCCGGCGGTCGGCGCCGTGAGCGCGTCGTGGACGGCGCTCACGTCGTGGCCATCCACCTCGCGGACCATCCACCCGAAGCTTCGCCACTTGGCAGCGAGGTCACCGGTGTTCATCACCGGCTCGGTGAATCCGTCGTACTGCATGCCGTTCCGGTCGACGATCGCCACGAGGTTCGGCAGGCCGAAGTGCGCAGCTGACATCGCCGCCTCCCAGACCGATCCCTCGTTGAGCTCGCCATCTCCGAGCACGACAAACACCCGGGAGGCGGCGTTGCCGCGGATCTTGAGCGCCAGCGCCGAGCCGACCCCCAGCGACAACCCGTGGCCCAGGCTGCCGCTCGAGAACTCGATGCCCATGCTCGGGTTCATGGACGGGTGGCCGTACAGGCGCGTCTCGTTGGCCTTGAACGTCGCGAGCTCCTTCTCGTCGAGGAAGCCCGCCAGGCACAGCGCCGCGTACAGCGACGGCGAGCCGTGGCCCTTGCTGAGAATGAAGCGGTCGCGCTGCTCCCAGAGCGGGTTCTTCACGTCGTAGCGCATCACCTCGAGATAGAGCACCGAGAGGATCTCGACCATCGACAGCGCGCCACCCGCGTGGGCGCCGTGCGGCCCCGCGGTCAGCGACATCTGCATCACGTACCGGCGGATCTGCCTCGCCGCCGCGCGGCAGCGCGCGGCATCGAACCCGCGCGGTTCAGACCCGGGGCCCCGCGCGCGCACGGGTTCCCTGATCGCCGCAGCCGTTACGTCATGCATCGATGCCTCCATACGCTCAAGTCGAGTCTCTGTCTAGGTTGCTGCCCGCTACTGCCCGCTACCACCCGCGCTACCGCTACCGCTGTAAAAATAGCTGATCCAGATCGGAGAAGATCGTGGATCGATAATGGGTTGGCGCGCTGGCGTTCGAGCGCGGGGATTATACAAAACTCCCTGGCCCTTGTCATGCACGCGACCGATCCTCGCCTCGATCTTCCAGGTTCTTCCGCGACATTGGGCACAGAGCGCGGAACCGCACGGACCGCCGAGTCGCATCCTCAGCGTCGCCGCAGCTCGCGCGTGACCGCGTTGTCGCTCGTCACAACGTGACGTGGACGGCACCGTCCGGACCCGCGGTTGACCTCCTGGGGGAAAGCTGATACGCACCCCGAGGATCGCCATGGCAGACCGTGTTCGCGCAAATCACAGCGCGCTGATGGCCGCGTGATGCTGTATTCGTTCGTCGTCCCGATCTACAACGACGGCGCGCTCGCCCGCGACTTCTGCATCGAGATGGCGTCGGTGTTCCGCCGCTACCTCGGACACGACGACCTTGCGCGGGACCTCGAGGTCATCTTCGTCGATGACGGCAGCGCGAACGACTCTCCTCAGCTGCTCAAGACGGTGTGCGACGAATTCGCATTCGCCAAGTGCATGCTGCTCAGTCGCAACTTCGGCCAGCACATCGCGACATCCGCGGGCTACCGCGCGGCCAGCGGAGACTACGTCGGCACGTTGAACGTCGACATGGAGGAGGCGCCCAGGTACCTCCCGGACCTTCTCGACGCGTTGAAGCAGGGAAACTACGACATCGTCGGTGGACGCCACTCGGGCCGCCCCGTCCGGTTCCACACGCGAATGACCTCGTACCTGTTCACCGTCGTGATGAATCGACTCACCGGATATCAGACCCCGGTCAACGCCACGACGATGCGGATCATGACGCGACGTGCGGCGGACGTGTACAACAGCTTGACCGAGAAGAGCCGCTACATCCCGGGGCTCGAGCACTGGTTGGGCATGCGATACACGCGGGTGCCGATCGAGCAGCAACCGCGAAAAGCCGGAAAGTCGAGCTACAACTTCCGCCGCCGCCTGCGCATGGCCTACGCGTCGGTCATCTCATTCTCGGACTTCCCGCTGCGCCTCGCCGTGAAGTTCGGCATGCTCGTCGCCGTCACCGGCATGTTGCTCGCGGTTGGCTTGATCCTGAAGAAGTGGTTCGGGTCTTCGATCCTCCCCGGCTACACCTCGACGTTCGTGTTGATCGTGTTCCTCGGCGGTGTTCAGATCGCGGTCACCGGCGTCGCGAGCCTCTACATCGGGCGCATTCTCGCGGAGGTGCAGCACCGCCCGCTGTTCGTCGTGCGCGAGACCTACGGGGGTGAGCTGCGCACGCTGGACGTGCCGATCATGCGTGGGAGCACCTCGCGGGCGCCCGAGGCCGGAACCGATGCGGCGGCCAGCAATGGCGCGCCACCGGCGCCCACCGCGCCTCGTCACGTCCACGAAGCTCCATCGCAGACGCAAGCGGCGTCCGGCTGACGGCGACGATGCGGAGCTCGGTTACCAGGCGTGGGTCGTGTCGGGCGTGCGTCGCACGACGCGCCCGATGACCCTCCCTGCCCCGCGATGGCTTTGGGCCGTCGCGGTCCTGACCGCCGGGGCGTTCGTCGCGGATGCGATCCTGATCTACGGCGTGCGGTTCGCGGCATGGCTCGAATCCGACGCCACCGTGCCCGCGCTGCTCGCCGCCCGCTCGCTGCACACCGGGCTGCCGATCGCCACGGACTGGTACTACGGCAACGGCGACGTCTGGGTGCTCGCGCCGCACCTGTTCGCGATCCTGCCGGTCGCGGTGCTCGGGATCAGCCAGGTCAGCCTGTGGATCTCGATCGTCGCCGGCTTCGTCATCGAGCTCGTCGTGCTCGCCCGCACGTACGCCTGGCTCGCCGGCGCGCGCTGGCTGGGCGGGCTGGCCGCGGTGGTGACGCTGGTCGCGTGGTCGCGGCTGCACATCCGCTTCGTCTACATCCAGCTCGCCTACGGGTTCGGTGCGGTGCTGTACCTGATGGTGTTCGCCGCGTTCGCGGCGCGCGCGGTCGAGCCCGCGGGGGCGCGGCGGCGCCTCGTCGGCCTGGCCGTGCTGGTCATGCTCGCCGCGGTGCAGAACCCGACGCGCGGCCTGGTGTTCGTGCTCGCGCCGCTCGTGTTCGCCTGCGCCTGGCCGTGGCGCGACTTGCCGGCGCGCCGCCGGCTCGCGCTGGCCGCCGCGGCAACGCTCGGCTGGTTGGTCGCCGCCGCGCTCTACCGCCTCGTGCTCCATCGGGTGGTGAGCTTCGCGTATCCGTCCGGCCACAACGACTTCGTGCTCGCCGACCGGTGGGACAGCGTCGCGCTGAACCTCCGCCGGCTGTGGGACGGCGTGCTCATGCTGAGCGGCGCGAGCCGGCGCCTCACCGGGTTGGTGGTGCCGAGCATCCTGGTGCTGGTCGGGGCGCTCGCGCTGGTCGGTCGCGAGGTCGTGCGCGCGCGCGAGCTCACCGCGCTCCGCATGGTGTGCGTGGTGGTCGTGGCCCAGCTCGGCGGCGTGCTGGTGCCGCTGGTGATCGGCAACCTGATGATCGCGCCGACCTCGGTGCGCTACACGATGCCGAGCCTCGTGCTCGTGCTCGGCCTCGCCGCGGTGCTCGCGGTGCGTGCCGTCGCGGAGGCCGCGCGGACGTGGCGCGCGCTGGCGACCGGCTGGCTGGTCGTCTTGCCGATCGCCGTGCTGCTCGCGATCGGCAAGTCCCAGCCACCGACGCCGAAGGCGTACGTGTGGGCGCATCCGCGCGAGCTACCCGCGCTGGGCGCCGAGCTGGCCCGCCGCGGCCTGACCCACGGCTACTCGAACCTGCTCAACGCGAACCTGATCGCCTTCGGCGCGCGCGGCAGCATGCGGATCTGCCCGGTCCACTTCGCGCACGTGCTGATCCCGGACCGCTGGCTGGCGGACACGGCGTGCTACACCGCCTCGGCGCTCCCCGCGCGGTTCTTCGTGGTGACCGACCACGACGAGCGCGACGACACGGCGCTGCGCGCGACCTTGCCGGCGCCGGACGAGCGGTTCCACATCGGCCCGACCTACGACGTCGCGGTGTACCGCACCGCCGCCGTCCCGCTGGCCTGGCTCACGCTGCCGATCCACGACGGCGACGAGCTCGCGCTGCCGCTGCGCCTGCCGGCGAGCCACCCGGCGCTCGTTCGCGGCGAGGCCAAGCCCGACGGCGACCGGCTGGTCGCGACCGGCGTGCCGGGCTCGATCGTGTCGGGCCCAGCGCTGGCGGTACCACGCGGCGCGTATCGCGTGACCTGGCGCGGCCACGCGATCGCCTCGCCCGGCCTGCTGACGTTCATGGTGGTGGCCAATGATGGAGGCGATGGGGGCGATGGGACCGACGTCCTCGCCCGCGCGACGCTCGATTCGCTGGCGGCCGGCCCTGGTGCGGCGACCCACGTCGAGCTGAACTTCGCGACCGACCGCACGCGCTACGGGGTCGAGGTCGTCGTGATAAGCGGGGGCGGCGCGCGGGTCGCGCTCGACGAGGTGGTCATCGAGCGGCGGTGACCGGGTAGTACGCCGCCTGAAACCGCGCGTGCTCCTCGCTGGCGACCGCCTGCCGCCACGCGGTGTTCGCCAGGTACCAGCGCACGGTCTCGGCGAGCTTGACGTCGAGCACCCGCGAGGGCTCCCACGCGAGCGCGCGCTTGGCCTTCGAGCTGTCGATCGCGTAGCGGAAGTCGTGGCCCTTGCGATCGACGACGAACTTGATCAGGGCGCGGGTCGTGCCGCGGGCGCGCGCGAGCTGATCATCGATGAGGTCCGCCAGGCGCTCGACCAGCGCGAGGTTCGACGTCTCCTCGCCGCTGCCGAAGTTGTAGCTCTCGCCGGGCGTGCCACGCGTCATCGCGCTCCACAGCGCCGCGCAGTGATCGTCGACGTGCAGCCACTCGCGGATCTGCTTGCCCTGGCCATAGACCGGAAGCGGCTTGCCCTCGACCGCGTTCGCGATCATGAGCGGGATCAGCTTCTCGGGCAGCTGATACGGGCCATAGTTGTTGCAGCAGTTGGTGATCACGACCGGCAGGCCGTGCGTCTTGAAGTACGACCGCGCGAGCAGATCGGAGGACGCCTTCGACGCCGCGTACGGCGAGTTGGGCGCGTACGGCGTCTGCTCGGTGAACGCCCCGGTCTCGCCGAGCGCCCCGTAGACCTCGTCGGTGGACACGTGGACGAACCGCGTCGCGTCGAACCGCTCGGCCCACGCGCGGCGCGCGACGTCGAGCAGGGTGAACGTCCCGGTCACGTTGGTCCGCACGAACGCGTCCGCGGCCTCGATGCTGCGATCGACGTGCGACTCGGCGGCGAGGTGGAAGATCGCATCGATCGCGTGGTCGGCGAGCACGCGCTCGACCGCCGGGCGATCGCAGATGTCGGCGTGGACGAACTGGAATCGTGTATCACCGGTAACGCCCTCGAGGTTTGCGAGGTGGCCCGCGTAGGTGAGCGCGTCCACGACGACGACCTTCTCGAGCCTGGCGCCGTCCCCACCCGCCGCCAGCATCCGGCGCGTGAGATTGGAGCCAATGAAGCCAGCACCCCCGGTGATCAACAGCCTTCGTGGCTCGAACCTAGGGCTAACCATGCGCGGAACCTACACCAAGCTCGCCGCGAACGGGCCGCGCCAGTTCTGCTAGTGTGCGCTAACCCATGGTCGCACGAGAGCTGACGTCGTGAAGGGCATCGTCCTTGCCGGCGGCGCGGGCACGCGCCTCTATCCCATGACCCGCGCGGTCAGCAAGCAGCTGCTCGCGGTCTACGATAAGCCGATGATCTACTACCCGCTGAGCACCCTGATGCTCGGCGGGATCCAGGACATTCTGGTGATCTGCACGCCGCGCGATCGGCCTGCGTTCGAGGCCACGCTCGGCGACGGCCACGATTTCGGCATCCGCCTGACCTACGCCGAGCAAGCGGCGCCGCGCGGCCTCGCCGAGGCGTTCCTGATCGGCGAGTCCTTCATCGGCAAGGATCCGGTGTGCCTGATCCTCGGTGACAACCTGTTCTACGGCATGGGCCTCACCGCCCTGTTCGAGGCGTCCGCGAAGCTCACCTCGGGCGCGCACATCTTTGGCTACTACGTGAAAGATCCGACGCAGTACGGCGTCGTCGAGTTCACGCCCGACGGCCGGGTGATCTCCATCGAAGAGAAACCGAAGCAGCCGCGATCGCACTACGCCGTGCCCGGCCTGTACTTCTACGACAACCGCGTGATCTCGATCGCGAAGAACCTCAAGCCATCGCCGCGCGGCGAGCTCGAGATCACCGACGTCAACCGCGCGTACCTCGAGGCCGGCACGCTGACGCTCTCGCTGTTCGGGCGCGGCACCGCGTGGCTCGACACCGGATCGCCGGATACGATGCTGCAGGCGAGCAACTTCATCCAGACCGTCGAGACGCGCCAGGGCCTCAAGATCGGATGCCTCGAGGAGATCGCGTTCCGCAAGGGCTTCATCGATCGCGAGGGCCTGCGCGCCGCCGGCCGCGCGCTCGAAAAGACCGAGTACGGCCAGTATCTCCTCGCGCTCGCGAACGAGCAGTTTTGATCTCGCGGAGAGCACGCTCGGTTGCGGAGCTCGCGGAGAGCACGCTCGGTTGCGGAGCTCGCAGAGAGCACGCTCGGCGGGGCCGGCCCCACGTTGCTATGAAATCCCCCCCGCGCCTGGAGCTTCGGGAGACCGCGGACACGCGCGCTGCGCTACCGCGGTTCTGGGTCCACTCGCTCGGGGGACAGCGAACCACCGGCGAGAGAACGTTACTCCAGACCCAACACTCAACCCGGCCTGCCCTCGAACCATAACCTGTGGAAGCTACCACGCTCGGAACCCAGCCCGCGTCGCTACGCTGCGCGTTGCGCCCGCATCATCACCTTCGTTCAAGGAGGTGGCCGGGGCCGCCAGCACGACCGGTCAATCACTGCGGCGCGGTACTAAACCGTACTAAACCAGAATATCGCGCGCCGCCTGGACGACAACGCCGAGATCGTCCTCGGACATCCCGAAGTACAGCGGCAGGTTCAGCACCCGCTTCACGAACGCGCGCGACCGGGCAAGCTCGCTGACCGCGACGAACCGGCCACGGGCGGGCGCCTGCTCGTCCATCGTCTCGGGGTAGGTCCGCGCGACGCCGATCGCGCGGGCCTGGAACTGCTCGGCGAGCGGCGCCGCCGGCTGGTCGCACTCGAGCACGAGCAGGTAGCCGTTCTCGGTGACCCGATGCGGGGGGCCGTGTAGCCTCGCGGCGAGCGGCCCGCTGGCGAGCTGGGCGCGATACAGCCCGGCCAGGTGCCGGCGCTGCTGGACGATGTGATCGGCGTGCCGCAATACCTCGAGCAGGTAGCGGGCCGCTAGCCCTCCCATCCGCGAGTTCCAGCCGATCCGCTCGTACGAGTAGTGGCTGGCTCGCCCGTGGTTGGCCAGGCTGCGCACGGCGCGCACCAGCGCCTCGTCGCTCGACACCACGGCGCCGCCGTCCATGCAGCCGCCGATCACCTTGGCCGGATAGAATGACAGGCTCGCGACCGCAGCGCCGGCGAGCAGCGGTTGGCCGTCGAGCTCGACGCCGGCCGCCTGCGCGGCATCCTCGACGAGGCAGATCTCGCGGGCCCGGCAGAACGCGCGGAGCTCGGTCAGCGCGCTCGACGCCCAGCCATAGAGGTGGACGACGATCGCGTGCTGGAAGCGGATCCGGTCGTGCGCGCGAGAGAGCTCGGCCAGATCGATCTGCAGATCGTCGCGCGAGATGTCGATCAAGACCGGGATCGCGCCCAGCTGCGCGACAGCCTCGAACGTCGCCCAGAACGTCAGGTTGGGCAGCGCGACGTGCATGCCGGGCCCAACCCCCGCGGCCTGCAGCGCGAGCCGGAGCGCGTCGCTGCCGCTGGCGCAGGCGACGGCGGCCCGCGTAC
>Ga0134121_10004467_pt1 | contig 11467 bp, 8 predicted proteins | sample KB301_FD_96463 | JGI IMG/M metagenome (GOLD analysis project Ga0134121, IMG submission 96463) | Terrestrial soil microbial communities without Nitrogen fertilizer from Kellogg Biological Station, Michigan, USA - KB3-0-1 | ecosystem: Environmental > Terrestrial > Soil > Unclassified ...
TCACCGGCAAGCAGAAGATCGCGTTACAACTTTTGATTGCAACTTTGGTTTGGGGCGTGCTGTACATTTCGACGCAGTATTTTGCGACCAAGTATTCATGGAACGTCAGTATCCCATTCTTCAAGAGCACCGCCGATCCGAATCCGGCGACGAGCATCAGCTATATCGGGCCGTATTTGTATCTGGTGCTGATCGTCGGGGTGCTGTTGGGAACCACCAACGGAGTGAACCTGACGGACGGCCTGGACGGTTTGGCGATCAGCATTACGTTCATCGCGATGGGCGCGCTGACCGCGTTCACTTACCTGGCGAGCGATTCGCGCTGGGCGACATATTTGGACTTAACGCATCGACCGGAAGCGGCGGAACTGACGGTGTTTTGCGGAGCGATGGCCGGCGCGAGCCTCGGCTTCCTTTGGTTCAATGCGCCGCCGGCGGAAGTCTTCATGGGCGATGTCGGCAGTCTCGCGATCGGCGGCGCCGTCGGCACGATCGCGGTGCTGACGAAGCAGGAATTCATGTTGGTGATGGTCGGCGGCGTCTTCGTTATCGAAGCTCTGTCGGTGATGCTGCAAGTCGGGGTTTTCAAATTTACGAAGCGCACCACCGGAGTAGGCAAGCGCGTCTTCAAGATGACGCCGTTGCACCATCACTTTGAAATGGTCGGCTGGAAGGAATCGAAGATCGTTTTTCGATTCTTGATTCTGGCAATTCTGTTTGCGCTGCTGAGTCTATCTACTTTGAAACTGAGATAGGAATTGGCCACAGAGGCACAGACACACGGAGAAAATGATCAAAGTAGTAGAGGTCGCGCGTTTTGATTTCTTTCAGCTGGTTTTCTCTGTGTCCCTGTGTCTCTGTGCCTAATGGAAATTAAGGGCAGGAAAGCTTTAGTCATCGGCGCGGCGCGCAGCGGCATCGCCAGCGCGCGTTTCCTGGCACAGCACGGCGCGACAGTCGCGCTGAATGATCGGAAGCCGCTAAGCGAGTGGAAGGCGGAAGCCGTTCGATTGAAAACTGAAGGAGTCGGGTTGGTCGAAGGCGATCCCCCGTCGTGGCTGCTGGATCAGATCGATCTGGTTGTGGTCAGTCCCGGCGTGCCTACGAAATCAATTCCGATTCGTTATGCGGATCGGAAAGGCGCGGAAGTTATCGGCGAGGTCGAATTAGCTTCGCGCTTTATCAAAGGGCGCACGGTGGCGATTACCGGCTCGAACGGTAAGACGACTACTACGTCACTGATTGGGCAGATGCTTAAGGACGCGGGTTTGAAAGTGCAGGTGGGCGGGAACATCGGAACGGCGCTGATTTCGATGATCGATTCGTCGCGCGATGATGGATGGAATATTGTTGAATTGTCGAGCTTCCAACTCGAAACGATCGTGGACTTTCATCCGACGGTGGCAGCGGTGCTGAACGTGACTCCGAATCATATGGATCGATACGAATCGCTGAACGACTATGCCGCAGCAAAGCACAACATTTTTCGCAATCAAACGCCCGGCGACGTGGCGATCTTAAATGCTGATGACGCGATCGTTTCGTCATGGGCCAGCGGCTTGCGCGCGCATGTGGTGCCGTTCAGCGTGCGAAGTCAACTTGAGGAAGGCCTGTTTCTCCGCGGAAAAGAATTGGTTTCGCGAACGAAAGATGGCGAGCGCATGTTGATGAATCGCGATGATATGCAGCTTCGCGGAACGCACAATGTTGAGAATGTGCTCGCGGCTTTCGCGGCAGGCCTGGCCTGCGGCGCGGCGCCCGATTCTTTGCGCGAAACGGTTCGCAGATTCAAGCCGGTCGAGCACCGCTTGGAAGAAGTCGCGGAGGTCAACGGCGTGCGCTTCGTCAATGATTCAAAGGCGACGAGCGTCGACGCGACCCTGAAGGCGCTTGAGGCATTCGCCGACGATCCTGAAAAAGTCGTCTTAATCCTCGGCGGTTTGGGAAAGAAAGCGCCCTATGCGCCGCTGGCTGAATTAATCAAAGCGCACGTTCGCAAAATGATCTTAATCGGTGAAGACGCGAAAGCGATTGAATCGGAATTGGGTGGCGTCGCCCGTTTCGAGCATGCCTCCGACATGCGGGATGCGGTGACGAAGGGATTCAAAACAGCTCAGCCTGGCGACGTGGTGCTGCTGGCGCCCGCTTGCGCGAGCTTCGACATGTTCGAAAGTTTCGAACATCGCGGACGGGTCTTTAAAGAAGCAGTCCAAAGTCTAGAGTCCAACGTCCAAGGTTCGTCTCATTAAACTTGGACACTGGACGTTGGACCTTAGACCTCGGTTTTTCGTTATGCAGCAGGAACTAAAAATTGATCGATGGCTATTCCTGGCGACCGTCGGGCTCGCCCTGTTCGGCGTCGTGATGGTCTATAGCGCGTCGGCAATGATTGCGCAGCAAGAGAATCACAGCCAGTTTCTCTATCTCGGCAAGCAAGCGCTGTGGACGTCGATTGGCTTGGTGGCGATGTTCGTGGCGATGCGGTTTGATTACCAGCAGCTAAACAATCGCTGGATTGTTTATGGCTTATTGGCGCTCACGATCTTGCTGCTGGTCGCTGTGTTCGGATTCTCGCCCGTCAATGGCGCGCGTCGATGGATCAAGCTGCGCGGCTTTTCGATTCAACCTTCTGAAATCGCCAAGCTCTCGTTGGCGTTATTTCTCGCGCGCTTTCTGCAACGTCGAACGGGCGATGAGACTTCTTTCTGGCGCACCTTCCTGCCGTGTTTCTTTGTGCTCGGCCTTGTGGCGGGACTGGTAGCGAGAGAGCCGGACCTCGGAACAGCGTTGATGCTGGCGATCATCTGCTTCACGGTTTGCTTCGCGGCCGGCGTGCGGCCGATGCATCTTGTGTACGCCGTGGTGCCGGCACTTTTGTTCGTGGGAAAGATGTTGATCTTCACGCCGTTTCGCATGAAGCGTCTGGCGGCATTCATCGATCCCTGGGCCGACGCGCAAGGCACCGGTTATCAAGTTGTGCAGTCGCTGATCGCGGTGGGCTCAGGCGGCGCGCACGGCTTGGGATTCGCGCAGGGCCGGCAGAAACTTCTGTTTCTGCCGTTTGCGCATTCGGATTTCATTTTCGCGGTGGTCGGCGAAGAGCTGGGCCTGGTGGGCGCGTCGATCATCGTATTCGTGTTCGCGATTTTCCTATGGCGAGGCATGCGCGCCGCGCTGCGCGCTCCGGATCGATTCGGCATGTTGCTGGGAGTCGGAATCGTAATCGGCATCGTGGCGCAGGCGCTGCTGAATATGAGCGTGGTGCTTGCGCTCGTGCCGACGAAGGGAATTCCTCTGCCGTTTATTTCTTACGGTGGATCTTCGATTGTGCCGACGCTGGCCGCAGTGGGAATTCTCCTGAACATTTCGCAGTACGCGGCTTTGGGTAAACGCGCTGACTATGACGATGGTGATTACGAAGATGAATGGCAGGAAGAAGTGCGCCCGCGCAGACGAGCCGTGCGACAACGTGCACCGGCGCTGGCGCGAGCGCGCTAACGAAAAGCGATGCGCGTGCTGATTGCGGCCGGCGGTACCGGCGGTCACATCTATCCGGGTATCGCGGTCGCTAAAGAGATTATGCGCCGCGATCCTGCATCGGTGGTGCGGTTCGTAGGCACCGCGCGCGGTTTGGAAAATCGTTTGGTGCCGCAAGCAGGTTTTGAACTTTCGCTCATTGAAAGTGCGGGACTGGTGAACATGGGCTTGATCCAAAGGCTGAAGGGTTTACTAATCCTGCCGAAGAGTTTCTTAGCCGCGCGCCGCTTGATCAAATCGTTCGCACCGGACGTGGTAGTCGGGGCCGGCGGCTACGTCAGCGGCCCCGTGGTGTTGACGGCGTCGTTGATGAATTTGCCCACGGTGCTGATCGAATTGAACGCGGTGCCGGGTTTTACCAATCGGCGTTTGGCCAGATTCGTTGACACGGCCGCGCTATCGTTTGCAGCGGCGCTGCCGTACTTTCGCGGTAAGGGCGTCGTCACGGGCAATCCGGTGCGACGCGAGTTCTTTGAGATTCAGCCGAAGCCGCGTGATCCAGCGAAGACTTCGCTGCTGTTGTTTGGTGGGTCACAAGGCTCGCGGGCGATCAGCGAAGCGATGATTGCGGCGCTGCCGGGTCTTGCCTCGGTGCGCGAGCGATTGCACGTAACGCATCAAACGGGACCGGCGGATTTTGCGAAAGTGCGCGACGCTTATGCCAACGCCGGGTGGAACGAAGCCGATGTGCGCGAATACATCGACGACATGATGAGCGCATTCGCGGCAAATGATTTGATCGTCTCGCGGGCCGGAGCGACGACCAGCGCGGAATTAATGGCAGCCGGGAAGGCCGCAATCATGATTCCGCTGCCCGGGCAATTAGAACAGACGCGCAACGCCGAAGCGATGCAAAATGCCGGGGCTGCTCGCATGATTACGCAAAGTGAGTTGAACAGCGAACGTCTGGCAAAAGAGATCATCGCGCTGGTTGAAGCGCCGGAAGAAATTACGAACATCGAAAATGCCGCGCGGAAGATGGGGAGAAAAGATGCGGCGACGGTGACAGTGGATCTGATAGAGCGAGTAGTCAGTAAGAAGTAGGCAGAAAGCAGAAGGCAGAAGGCAAAAGGCGTGGAGACACTATTGAATAGCTTGGGACGTGTGCGGAAGGGCAATTTTCCTGCCTACTGCCTTCTGCCTACTGCCTACTGATTTTTATGTTCCGACCATTCCAACACATTCATTTTGTCGGCATCGGCGGCATAGGCATGTCGGGCATAGCCGAAGTGTTGGCGAACCTCGGGTTCAGGGTCAGCGGTTCCGATCAGAAAAAATCGGAAGTCACTGATCGTCTTGAGGCGTTGGGAGTCGAAGTCACCGAAGGTCACGCAGCGGAGAGCGTGGGCGACGCGCACGTCGTCGTTCGTTCGACTGCCGTGCGCGACGACAATCCGGAAATCACTGAAGCGCGGCGTCAATCGATTCCGGTGATTCCGCGCGCAGAGATGCTGGCCGAACTCATGCGCATGAAGCCCTACACGGTTGCGGTCGCCGGCTCGCACGGAAAGACCACGACGACATCGATGGTCGCAACAGTGCTGGGGACGGCTGGTCTCGATCCGACTTTTGTCGTTGGTGGGATTGTCCGTTCGTATCGGTCGAATGCGCGGCTGGGCAAAAGCGAGCTAATGGTAGTCGAAGCCGACGAAAGCGATCGTTCGTTCCTGATGCTGACGCCGATGATTGCCGTGGTGACCAACATCGATCGCGAGCACATGGACTACTACCATGACATGGAAGACGTGCGGAAGTGCTTCGCGGATTTCGTGAACAAGGTGCCGTTCTATGGGGCGGCGGTTCTTTGCCTTGACGATCCGCATGTGCAGGCGGTGATTCCGAAAGTCGAACGTCGCCGCATCACTTACGGCCTGAGCGCGCAGGCGGATATCTCGGCGCACGAGATTACTTACGACCAGTCGTTTGGTTCGAGTTTCACTGTTTGGCGCGGCATCGAGGTTCTGGGTCACGCGAACTTGAGAGTCCCGGGCAAGCACAACGTTTACAACTCGTTGGCGGCGATCGCGGTCGCGCTCGAGCTCGATGTGCCTTTTGAGAAAATTGCCGAAGCGCTGGGCGAATTCACCGGCGCCGACCGGCGATTTCAATTCAAAGGCGAAGAGCAGGGAATCACGGTCGTGGACGATTACGGCCATCATCCGACCGAAATCAAAGCGACCTTGAGCGCGGCGCGAATCGGGGCGCCAAATCGCCGCATCGTGGTGCTGTTTCAGCCGCATCGCTATTCGCGCACGAATGATCTGATGGATGAGTTCGCGAGTGCTTTCAACAACGCTGATGTGTTGCTGGTGACGGACATTTACGCCGCGAGCGAGATCCCGATTGAAGGTGTGAACGCCGAGATCTTGACCGGTCGCATCAAGAGCTATGGTCATAAGAATGCCGAGTACATCGGGGATTTGGGGGGAGGCGCAGAGAAGTTAGCCGACGTCGTTCGCGAAGGAGATTTGGTAATCACGCTCGGTGCGGGTTCCGTACATCGCGCCGGCGATCAGTTGTTGAGCCTGTTGCGAGACGGTCACGCGACAGCGAACGCTTAAGAAGTTCATGGTTGTTGCAGGTGACATTACCGGACGCGATACCGCGATTGAGCAGATCTCAGAGAGGTTGGGCGTCCGCGCGGAACGCGGCCGGCGATTTGCGGAATTGACGAGCTTGCGAGTTGGCGGCGCGATTGATTGGGTCATTTCGCCGAAGACTGAAGAACAAGCGGCAGCGTTCGTGCATGAGCTGGATCAAAGCGAGATTCCCTGGCGACCGCTGGGTTCAGGCAGCAACGTTTTGGCGGACGATGGTGAACATCATTACGTGATCGTGAGCTTGAAAGACTTGAAAGCTGATCCAGTGTTCGAGGGAAATCGCGTCTCGGTTAGTGCCGGCTATTCCCTGCCGCGTCTGTGTATCGACGCGGCGCGACACTCTCTGTCAGGCATTGAAGGATTGAATGGAATTCCGGGGACAGTTGGGGGCGCGCTCTGGATGAATGCCGGCGCATACGGGCAAGAAATCGGCACGGTGGTCGAAAGCGTGCGCGTGGCTCGCGAAGGGGGTGTTCACGAGATGCCGGGAACTGAAGTGCAGTGGAACTATCGACATACCTCGTTTCGTGAAGGCGAATTGCTGCTGGGCGCGACGCTCGCTTTGCATGCCGATGATTCCAGGGCGATTGCCGAACGGATGGAAAAGGCGAAAGGCCAACGCATGGAGACTCAGCCGCACGGCACTCGCTCCGCTGGATGCTTTTTTAAGAATGCGCCTTTGAGCCCCATCGGCACGGGCAAAATGATCGATGATCTCGGCATGAAGGGAACCCGGCGGGGCGGCGCAGTCGTTTCGCCGAAGCATGCGAACTTTATCGTGACCGAAGGCGAAGACGCGAAGGCGGCCGACGCCCTGGCGCTGGCCGAAGAGATTCGCGAACGCGTCAAACGCGAACACGGAATTGATCTCGAATATGAAGTTGAACTGTGGAGTTCCAAGTAACGCAACTTGTTAAGTTGCGTTGAATCCGAACTGAAGAATGCGCAAGTTACAACTTGCGTTACACCTGAATCATGAAAGAACAAGTCGTTGCACCTCGCGGCGTACGCCGTTCAGCCAGTCAACAAAAAGGTTTCGTGCAGAAGCCCGCACGTCGCGATGGCTCGGCGCGTCGAGAATTCCACTTCTCACCGCGCGCTCTTTTTGCATATGTGCCAAAGGCGCTGAAGATCGGGCTCGCGATTCTGATCGTGATCACCGCCATCGTGGGCTATCGCGTGGCCGCGTCTGCGTCGATGTTCGAAGTGAAGACGATCGATGTGACCGGCACATCGCGAACTTCGCCGGAAGAGATTCAAACTCTTACTCGCCGCGCCTTGTCCAGGACCGGCGTGTGGCGCGCCGATCTCACCGCGCTCAGCAATGAGTTGAACCGGTTGCCAGGCGTCCGGAGCGCCGTTGTCACGCGCGTGTTGCCTGATGGCCTCCGCGTGCGGATTACAGAGCGTGCTCCGATCGCGGTGGTGCGAACTGCGGCAGGCCATTTTGTTTGGGTCGATGATGAAGGTGTGGCGCTCGGCGAAATGAAGCCCGACGATCAAATGCCCCCGTTTTTCATCCGCGGTTGGGATGAGGAGGGATCTGAAGACGCTCGTAAGGAAAACGCCGCGCGCGTGCAAAAGTATTTGGAATTGTCTCATTCCTGGAGCGCCGAAAATCTCAGTGAACGAGTCAGTGAAGTAACGCTGATCGATTTGCGGGACATTCGCGTGCAGCTTGCGGGTAACGATTCGCAGATTGAAGTGAGATTGGGATCGCAGGATGCCGCGAGCCATTTGAAGATCGCGCTGGATGAGCTGGATAGATACAAGCAGGGCGGTCGCGGTTCGTCCATTACCTATGTTGCCGTACTGGCTGGTCGCGTCGTCATTGGTTCGAGTTCAGGAAGCAAGCCAGCGAGTGCGGATACCAACTCCGCGACTGTTGATTCGGTGCCCGCTGCGGAAGGCAATCAAACGAAGATCCCGAATTCTAATAAGCCTGCGTCAAGCGATCGCAAAGCCGCAACCGGAGAGGCAAAACAAAAGAAGTCTGATCGTAAGGATGGTTCAACGAAAGATAAGCAGGCTGGACCGGCGCCTCGATTGCCCTAGGCTGAACTGTCACGAGAAACCCGATGGCTAAACGAACGAACCACACAATTGGACTCGATATCGGAACGAGCAAGGTGACGTGTCTCGTGGGCGGGCCCGGAGAAGAAGGCCTGCTGCAAATTCTTGGGGTGGGCGAGGCTGATTCGCGCGGCTTGCGCAAAGGGGTGATCGTTAATCCCGAAGCTGCGGTCGAATCGATTAGACGTGCTGTCGAAGAGGCCGAGCGCATGAGTGGCGTGCAGGCGGAAGAAGTGACGATTAATCTCGCCGGCTCGCACATCATGGGCTTCAACGGCCAGGCCATCGTTGCGGTGGCGAGTCGCGATCGCGAAATTACCTCAGATGATGTGCGACGCGCGATCGATTCGGCATGCGCGATTCAGTTACCCGCCGGGCGTGAGATTGTCGATCGCCTGCCGCAGGAATTCATCGTCGATGACCAGGATGGAATCAACGATCCGGTTGGCATGACCGGCGCTCGCTTAGCCGTGAAAGTGCACATAGTCACCAGTCCGGTAACCGCGAGGCAAAACGCCATCAACGCTGTCAATCGCGCCGGTCTGATCGTCGCCGACATGATTCTGGAGCAGCTGGCCGCGGCCGAGGCAACTTTGACCGACGACGACAAAGAATACGGATCGGCGCTCGTCGACATCGGCGCCGAGACGACTGGCTTGTGCGTTTATCAACGCGGAGCCGTGCAACACACGGCAGTGTTTCCGCTCGGTGGTTCGCACTTTACGAATGACATCGCCTTCGGCTTGCGCACGCCGATTCCGGAAGCGGAAAGAATCAAACGAGCGGTTGGCTGTGCCTCGAGCGCATCTCTGAGCGACGCGCAACGGGGCGAGATGGTGGAAGTGCCTTCGGTTGGCGGTCGCGCACCGCGACAACTATCGCGCCAAATCCTTTGCGACATCCTGCAGCCCCGCGCTGAAGAAGTTCTGATGCACGTCAACGATGAAATTCGAGACTCGGGTTGGAATCGGCAACTCTCGAGCGGTGTCGTGTTGACCGGGGGTGGCGCGTTACTGGACGGGATGGTGGAGATCGCTGAACAAGTGTTTGATGCGCCGGTGCGGGTGGGCTATCCCGAACGCGATCGCTTTGGCGGATTGATCGAAGACGTGCAGAGTCCATCGTGGGCCGCGGCCGCGGGACTGGCTTTGGTCTCGCAGCGTGCTCATGCGCTCGAGCAGAGATCCGGCGCCGCAAAACGTGGCGGCTCGGGACGACTTACGCACTTCGTTTCTAAGTTTCGCAGCAGATTTAGCAGTAGTATTTTTTGACCAAGTGTTGTATGCTGGCCGCCCGTCGGTACAATATATTGTCCGCAACATATGGGTGCCCGTGGACAAGCCAGCCCAAAATAGACGAAAGAGGCAGTGGACGCCTTCCAAGTTCGGAAGAGAGGAAAAAGCAATGACGCCTGAGCTACGCGAACCCGGCAAAGGAATAAATATTTTTATCGACGACGAACCTCCCATCACCGGAGCCCGCATAAAAGTCATCGGTGTAGGCGGTGGCGGGAGCAACGCCGTCAATCGAATGATTGATGCCGGTATCGAAGGCATTGAGTTCGTGGTCGCCAACACAGATCTGCAGGCATTAAAACGTTCGCGCGCCTCGACGAAGATTCAATTGGGCGGCCGCCTTACCAAAGGCCTGGGCGCGGGAGCTGATCCGGAAGTTGGACGCCAGGCAGCCCTGGAGGACACCGACAAGATCATTGAAGTGCTTGAAGGATCCGACATGGTCTTTGTCACCACGGGTCTCGGCGGCGGCACCGGCACCGGTGGTGCGCCAATTGTTGCGTCGCTGGCCACTGAACTGGGCGCCTTAACCGTAGCGGTGGTGACGAAGCCTTTCGGCTTCGAAGGCCGGCGGCGCTTGCAGCAGGCTGAGCAGGGTCTCAATGAGCTGCACGAATCAGTCGATACGGTGATCACGATTCCGAACGAGAGATTGTTCGGCGCGGTGGCGCAGACTGCTTCAGTAACTGACGCATTTAAAACGGCTGACGATGTACTGCGCCAGGCGGTTCAGGGAATTAGCGATTTGATCACGGTGCCCGGCTTTATCAATCTGGATTTCGCCGACGTGCGAACGATTATGCAGGGGATGGGCATGGCGCTGATGGGTACTGGCTTCGCCCGCGGCGAGAATCGCGCGATCGAAGCGACCCAGGAAGCGATTTCATCGCCGTTGCTCGAAGAGGCTTCGATCAAAGGCGCGCGGGGTGTGCTCATCAACATCACTGGCGGACACGATCTGACGCTCTACGAGATCAATGAGGCAGCTTCGATCGTGCGCGAAGAAGCCGATGACGATGCGAACATCATCTTTGGCCATGTGATTGACGAAACGATGGTGGATGCGATGAAGATTACAGTGATTGCGACTGGCTTCCGGCATGAGGTTGTCGCGGCGACAGTCCCGACGGGCGTGCAGATGCCGATCACCACGGCGCCGCGCTATGCGCCGCGATCACCAGAAGAGTTTCCCTCCTCGCCCAACAAGCGAGTGGAGGATCTCGACGTGCCGACATTTATTAGAAAAAAAGCGGACTAGATAGTCCGAGGAGTGCGCAGTAAGCGGTAGTTATTTTTCTCAGGAAATAGATTTTAACTACTCTGCAACCCAATCCGTTGTTCTCACAATTAGGATTGAAGTAAATCCCCTGCGGCTTTGCGTTTTCCCCTTTGGTCGTGTAGCATGCGCCCAATCCCTGAAGTTATTTAATCTTACGGGTCAGTGCGCATCTCTCCTCGGAGGCCGCAGCCTGCGGCTAACTTGCTTTTGACTGCACACGACTGAGGCAACCTCAGGGTTGGCATTCTCTATTTGTAATTATTTTGGAGGAAGTTATTGTGAACCGGAAACTTATCAGAACGACGTTGGCCGACGTCAAAGCGCGTCGTGATCAGATGCCGCAACGTGACCGCCAAAACGGGAGCTCCGGTCAAGGCGGCATGGGCATGGGACAACCACGTCCCGGTCAACCGCCTTCGTCTGCGATGAACCAGCGCAAGCGTCAGCCCCCGCCGTTTGAGACTCACGCGGAAATCTACTATTACAAGAAGCAGATTGATGCGCATACGCCGATGGTTTTGGTTTTGGAAGATGGAGAAGAAATCGAAGGGACCATTGAGTGGTACGATCGTGGTGCTCTGAAGATCAACCGTCGTTCAGGACCCAACCTGTTAGTACTGAAGCGTCATATTAAGTACATCTTCAAGGCTGAAGAACGTACTCCCCAGACGACTCGGATCGAA
>Ga0134121_10004468_pt1 | contig 11466 bp, 12 predicted proteins | sample KB301_FD_96463 | JGI IMG/M metagenome (GOLD analysis project Ga0134121, IMG submission 96463) | Terrestrial soil microbial communities without Nitrogen fertilizer from Kellogg Biological Station, Michigan, USA - KB3-0-1 | ecosystem: Environmental > Terrestrial > Soil > Unclassified ...
AGGCGGTCGGCGCCGGCGGCATTCAGGTTTTCACCTTCACCACCGAAGGGGCTGGCATGATCGAAGTGGAACTGCACTACAAACGGACGTTCGAGAAAGACAAGGCGCCAGCGAAGACGTTCAAATTCAAGGTGACGATCAAATAGCATATGTCGTTTCAGCTCTGCGCTGGCTTCGCCGCTCGCCGCCAGCGCGGAGGCGCAACCACAAAAGTCAACAACACCAATCCCGCAAAACTGCAATAGATCCACGGCCAAATCCAATCGTCATCAGCTGGCGTCTCGAAAAACATCCAGTTGTGCATGAGCCGTCCAACGAATGAGCGGTTTTCATGCGCCACGCCCGCCGCATCCAACAACTGCACCTCCCATGTCGTTAGCGGGCATGTGAAGTGCGCCAGCGCCTCGGCGGCCACGACCGCGATCATCAACAAATGCGTGCCACGGAACCAAATGTTGCGTATCCACCGCCACCCCAGCGGAATGCCCACCACAATCAGCAATTCGCCAAAGACGACATAGCTGACGTAGGCCAAATGAACACCCACCACGATGTCGGCCAGGATTTCGTAAAACATGGCAGGCCTCCGCGGACCGGAAGTTAGTGTTCACTATCTTCCAGAATGACCCTCGGCCTTCAGGTTTATTCCCGAAAAATCCTCCAAACCCCATCGATCCCACGCACCTCGTTGGGTCGAAACTTCGCCTTGTACTCCATTGACTTGCAACCCTCGACATAATAGCCAAGATAAACGTGCGGCACACCGCGCTGGGCGGCCACGTCAAGGATCGACAGTAAATTCCATGTTCCCAAGGACCGCTGCCGTTCGGCCGGATCGTAAAAGAAATAAATCGCCGACATCGCTCCCGGCAAAACATCGACATAGCCGACGCCGACCAGGCGCGAGCCGAGATAGTAACACCATTCCTCGGTGCGAAAGGGATTATCGACGTAAGAGTTGATGTAACTCTCCGCGTCCTTGGCGGGATGCTCGGGCCAACCCTTGGCATTGGATTGAAACGCATGAAAGCGATCGTAAAGGTCGAGCTTGGCCGGGCTGACCTGCGGCTGGCCAATGCGCAGTTCAACAATGCCTTCGTTTGCTTGCCGCGCTCGCCGTTGGCTGCGGTCGGGCCGAAACTGATCGACCACCACGCGAATCGGCTGGCACTTTTGGCAACCCAGGCACTGGGGCCGAAACATCGCACGGCCGAAACGGCGCCAGCCATTGGCCATGCGCAGGCCATAATCGGCGGCCGTGGCGCTCTGGACAATGTCGTATTCCAGGCTCCACGTCTCATGGGGCAAGTAGCCACACTGGCTGGGCGGAGCGACAAAATGATAAAGCGACTCCATAACGCCCCCACGCCGCGAGCGGCTCAGCCCCTCAGTTTCTGCATCATCCGCGTGATCATCCAGTCGCTAATGCCCAACGGCAACAACCGCAACACCGCCAGCGGCCCGCGCGATGCCCAGGGAAACGCTACAAATTTACGCCGTTTGCGGATGGCCTTGATGATGCGTTTGGCAGCGTAATCCACGTCCAGCATCATGGGCACCTTGAGATTGATTTTGTCAGTTAGAGGCGTTCTGATCCAGCCCGGACAGACCAGCGTGGTGCCAATGCCGCGCGGGCCCACCTCAACACGAAGAGATTCAAATATCGCGTTGACGCCAGACTTGGCCGCACAGTAAGCCGCCATCATCGGCAACCCGCGGTAAGACGCCAAACTGGAAATGGCCGCGATGTGGCCCTTTCGGCGGGCTAACATGCCAGGCAACACCGCGGCAATCGTATTGGAGACGCCGATCAGATTAACGTTGATGATGGCATTGAATTTGTTGGGTTCAAGGGCGTATGTGGGCGTCTCATAGCCGATGCCGGCACAGGCAATGAGCAGATCAACGGGGCCTAACTTGGCTTCTAACACATTAGCAGCACGTTGAACGGCACCCACGTCGGTAACGTCGGCGATTTCCCAAGCACACTTCGTCCCCTTGGCTTCAAGCTCGCGCTGCAACGATTGCAGTCCGTCGGCTTGCAAATCCACAGCTGCGATGGCGACGCCTTCGCTTGCCAAACGGACGGCTAGCTGGCGGCCAAGTCCGCTGGCGGCGCCGGTAATCAGCGCAACCCTTGGAGGCCATGACGTGTTACCCATGTTTAAGCATCCTTGCAAAAACTCGCAATTATCTCCACAAACTCCGCCTCCTTCTCAAACATCGGCAAATGCCCGCAATTCGGTATCAACTCCAATCGCGACCCCGAAATTTGCCGCCGATACGCCTCGCCATAAGCCGGCGGCACTAGCTTGTCGCTGGCGCCCCACACCAGCAGTGTCGGACATTGAATCCTATGCAGCCGTTTTGCGAGCTTCGGATCATACGGCCGCTCCCAGATCAATCGCGCCAAAACCGTCAATGATTGATACGCCGCCATCATCGTTTGTTCGTCTTGCTTGTCTTTGATCACCAACGTTGCCATCGCCGACTTCGGATCGTGAAACAGTAATTCGCGCATCATTTCCTTGTTTTGCACATGGCGAAACATGTCGGGCAATGGCTGCTCTGGCACCCACAAACCGGGCGCATCGGCAATCCACAGCTTCTTCACCCTCTCGGGCCAGCGACAAGCCACTTCCGCCGCGATCCAGCCGCCCAGACTGCAGCCGCCCAGACAAACTTGCTCCAGCCCCAAAATGTCGAGCAACTCGATGTAGTGAAATGCCATGTCCTCAATGGTATCGATCTCGTCAAACCCGCCGCTCTGGCCGAAACCCGGATGCGTAGGCACGATGACGCGGAATTGTTTCGACCAGGTCTGCAAAAACGGCAACCACATGGCCGCTTCGCCGAGTGTGCTGTGCAAATAGATGAACGGCGGACCGTCGCCGTTTTGCATGACCACGGTGGACCGCCCATTGACATTGACGACTTCGGGCTGCCCGCCGCTACGGGATAACAGCACCCGGGCGCCGTACTTCAGTTTTTTCAAAGTTTCGAACATGATTGAAATAGGGGTCAGGGGTCAGGGGTCTGGGGCCAGCAATGCACCTTGAGGTTTACGGGACAGTTTTGGTCGCAGAGCTTGGAAGGCCGCTCGGCTTTTCCTGACCCCTGACCCCTGTCCCCTGACCCCTCGTATGCGGCAACACCTCGCGCGCCAATAACTCCATGCTCTTCCGAGCCAACTCGTGCGACAACGTCCCCGTCTGGCATCCCGTCAACACCACGCCGCAGCCCAATTCCTTCTGATATTGCTCCAGCTTTTGCCGCACCGTTTGCGGACTACCGACGATGGCGAAGACGCCCTTCTCCATGTCGTCCCATGTTTCCTGCTGGTACAGGAAGTACTTCTGGTTCTTGTAAATCGCCGCCGCCGACGCAGCCGAAGTGTATCCAGGCGGCGATAATCCAATGTTTTTGAGCAGATTCTTGACGAAATACCAGGAATGCGGTTCAAACTCTTCGCGTGCCTTCTTGTCGGTCTCCGCCACATAAATCGGCACGCCCCAGCCCATCTGCTCCGGCTTGGCCGTGTAACCCGCCTTCTCGCAGGCCTCCCGAAACTGGGCGAAAACACGTTTGAACACGTCGATGTGAAAATACGGCACACCCATGTAGGCATAACGCCGTTGAGCGACGAACTCAATCGTCTCCTTGCTGCCGACACCCGGAATCCAGATCGGCGGGTGCGGCTGCTGCAACGGCCGCGGCCACGGATTGACATAGCGAAAATGATAATGCTTCGAGTCCCACATGAAGGGCCCCGGATGCGTCCAGGCCTTGACGATCAAGTCCAAGGCCTCACGGAATCGCTCGCGGGCATGAGTGGGATTGACGCTGTACGTGTAATACTCCGGCCCGCCGCCGACCACCATGCCCGCGACCAGACGACCGCCGCTCATCACATCGAGCATGGCAAACTCTTCGGCTACGCGAAGCGGCGGATTGTAAAGCGGCAGTGCGTTGCCGATGACGGCGATCTTGCAGCTTTTGGTCCGCTGGGTGAGAGCGCCCGCGACCACGTTGGGCGACGGCATCAGGCCGTAAGCGTTTTGATGGTGCTCATTGACGCAAACGCCATCGAAGCCAAGCGTTTCGGCGTAGGCGAGGGTATTGATGTATTCCGTGTAAAGCTGATGGCCCTTGACCGGATCGTACAGCGAGTTGGGCAGCCAAACCCAGGCGGAGTCGTATTTGGCGTCGAAATCAGCGGGAAGATAGGGCCAGGGCATCAAGTGGAAGAAGTAATATTGCACATTTTTCTCCGCGAAATCGCAAGCAGCCTAGCATTTGTAGCACTCGCGCCGCGCAATCGCAATGGACAACTTGGTGTTAACCAAACACAATAGAGAGCGGAGGCCCCCATGCACAATACGTTACTCAAAGAAACCATCCTGCGTCTGCTCCCCCAGGTGCAAACGCCCGCCCAGTATATCGGCGGCGAGCTCAACAGCGTCGTCAAGGACCATCGCCATGTCCGCGGCAAGCTCTGCCTTGCGTTCCCCGATTTGTACACGCTGGGCATGAGCCATCACGGCTTGCAGGTGTTGTACACGCTCATGAACAACGACCCGCAATGGGCTTGCGAGCGCGTCTTCACGCCGTGGCCCGATTTCGAGGCGTTGTTGCGCAAACATAATCTGCCGCTCTACAGCCTGGAATCCTTCACTCCGCTCCATTCCTTCGATTTGATCGGCTTCAGCCTGCAATATGAGATTTGTTACACCAACGTCTTGACGATGCTGGACCTTGGCGGCATTCCGCTGCACAGCGCCGACCGCACGCTGGAGCATCCGTTGGTCATCGCCGGCGGACCTGGGGCTCAGAATCCCGAACCCCTGGCGCCGTTTATCGACCTGTTCGTGATCGGCGACGGCGAAGAAAGCCTGCCGTGGATCATGGAACGCTGGATGACGCTCAAAGAGCGTGGCGACAAATCACGCCGTGAAATTCTGGCTGAGATCGTCGGCGCCACCGACTGGGCCTACGCGCCTTGTTTCTATGAACCCGATTACCACGCCGACGGCACCATTGCCGCCGTCCATCGCACGCGGGTCGATGTGCCGCGCGACATCCTGGCCTGCACCATCGACCAGGAACTTGAAGCCATCCCGTTGCCGACAAAGCCAGTTGTGCCCTATGTCGATACGCCGCACGACCGCATCGCCATTGAAATCATGCGTGGCTGCCCCTGGCAGTGTCGCTTTTGCCAATCGACGGTCATCAAACGGCCGTTGCGTGTTCGTTCCGTCGAGACGATCGTGCAGTCGGCCCTGGAAAGTTACCGCAACACCGGCCACAACGAGATCAGCCTGCTCAGCCTCAGCACCAGCGATTACCCCTATTTCGAGGAACTGGTAAAGCGCATGCACGAGGTTTTCACGCCTTTGGGCGTGAACATCTCGCTGCCAAGCCTGCGCGTCAATCACCAGCTGCGAATGTTGCCTACTCTCTTCAAGGGTGTTCGCAAAGCCGGCCTGACGCTCGCCCCGGAAGTGGCCCGTGACGACATGCGCGAGCAAATCCGCAAAAAGATCAAGAATGAGGATCTCTACGAAGGCTGCCGCGTCGCCTTCCAGAACGGCTGGAACAAGGTCAAACTCTACTTCCTGTGCGGCTTGCCAGGTGAGCGCACCGTGGACCTCGATGGCATCGTCGAGATGTCCGACACCATCGCCCGCATCGGTAAAGAGGTGAAGGGCCGCTTCGTCGAGGTGACGGCATCGGTTTCCAACTTCGTGCCCAAGCCGCACACGCCCTATCAGTGGAACGGCATGCAAACCCGTGAGTATTTCAACTGGGCCGGCAACTACATGCGCGGCCGCTCGCGCATCAAGTCGGTCAAGATCAAGCAACACGACGTCGCAGTCAGTCTGCTGGAAGGCATCCTGACACGCGGCGACCGCCGTATCGCTCCTGCCATCGAAGAGGCCTGGCGCCGCGGCTGCCGTCTTGACGGCTGGCGTGAGTGTTTCAAACCCGAGATTTGGTGGCAGACGTTTGCCGATCTGGGCATTGATCCGACATGGTATTCGCAACGTGCGCGGCCGCTGGACGAGGTGCTGCCGTGGGATCACGTCAACGTGAAGAAGGGGCGGGAGTATTTGGAGAAGGAGCAGAATCGGAGCTTGCTGCAGTTGCAGGTGATGGCGGATGCGGAATGACGCTTCGCCGCTTGGGGCGAGGCATAGATCTCTAAAATGGCAAAACTCACCGACCCTGAGATCCTGACTTGCTATTGCAACGCCTTGGCGAATTGGCGGTATGCTGGGTATATTGTTTTTGAGCGCGATGCAGAACATGGACTACGAAGGCATCTCCCTCGTATCATGCAACAAGACTTTCAGGAAATGCTATTCAATTTTGTCACTAACGAGGGTGGTGAAATCGATCAGGTAGCGGAAACGCGAGAAGAATGGCGAGACCATTGGTCACACCACTTCGATCTTCGTCCAATTGTGGATGGCGTTAAGATATACGTAGAAACCCGGCTAAAATACTCGATGCCCGAAGATCCAGACGATCCTGTAATTTTTGTTGTAAACATCCACCCTGCGTGAACGGATCAAATGCCATGCAGCCCGAAACTCACCGAGTGCCACGAGCGAAGCCCTTCCCTTGGTTGTGTCCACGGTGCATGAAGCATCAGGTTTTCCCCGCAAAGATTGAGTACGTGCTTGATGTAAATCATGACGGGATTCTACACAAAGTGCATATCCCTGAATTGACGGTTCCAAAATGTGTAACCTGCGGCGAGTTGCTTTTCGACAATGCCGCCGATGATCAGATCAGCAATGCGTTGCGAACCCAGCTGGGACTGCTCAATCCTGAGCAAATTTCTCAAAATCGCCAAGCGTTGGGCATGAGTCGGGCGGAACTGGCTGAGCGCATCGGTTTTACCGAGCAGGCCCTGACGCGCTGGGAAGAGAATCGCGGCATACAGACGCGCGCAGCTGACAATCTGTTACGCTTGTTTTTCGCGCTGCCCGCTGTTCGAGGAGCGCTAATTGGCGGCGGCCAAAATCGGCAGCTAGGCGTTAGCGTCGATCAAGCAACTTCCAAGGTAGCCTAACGCCTCCTCCAACTACTTCATCACTTCAGCGTTAGGCGACAAACGTCCGCAAACATGGTAAATTCACCATCTCGAAAACCTTCACTGACTGTGTTCATTGCTGGCGCCGCCTGCTGCGCCTTCGCCGCCCTCTGGCTTTTCTGGCTCTTCCTGGCCAACACCGGCGATCTGCTCGACATGCTGTCGGCCGCTTCCAACAATCCCGGACCGCGTGAGCACCTCACGCGCTACGGCCTTACCCGGCCAGGTCCAATCCGCTTCACCGTAACTCAGTTCGTAGTCCACACGGCGCTGCTGGGCGTGCTCATTTGGACTGGCTGTTCCCTGCTGCTCTTGTGGCGGTCGGGCCGCTGGAGCGCGATCGCTTTCAGCGCGTTTGCCATCACCACGGCTTTGTTCGGCACCTTGATGCGCGTGTTTTTCTTGACTCTGCCCGGCGAGGTGGTAAAGGTGGGACCATTGGTGTTGGACGCGGCGGTGATCGTTTTCGCTATCATTCTTGGAGCGGCGATGTTCTTGCCCAGTGTCGCCGCGAACTATGCCGGTAATCGGGAAGACGCCGGCGCCGGCACTCCCGCCGGGTGAGTATATCATTCGCACATGAGGTATTTCCGTGGCTCGCAAAAAACCTACGGCCGTGCTAGTGTTTGGCATCCTCAATCTCGTCCTCGGCGGCCTGAGCCTGGCTGGCAATCTGTGCTGCGGCTTGGGGTTTGCCATGGGCTATGTCGCCATCCGCAGTGTTTACCAGTCCGTGCCGCCGGAAGGTCAAAAGGAACTGGACGATTTATGGCAGGCGTTTGCCAAAAACGTGCCTGGCTTGCTGCCGGTGATGATCGGCCAGGTGATAGTGGCATTAGTCCTGGCGGTAATCCAGGTAGTGTCGGGAATCGGCTTGGTGCGGGTCCGCGGCTGGGGCCGATGGTTATGCGCGACCTGGGGCTTGCTGGAAATCATTTTGGTGATATCGACGATGTTTTACCAGTTGACCTATTTTTATCCGGGCTTGCAAAAGGCCACCGACGATTTCGAAAAGTGGATGGATAAGCAGGAGGAAAAGCAGAGAAAAATGGGTCAAGCGCCGCCCCCTCGCCAAAAAATCAACATGGGGGGAGGCAGCGGCAACGTCATCGCGGACAACGCCGTATCGATCGTATTCAGCGGCCTTTATTTAGCCTATGGCGCCTTGGTGTTCATCTTCATGGTGCTGCCGCAGACGGGCAAGGCGATCGCACGCTACAACGGCTTGGACGAGGAATTCCCAGGCCAGCGCCAGGATGATTTCTACGACGATGACTATCAACGCCGGCGGCGCGAGCTTGACCAGCCACCGGGAGGACCTGCGCCTCCACCTGGCTAATCGCCGCCACGGGGTCCATACAATCCTGTCATGAATGCGGATCATCCAATCGACGGCTTGCGGCAAGCAGCGGCAATGGTGGCAACGGCAGAGCGCGTCGCCGTCCTGACCGGCGCCGGCATCTCCGCCGAAAGCGGCTTGCCAACGTTTCGCGGCGCTGGCGGCCTGTGGGAAGGCCAGCGCGTTGAAGATGTGGCCACGCCCATGGCCTTTCAGCGCGATCCGGGGTTGGTGTGGCGGTTCTACAACACTCGTCGAACTGCTCTTCAAAAAGTACAACCCAATCCCGGCCATCACGCGCTGGTGCAGCTAGAAAAACGCTTTGGCGAGGACCGATTCACGCTCATCACGCAAAACGTGGATGGCTTGCATCGGACTGCTGGGAACAAGCGGGTTCTGGAATTGCACGGCAGCCTGGCACGAGTGCGTTGCACGGGCTGCGGCGTAATCGAAGATCGCGGCCAACAGGACTTGCCGGAGTTGCCCAAATGCGACGCTTGCGGCGAATTGCTGCGGCCTGACATTGTCTGGTTTCATGAAATGTTGCCGCAGGACATCTGGATGCAAGCCGCAGTAATGGCCCGTGCTTGTCAGTGTTTCCTGGTCATCGGCACCAGCTGCGTGGTTTACCCAGCGGCTGGTTTGGTCCAGATCAGCCGAAAGGGCGGCGCAAAAATCATCGAGATCAACGTGGAACGGACGGCTGCAAGCGACCTGGCCGATGTCAGTTTGTTCGGGCCATCGGGTGACATACTGCCAAGACTTTTGGAATTAATGTAGATCTGCGAGGAATGGTCGATGCCCCTTCTGCTGGACGGCAAACAACTGGCTGCGACCATGCAAGCGGAGATTGCCCGTGGCGTTGCGGCTTTGCAACAATCGCATAGCCGCAAACCTGGCCTGGCTGCGGTGTTGGTCGGTGAGAACGCCGCCAGTCAAAAATACGTCCGCAACAAACGCAAGGCCTGTGAGAAAACCGGCATCGATAGCTGGCTGCACGAGTTGCCGAAAACTACGCCTCAAAGCGAGCTGCTGGAACTTGTGAACCAACTGAACCACGATCCGCGAGTGCACGGCATCCTCGTTCAGCTGCCATTGCCGACCCAAATCGACGAGGCAACCATCATTCAAGCCGTTTCCCCACTCAAAGATGTCGATGGTTTCGGTCCGGTGAGCCTGGGACTTTTGGCAGCAGGGCATCCCCGGTTTTTGCCATGCACACCATTTGGCATTCAGCAATTGCTGGTGCGCAACAATATCAGCGTCGACGGCAAGCACATCGTCATCGTCGGCCGCAGCAATATCGTCGGCAAACCGCTGGCGCTGATCTTTTTGCAAAAAGGCGTTGGCGCTAATGCCACCGTGACGGTCTGCCACAGCAAGACACCCGACATCGGCGCCATGACTCGCCAGGCGGACATAGTGGTCGTCGCCATCGGCCAGGCGCTGTTTCTCAAGGCCGACATGATCAAGCCCGGTGCGGTGGTTGTGGACGTGGGCATCAATTTGTTGCCGGACGGAACGCTGGTAGGCGATGTAGATTTTGCTAATGTGGCGCCGTTGTCGTCCGCGATTACGCCGGTGCCTGGCGGCGTCGGGCCAATGACGATCACCATGCTGCTGCACAACACCTTGCAGGCGGCAAAGTTCTGATTGCGTTTTCCCATTGCCCCCCGCCGTTCGCCAGGCTACCATTGACCAGTGCTGCGAACCATACTGTACAAATCGACCAAGGGGGGACTTCCATGTTGACTCTCTGGGGCAAACAGCAGCGTTTTTGCGATGGCATTAGTAGGCGGAATTTTCTCAAGATCGGCGCCTTCGGCGCGGGTCTGACGTTGACCGATATGCTGCGCGTTCGCGCCCAGGCATTGGTGCCACGGCAATCGACGCCTTCCAGCAAAGCCGCCATCATGATCTTTCTGCCCGGCGGCCCGCCCCACATGGATATGTATGACCTCAAGCCGGAAGCGCCCGCCGAATATCGCGGCGAGTTTCGGCCGATCCCCACCAACGTCACCGGCGTGCAAATCTGCGAGCATTTTCCGCGGCAAGCCCGGATGTTTGACAAGCTCGCCGTCATCCGCAGCATCGTCTCTGTCGATGAGCACAGCGACTCCCTGGTCAGCACCGGCTACAGCGAAAACTCCAACCGCATTGCCCACCACCCCTCGTTCGGCAGTGTGGTGTCGCGGCTGCGCGGCCAGTCCAACCACACCATGCCGCCGTTTATCACCCTGCGTGGCATGAGCATCGGCTTGGAACCCGGTTACCTGGGCGTGGCTCATCGCGCCTTCCAGCCCAGCGGCCCGGCCTACGACAACCTCCGCCTTGCCAACGGCGTCACGCAAGCCCAGGTGGATGACCGCCGCCAGCTGCTCAATGCCTTCGACGACATGCGCCGCGACGTGGACGCCTCCGGAACGATGGCCGGCCTGGACGCATTCCAGCAACGTGCCTTCGACATGGTAGCATCCGGGGCAGTTCGCAACGCCCTCGATCTCAACCGCGAAGAACCGCGCGTCCGCGACCGCTATCGCGGCATCGAGCAATTCCTACAAGCCCGCCGCTTGGTAGAAGCCGGTGCCGGCTGTGTGACTTTATCTGTCGGCGGCTGGGACACGCACGACCGCAACTTCGACACTTGTCGCCGCCAACTTCCCATGGTGGATCTTGGCGTGGCGACCTTGGTGCAGGATCTTGTCGATCGCGGCATGGATCAAGATGTCGTTACTATCATGTGGGGCGAGTTCGGCCGCACACCGCGCATCAATGGTCAAGCCGGCCGCGATCACTGGGCGCCGGTCATGTCCGCTTTGGTCGCTGGCGGCGGCCTGAAGATGGGCCAGGCGATTGGCTCCACGTCCTCTCGAGGCGAACAACCGCGAGATCGCCGCGTGACAGCTTCTCAAGTTTTGGCCACGCTCTACCACTCAATGGGCATCGACCCCGCCATGACCTTCGTGGACGGCACAGGCCGGCCGCGGCACATTTTGGATGATCGACAGACGATTGCAGAATTGCTTTA
>Ga0134121_10004469_pt1 | contig 11462 bp, 11 predicted proteins | sample KB301_FD_96463 | JGI IMG/M metagenome (GOLD analysis project Ga0134121, IMG submission 96463) | Terrestrial soil microbial communities without Nitrogen fertilizer from Kellogg Biological Station, Michigan, USA - KB3-0-1 | ecosystem: Environmental > Terrestrial > Soil > Unclassified ...
AGGCGGGGCGGCGGTCAAGCCAATGCCCGGCAGCCTTGAGGCTGCTTTTGTGCCTGACAATGTCGATGCGGACTTGGCGCCACGGCCATTAGCCGAGGAAAGTTCACTCGCAGCCTACGTGCTCGAACACGTTTTTGGAGACCTGGACGCCGCCTCAGCGTCACTTCATCGCAATTCTAACGAACTCTTCTCGATTGCAGATGTAGAAACAGCTGTCCTCGATTCCGAGGTAGTTTCTTTGGCAGCAGGTCTGGAAAACCGCCGGGCTCAAGACGTCGCGGACGCCTACTACGGGCTTCTGGGGAGGCACGCACGCGCCAGTCGTAAATCCACACAATCGCCCCTGCTTGATGGCGAGGCTTCAAACATGGACGACTGGGAAATAGGCGCCGTGGAAGAGAACTTCGCCAACGGTTTACAGGAAAAATTGAGCTGAGGACGTTTCCATTTCGCCGCGCACCCGCCCCGTCGGCCAATCCCGGCTCAGATAGTCGGTCAGCGTCAACAACAGCAGAATCGCCAAAAACAACAAGGTTGTCCCGGCAATCGCCCATGTCAGCCGTGGGCCATGCAGCATGTGCATGAAAAACAGCACGATCAGCACCGCTTTGGTCGCGGCTACCGCCAGGCCCACCGGCGTGTGCCATTCGCCGAGGTCAATGCTGCCGAGCCAAACCGTCAGCCCGGTCAATGCAATGAGGACCACAAAAATCACGCCATAGGTCCGTACTTGTCCTTGATGCTCCGCCATGTCGGCTTGTCTCCTCAATGCCGCACGCCCGCCAAATAAAGCAAGGGCAGCAAGAATACCCAGATCACATCCACGAAATGCCAGTACAAACCGCCGACCTCGATGGGGTAGTAGTACGCCGGCGTGTAATGACCACGGTGTGCCCAAAAGGCAAGCAAACCGATAATCGCGATGCCGATGATCAGGTGCAGTGCGTGAATGCCCGTCATCATGTAGTAGATGATGAGGAACATCTTGACCCGCTCGGGCCGCACGCCCAACTCGTGCCATTCAGCATCGTCGAACGCCAATCCCGGCATCAAGTTTTCGACGTAATCGCCGTAATATTCAAAGCCCTTGATTACCAGAAATGTCACACCCAAAAGGGCAGTCAACACCAGGCCCACCGTGAGCAAGTTGCGTTTGCCGGTTTGGGCCCAATAAACGCCCAGCGCCATCGTCAGGCTGCTGGTTAAGAGGACCACAGTATTGATGCCGCCAAACCAGATGTTGAGATGCTTGCTGGCAATGGCAAACTCCGCGGGATTGCGGACGCGGTAAACCGTGTATGCCAGAAACAAACCGCCGAACAGCATCAGTTCCGTCACCAGGAACATCCACATGCCGAGCGTGGCGGTCTCGTGCTGCTGCTTGAGCGTCGCGAAATGGTGAGCCAGGGGTGGCGATTTAGTATCCAACCGGCACCTCCTCCGAATAGCGGTAAGGCTCGCGCGTCACCACAGGCGTGACGGGGAAATTCTCCGTTGGCGGCGGCGAGGGCGTTTGCCATTCCAGACCGGTCGCCTTCCAGGGATTGGACGAGGCCTTCGGCCCATAGGCGAGCGAGCCGATCAGGTAAATGAGCGGCAGAAAATAACCGACACCCAGGATCGACGCCCCTGCCGTGGACATGACATTGTGCACTTGAAACTCAGGTGCATACTGGAAATAGCGCCGCGGCATGCCCAAGTGGCCGACGACGAACTGCGGCAAAAACGTCAAAATGAAGCCGATGAAAATCAGCATCGCCGCGATGCGGCCCCAGAACTCGGAGTACATGCGGCCAGTCATCTTGGGCCACCAGAAATGCAGGCCGCCCATGTACGCCATGACCACGCCGCCCACCATGATGAAATGGAAGTGAGCAATCACGAAATAGGTGTCGTGCAAATGGACGTCGGTGCCCAGGGTGGCCAAGAACATGCCGGTCAAACCGCCGATGGTGAATAGGCCAATGAAACCGAAGGCGAACAGCATCGGCGTTTCAAAAGAAACCGATCCTTTGTAAAGTGTCGCCGTCCAGTTGAAAACCTTGATGGCAGATGGCACGGCTACCAGAAAACTCAAAATCGAAAAAATCATGCCCAGGTAAACCGACTGGCCCGACACAAACATGTGATGGCCCCAGACCAGGAAGCCGAGCAGAGCAATCGCCAGACTGGAAAACGCGATAAACTTGTAGCCGTAGATGTTCTTCCGCGAAAAACAGGGGACGATCTCCGTGACCACGCCCATCGCCGGCAGGATCATGATGTAAACGGCCGGGTGCGAGTAAAACCAAAACAGATGCTGAAACAATAACGGATCGCCGCCGAGCGCCGGGTCGAAAACGCCGACCTGAAAGATGCGCTCAATGGCCAGCATCAGAATCGTCACCGCCACGACAGGCGTGCCGAGCAGAATGATGATGCTGGTGGCATACATGGCCCACACGAACAAAGGCAAACGAAACCAGGTCAACCCTGGCGCCCGCATTTTGTGGGTGGTGACCAGGAAATTCAGCCCCGTGAGAATCGACGAAAATCCTGCGGTAAAAGCCCCCAGGCCGACGGGGATAACATTGGTGTGCGAGGAACGTGTGCTGTACGGCGTGTAAAAAGTCCAGCCGGTATCGACGCCGCCGGCGATCATGGCGTAAAGCGAAAAAGCGCCGCCTAAAAGATAGACGTACCAGCTCAACAGATTCAGTTTGGGAAAGGCCAGATCCTTGGCGCCGAGCATCATCGGCAACAGGAAATTGCCCAGCACCGCCGGGATGCCGGGGATGATGAAAAAGAACACCATGACGACACCATGCATGGTGAACATTTTGTTGTAAGTATCGGCGTCCAGCAAATCGTTATCCGGCTTCAGAAGTTGCAAACGCACGGGGACAATGGCCAGGCTGCCCAAAAAGAACATCACGGTAATCGAGATCAAATACAGAATGGCGATGCGCTTGTGATCGGTGGTGAGCAGCCACGAGCGCACGCCGAACTGGACGTTCAAATAGTTCACAGGCTTGCTTGCCGGCTCGGCCGGGCGGCTCGACGGCTCGGCAATGACCGTACTCATGGCGATTTCCCCTTCTTCTTTTCCAGAACCGGATTGAGCGGCGGGTCAGCGTTTTCCGTGCGCGGCGGCGTCTGGCCATGTTGGAGCGACTTGATGAAGGAGATCAGTTGCAGCACTTCCTCCTCATTGACCTGGCCAAGATACGACGGCATGATCGGCTTGAAACCGGCCACGACCTTGGCGTCTGGGTACAAGATCGACTCGCGCAAGTACGTCTCATCAATGCGGACGGTGGCGCCATTTTCGAGCGTGACGTTGTTCTGAAAAATCCCTTCCAGGAGCGGGCCGCGAGCGCTCGAGTCGCTGTTGTGGCAGGTCGAGCACTGCAACTTCATGAACAGCTTGCGGCCTTCGCTCGCCGGGCTGCCGTCGACGCCCTGGCTCAACCAGGTCTGATATTCGTCTCTCTCCATGACGATGACTTCGCCGATCATCTTGGCATGGTTGGTGCCGCAGTATTGCGAACAAAACAGGTGATAACGGCCTGGCTTGGTGGCCTGAAACCAGAGCGTCGTGTAGCGGCCGGGCAGCACGTCCATGTGAACGCGAAAGGCCGGCACGAAGAAACTGTGTATCACATCTTCGGAAATCATGCTCAATTTGACCGCGCGGCCGACGGGGACGTGCAGTTGATTGATCTCACGCTGGCCGCCCATGTGCTGCATCTTCCACATCCATTGCCGGCCGACGACATGGACTTCCATCACGTCATCGGGCGGCCGTGCCCAGCTGAAATAAAGCTGCACTCCCCAAACGAAGAAAACCATCATGAATGCCAGCGGAATCAGGCTCCAGGTCAACTCCAGTTTGAGCGAACTGGCGACCGGTTTGGGCAAATCGTTCGCGGTGCGGCGGCGATAGCGGATGGCGAAGGTAACTAACAAAACCCCAATGAGAACGGCGAAGAAGCCGCAGACGGTGACGATGAAAGTCAACAAGGAGTCCACGGCGCTGGCGTGCGTCGAGGCCTGTTCGGGCAATAATGGAATTTGCGCAAACATGGCTCATCCCGGGGTGGTCGAAGTAATAGTTTGCAGTTTGCGCCGTTCGCGGCGCCATGCCCGCACGACAAAAAAAGTCATTCCCAAAACCGTCAGTACGCCCGCCAAGCGCATGAGCCGCATTGTCATCAGGGTATAAGTGCCGGTGACGGGGTCGTAAGTGAAACACAAAAGCCGCAGCGGTCTGACCACGGGCGAACCGATTTTGCCCGCGGAACTGTCTTCTAGACCGAAGCGCAGTTCCTTGGCCGGGAACTGAATGCCATAGAAATAGCGGGACAGGGTGCCGTCGGGCGTCAGCATCATGATGCCGCTGCCGTGGGCGAATTCGTCGTGCCGGGCGTCATAGGCGTATTTGAAGCCGACCGCGTCGGCCAAACGTTTGATGGCCTGCTCCTCGCCGGTCAAAAAATGCCAGCCGTTGGCGGCGCCGGGCCGACCGTATTGCTGGACATAGGCTTCCTTTTTTGCAGCCGCGAGTTCGGGTTGTTCACGCGGATCGATGCTCACCGTGACGACCGCGAACTGATCGCCGATCTCGTAATCGATTTGCCGCAGGCCGCTCACCAGGCCGTTAAGGACCATCGAGCAAAGTCGCGGGCAACGATAATAAGCCAGCACCAGGATGACCGGTTTCTTGCCGAAATAATCGCTCAGCGTCACCGATTTGCCTTGTTCATCGCGGAAGACAAGATCGAGCGGAATTCTGTCGTTCAAATGCTGCTCGATACCGATGTTTGGCGCGGGTTCGGCCGGTTGAGCTTGCGCCAGTGTCGCGCAAAGCAGCAACATTCCCAGAGGCAACACATGCATTCGCATTATCGTTTGCCTCCTTTGGCCGGCGCCACTTCGACTCCGTGGGTCTTGGCTAAGTCCGGGTTAGCCAGCAAGCGCATTGCCTCCTCAATCGGAATGCGAACTTGGTCGCTCTTGGCATCGACCCAGCCATAGCTATTCAATGTCGCGTCTTCTTCCTTGCGGAACGTGTTCAAATCCTTGCTTTCATCGACTTGCAATTGCGGCGCGGGCACCTTGCTGAAATTCTTGGGCCGTTCCTTGGCGGCAAGGGCTGGCAATTCGGGATCGCTTCGGTTCGTGCTGGCGCGCAGGGCATCGAACATCCACAAACAGATGCTGTGGGCCACCAGGCCCAGCAAAATAATTCCAATTCCCATCACGGCGATGGGCCAAATTTTGGCATCGCTGGCTTCGTAATGCACCTCGGCATTCTCGGCCGGCGCCGGTTGCTCAGACATGTTGCAATGCCTCCTCGCCGAAGGATTCATGATGCACTGGCAGCATAGGGCGCTGCTGGATTTGCCACACAAAGACCGCCAGCCACAATCCGCCCATGCCGGTCAACGCGGCGACATCCATCCAGTCCAGCCAAAACACCCTGGGCGAAAACGCCGGGGCGATCATCCAAAACTGATGTGCGAAGCTCATGGCTGCCACAGCGAGGGCCACGATCCTCAACTTGGCTGGGTTGCGTTTGATGTCTCTGGAAAGCAGCATCAGAAACGGCAAAATGAAATTGAACACCGCCAGCGCCACGGCGATCCAAATCCAGCCGCCTTCCGATCTGGCCACGTAATAAGAAATTTCCTCGGGCAAGTTGCCGGACCAGATCAGCAAGAACTGCGAAAACACGACATAAGTCCACAACATCACGAATGCCAGCAACAAGTTGCCGAGGTCGTTCCACAGCGCGGGGCCGGCCAAATCGGCTAATGGCTTTCGCGTGGCCAGGAAAGTGGCGGCGGCAATGGCGACGGCCAGCGCCGGCAGCATTTGGCTTAACGCCACGACAGGCCCGAAGATCGTCGAATACCACTTGGCGTCCAGCGACATCACCCAATCGACAGCGGCGAAAGTTACTGTCAATCCATAAAGAATCAAACCGGGACCACTAAAGGTTTGGGCACGCCGGGCGTATGCCGCATCGCCGGTCTGATCGTGAGCCGCTGACCAACGATTGAGTAAATACATCACGACAAGCCAAATGGCGAAATACAATGCTGCACGTGCGCAGAAGAACGGCACTTCGTAGTAGGCCTCCTGCTCGTGCGGTATTTCATGAGGCCCGCCGGATTGGGCCCAAGGATAATTCTGAGCCAGGCCCAATAGCAGCGGCAAAAACAAAACCGCCATCAACGGCAACGTACGGCTCGACGCCTCCAACATGCGCCGAATGCCAAAGCCCCAAACGCCGCCCGTCAAATGATGCAGCATCAACAGTGCCAGGCTGCCCAGTCCGAACGCTAGGCAGGCATTAAACGCCAGCAGCCAGGAATGGAAAAACTGCGCCGGTTGCCAAATAGCGCCCAAGGCGCAGGCGCCCAACCCGGCGCCTGCAACCGCCAAGGCCCAACGCTGTACGGGGCGTGCCTCGACCCATTCCCATCGGGTGGCAATGCTCATGGCTGTTTCCCCCGACTTTTCTGCAAACGCTGCTTTTCTGGTTCATTGGCAACATCCGCCAAGTTCGCCGATTGGCTCAGTTGCAAGGCGCGGACATATGCGATGATGGCCCAGCGGTCGTCCGGCGGAACCTGGCTGGCGTAATCGGGCATGGCGCCGAAGCCGTGGGTGATGACCTCGAAATAATAGCCAACCGGCGCTTTGGTCAGTTTCACGTCGATGCCGCGCAGCTTAAAACCGCGCGACAGGTCGGTGTGCAGATTGGGCGGCGCTGTGAAGCCGCGTTGCACTACTACGCCTTTGCCGTTGCCGACGCGGTCATGGCACATGGCGCAGTAAATGTTGTAACGCTCCTGGCCGCGGTGCAGCATTTTCTCCGTGATCGGTGCGGGAAACGTATCCACGTAGATTGATAACTCGATACTGGCAACACTGGCTGCACCCAACGGATCGGCGGGCAACTTGCCCACCAGCGCGGCGGCCTTTTCCCAGCCGATGATTTCGACTGGTTTCTTGCCGGAGACCGCTTGATAATCGCGGTGAATCGTACCGGGCACCAAGGGCCGCGCTGACAGTCCGTCCGGAAAGAGCGTGCTGGGTTGCAATGGGCGATACGCGGGCTGGCGTGCCATTTCTTGTTGGCAGCCGGCCAGGCATAAAACCAGTATTGCTAGCAGTTTTTTGGTCATGGCGTTTTCACTAAGCCGGAAGCGGCATTAGTGCTCCACCTCCGTCACTTCACGAGGTTGCAAGCTCCGCAGGAAATCCTTGGATTTCTCCCTGTCAAACAATGGGTCATCCGCTTCCAGACATAAGAAAAAACGATCACGCGTCGCCAATGCAAAACGGGGCACGTTGAACACCGGGTGATACGGCATCGGTAAACCATTCAAGGCCAACATGCCCAGCACCGCGAAAAGGGCTGCCCCCAACACCGTCAGCTCGAAAATAATCGGCACAAAGGCAGGCCAGCTATTGAACGGCCGGCCGCCGACGTTGAGCGGATAGCTGATCACCGCCGAGTAATACTGCATGCCCCAGCCGGTGAGGCCGCCCAGAATGCCGCCGATCAGCACCAACAGCGGCAGTTTGGTTTTGCGAAACCCCAGCGCCTCGGTCAGCTCTTCGATGGGAAACGGTGCATAGGCATCCATGCGGCGATAACCCACGTCATGAGCCGTGCGTGTCGCCACCACCAAGGCGTTGGCGTCGTCGAACTCGGCAAGCAAGCCGTAAATCGGCGGCCGGGGCTTCATGGCGTTTCCTCCTTTACCTTCGCTTCCGGCAGGAGTGTCCGCATTTCAAAGATCGAAATCATCGGCAAGAAGCGAATGAACAGGAACAACAGCCACAGGAACAAACCAATGGTGCCGATATAGGTCGCCCAATCCCAAAAGGTCGGGTAGTAGTTGCCCCAGGAGGAAACCAGATAATCGCGGGACAAACTGGTGACCACGATGACATAACGCTCCGCCCACATGCCGATGTTGACCGCGAAGGCAACCACGAACAGGACCATCGTGTTTTGCCGCAGGCTTTTGACCCACAGGATTTGCGGGGCGATGCAGTTGCAGCCGATCAGCAGCCAGTACCACGGGGCGTAGTCGCCGAACATGCGGTTGACCGTGACATACTGCTCGAAGCCATTGCCGCTGTACCACGACATGAAGACTTCCATGACATAGCCGTAAGTGACCATGAGGCCGGTTGCCAGCAGGATTTTGGCCATGTTGTCCAGGTGGCGAATGGTGATGAAATCCTGGAGGCCGTAAACGGCCGTGATTGGGAGCGCCCGCGTCAGCAACATGGCGAAGCCCGCGAACAAGGCCCCGGGCACGAAATACGGAGGAAAAATTGTCGAATGCCAGCCGGGCACAATCGCCACGGCGAAGTCGAAACTGACGACAGTATGGACCGAAACAACTAACGGTGTCGCCAGGCCGGCGAGCAACAAGTAAGCGGTTTCATAACGGTGCCAGTGTCGGGCCGAACCGCGCCAGCCCATTGCCAGGATGCCGTAAACAACGCGGCCCACAACCCTGGTGGAACGGTCGCGCAGCGTCGCCAGGTCGGGAATCAAACCGATGTACCAGAAAAGCAGCGACACCGTGAAATACGTGGACACCGCGAACACGTCCCACACCAGCGGGCTGCGCCACTGCGGCCACATGTCCATCGTGTTGGGATAAGGCACCATCCAGTAGAAATACCAGGGCCGGCCCATGTGAATGAGCGGAAAGAGGCCGGCGCAAGCCACCGCGAACAGCGTCATCGCCTCCGCGAAACGATTGATCGACGTCCGCCATTTCTGGCGCAACAGCAGCAAAATCGCCGAGATCAACGTGCCGGCGTGGCCAATGCCGATCCACCAGACGAAGTTGACAATCGCGAAACCCCAGCCGACGGGAATGTTGATGCCCCAAATGCCTACGCCCGTGAACAGCAAATAGGCGATGGCGAAATGAAGCACCAGCACCAGGAGAAACGTCACGCAGAAACCGATCCACCAGCCGCGCGGCGTCTTGCGCGTTTGGACGATGGCGCTGATCTTGTCCGTGACGGTGCCGAACGTATGGCCGGGGCCGATGATCGGCACCGCACCGTCGCTTGTTGACATCAGGCCTGGGGACAGTTCGTCCGCCATTGCGTGAACCTCGAACTAGGTAGGACGGCCTTCCCAGGCCGTCCGGGACGGGCTGGGAAGCCCGTCCTACGTGGGCGGCATCTCGGTGTTAGGGTTTTTCAACGCGGCCAGGTACGTCGTGCGCGGCCGCGTGTTAAGTTCATCCAACAACGCATAGTGCAAAGGCTCATTTCGCAGCCGCGCCGCTTGAGCGTTGGTGTTTTTCAAATCGCCGAAGACAATCGCACCGGCCGGGCACGCGGCCTGACAGGCGGTAACGACTTCACCATCGAGGATTGTCCGATCCTGAAGCTGTGCGGCAATCTGGCCGCCGCGAATCCGCTGCACGCAGTAGGTGCATTTCTCCATCACGCCACGGCTGCGGACCGTGACTTCGGGATTGCGCATCAGCCGCAGGCTCTCGGTCGTGAAATCGGCGTATTGCAGGAAATTGAAACGCCGTACTTTGTAGGGACAGTTGTTCGAACAATAACGGGTGCCGACGCAGCGATTGTAAACCATGTCGTTGAGGCCGTCGTCACTGTGGACCGTCGCCGCGACCGGGCAGACCAGTTCGCACGGAGCGTTTTCGCAGTGCTGACACATCACGGGTTGAAAAAAAGTCCGCGGATTGGCCGGGTCGCCTTTGTAATAGGTGTCGATGCGCAGCCAGTGCATGGCACGGCCGCGTTGAACTTGTTCCTTGCCGACGACCGGAATGTTGTTCTCCGCTTGGCACGCGACGACACAGGCGCTGCACCCGGTGCAAGTATTAAGGTCAACGACCATGCCCCACTGGTTGCCGGGGTGTTGATGCTCGGCTTCGTCGTAAAGCGACAGCCGATGCACGTGCGGCATCTGCGGTGGATTTTGCACCGTGCCGGAATGGACAAGCGTGCGGTCGTTAGGAAGCAAATGATGGTGCTGCGTGGTGGCCAGGCTGTGTTGGCGACCTGTGATTTGCACTCCCACAGTTGTGGCGAACCAGCGGGCATTGGCCATGCGCAATTTGTAAGCGTTGAAGCCGACGCCATTGCCGACGCGGCCGGCGGCTGTTCGACCGTGCCCGAGATGGACGGTTACCGCATTGTCCGCATGGCCTGGCAGCACCCATAACGGTCCTTCTACCTCGGCGCCGCGAAAATTCAATTTCACCACTTTTTCGTTGGCCAATTCCGGCCGGTCGGCGGAGGCGAAGCCAAACTTGACCGCCGTTGCAGGGCTGATGTAAACCGCGTTGTCCCAGGTGAGTTTCGATAACGGTCGCGGCAACTCCTGGAGCCAACCGTTATTGGCGAAGCGGCCATCGTAAAGCGCCGGGTCGGCGCGGAAATCGAGTTCCAATCCATCCCCCGGAGTTGGGCCGGGCGGCGCAATCCAGTTATCGCTCAGAGTCACAGTTTTTCCGGGCAGCTTGGTGCCGGCGACAACACCGTCGCGCAATGCTTTTTGCCACCAGGTTTCAAAACCTCCCGTGAAAGCAGGCAACAGGCCCTGGCGATCCCATTCGGCCCGAATCTCCTGGTTTGACGGATTCGCGGAGTTGAACAGACTGCCCCAATAGTCACGCACAATGCCGTAACCGGAGCGGTCTTGGTTGGCGGTGTCGCCCTGAGGAACTCCATGAAGCGCAATACTGGCCAACAATTCGGACGCGGTTTTGCCGTCGTGCAACGGCGCGATTAACGGCTGAACGAACGACACCGTGCCATCATGGGATCGGGTGTCTCCCCAAGATTCCAGGAAATGGGCCTCGGGAATATGCCAGTGGCAATGCTGAGCCGTTTCGTCGCGGTAAAGTCCCAGATGAATGCGCAATGGGACCCGGTTCATGCGGTCTGCGAATCTCAAATCGGCCGGGGCTGTGTAAACGGGATTGCAGCCAAGGACCAACAATGCGTCGATGCCTTCGGGCGATTCCATCGCGTCCGCCAGTTCGCGCAGCGAGCCGCCTTCCGGCGGTGGATACGCAGGTGATGCGGTGTAGGTCACCGTGCTGCCGACATTGCCCAAGAATGCGTTAATGGCGTGTGCAATGGCATGTACAAGCGGTGTTTGCCGGTCACCGGTGATTACCAAGCAACGCCCGCGATGCTGGGTAAGATCGCTGGCCAAGACATCAATCCAATTGGTAGGCACTGGTGCAGTCGCAGTACCAGCTAGCCTGCCAAATCGCTGCGCATCGAGTTTCGCCGCCAGTGCGCGGGCAAATGCTTCGACATCCACGGATCGCAGCGGTAAACGATGATCGGCAATCGAGCCGGTGCCGGACGGCATGCTTTAGACGACATACCGTCGATTCATGCGCTGTGCGGAACCCAGACGCACACGCCGGCGAATTGCGAAATCGTGC
>Ga0134121_10004470_pt1 | contig 11461 bp, 7 predicted proteins | sample KB301_FD_96463 | JGI IMG/M metagenome (GOLD analysis project Ga0134121, IMG submission 96463) | Terrestrial soil microbial communities without Nitrogen fertilizer from Kellogg Biological Station, Michigan, USA - KB3-0-1 | ecosystem: Environmental > Terrestrial > Soil > Unclassified ...
ATCGTCTCGTCGGTCGCGACCGAGGCGTCGGTGACGAACAGGCGGGTCAGCTGGGGCGGCTGCGTCGATCCCATCGTCGTGTTGGTCGCGTTGCCGAGCGAGATGAACGCGACCTTGCTGCCGTCGGGCGAGTACGCCATGTCGACGGCGAGGACCAGGCCGGGCAGGGCGGGGCCGGTCTTGACCGTGCCGTCGGGCGCCACCGCGCTGACCGCGGCGTGGACGATCGAGCCGCACGGATTGAAGTTTCCATAGCCGCCCGTGGTGGGCCGGATCGGCTCGACGACGCCGCGCTGGTGAAGCATCGCGACGCCGCCGCCCGACATAGCCACCATCTGCCAGGCCGCCCCGGCCGTGAACATCGCGCCCGACCGCGCGGACGGCGCGCTGAACGCGGGCAGCGAGATCTTCGGTGACAGGGTGCCGTCCGCCTCGACCGTCAGCAGCTCCGCCGACCGGAAGCGGCTGACCCGCAGCCGCGATCCGTCGACGACCACGTCGCGGAGATCGCGTTCCAGCTGCAGCGTCCGGACGGTCTGTCGGGTGGTGGCCGACACGCTCACCAGCTCGCCGTCGGCGCACGCGACGTGCACCAGGTCGGCGTCCGCCTGGTAGGCGAGACCACGCGGCGACGTGCAGACTTTCGTTCGCGACACCGTCGGCTGCGGTTGCCGCGGGTCGAAGGTGGCGATGGCGCCGCCGCGGCGGAGCGCGACGTGGACGAGACCCGCCGCGTCCTCGATCACGCGCCCCGGTTCGTCGCCCGCCGACAGCGGGACCGTCGTGCTCAGCGTGCGCGTGCCGAGATCGACGACATAGACGCGATCGCGATCGGGATCGGCCGCGACGGCTGTCAGCCCGTCCGCCAGCACGCGCAGCGTGCCGCCGCTGATCGCGGGCGGTGCGCTCGCCAGCGAGACCATCGCACCCGGGTTGGGCGGGAACAGAAGGCCGCGGCCCGTCGTCCCGACGGTTCCCGCGCTGCCGCTGCTGCCCGCCGTGCACGAGGAGCCGACCGTCCCCGCCGGCCCGGCGCCGCGTCCGCCGGCGGACGTTCCCCCACTTCCCCCCACTGTCCCCCCGACGCCACCCCCGGTCCCCGCCACCGCGGAGCCGCCGATCCCCGTCGTCACAGAGGTGCCGCCCACCCCTGACGCCGGGGCGGTTCCCGCCGTTCCGGTGGGATCCGGCTGTCCCGTTCCGCCGGCGCCGGTGTCGGGCGGGACCTGGCTCGATCCAAGGCAGCCGGTGATCACCAGCACGCCGGCGATCCCGGCTCCCGCGCGCAGTCGACCGTTCATGCCTCCTTAGTTGCCACCGCTTCTGGCCAGCGGGTCACAAATCGACGGCGGGAACCTGCCGCTCTGCCAATTGTCTACTGACAAACAGGCGCGGATCGCGTCGATCCCGCCGCCGCCAGGAGGTCGTTCCATGGGCTCGGGCATCCACGTCGGCATCGACCTCGGCACCAGCAACTCGGCGGTCGCCCTCTTCGACGGGGACAACGTCTCCGTCGTGACGAACGCCGGCGGCGAAACGCTGACGCCGTCGGTCGTCCGCGTCGACGCCCGTGGGGCCAGGACGGTCGGCCGGCGGGCGGTTCGGGGGCTCGACGGGGATCCAGGAAACACCCGCGCCGAGTGGAAGCGCCTGATGGGCACCGGCGAACGGCTGCCCTTCGAGGCGTCCGGCGCGGCGCTGCTGCCAGAAGAACTGTCGGCGGAGGTGCTGGCGTCGCTGCTGGCCGACGTGCGCGACGCCGCCGGGTTCACGCCGCGCGCGGCCGTCATCTCGACGCCGGCGCTGTTCGAGCTGCCGCAGAATCACGCCACCACGCGGGCGGGCCGGCTGGCGGGGCTGGAGGAGGTGGTCCTGATCCAGGAGCCCATCGCCAGCGCGATCGCCGCCGGCTGGCGCGCCGGTCATGAGGGCAGCTGGCTCGTGTTCGACCTCGGGGGCGGGACGCTGGACGTGTCGCTGCTCGAGACGGCAGACGGGCGGCTGCGCGTCCTCGATCACGGGGGCGACAACTTCCTCGGTGGCAAGGACATGGACGGCGCGCTGGTCGAGTGGGCGATCGCGGCGCTCGACCGGCGCGGGCAAGCGGGCGGCCTGGCCGATCGGACGAGCCCACGCGGGCGCCGGCTGCTCGCGCGGCTGCGGATGGCGTGCGAGCAGGCCAAGATCGAACTGTCGCGCGCCGAGCACGCGACGATCGCGCTGTCCGAGTCCGGCATCGACGGCGGCGGCTCCGATCTGGAGATCGAGATCGCGCGCGGCGAGCTGGACGCGCTGGTGGCGCCGTTCATCGCGCGCAGCCTGACCGCGGTGCAGGGCCTGCTCGCCCGGAACCAGCACGCGCCCGGTGACGTGGCGCGCGTGGTGCTCGTCGGAGGACCGACGCTGATGCCCGCGCTGCGGACGCGCATCGGCGAGCTGTTCGGCGGGCGGATCGCCGCCGGCATTGATCCGATGACGATCGTCGCGCGCGGCGCGGCGCTTTACGCGGGCAGCGTCGGGCTGGATGCGACCCCGGCCGCGCGCGCTCCCGCGCCGAACGCCGGTCTCCCGGTGCGCATCGAGCACCCGTCGGTGACCGCGGACCTGGAACCGTTCGTCGTCGGCCGCTGCCTGTCGGGGGCGGCGCGGCCCGACCGCGTGCGCATCGAACGCGAGGACGGCGGCTGGACGGGCGCGGACGCGGCGCTCTCGCCGGAGGGCAGCTTCGTCATCCAGGTGCGCCTCGAGCGCGGGCGGCGCAACGCGTTCCGCGTGCGCGCGTTCGACCGCGCGGGCGGGGAGGTCGCGCTGGCGACGCGCGGCTTCGCGATCGTTCACGGCGTCTCGATCGGCGATCCGCCGCTGGCGCGGCCCATCGGCGTGGCGCGCGCCGACGATTCGACGCACATCTACTTCGCGAAGGGGACGCCGCTGCCGGCGCGCCGGACCTTCGCGCACCACACGGTACGGCCGATCGCCGCGGGCAGCGGCGACGACGCGCTGGCCGTCCCGATCGTGCAGGGCGAATCGAACCGCGCGCACCGCAACCGGCTGATCGGGATGCTGCACCTGCGCGGGCTCGATCGCGATCTGCCCGCGGGCAGCCGCATCGAGGTGACGCTGGAGCTGGATCGCTCCGGCCAGCTGGCCACGCGCGCCGACATCCCCGGCACCGGGCAGACCTTCGAGGACGTGGCGTTCGTGCTGGTGCCGACCGCGACCGTCGAGGTCGCCGAGCGCGAGCTGGCCGCGATCGGGCGCCGCGCCGCCGACGTTCAGCGGCGGACTTTCCAGCTCGGCGTCCCGGCCGCGGTGCAGGCGATCGGCGACGTGTCGGCGCTGCTGGCGGAGGCCGATCGCGCGCTGCCCGCCGCGCGCGCGGGCGACGTCGATGCGGCGCAGAAGCTGCACCGCCTGCTGATGGACGTGGGCGGCGCGCTGGATGAAGCCGAGGCGCTGCTCGAGTGGCCGGACCTGGACGCCGAGGCGCGCCGCTGCAAGCTGACGTACACGCCGCTGGTCGCCCAGTGGGGCACGCCGGCGGAGCAGCAGCTCTACGAACAGGAGTTGGAGGCGGCGGGCGTCGCGCGCAAACGCAACAACGCCGCCGAGCTGGAGCTGCACCTCGACGCGATGCGGGCGCTGGGCCGCGCGGCCTACTGCCGCGACCCGCGCTCGATGGCCGACGCGCTCGACTGGGCGGCCGCGCACGTGACCGAGGCGATGGACGTCGCCGCGGCCTCGAGCCTGCTGGATCGGGCGCGCGCGGTGCAGGCGCAGCACCCCGTCATCCACGAGGCCGGCGTGGGCCTGCGGGCGCTGCGCGCGATCGTCGCCGAGATCTGGGAGCTGTTCCCGAGCCCGCCCGAGCTGCGGGCGAAGAGCTTCGATTCGGGCATCAGATGATCCGCGCGGTCGAAACCGACGACTTCGAGAACCTCTCGCGCGCGCACGCCGAAAATCCGTTCCTCGTGCTGGGCGTCGACCCGTCGGCGACGGCCGCCGAGATCGAACGGCAGGGCCAGCGGCTGCTGTCGGAGCTGGCGGCCGGCCTCGACGGCGCGCGCCGATACGAGACGGTGTTCGGCGCGCGCGCGCGGACCTCCGAGCTGGTCCGATCGGCGATCGCCGAGCTGCGTGATCCGGCGCGGCGGCTCGCGCACGAATGGTGGGCACGCGGTCTGGCGGCGCCGTCACCATGACCACCGCGGGGGTCGCGATTCCGCTGGGCAGGCGGGGCTCCGTGCCGGGCGAACGCGTCCGCCCCGGGCGCGTCAACCTACGCGCGGTGGTGCGGCTCCTCGTGTGGATGGCGCTGTGGGGGACGGTGCTGCGCAACGTGGGCGCCACGGTCGGCGCGTGGGCGGGCGGCTCGCTCTCCGCCGGCACGACCATTCTGATCGGCGTCGTGATCCCCGCCTGGCTGTTCGTGCTGGTCCCGAGCTGGTTCGCCTTCCGGGTCGCTGCGCCGCGCGGCATGCGCCGGCTGGCCGTGGCCGCCTGCTGGATGTCGCCGATGGTGCGCCTGCGCGATCTGCCGAGCATCGCCGCGTATCTCGAAATCGCGGCCGACCGTCCGTGCCCGGCTTGGGGCGAGCTGCCGGTCGACGCCTGGACCGCGCTGGCGGCCGCCGTGCAGGCCGACCGGCGGCGCAGCCTGCAGCAGGCCACGCGGATCGTCGACGCGCTCGCGCACCTTCCGGCCGGCGCGCGCTTCCCGTGGCTCGCACGCGTCCACGCCGTCGAGACGCTCGTGCTCGCGGCGGTCGCCCGGCATGACTGGACGACGGCGGCGCGCTACGCGCGCATCGGGCGGGGTCGGCTGGTCCGGCTGCTCGGGCTCGTCGCACGCGGCGACGAGGGCGCCGTGATTCCGACGCCGCCGCTCTGGCGCGCGTGGCTGCTCGCGCCCATGCGGCGCACGACCTTCGCGCTGGTGCGGGCGCTCGCCTGGCGGCGGGCCGTCGCGCCGGTCGCGCGGGCGGCGACGCCGGCGCCGGTGACCGTGCACGCGCGGCACGTCGCGCTGCTGGAAGCGGCGGCGCGCAACCAGGAGATCCACGTGGACGACGTGCTCGCGCTCGCGGCCGCCTGGCAGGACGAGGGCGAGATCGGCGATGGCGCCCTCGCGCGGCTGCGCGCGCGGGCGCTGGAGCTCGGTGTCCGCGACGGCGAGGCGCCGGCACTCGCGGTGCGCGAGCGCGTGCTGGACGAGCTGGCGCACCTGCTCGCGCGGGCGGAGGGCGAGCTCCCGCGGACCGCCACGTCGCCGGTCATCGAGACGATGGCGAACCGCGCGCGCGAGCGGCAGATCGCGCGCATCAAGGGCGCCTTCGCGGCGCTGGCGACGCTCGACCCCGATCGCCACGGATCGGCTCTGCCTCCCCTCGAGGCGTGGGAGCGGTGGCTGGCGCTGCGCGCGGCCTGGGAACGCGCCGAGCACACCGCCGGCCGCGCCGCCCTGGCCACATTGTGGCGGTCCAGCGTGCGCGACGGTCTCTGGAGCTTTTGCTGCGCGATCTCGCACCAGCACGGCGCGCGCGCGGCGTGGGCCGTGTTCGTGATGTTCGACTGGATGGCCGACCGCGCGGAGTACGTCGGCGATATGGTCGCGGTGCTCGCCAACCGCGAGAACGCCCGCCTCGCCCTCGCCAGCGCGCGATAGCCGATCGCGACGTTCCAGGCAGGGCGCGCGCCCGGCGTCGTCAGATTTTTGAGAGGGCCCCCGATGCCCGGCGCGGCCAGCAGCCGATTTTTCCGCGCGTGAGCGCGACGGCCTCTGGCACCATTAATGCTCGACGGGTCGGCATGCATTCGACGAGACGATACGGTCGAACCGCGGGGATCCTCCTGGGCCTGGCGTTCCTGCTCGGGGGCGCCGCGCGCTGTTCGGTCCAGCCGCTGATGCCGGGCTCCGACGGCGGCGCCGGCACCAGCGGCACCGCCGGGACGACGGGCGAGGGCGGCAGCGGCGGCTTCGACGGCGGGCCGTGCTCGGACATGCCGATTCCGGCGCTCGGCTGCCGGGTCGGACGGACGTTCACCGTTTGCACGATCGGAGCGGACGGTCGCGGGTACTGGAGCATCACCTGCCCCGACGATCCGACGGGCAGCGGCGGCGCGGCGGGCGGTGGCGGCGCGGGCGGCGCGGCTGGAGCCGGTGGCGCCACCGCGATCTGTTTCAACACCGCGGGGTGCGCCTCGGGCGAGATCTGCACGACCGAGGACGGCGTCTGCAACCAGCCGCCGGGCTGCACTCCGGGTGGCTGCGTGGCCGTCTGCACCGGCACCTGCCGGCCCGGCGGTCCGGCCTGCGGCACCACGCATTGCGCGACCGGGATGGTCTGCTGCAACGACAGCTGCGGCACCTGCACGGCGCCGAACGGCGCGTGCACACAGCAGATCTGCTCGGCGCCTGTCGGTGGAGGCCCGTGTATAGACGACGGCGATTGCCGCCTGGAGGCCGACTACTGCACCGGCTGCGACTGCCGCGCGCTCGCGGGGCGGCAGTCGCTCCCGCCCTGCTCGGGCCCGGGCGTGCGTTGCCTGGTGGATCCCTGCTCGGCGAAGGCGGCGAAGTGCGTGAACGGGGCGTGCACGTCGGTGGCGCGATGAAGGCGCCGGTTCTCGCTCTCGCTGTCGGCGCCGCGCTGGCGGGCGGCTGCGGGAAGGGCAGCATCGCCGACCATGATTCGGGACCGCCGCCCTCCGTCGTCACGTTCGAGCTTCGCAACGACGGAATCGCCACGGTCTACCTGCTGCAGGACTGCCTGGTCGAATACACGATCACGTCGCTGGCCGATCCGGTTCACGTGATCCATCGCAATGCGGGGTGCGGCTGCGACTGCAGCCAGACGAATTGCCCCGTGTGCGGCGCCTGTTTCCTGGGCTCCCGCGAGATCGCGGTGGGCGCGGCGCTGAACGACTCCTGGACGACCGAGGACATCATCAACGTGACGAGGCCGACCGGTTTATCGTGCCAGCGCAGCGAGACGCTGCCCGCCGGTCCCTATCGCATCGACGTCCCCGTTTACGGATCGGACGCGGACGCGCTCGCGCGAACCAGCGCGCGCACGGCGACTCAGAGCTTCGCGCTGCCGGCGCCGGGTGACACGGTCACCGTCGCGCTCGGCGTCTCGCCGTAACGACCGCCTCTCGACCTGGCGGTTCGCAAAGCTGGTAGCGCACGCTACTCGTTTTTGCTTCCTTCCGGCTGTCGTCGCGTCCCGATTCCGGGAAGTTGTTTACGCGCGCCACGGACGAGTCGGCCCATGGACATTGCCGCAATGGCAATAGGTCTGTAATGCACATCACGGTGCACTGAAGTTATTGAAAACAAAGGAGAATCCATGGGTACGAGGGGGATCATTGGGATGTGTTTGGTGGCCAGCGCGGCCTTCGCGGCGGCCTGCGGTGGCGATTCGAAGGGCTCGAGCGGCGGACGGGTCATCAACATCGAACCGGCGCGCTTCTTCCCCGAAGGTTCGACCGTCGATCGCGCCGGCAACCTCTACGTCGGCAGCATGGACATGGGCGTCATCTACAAGGCGACCGCCGACGGCAAGACGGCGACGCCGTTCATCGACGCCACCGCGGGCGGATTCGTTTCGGTCCTGGGCCTCTATGCCGACGACGCGACGAAGACGCTCTGGGCGTGCAACTCGGACGCTGACAACAGCCAGCTCACGGGCACGGCTCCCGTGTCGCTCAAGGCCTTCGACCTCGAGACGGGCGCCCTGAAGGCGAACTATCCGTGGCCGGCACCGACCGGGACCCCGATCGACGGTGCGAAGGTGAACGGCTTCTGCAACGACATCACCATCGACGCCGCCGGCAACGTCTACGCGACGGACTCCTGGTACCCGCGGATTCTGCGGCTGGCCAAGGGCGGCACGGCGCTCACCGAATGGGTCAGCGATCCGACGTTCGGCGCGGATCAGTGGCACCTCAACGGCATCGACGTCGACCAGGCCCTGGGCAACCTGTACGTCGTCGAGAACCACCCCGGGCACCTGTGGCGCATTCCGATCGGCGCCGACGGATCGGCCGGGATCATCACCGAGATCATGACGTCCCGTCCGCTCGGCGGGCCCGACGGCCTGCGGGTCATCGCGCCGAACCTGCTCGCGACGGCGGAATCGAACGGCGTGAGCACGGTGGCGATCAACGGAGCGACGGGCGAGGTGACGCAGGTGTCGACCGGCCTCGACGGCTACGCGACGCTGGCGCTGCTCCAGGCGAGCGCGTGGGTGGTCGAGAATCAGGGCGAGCACTTCTGGGACCCGATGAACAGCGGCGCCGACGCGAAGCCGCCGTTCCACCTGGTGGAGACTCCGCTCGATGTCGGCGCGGGCGCCGGGATCGTCAAGATCGACGCGGATCGCTTCTTCCCCGAAGGAAGCGCCGTGGACGCGGCGGGGAACTTCTACGTCGGCAGCATGGACACGGGCTTCATCTACAAGGGCAACGCCACGACGAAGCCCGCGGCCTTCATCAAGCCGGACGATACGAACAAGCTCGTCTCCGTGCTCGGCCTCTTCGTCGACCCGGGCACCTCGTCGCTCTGGGCCTGCTCATCCGACGCGGGTAACAGCCAGCGCAAGGGCAAGGGGCCCGTCGCGGTCAAGCAGTTCGATCTCGCGACCGGGATGCTCAAGGGAAGCTGGGATTTCCCGGCCCCGACGACGACGCCGATTTCGGGCGCCACGGTGAACGGCTTCTGCAACGACCTCACCATCGACTCGGCTGGAAATCTCTACGCCACCGACTCGTGGTATCCGCGGATCCTCCGCCTGCCCGCCGACGCCACCGCCAGCACGCCGCTCGAGGAGTGGTTGACGAGCACGACCTTCCCGGCCGATCAGTGGCATCTGAACGGCATCGACGTGGACGCCGGCGGCACCAACCTCTACGTCGTCGAGAACCATCCGGGACACCTTTACAGGGTTGCCATCGCATCCAAGACGGTCACCGAGATCGTCACGTCGCGGCCGTTGCGTGGCCCCGACGGGCTCAAGGTGGTTGGCCCGACGACTCTCGCGACCGCGGAAGGCGACAACGGGGGCATGGCGATCATCGAGCTGTCCGGAACCACGGGCGCAGTCCGCACCGTGAGCACGGGCCTCGATGGCGTCGCGACGTTTGCGCTCAAGGGCGGGAGCGCCTGGCTCGTCGAGAACCAGGGCGATCACTTCTGGAACCCCACGGGTCCGAACGGGCCGGACGCCAGCAAGCCGTTCCGGCTCGTCGAAGTGCCGCTCGCGCTGCCCTGATCGGACCGTCCGCGCGCCTACGTCCGCTTTTCTTCACCGCGGACGAGGCGCGTGATGTTCTCGCGGTGCCGCAGCGTCACCAGCGCGGCACCGCCGATCGCCAGCGCGATCAGCGGCACCGGCGGCTGCTCGCGCAGCACGTACATGATCGAGAAGGTCCAGACGCCGAGCAGCGAGCCGAGCGACGACAGGCGCGTGGCCACGAACGTCAGGACGTAGACCCCGAAACCGGTCAGCGCGGCGAGGGGCGATAGCGCCAGCGCCACGCCCAGCGACGTCGCGACGCCCTTGCCGCCCCGCCCGCGCAGGAAGACGGTGAACATGTGCCCGACGATCGCCGCGCCGCCGGCGATCGCGATGACCCTGGGCGGCATTCCCAGGCGCCGTCCCAGCCAGACCGGCACGAACCCCTTGCCCGCGTCGGCGGCGAGGACCGCGACCGCCCAGCCCTTGCCCAGCGCGCGCGCGACGTTGGTCGCGCCGATGTTGCCGCTGCCGACCTGGCGCAGATCGACGCCCTTGGCGCGCGCGAGCAGCAGCCCGAACGGGATCGAGCCCGCAAGGTACGCGGCCGCGCAGAGCACGATGGCGTTCATGACGAGGGTGGGGCGGCGGCGAGGTCGGCGTGGGGGGCCGCGCGGTTCCAGAACGCCGCGACGTCCTCCAGCAATTCGGTGCGCGGACAGTCGGGCGGAAGGCTCGCGATCAGCGTCGCGCCGTACGTCTTGCGGGCGACTCGCCCGTCGAGCACCGCCACGATGCCGCGATCGGTGCGCGTGCGGATCAGGCGCCCGAACCCCTGCTTGAGCGCCAGCGCGGCGCGCGGCAGCTGATAGTCGTTGAACGGCTCGCCGCCGTCGTCGCGGATGCGATCGATGCGCGCCGCGAGCAGCGGATCGTCGGGGGCGCCGACCGGAATCTTGTCCATCACGACCAGCGACAGCGCCTCGCCGGGGACGTCGACGCCCTCCCAGAAGCTCTGCGTCGCCAGCAAAACGGAGCCGACGCGCTCGCGCATCGCTGCCAGCAGCAGGTGGCGCGGGCGCTCGCCCTGCACCAGCAGCGGGAACGGCAGCGTCTCGCGCAGGTAGCTCTCCGCGATCCGCATGTTGCGAAAGCTGGTGAACAGCAGGAGGGCGCGGCCGCCCGTGACCGCGCACAGTTCCGCCATCCGCGCGGCGGCCCGCAGCGGGAAGCCGTCGTGCCTGGGGTCGGGCAGGTCCGGCGCGACGTAGAGCAGCGCCTGGCGGTCATATCGGAACGGGGAGGCGAAGCTGGCGTCGGACGCGGTGTCGCCGAGGCCGACGCGCGTGCGCAGGTAGTCGAAGGATCCGGCGACGGTCAGCGTCGCGGACGTCAGCACGATCGGCCCCGGACAGCCGTCGAGCGCCCGCCCGAGAACCGGGCTGACGTCGATGGGCGACGCGTGCAGCCCGACGTTGCGCGACGACGCCGCCAGCCAGCGCACGTGCTCGCGGCCGCGTCCCGCCACCAGCACCCCGAGATCCCTTCGCAGCGCATCCGCCCGACGGGCCAGGCCGGTGAGCTCGATCGGCCGCGACGAGGAGGCGACGGCGTCGCCGTCGGGGCCGAGCCAGTCCGCGATCTGCTCGAGGCAGGCGTCCAGATCATGGTAGCGGTTCAGCGCGGGCCCCCGGAGATCGCCGGGGAACGCCACCCGCGCCTCCTCGAGGCCGGGACGCGCCGACGGGACCAGCGCGCGCAGCGCGTCCGCCAGCGCGTCGGTGTCGGCCTTGAGCCGCCCGGCGACCGCCTGCGCGCGGTGCGCGTCGACGCCGGTCTCGCGCCCGAGGTCGCGCGCCAGCGCGAACAGCCGCTGCGTCGACGCGTGGACGCCGAAGAACTCGGTCGCGACGTCCTCGATCTGGTGGGCCTCGTCGAAGATCACGACCTCGTAGGGCGGCAGCACCTGCGCCTCGGGCCAGCGCGACTTCAGGGCCAGGTCGGCGAAGAACAGGTGGTGGTTGACGATGATCAGCGGCGCGGCCGCGGCGCGCCGGCGCATTCCGGTCACGAAGCAGGTCTCGAAGTGCTCGCAACGCGGGCCGATGCGCGTCTCGGTCGTGGCGGAGACGTCGCCCCACAGCGGCGCGTCGTCGGCGAGATCGGGGAGGTCGGCGCGATCGCCCGTCGGCGACGACGCGGCGAACGCGAGCAGGCGGTCCAGC
>Ga0134121_10004471_pt1 | contig 11460 bp, 6 predicted proteins | sample KB301_FD_96463 | JGI IMG/M metagenome (GOLD analysis project Ga0134121, IMG submission 96463) | Terrestrial soil microbial communities without Nitrogen fertilizer from Kellogg Biological Station, Michigan, USA - KB3-0-1 | ecosystem: Environmental > Terrestrial > Soil > Unclassified ...
ACGGTGGCCTCGGCGGAGACCGGCGGCATCACCTCGAGCCGCTTCAGCTCCTGCATGGCCTTCTCGTGCGCTTCCTTCGGCATCTTCGCAGCCTGGATCCGCTGCTTGAGCTCCTCGACCTCGTTCAGCTTGTCGTCCTTGCGACCCAGCTCCTGCTGAATCGCTTTCATCTTCTCGTTGAGGTAGTACTCCTTCTGCGCCTTCTCCATCTGCTTCTTGACGCGCTGATGGATGCGGCGATCGACGCGCAGCTTCTCGATCTCCGCCTCGAGGACCCCGGACAGCAGCCCAAGGCGCTCGATCGGATTGAAGACCTCGAGCAGGTTCTGTTTCTCCTCGATGCCGACCTGGAGGTGCGCCGCGATGGTGTCCGTGAGCCGCCCGGGCTCGGAGACGCGGATCGTGGAGATCATCGTCTCGTAAGGCATGTTGGGCGACAGCTTCACGTACTTCTCGAACAGCGACACCACCTTGCCCATGTCGGTCTCGACGTCGGGAGTCAGCTCGGCCTTTGGATCGATGAGCGCGAGAACGGCCACCAGGCAGCCGTCCACCGTCTCGAGACTTTGCACCCGGCCGCGCGCGGCCCCCTCGACCAGCAGCTTGATGTTTCCGTTCGGAAGCTTCAGGCTCTGCACGATATTGGCGACCGTGCCGATGGCGTTGATTTCCTCGGGCTTCGGGTCGTCGATTTTCGCGTCCCGCTGAGTGGCCAGAAAGATGCGCTTATCGCCCGCCAGCGCCCGCTCCACGGCGAGGAGCGAGCTGCGCCTCCCCACCACGAACGGGATCATCGTGTAGGGGAAGACCACCACGTCCCGCAACGGGACGAGAGGAAGCCGTTCCGTCTTGTCGTCGACGCTCAGAATCATAGGGGCCGCGGGCTGGTCAGCCCGCTTTCTCCATCAGCATGATCGGCGCCATCTTGTTCTCGACCACTTCCTTGGTGATGACGCACTCGTGGATGTCGCTGCGGGACGGGAGCTGGTACATCAGGTCGAGCATCAGGTCCTCGAGGATGAGTCGCAGTCCGCGGGCGCCGATTTTGCGCGCCAGGGCGAGCTCGGCGATCGCGTCGAGGGCGTCGCGCGTGAAGGTCAGGGTGACGTTCTCGAACTCGAAGCTGCGCTGGTACTGCTTGACCAGCGCGTTGCGCGGCTCGGTGAGGATCTTGACCAGCGCCTCGCGGTCCAGCTCGCCGAGCACGCCGCAGACCGGGAGCCGGCCGACGAACTCGGGGATCAGGCCGTACTTGATCAGATCCGCTGGCTGCACTTGCTCGAGGACCTCGAGAACGCTCTTGTCGCTGCGCTTCTTGATCTCGGCCTTGAAGCCCATGGTCTTCTTGCCGGTGCGCTGCTCGATGATGGAGTCGAGACCGACGAAGGCGCCACCGCAGATGAACAGAATGTTGGTCGTGTCCATCGGTATGAAGTCCTGGTGCGGGTGCTTTCGGCCGCCCTGCGGCGGGACGTTGGCGACCGTGCCCTCGAGGATCTTCAGGAGCGCCTGCTGGACGCCCTCGCCCGACACGTCACGCGTGATCGAGGGCGAGTCGCTCTTGCGGCTGATCTTGTCCACCTCGTCGATATAGATGATTCCCCGTTTGGCCTTCTCGAGGTCGTTGCCGGCCGCCTGCAGCAGCCGCAGGAGAATATTCTCGACGTCCTCGCCGACGTACCCGGCCTCGGTCAGCGTGGTGGCGTCGACGATGGCGAACGGAACCGACAGCAGTTTCGCCAGCGTCTGCGCCAAAAGCGTCTTCCCGGTGCCCGTCGGCCCGATGAGGAGGATGTTGCTCTTCTGAACCTCGATATCGCTGCGGCGCTTGGCGAGCTCGTTGCGCTTGTAGTGGTTGTAAACCGCCACCGCGAGCTTCTTCTTCGCCTTCTCCTGTCCCACGACGTACTCGTCGAGGAACTCGCGAATCTCCATCGGCTTCGGCAACTTGACCTTGGCCTTGGGCTCGTCGGGTTCCCGCTCCTCGGCGATGATGTCGAGACAGATGTCGACGCACTCGTCGCAGATGTAGACGGTCGGTCCGGCGATCAGCTTCTTGACGTCGCGCTGATCCTTGTTGCAGAAACTGCACCGGAGTGATTCGCCGTCGCCCCGCTTCCCCGCCATCGCCTTGTCTCCTGGTCCGTCGGATTCGGTCGCGCCTACTCGCGCCGCGCGATCACCTGATCGATGAGGCCGTAGTCCTTCGCTCCCTCGCCGGTCAGGATGAAGTCGCGGTCGGTGTCACGATTGATGCGATCCAGCGGCTGCTCGGTGTGATCGTGCAGGATCTCGTTCAGGCGCTGGCGAATTCTGAGAATCTCTCTGGCATGGATGTCGACGTCGGTCGCCTGCCCCGAGAAGTCACCCATCGGCTGATGCAGCAGCACGCGCGAGTTGGGCAGCGCGAAGCGCTTTTTCGGCGAGCCAGCGGCCAACAGCACGGCCGCCATGCTGGCGGCCTGGCCGATGCAGATGGTCGAGACGTCCGGTCGGATGAATTGCATGGTGTCGTAGATCGCGAGACCCGCGGTGACCGATCCCCCCGGACTGTTGATGTAGATCGAAATGTCCTTCTCCGGATCCTCGGCCTCGAGGTAGAGCAACTGCGCGATCACCAGGTTGCTGAGATTGTCGTCGATGGCGTTGCCGATGAAGATGATGTTGTCTCGGAGGAGGCGGGAGTAGATATCGTAGGCGCGTTCCCCTCGATTGGTCTGTTCGACCACCATGGGAATGAGGGGCATCGGCTATCTACCTCACCTCTCGCGTAATAGTAGCATCGTCGAGGAGGAAGTCAAGCGACTTTTCCCTGACGATCTGCCGCCGAATCCCCGCCAGACGCGCCTTTTGAGCGAGATTCTCCTTGACTTCGGCGACGCTCGCTTTGCGTCGCCGCGCTTCTTCGCGCAACCACGCATTGACGTCGTCCTCGCTCGCCTCGATCCCCTCGCGGGTTGCGATCGCGTCGAGAATCAGCATCGCGCGCACCGCGTCGGTCGCCGCCGGACGCGCGCGCTCGCGCTCCTCGGGCCAGTTGACGTCGGCCTTCGTCGGATCGACGCCGCGCGCAATCATCTCACGGGCCATTCCCTCCAGCCGGAGATCGAGCTGTGATTCCACGAGGCTCGACGGCACCTCCATCGGATGACGCCCCACCAGGTCCGCCAGGATACGATGCCGCGCCTCGCTGCGCTCGGCCTCGATCGCGCGACGCTCGAGCTCCTCGCGCACCTTGGAGCGGAGCTCCGCGAGCGTGGCGAAGTTCCCGAACTCACGGGCGAGATCGTCGTCGAGCGGCGGCACGACCTTCTTCTTCAGCTCGTTCAGCGTCACCTGATACTCGACGGCGCATCCCCTGAGGCTGACGGCATTGTAATCGTCCGGGTACTCGACCTCGAAGGTCCGGCTGTTCCCCGGCTCCATGCCGAGTATGGCCGCATTGAAGTCTGGATGGTTTTCCTCGGACCCGGCCTCCAGGAACAGCTTCTCGTCCTTCAGGTTCTTCCCGCGCCCGCGCAGGAAGCGGCAGGAGAGGGTTCCGACGATGTAATCCCCCTTCTGGACCGGCCGCGCGGGAAGCTCTTCCAGCTTCGCGGCGCGCTCGGCCATCCCGTGCAGCGAGTTCTCCACCATCTCGTCGGTGACGTCGTGACGGGGAACGCTCACCGCCATCTTCTTGTAGTCCGCCACCGCGACCTCCGGGAAGATCTCGAACGTCGCCCGGAAGGAGAGCGGCTGCCCGTCCTCGTACTTGACCTCTTCGAGGATCGGCGGCTCGACCGGCTCGAGCTTCTTCTCGGCCAGGATCCGGGTCGCCTCCTCGCGCACGAGGCTGCCGACCACCTCCTCGCGCACCTCCTTGCCGAACCGGCGGCGCACGACGTCGATCGGGATGCGTCCCTTGCGAAAACCGGGGATGCGGGCGTGGCGCGAATAGTCGTCGAAAGCGCGATCCATCTCGCGGGCGACGCGCTCGGGCGGGATCTCCACCTCGAGGCCGCGCTTGCACTGCTCCAGCTCGGTGATCACCACTTTCATCGCGTTTCCGTTCTCCGCCCCGCAGCGTCGGCCCTGGACGATCCGGAACGCCTCACCCCGTTCCAGCCTTGAGACTCGAGGGCTTGAAGGGGAAGGAGGATCGGGAGGGGTTCGCAGCCCGCATGACGTGACCACAACTCGATACGGGACGTCGCGGATGATAGCAGGGGCCGGGAGGACGGCGCAAGACCCCCTCCCGGGCCTCGAAACGTGGTGCGAAAGGAGGGACTCGAACCCTCATGGGTTTCCCCACCGGATCCTAAATCCGGCGCGTCTGCCAGTTCCGCCACTTTCGCATCGAGCCGGGAGGTTAACACGGGATGCGGCGTGGGCGATCCGCGCCTCCCGCAACGATCCGGACTGCTTGACCCGGGGGAAGGCGTACGTTAGTCTGCTTCGCCAACATGACACCTCGCGCCGCATCCGTCCTGCTCTCGACTGCCCTGCTCGCCCTGTCCGTCCCGGCCGCGCACGCCGCGGCGCCCGGCTCGGTCACCCTGCGCTACGCCATGAAGCCGGGCGCGGGTTACGACCAAGCCGCCTCGATGGCGCTCGAGATGGCGGTCGATCCCACGGGCCTGCCTCCGGCGATGAGCGGCCTGCTGCAATCGATGGTGGGCGACATGAAGCAGGAGATCAACCTGAAGGGGCGGATCGACGTCGGCCAGAAGGCGGGCGACGGCAGCCTCCCGATCCAGTACAAGGTGATCGAGGCGCGCGCCGTCCTCAATCACGCCGGACAGATCAAGGAGATGCCGGGTGTCTCGTCCGCCGCCAGTCAGCCGCCGACGGCCGGACAGATCAGCGCCGACGGCCGGCAGGTCACCATGGAATCCCCGGCGGGGAGCGGGCAGATGCCGCGCGCCCTGCACGATCAGATCACCCAGGCGCTTCCCACGCTTCCCGCGGGGGCCCTGAGTCCCGGGAAAGCGTTCGATGTCATAGTGCCGATGACGCTGTTCGGCGGGTTGAGCAAGGGGCTCGAGAAGGCCAACGCGCGCTGGACCTACACGCTGCGCTCACTGGCGCAGGACGAGGCGTTGTTCGACGTGCAGGAATCGCTCCCGGAGAACGCCTCGATGACCATGTCGTCCGGCCAGGTGATCCATCTCTCGGGAGGCGGCAAGGGCGCCGCGACCTTCAATCTCAAGGAAGGGATCTTCACCTCGATGAAGCTCGACACGAGCATCCAGATGACGGTGGTCATGTCGATCCCCGCCGGCTTGGCAGGCGGCGGCACCGCGGGCGCAGGCGCTGCGGGAGACCCGGGCGCCCCTTCGTCGATCGAGATCAAGAGCAGCATCCAGGGTCCGATCACGATGACCCTGGCCCCGTCCGCCGGACGCTGACCGCCCGCCTTCCCTACTTCTGAACCTTGTACTGGGGCCGCTGAGGCTTCTTGGGCGGATTCTTCTTCAGCTCGTCCATCACGTACTCGATGCCGCGCTCCAGCTGCGGGTCGTGTCCCGCCGCCATCAGGTCGGGGGAGTTCTCCACTTCGATGTCCGGATCGACTCCGTGGTTCTCGACCGCCCAGGCGCCGGTGCGCGGATCCCACATTCCGAAGTCCGGCATGGTCACGACGCCGCCGTCGACCAGCGGAAGGTTGTGGCTGATGCCGACCAGTCCTCCCCAGGTCCGCTTGCCGATGACCGGTCCAATCCCGATCATCTTGAAGAAATACGGGAAGGCATCCCCCCCGGAGCCGGCATACTCATTAATAAGGATGCATTTCGGCCCATCGATGGAGGTGGCGGGGGTCCGGAAGGCTTCCCCGTCGCGGGTGGACCAGGCGACCCAGGTGGTCTGTCGCAGGCGGTTGATGAAGAAGTCCGGAATGAAGCCGCCCGAGTTGAAACGCTCGTCGACGATCAGTCCTTCCTTGCCCACCTGGGGGTAGTACTGCTTGGTGAATTCCTGGATGCCGCGGATGGCCGTGTCCGGGACGTGGATGTAGCCGATCCGGCCGTCGGTCGCCTTGGCCACCTTCTCGCGGTTCGACCGGACCCACGCGGTGTAACGGAGCGATCGTTCGTCGGCTACCGGCACGACGGTGACGGCGCGCGGCTTCGGATCGTCGGGCGAGCCGCCCACGATAATCGTCGTCTGCCGCCCGGTCGTCCCCTCGAACGCGGCGAAGATGTTCTGGGGCGCCTTGAGCGGACGTCCGTTGACCTCGAGCAGGTAGTCGCCCTGGTGCACGTCGAGCCCGGGCTCGCCCAGCGGGGCCGGGGTCTCCGAGTTCCAGTCGCGGTCGCCGTAGATCGTCACGAACCGGTAGCGGCCGCTCTTCGCGTCCAGCTCGTAGTCGGCGCCGAGCAGCCCGACGTCGGTGTGCGCTGCCTGCGGCGCGTCGCCGCCGCCGACGTAGGTGTGCGACGTCGACAGCTCGCCGATCAGCTCGCCCAGGATGTAGTTGAGGTCGGCGCGGTGCGCGACGTACGGCACGAGCTTCCGATAGCGCTCCCCGATCGCCTTCCAGTCGAGCCCGCCCATTCCGGGGTCGTAGTAGAAGTCGCGCTCCAGGCGCCAGGCCTCGTTGAACATCTGGATCCATTCCTGGCGCGGGTCGACGATCGCCTGCAGACCGCCGGTCTCGATCTTTCCGTCGCCCGGCTTCTTCCCCTCCGCCAGATCGATGATCCCGAAGATGTCGTGGGCGCGATACAGGATCTTCGAGCCGTCCTTGGAGGCCGAGTAGCCGGCGTCGACGCCCGGAATGACCGTGCTCTCCTTGCGTTTCTCGAGATCGTAGGTCCGGATCGAAGCGGTGGGACCGCCGTTGCCGTCCCCCCCGGGGGCCGGCTCATCGAGCCTCAGGTAGACCAGCTTCCCCTTGAACACCTGCAGCCCGGCATAGAGCGCCGGCTCCACCGGCACCTCCGCCACGCGCGTCCCGACGGCGTCCAGCTCGATGACCCACGGCTTCGCCGGCGCGTCCTCCTTGTCCTTCCCCTTGCCGGACGGCTTCTCGGCCAAATCCCCCTTGCCGTTGTCCTTGGCGTCCTTGGCATCCTTGCCGTCCTTGGAGTCCTTCGAGTCCTTGTCGGACTTGTCTTCCCCCTTCTCCTCGTCGCTCTGCGGCGCGACCGGCGACGCCACGCCCGCTCGCAGCGGCGTGGCGTAGATGCGATCGGTCGAAGAGAACTGGAAATCGTTCTGGAACGCCCCGAAGCGGGGGTTGAGCGTGCGGCGCGAGATGAAGTAGAGGTTGTCCCCGGCCGGATCGAAGGCGGGGTTGACGTCGTCGAACAGACCGGTCGAGACCGGCGTCACCTTGCCGGTCTCGGTGGAGTAGAGCATCACGCGGCTCATCTGGTTGACGCCCGGCTTGGAGTAGGCGATCCAGCGCGAGTCACCCGACCAGACGTAGTCGAACATCTCCCCGTAGTCGCTCTTGTCGACCTTCGTGATGTGTCCGCTCTCGACGTCGCACCAGGACAGCGTCCCGGTCTTGTCCGAGAAGGCGATCCGCTTCGAATCGGGCGAGAAGCGCGGCGGATAACGGAAGGTGCCGCCTCCTCGGGTTACCTGACGGTCGGGCGTCTTGCCGTCGCTGCCGATGACGTGGACCTCGTATTCGCCGCTGGAGTCGGAGAGATAGGCGATCCACTTTCCATCAGGCGACCAGGCGGGGTCGCGCTCCCGGCTCCCCGGCGTCTGCGTCAGGTTGCGGACGTCCCCCTTCTCGGCCGGCAGGGTGAACAGGTCGCCACGCGCCTCGATCACCGCGCGCTTGGCCGAGGGGGAGATCTCCCACCCGCCGATCCACTTCGAGACGTTGCGCAGCTCGGCGCGCACGCCGGGCTTGTCGTCGGGCACCAGGACGCGGATCTTCGTGACCTTTTCGCCCGGCAGATCGAGGACGTTCAGGTAGCCGCCGTTCTCGAACACGATGGCGTCGGAGCCGATGCTCGGCCATTTGACGTCGTACTCGTCGTACTTCGTCACTTGACGGTGCGTCTTCGTCTTCAGATCGTAGGCCCAGATGTTGACCACGCGGCCGCCCCGGTCGGAGGCGTAGTAGATCGTGTCCCGGTACCACATCGGCCACTCGTCAGGACCTTCCCAGTCGGTGATCTTCTCGGCCTTGGTGTGCTCCAGATCGTAGACCCAGATCTCGGGCGCGTTGCCGCCGCGGTAGCGCTTCCAGGTCCGATTGTCGTAGCTCGGCGAGACATAGGCGATCCTGTGGCCGTCGGCCGAGAAGGAAGCGTAACCGCCCGTCGGGATCGGCAGCGGCGTCTCGAACCCGCCCGTCGCCGGGACGCTGAAGAACCGATCGTACCGGCGGACCGAAGAGGCCCGCGGCGATCGGATCAGGATCGCCGAGCCGTCCGGATACCATTCGGCCACCGAGTCCGGGTCGGGGTGCCACGTCAGCCGCCGCGGCTCGCCGCCGTCGATCGAGACGCTGTAGGCGTCGACGTTGCCGTCGTATTCCGCCGTGAAGGCGACCGTCTTGCCGTCGGGAGAGAGCTTCGGGAAGCGTTCGATCCCCTCGGAGGTGGTGAGACGCGTGGCCGTGCCGCCGGCGCGCGCCACCGTCCACAGGTCCCCGCCATAGACGAAGACGATGTGGTCGCCCTGGATGTCCGGCTGGCGCAGCAGGCGGCACTCCTCGAGGGCCGACGCTGGCGTCACGCCCGGCAGGATCAGGGCGCAGGACAGGGCGAAGAAGAGCGCCAAGCGACGACGGCACGAAGGCAGCATGACGGCAGGTCCCTCCTCGAGGCGGGCCGGTCGGGGCCCGCGCGCGATCATCCCCGTTTCGGAAGGCCGAGAGCATAGGACAGCGCTCCGGCACCGTCAACAACGGGTCCCTGCCGCGAAAGGTTCCAGGAAGGTCGTGGGTGGGAACGGTCGGAGGGCGCGGCGATCGCGCCGGAACTACGGACGCGCCAGGCTGGTCCTCGGGATCATCCGGCTGGCCTCGTCGGCCTCGCCGCTGCCGGGCCACTGACTGACGATCTCCTGGAGGATCGGCCGCGCTTCGTCGGTGCGGCCGCTGGCGATCAGCACCTCGGCCAGCCGGACCTTGAAGAGCGGCTGGCCGGGATTCTCGCGCGCCCCGCGCGCGAAGTAACGCTCGGCGATGGCCATCTCGCCCTGGTCCTTCATGACCAGACCGAGACCGAGAAGAGCAGGCGGGTACCCGGGGGCGGAGTAGAGCGCCTCGTGGTACAGCCTGACGACGCGCGCGGTGTCGTGCGTCCCCATCTGGACCATCTTCGCGAGCGCCGCCGCCACGTCGGGATCCCGCGGACGGAGCGCCAGCACGCGCTCCTCGACGGCGATGGCCCGCGTGTAGTCGCGCGTGGTGGCGAGATCGATGGCGATGCGATGGCAGGCGTCCAGGTCGCAGGAGTCGGCGCAGGCCATGCAGCTCTCGGGCGACAGCGCCTTGGTCGGAGACGAGAGCGTCCCGGGGGCCGCCAGGAGCAGCGCCTGAAGGACCGCGAACGCCGCGACGCTTCTCAGGAAGATCGCCACCTCGACTCCTCCTCTGCGCGTCGGCGCCGGCCCCTGCCGCGCGCCGCACGTCGATTTCAAATGTTGTTCCCGCCGCGGCGATGCGCAAGAGGTCGATTGCGCCCCCCGTTTCACTTCTGTAATCTGCGCCCCGGAGGATCCCCGATGCGCCGCAGCCGCCCGAAGCCGCTCGTCCTGGTCGTCGCAGCCATCGCGCTGCTCGGCGCGTCCGCCGCGCTGCCCGGCCGCTCCGTCACGGCGTTCGCCGCCGCGGGAACGCCGCCCGCTCCGGGCGGCGGCATCGCGCCCGGACCTGCGACCACGCCCGGCGGGGGCTCGATGGGCGGCCGGGCCGACGGGCGCGGCGGCCGCGCCGACCTGGTGATCCATGGCGGGCCGATCTACACCATGGACGCGGTCCGTACCTGGGCCGAAGCGATCGCCATCAAGGGAGAGAAGATCGTCTACGTCGGCTCGAGCCGCGGCGCCGCGGCGTTCATCGTCCCCGACAAGACGCGGGTCCTCGACCTGCAGGGGCGCATGCTCCTGCCGGCGTTCCAGGACGCGCACATCCATCCCATCGCAGGCGGACTGTCGTACTCGATCGGCTGCGCGCTCTACGACCTCGGGAAGAAGGAGGAGTACGCGCGTCACGTGGCCGAATGCGCGCAGACGCGGCCCCCGGGCGCCTGGGTGCGCGGTGACGGGTGGGCCATGTCGGCCTTCGCGCCGACCGGGATCCCCGACCGCAGGCTGCTCGACGCCGCCGTGCCGGATCGGCCGGTCTATCTCGAATCGGCCGACGGCCATTCGGCCTGGGTGAACACGCGCGCGCTGCAGCTTGCGGGGATCACCCGCGACACGCCCGACCCGGCGGGGGGCCGGATCGATCGCGACCCGAAGACCGGCGAGGCGGTCGGGAGCCTGCAGGACGGCGCCATGAGCCTGGTGTCGTCCCGCATCCCGCCGTACACGCCCGACGAGCGCAAGGACGGCCTGCGCTACGCGCTTCGGATGCTCAACCGGTTCGGCATCACCTCGTTCCAGGACGCCAACGTGGTCGAGGACGATCTGCAGACCTACCGCGACCTGGACGCGAAGGACGAGCTGACGGCGCGCGTCGTCGCCTCGCTCTGGTGGGAGCGCGGCCAGGGGTTGGAGCAGATCCCGCGCTTCATCGACCAGCGCCGGCGCTACACGCACGGCCACCTGCGCGCCACGACGGTCAAGATCATGCAGGATGGCGTCATGGAGGTGCAGACGGCGGCGCTCCTCAAGCCGTACCTGGGCAAGGGCGGCCAGAAGGGGCTGACGATGATCGAGCCGGCCGCGCTGAACACCATCGTGACGGCGCTCGACCGTGAAGGCTTTCAGGTGCACTTCCACGCCATCGGCGACGCCGCCATCCGCGAGTGTCTCGACGCCGTCCAGGCGGCCCGCCGGGTCAACGGCGCGCGCGACAGCCGGCATCACATCGCGCACCTCGAGCTTTTCGACCCCGCCGACATCGCGCGTTTCCGCCAGCTCGGAGTGATCGCCAACTTCCAGCCGCTCTGGGCCTTCGCGGACGGGTACATCAAGGACCTCACGCTCCCCTTTCTCGAGCCGGAGCGGCAGCGCTGGATCTACCCGATCAGGAGCCTGCTGGCGAGCGGCGCCGTCGTGGCGTTCGGGAGCGACTGGTCGGTCTCGTCGGCCAACCCGCTCGAGGAGATCGAGGTGGCGGTGACCCGGATGGGTCCGGCCGGCGAGACGAAGACGCCGTTCATCCCGGAGGAGCGGATCGATCTGCGCGACGCCCTGGCGGCTTTCACCCTCAACGCCGCTTACGTCAACTTCCAGGACGACCGCACCGGCTCGATCGAGGAGGGCAAGCTCGCCGACCTGATCGTCCTCGACCACAACCTGTTCGCGATGCCGCCCGATCAGATCTCGAGCGCGCGGGTG
>Ga0134121_10004472_pt1 | contig 11459 bp, 11 predicted proteins | sample KB301_FD_96463 | JGI IMG/M metagenome (GOLD analysis project Ga0134121, IMG submission 96463) | Terrestrial soil microbial communities without Nitrogen fertilizer from Kellogg Biological Station, Michigan, USA - KB3-0-1 | ecosystem: Environmental > Terrestrial > Soil > Unclassified ...
CAATTCCCATAATATGCCATCCAACAACAAAGAATTGAATGCACTTCCTTTGAAGGAACAGGTATATATCATTCAGTATGGACAGCAGATGGAGTCACTGGGTATGCTTGTTGCCGAGCGATTAATAAATATTGACCTGGTAGATAAGACGCTTGGATCGTTTGTAACACTGACCTGGGAAAAATATAAACCTTTGTTCAATGACATTCGTGAAAAGCAACCGGACCCTTTTTTGGGTGAATACTTTCAATGGCTGGCTGAACGGATCGATGAGCGAATGAAGCAAAATCCGCGCAGACCGTTTTATGAGGTCAAAACTATTCCCGGTCAAACTTTATAGAAGAGATGGCTAAGACAACTAAACTAACCGATTCAGAACAGGTAACTGAACATATAAAGAAATTGGGACCTGGTCTTGGTAAAATAATTCAAACATTGAGAGAGATCATTCTGGATACAGATAAAGAAATAGGTGAGAGGATAAAATGGAACAATCCAAGCTTTTATTATACGGGTGAGATGAAGCCGTTTGATCCCAAAGAATATAAAAGGGAGATCATAGTTTTCAATTTGTATAAAGGAAGAATAATGTTGGTTTTCCCGAGTGGTGCCAAAGTCAATGACAAATCCGGCTTGCTACAGGGAGAATACAAAGATGGTAGACGGATCACGATATTTAAAGACCTGGAAGATGTTAGATCCAAAGAAAAACTGCTGCAAACAGCAATAAAAGAGTGGCTGAGATTAGTGGATAAATAAAAGCGTTTTAATGGAGCAGGATTTTGTAGACAAAATTTATGACAGGATCGATTTCAAAGAAACCCCCCTTGTGAAGGGAGATTATGAGAGTTGTAAGTTTACCAGTTGTGATCTTTCGAATACTGATCTTTCGGAAATAAAATTCATTGATTGCATATTCATCAGTTGCAACCTAAGCCTGGCTAAATTATCAAAAACAGTATTCAGGGACATTCAATTTGTGAACTGCAAAATGCTGGGGCTTCTTTTTTACAACTGTAGTGAATTTGGGCTTTCCTTCAGTTTTGACAATTGCAATCTCGATCATTCTTCGTTTTATAAAACAAAAATAAAAAAGACTTTTTTCAAAAATTCACAACTCCAGGAAGTAGATTTTACTGATTGTGACCTGGCAAATTCGTCTTTTGAAAATTGCAACCTGGCAAAGGCAAGGTTTGAAAATACAATACTTGAAAAAGTTGACTTTCGCACTTCCTGTAACTATTCGATCAACCCAGAGATCAACCGGATAAAAAAGGCAAAATTTTCTTTGACCCAGGTCGCAGGCCTCTTAGATAAATATGATATTGAAATTGACGGAACAAATTAAAGAACCATAGCGTAGGCAATTCATAAAACCGGGTCTCAAGAAATGGAGACCCGGCGGTTCATTTATCTTCCATGCTTTTTATCCAATTCATTTCCTATTACGTAACCAATGCCTGCGCCTAATGCACCTCCGATAGCACCACCTACTAAACGGTTATTCTTGTTGATGACTGCTCCCAGGATCGCGCCTCCGCCACCACCGATCACCGCACCTTTGGCTTTTCTGCTCCAGCCTTTTTTTGCGGTTGTTTTCGCCGGGTATTGCGATACAGAATTCAAAGAACCTCCTGTATTTGAAGTCTTTTGCACAGAGCTATAGCTTTTCGTGGTTTTTCTTGCTGGTTGGGTTGTTGAAACTTCAGTGCCCTGCCTGTAATATACCGCAGGATCTTTTAGTTCATTTTGTACTTTCCATTTTTGAAAATCAGCCAGGCCGGCCGTATCCGCATATGTCAGAATTTTTCCAGCATTGGGATCAGTGGGTGCCTTACTATTACAGGCTGAGATCAATATTGCACTTACAAATAGCATTGACAAAATGGGTAATAATTTTTTCATAGTCAAAATTTTTAATGAATGAATAATGAATAACAGTACTCTTAATGAAAAACTATGCCATCGAAGCCGATGTTTGTTAAAGAATAGAAAAGATGATTTGCCATTTTTCATTTCACGGTTGACAAATCATTCAACAAGGCAGGAAAATGTTAATCAAAAATGAAGCAAAAATTAATTGATAATGTAAGCGGCTGCCTTATAGATGCACAGTTGCCAATTAGTATTCCACTGAAACCTTAATATATCCATGAATATAATCTAAAAATTATTTGAGTATAAATATTGTAATTTAGTCGCTGTACAATAACTTAGAACCTAACTGCAAATCAAAATCAATGAAAAAATATTTAATCCTATTTCTTTCTACTTTTTTTGCTTCTATTATATATGCGCAAAATGGATTTGGTTTTGACGTAGGCATGGCTACATCAAAAGCGCCGATGATCGCCGTTAAGTATTACATAGATAAGAATGCTCCCTCAATAGGATTCAGCTACCAGGTGTTTAATGACGCATTGGGTAAAAACGAGGATTTAAAGACTGGGAGTACTGCTATTGGAGATGGAGATTATTTTTATTCATTTGACATTGGCTATACAAGAGTACTGAGTGAGAAATTCTCTATTGGCGGTGAAGTGTCTATTGGAACGAAAAAACACTATCAGAATTTGAGAGATGATAACTCTTCTTCAGGAGGGTATCATAGAATCCTGAAAACAGAGTCCGTAGTTGGTGGGGGAGGATCTATTTTTTACAATATCAATGAAACCTTCGGCATATTTGCTGGGTACAATTCATTACGTGAAGGCACCTTTGGCCTGGAGGTAAGGCTCTTCCACGAAAAGCAGTATTAACACTTTTTTTCTATCAGTAATGTGGGCCGTTCTCAGATTATCTCGACACTTCTTTCAACAAAAGCCGTAAGGTCGGCGCCCTTCAACATACCCTGCGCTAACAATGCAAGATCAAAAGACTGTTTGGCCATTTCAGCCTGCTTTGCCTCGTCTGCCTGCAATATTTTTGAGATGAGTTTATGATTGGCATTGACCGATACTTTATAGCTATCCGGCATTGATCCATAAAAATTCATGCCCCCGCCTAATTTCGACATGTCTTTCATCCTTCTCATCCATTCTTCCATTGTTATCGTTACGGGCATCGCTTCTGCAGGCTGGTTCTCTACTTCCACTTTCATGCTTGCATTATTGATGGCTTTGTCAAATATGTCCTTTAGTTTTTTGGTTTCATCTTCCGATAGTGAATGTTTAGCCGCATCTTCTTTTACGATCAATTTATCCAGCACATCTGCATCAACTCTTTTCAATGAGGTTTTTTCCAGCTTCATTTCAAGATGATGTATGAAGTGCGTATCGATCGGAGAATTCATCAATAACACATCATAATCTCTTTTATTGGCGGCCTGTACGTAACTATGCTGACGCTCGGCATCAAAACTGTAGAGATAAACAAGGCTGCCGTCCTTGTCAGTTTGAAAGTCTTTTACTTTGGCCTTGTATTCTTCCAGTGTATAGTGTTCGTTATTTGTATTGGTAAGCAGCAAAAAATCCTTTGCCTTTTCGTAGAACTTTTCATCTGAAATGGCCCCGAATTTTACAAACAAACCAATGTCGTTCCATTTTTCTTCATAAGCCTTGCGATCTTTCTTAAACAACTCATGAAGCTTATCGGCAACTTTCCTGGAGATATAACTATTTATCTTTTTGACATTGCTGTCGGCTTGTAGAAAAGAACGGCTTACATTCAGGGGAATATCCGGTGAATCAATGACACCGTGCAGCAACATTAAAAATTCCGGGACGATGTCCTTTACTTCATCGGTAATAAAGACCTGCCGGCTGAAAAGTTTGATCTTGTTTTTCTGTATCTCGAAATCATTTTTCAGTTTGGGAAAATATAATACCCCGGTGAGATGAAACGGAAAATCAACATTCAAATGGATCCAGAATAATGGTTCTTCGGAAAAAGGATATAATTCACGGTAGAAATCAATATAGTCTTCATCTTTCAGATCAGAAGGCGCTTTTGTCCAAATGGGGTTGGTGTTGTTGATAATGTTGTCAACTTCAATCGTCTCATATTTTGGCTTACCATCTTTATCCTCTCCATCCGGTACAGATTCTTTCTTTGTTCCAAATTGTACAGGCACAGGTAAGAACTTCGCATACTTGTTCAATATTTCACTGATCCTGTGTTCCTGTAAAAATTCTTCTGAATCTTCATTGATATATAAAATAACATCGGTACCCCTTTCTGTGCGATTGCCTTCAGTGATCTCAAAGGAAGTACTTCCGTCACAGATCCACCTGGCAGGCTCAGCACCGTCCTCGTAAGATAATGTTTGTATTTCCACCTTATCAGCGACCATGAATGCAGAATAAAACCCAAGGCCGAAGCGGCCAATGATCTCGTTGGCGTCCTGAGCTTCTTTGAATTTTTCCATGAATTCGGTGGCCCCGGAGAAGGCTATCTGGTTGATATATTTTTTAATTTCCCCGGCAGTCATACCAATGCCATTATCGGAAACAGTGATCGTTTTTGCTTTTACATCAACAGCTATTTTAACACGCAGATCGCCAAGTTCCCTGTTGTAATGACCCAATGAGCTAAGTCTTTTCATTTTCTGAGTGGCATCTACTGCATTACTCACCAGTTCCCTGAGGAAGATCTCGTGATCGGAATACAAAAATTTTTTAATGATCGGAAAAATGTTCTCCGTGTTAATGGAAATGGTTCCTGTCTCCTGTACCATGGTAATAGATTATTTTATTTCATCCGCAAGATAACAAGCCTTGTTCCAAAGCAAAAAAAATAGCCATATTGGCAGGACTATTGTTTAAATTCCCCGGGGAAGGATTCAGGCAGGCATTTTTTGCTGACGCCGGATCGGTTGCCGGTATTTTAACACTGTTCCTGTTTAGCAACCTTAAGATTCAAAAACAGAGGATGTTTTGTACTTTTATCGTGTCATGCGCCCCGATTATCCTCATAAGGTCTTTCCTGATTCCCGCAATCATTTCTTTCTGCTGATGGAGACATTAGCCATGATGCCTGCAGTAAACCTGTTGAGATGAATTAGTCGAATACATGTGTGCATCCCGACGAGATCGGGACAAACTGCCCCGGAAGTGGAGTAGAGTTTCGAAGCCGGGCACATAACAACAAACTTCAAAACAATAAACTATCCAGTATGTCTTCGGGAACAACTACAAAAAATAAATCAATCTCTCAAACTGATTTCCTGCCCCTGCTTGGAACTGACCACATTGAATTTTATGTAGGAAATGCAAAACAGGCAGCTCATTATTATATCACGGCATTTGGCTTCCAGCCACTGGCTTATGAAGGACCCGAAACAGGCACAAAGGACAAAGCCAGTTACGCGGTACGGCAGAATAAACTGACATTTGTTTTAACGACGCCATTAAAGGCAAGCACCCCGGTCGCCGAACATGTAAGCAAACATGGTGATGGTGTGAAGGTGCTTGCTTTGCTGGTTGATGATGCCCGAAAAGCGTGGAAAGAGACTACTACCCGCGGTGCAATATCTTACCTGGATCCCATTGTGTCAAATGATGAAGACGGCGAGGTTATACTAAGCGGGATTCATTTATATGGCGACACAGTTCACATATTTGTAGAAAGAAAAAATTACAAGGGCATTTTTTTACCGGGATATAAAAAATGGGAACTGCCTAATTTTAAAACAAGACAAACAGGTCTACAGCATATTGATCATTGTGTTGGAAATGTTGGGTGGAACCAAATGAATAGATGGGTGAAGTTTTACGAAGAGGTGATGGGATTTAAAAATATTTTGACGTTTGATGATGAGGATATTTCAACTGAATACTCGGCCCTGATGAGTAAAGTAATGAGTAATGGAAACGGGTTTGTAAAATTTCCAATCAATGAGCCTGCTGAGGGAAAGAAAAAAAGCCAGGTAGAAGAATACCTTGAGTTTTACAACGGTGAAGGTGTACAGCATATTGCCATGGCAACAAATGATATTGTGTCGACCGTGAGGGACCTGATGAGCAGGGGAGTTGAATTTTTAAGAGTGCCAACAACATATTACGATGATCTGTTAGACAGGGTGGGCCATATTGACGAGGACCTTAAACCGCTAAAAGAACTGGGTATATTGGTCGACAGGGATAACGAAGGTTATTTGTTGCAGCTATTCAGTAAACCAGTCGAGGACAGGCCCACTTTATTTTTTGAGATCATACAAAGAAAAGGGGCTAAGAGTTTTGGAAAAGGAAATTTCAAAGCCTTGTTTGAAGCAATGGAGAGAGAGCAGGCCGCGAGGGGCAATCTCTGAGCTTAACATTGGGATATTAGCTGAGGGAACTCAACTATACACAGCTGTGGACAAAATTTAGGATACCCATAACTTGTAATCAATAAGCCTTGTTGTGAATTAATTATCTTTACAAATCATTTACATTTTTTAATACTTAACACAGACTGATTACGTTTTTAAAATGGATAAATATTCCGTCATGAAGAACCTATGGACACTCATATTATTCTGCAGCTTTTTACTAAGTGTTTCTGCGCAGAAAAATGGAACCTCGTTCGCTGCTGTTTCTACTTCATTTCTTGAATATCAAAGAACATTGCCGAGGCCGGCAGAAGCCATTGCCCGCAAGGAAGATACCTTGCAAAAACAATTTGCGGCAAAAAAACTGGTCTGGCCGGCAAAATACATTTACATACGATCATTTAAGTATGATAGCCAAATGGAAGTTTGGGTAAAGAATGATACTAAAGATCCCTTCCAGCTTTTCAAAACTTACAAGATATGTGCCCTGGCAGGAACACTCGGCCCTAAAAGAATGGCAGGCGACTTCCAGGTGCCCGAAGGGTTTTATTATATCAATGAGTTCAATCCTAAAAGCAATTATTATCTTTCACTGGGACTTAACTACCCGAATGTTTCCGACAGGATATTGAGCGATTCTCTACAACCTGGTGGTGATATTTATATTCATGGAAGCTGCGTAACCGTAGGTTGTATTCCCATCACTGACGGGCAGATTGATGAGTTGTATATTTTAGCTGCACATGCAAAAGATGCAGGGCAGGATTTTATTCCCGTACATATTTTCCCGATTCGTTATAATGTGAAAAGAAGTTCTGACTATCTCAATAAATTAGCAAAAGATGACCCATCACTAAAACAATTTGCCCTTAGACTCGAAGATGCATTTGATTATTTTGAAAAATACAGGCAATTGCCGGTGATCATGACAAACGAAAGGGGAGATTATGTGGTGGATGGCATTTCCCGTAAACCAGTAGTGGAGGAAAAACAAAGACCTGCCCACAAGCCTGTAGTTCACCGCACAAGAGATATTTCTAACACGGCCGACGTGGTTCACCAGTGGCCTGAATTTCCAGGGGGAGGACAAGCTTTTCTTAACTACCTGCAACAACTTGGCAAAGAAATGGTAGCTTATTTGCCAGGATCAATGCAGAAGGCATATGTCCAGGTTGAGTTCGTTGTAGACGCTGATGGTGTGCCGGTAAATTTTAAAGTGATAAAAGGTGTAGATGACGATTTCAATGATGAGTTGATCACACAGCTTGAAAAGATGCCGACATGGAAACCGGCCCTGCTCAATGATAAAGCGGTGCCAAAAAAAATGAAGCAATCAATAGAGATCTCGGCACAATAAATTTTTTCTCGTGAGGGTGTATTTTATCAGTGGTTTGGGCGCAGACAAAAGAGCTTTTTATAAGATTAAATTGCCCCAGGGGTACCAGCCTGTTTTTCTCGATTGGATCGTGCCACTTGCCGGTGAAAGTTTTCCGGACTACGCAAAAAGGTTTTCTAAGTCTATAAGTCAGGATGAAGAATTTGTTTTGATCGGACTTTCATTCGGTGGCATGCTTGCGTCGGAGATCGCAAAGATCGTCTCTCCAAAAAAACTGATCATCATTTCCAGCTTAAGTTCATACAGGGAACTTCCGTGGTATTTTAAATTGGCCGGGAAGCTGGGTATACACAGGATCATTTCACCATCTTTATACAAACAGGCGACGATCATGAACAGATTCATGGGAGCCGGCAACAAAGAAATGAAGTCCATTGTGTATACGTATGTCAATAACATCGACCCGGCATTTATTCGCTGGTCATTAGATGTTATTGTCCACTGGTCGCATGCGGAGAGACTTTCTGACCTTATACATATTCATGGTTCGAATGATCATTTACTTCCTTACAAATATGTAAAAGCAGATTATACAATTAAAAATGGAGGGCATTTAATGGTAATGAACAAAGCGGAGGAGGTGAATAGCATCCTGGAGAAAGTTCTTCTTTCTGCCTGATCATTGCATCAGCATTTGAATTGTATCAGTTGTCTGTTGACGAAGTAAAATGGTTTTACCCTGGGTTAATTTTTCAAAAACATCCTTATTATAATGCCGAACTGTTAGCAGCGACAATTCTTTCATTACCTGGACGTCAAAAATTTCCGAAACCTCAAAGGCCAGCTTTTCAATTTTTTCAGGACGATCATCAAGTACACAAATAAAACTGATGGCTGTATTCTGGGTCAGGTTCGGTTTGATCTTCAATTTTTCCAATAAATGGTAGAGTGCACCGACGTGATGTTCTCCCACAAACGAGAAATCTTTCGAACTCATTTCAACCAATGCTTGTTTTTCTTTGATCACGATGATGGGAGGCAAATGATGCACGGGGTGGTTGTGGATCAGCGTTCCTGGCAATGAGGGATCTAAGAAACATTTTACATACAACGGGATGTTTTTATTCTGCAGTGGTTTTATGGTTTTGGGATGTATAACCTGGGCGCCGTAGTAAGCCATCTCGATCACCTCATTATAATTTAATTCAGTGATTGGCTGAGCATCGGGAAATTGTTTTGGATCGGCATTCATGACGGAACTCACGTCCTTCCAGATCGTTTGACTTTCCGCATTCAACATACTGGCAAAAACGGCGGCTGTATAATCGCTGCCTTCTCTTCCCAGGGTGGTGCTTTCATTTTCATCAGTGGCACCAATAAACCCCTGCGTTAAAATAAAATTTGTTTCGTCGAACAATGGCAGAATGGATGTTGAAACTTTTGAATTCGTAACCTCCCATTCAATATTCGCATCCCTGAAACTGTCATCGGTTCTGATCACATCCCGAACATCGATCCATTTATTTTTTACTCCGGTTTCGTTCAGGTAATAACTGATGATAGTTGTAGAAAGCAGCTCGCCAATACAAACAACCTGGTCGTAATAATAATCGTAGGGCTTTTGTGGATCATCATGCAGTAACCATTCTGCTTCTGTAAAAAAGCTCTTTAGTTGTTCCTCGCATGCGAGGTAATGGGTTACCAGCAATTGTTTCGCCGTGCCCAGGTGTTGGTTTTTCACAAGCTCGAATAATTGCAGGGCTTCTTCTTTTTTTCCACTGTAAAATGCCCCGACCACCTTTTCCAGCGCATTGGTTGTTTTACCCATTGCTGATACAACAATGAGCAATTTTTCATGATAAAATTGCTTCAGGATCCTGCCGACCATGTTGATTCGTTCAATGTTATTCACAGAAGCACCGCCAAATTTGAAGACTTTCATTCAGGGAAGTTTTATTAAATGGAAGCAAAAATATTCAATATTCAATTCTTTATTTTTGGTTTAAATTCCCGCCATGAATATCATTAACCGGAAAGTCCTGACTCTCGATGAATTTACTATCCAGCAGTTAAGACAATTCCCCCACGCTACGGGTGAGTTAAGTGGTCTGCTTCGCGATATTGGGCTTGCGGCCAAGAGAATTAACGTGGAAGTAAACAAAGCAGGCCTGGTGGATATTTTAGGCGATGTCGGTGAAATAAATGTGCAGGGCGAAGATGTCAAGAAACTGGATGTATTTGCCAATAATCAATTGACCGGCGTATTGCATCACGGCATCAGTTGCGCCGGCATTGCCAGCGAAGAAATTGACGACTACGTAGCCTTTGATGATGAGGTCAGCAAGAATTCAAAATATGTTTGCCTGTTTGATCCCCTCGATGGCAGTGGCAATATCGATGTGAATGTTTCTATCGGAACTATCTTCAGCGTATACCGGCGTGTGACACCGAAGGGAAGCATGGCGACAAGAGAAGATTTTTTACAGCCGGGAAGGAACCAGGTAGCTGCCGGTTATGTCGTTTATGGCTCATCGACGATGTTAGTATACGCAACAAGAAGAGGAGCGAATGGTTTTACTCTTGATCAGTCTATCGGAGAGTTTTGCCTCAGTAACCCAAATATAAAATGCCCGGAAGATGGGAAAATATATTCCGTTAACCACGGAAATTTTTTTCAGTACACTGAGAACATTAAACAATATATCGACGTTTGCCAGAAAAAAACAAAGGCAAATGGCGGCCCTTACACGCAACGGTACATAGGCAGTATGGTGGCTGATGTTCATCGCAACCTGATCAAGGGAGGAATTTTTATGTATCCCTCTACCATCGATAAACCAAAGGGGAAACTTCGTTTATTATATGAGTGCAACCCCTTTGCTTTTATTGTTGAGGTGGCCGGAGGAAAAGCAACCAATGGTAAGGAGCGAATTCTTGATGTTCAGCCTACCGAACTACACCAGCGTTCTCCACTTTTTATTGGGAGTAAGAATATGATGGGGGAGCTTGAAAGCTATTTGTAGCCTGATTCTGGCTTTGTGAACTTAGTGTCTCCGTTGTGTACTTCGTGACCTGCTAATGGACACAAAGTCCACCACGAACACAAAGAACACAACGACACCAGAATATAAAATAAATCGTCGCTTTTAGTTTATCAGTAGATTTATCATCCAAAATTTTTAATCATGTCTTCGAATGTTAACTGGCCGGAAGCCATTCAGCCCTTGCTAAAAAAATACAAGGACAAGCAACACCCGCTTGAGTATAAAAATATATACCAGTTAGTGGTGATGGTAGTTTTATCTGCCCAGGATTCTGATAGAAATATTAACTCCCTGGCGCCAAAATTATTCGAAGCGTTTCCGAACATGGAAGCTCTTTCAAAAGCGACTGAAACCACATTACAAACTCACATCAGTAAGGTTCGCAATTTTGGAAATAAAACGAAATGGCTGATGGAGATGTCACAAAAAATAAAGACGGACAAAAATATTCCACTCACACTTGAAGAACTCACCGCCTTGCCGGGCATTGGAAGAAAATCTGCTAATGTGATATTGCGTGAGGCGGGGAAGCCACCTGCAGGCGTGATCGTCGATCTGCATGTAGTGCGGGTTGCCCCAAGACTCGGTATTGCGACGGGAGAAGATCCCAAGAAAATAGAAAAACAAATTATGGAAGTTCTTCCACAAAAAGACTGGGATGCAGGCATGGCCATGTCATTTCTTGGAAGAGAGATCTGCAGGCCTCAGCCAAAATGTGAATTGTGTTTGATGAGACCCGTCTGCCAGTATTACCAGAATATGGTGAAGTAGTAATGATAGACCCCTCGTTCCTCGGGGTGACAACCGCGGTGGTTATTGATCATTCACC
>Ga0134121_10004473_pt1 | contig 11459 bp, 10 predicted proteins | sample KB301_FD_96463 | JGI IMG/M metagenome (GOLD analysis project Ga0134121, IMG submission 96463) | Terrestrial soil microbial communities without Nitrogen fertilizer from Kellogg Biological Station, Michigan, USA - KB3-0-1 | ecosystem: Environmental > Terrestrial > Soil > Unclassified ...
ACACTTGTCAGGAGTTTTGAGTAACCGGACTCCTCCGTCCCGCCCTCTGCCTTCTACCCTTCTATTTTTCTACATAATATGCGTTATCAGACGCGATCTCTAGGGCCGGCTTGGGATGAATCCAAGACCGCCGGTCCCTGTTTTTGTTTGAACCAACGGATTTCAGGCGGAAGAAGGCAGCTCGGTATGCACTTAGCGCGCAAGGATTGACGTCAAAGGCTGTACCGACTCCCGTTGGGGGCGAGCTTGAGGGGCGGAGTGCGTGATTCATGCGCGGATACCCAACGGCCACGCAGTTATGCACGCAATCGAAAGACATAGAGAAGGCACTGATCGATCATTTGAGCTGCAGCCCATCGCGGATGTCGGTCTCACGCGGCCTTCCAGTGCGCAAGTCGACGCAACGCGGGCCTTGCTAGGCACGTTACTACGTGGTATAAACCTCCGCGTCACTTTGTGATACGTAAGAGCGGTGGGGACTAGCTGCGGGGCTGAATATGGCAGTGAGGAAAGCATACACGCGCAGACGATTTGGTAAGTTCGACCTTGAGCAGTTAACGCCGCGTCAACGCGAGGTCCTGGCACTTACCGCGCAAGGGTTCTCGATGAAAGAGGTTGCCCTTATGCTCAATATTAGCGTGAAGACAGTTGAGACACACCGCTCCAATGTCATGGAGCGCTTGGATCTGCACAATGTACCGCGTTTAGTTCACTATGCAATCAGGACCGGCTTGATTAGTCTCGAAGACCAGACCCTAATGCCTCTGGCGCAGACGCCCTGGCCCTTCAGTAAGTGAGAGAAAAGCGACCATTGCCAATTCCGAGCTGGAGAAATTACCCCTGCCATAGTCAGATTCCGTTCGAGGTTGGGGCCCTACAGTTCCCCGTAGCCCCTGACACAGAGATGCAACTCAGTCGCAACCCGGTGGAGGGCTAAGGGAGAGTACGAGTTGCAGATGAAACCCGACCTGGAAACTTTGAAGCTGGGAGCCCAAGCCGCCCTTGATGAACTCTTTACTGAACATCTTATTCCCTTCGAACTGTCAGCCCGAAAGATAGATCGAATCAGAAGTGAAGAATACATAATTCGTTTTCACGATAGCCGGCTGCGTTCAATCGATATCTCGTGGGGTCAGGACCAGAGCTTCAGGGATGGTATTTCGAGCTTCTGTTTTGGACCGGGTTAAAAGACTGAGTGGTCCTCTGCATCAGTTCGCGTCCAACGCCGCGTAGCGTTTCACCTCTTAGCATGGTCCGACTGGCTCCAAGTCGGGTAATCACGCCCATCGCCCTATCTGCTGCCTTCCTGATTTCATAGCCTTACCCAAGTCGATCTCTAAGACTATCGTCAGGGAGACCTGGGGCTGCAATTCCTTAGTATGTCTGCCGAGCGTTGTTGCCGCGTGGTTGTAACCAGGTGGATTGTGCCGTCCGCTGGATAGAGCGTTCGCCCTGGGTTGACGAACGATGCCAGCGTCTCCTAGAGTTCAATGCTTTGCTGCTATGTTTGTTATCGCTATTGACTAAAGAATGCTTGAGGGGTAAATGGCTGTAAAGATCGAAAATCAATACCAGGGGACACTGCCGAGGAATACTTTAGCGAATATCGAGAGCGCTTTGGCAAGCGTGCCGCGCGAGCATTTGCGCGGCATCGAGCGACTACGGTTAGTGAGCGTGATTACCGAGCCTCGCGCGAGAATGGCGGCGAAAGGTACTGACCTCCCGGGCCTGTATCATCCACGTCAAGGCAATCAGGGTGCTTGGTTTGAAGTCGCGCTGATTCCCCTCACCTCCGCGAATAAACCGTTTCACAAACGCATAATCCCGCGGCTCTCATTCAAGGGTAATCTCTCGGCAGTCATCTTTTCTTTGATTGCGCAACACTATCACCTGACCCTGCGCCATTCAGTTAAGCGAGGGTCGGTTGAACCGGCTGTCAGGGCGTATGTCGAAAAGCAATTAAAGGCCTGGAACGAAGACCAGCACAAGATACGCGCAAAGCTTTTCAAACCGCTCCAACCTACGCTGGAGCGCTGGAGTAAGTCTCTGGCAAAGCGAGCGGCTCAGGAAAAGAAGAAGAAAGGTTAAACGACACGTAGCGCGGACATGCTGTCCGCCGGCAGTCTACTCGGATTGTGTTCGCGTTTCTCAGCTGGCTTCGTCGATATTCTGGGCGGCGGCGTTGAGCGCGTCGAAAAGCTCTTCAGCGGAGATGTTGGCTTTCTTGAATCTCACCTCAACTCTGAATTCCCTTCCCGGTGCTTCGTAACGATAGACATACGGCTCTGACGCGCCGGTGGGATCAACGAAAGCGCGTCTGGCCTTTCGCGCTCCGTCACGCGTAAGGCCCTCGGAAGCGATCTGCTCGGCCATTGTACGCATCGATTCGTCGTCGGGCTGACGAACGATCTGGAGTAAGAGGGATTTCGAGGTGATGTCCGATGCGCGACAAACCTCACGGATCTCTTTCGGAATCGAGGCGATCGATAAAGCCTCAGTAACAGTGCTGCGGCTCTTGCCAACCTTGCGGGCAACGTCTTCGTGGGTATAGCCAAATCGTTCGCACAAAGCGCGCAAGCCATCAGCTTCTTCCCAGGGCGTCAGGTCCTTGCGCTGCATGTTTTCGATCAGGGCAATCTCAGCAACAGCGCTCTCGTCGACATCCATTTCAATGCAGGGAAGTTCGGTCAGACCGGCGGCAGTCGCGGCACGCCAGCGACGTTCACCGGCTATGATCATCCAGCGACCCAGGGTCGGCTTGACCAGGAGTGGCTCAAGCACTCCTTTTTCGCTGATCGAGGCGGTCAGTTCCGTGAGATCGCCGATCTCAGTGCGCGGCTGATCCGGATTAGGATCCAATTTATCGATCGGAATTAGACGCCCGACGTGAGTAGTACTCGACTGCGTCAACTCTTCGACGTAGTGCGCGTCGTGGCGCATGCTAAGACCGGTGGGCAATCCTCTTCTAGACACGGCTCATTACCTCGCTGCAAAGTTTTTCGTACTCAACTGCGCCCGAAGACTGCGGCGCGAAAGTAAAAATAGACTCTTTATACGCCGGCGATTCTTCGAGCCGCACGCTCTTCGTGATTACTGTGTCGAAGAGTTTGGGTCCAAACACCCGGCGAATTTGTTCATAGACTTCCTTGCCCAGCGTCGTCCGTTTGTCGTGAAGGGTGACCAGAACGCCCACCATTTCCAGCTTGGGATTCGGACGGGCTTTCACTTTCTCGATCGTCTCGAGGAGATCGTCCGTTCCTTCCAACGCGAAATATGAAGACTGGATGGGAATCAAGACGTGGCTTGAAGCGACCAGCGCATTTACGGTAATCAAGCCCAGAGTCGGTGGCGTGTCGATCACGATCACCTTGTAGGTCCTCTTCAGCGGTTCAATGCGGTCCTTCAAGCGAAAAGGCGCATCAAAGTCGCCGACCAGTTTTGACTCAAGTTTCGCCAGACTAATCCTCGCTGGAATAATGTCCAGGCCTTCGACAGGCGTCTTATAAACCGGCAGTTCATCAGTCCCCTGCCCGTCCATCATCAACTCGTAAGCTGAGCGCTCGATTGTCAGTGGATCAAGAAACGAGATGGAGCTATTTGCCTGGGGATCAAGATCCAGCAGCAGCGTCCGGGTTCCGCGCTTGGCAAACGCAGCCGCAAGATTGATCGCGGTGGTGGTCTTTCCCACTCCGCCTTTTTGATTGGTGATTGCAATTATCACTAAAGTTTTGTTTCGTGTGAGAAATCAAGCGCCGGAGCTCGGCGAAAAATCACATGGATAAATCACTGGCGTCGCCAATAACATCCGGCCATTCTTCCTCGCCGCCATCCCCCTCGGATTCGCTTTCGTCCTCGGTTGCAATAGAGTTGCGCGACGCCTGAATCACATCCAGATCGACATATATGGGACAGTCCGCTCTTAGTGCAAGGGCGATGGCATCAGACGGGCGCGAATCGAGCTTCATAGGCTCGCCGTTTTCTCCGGTCAATTCGATAACTGCATAGAAGGTATTATCGCGCAGCGAGGTAACCACGACCCGGTCCACTCGTAATCCCAACTCTACGATCAGATTCCGCAGCAGGTCATGCGTCATGGGTCGAGGCGGAGCAATCTTCTCGATTTCCAAGGCAATGGCATTCGCCTCGTAGGCTCCGACCCAGATCGGTAGCATCGTTTCGCTGTTGATGTCCTTAAGGATGATAATCGGCGTGCCACTATTGGGATCCATCATCAGCGCCCGAATCTTGACCTCGATTTCCATTTTCTCTACCCCGCTATTGTACACAATCCTGGCGGACTCAGAGCGCCGATCGTACCTGCCCATACAAACTATTCGGCTTGGCCTCAGTCACCCTAACCGTCACTACTTCTCCGAGGAGTGATGATTCGCCGGAAAAATTTACGGCCTTGTGGCACGTCGAGTGTCCGCTCATGTCCTGGTCTGACTTTGAACTCGGCCGTTCAACCAGGACGTTGATATCCCTCCCAACGTAGTCTTGGTAAATCCTTTGCTGAAGCCGATGTTGGTTCCTTTCCAACTCAAGGAACCGCGCAGTCTTCTCGGCCCTGCTGACGTCGTCCTCCAGTTTGGCCGCCGGTGTGCCTGGTCGCTCTGAATACTTGAAAAAGTAGAGCGCGTGGTATTCGACCTGCTCAATCAGCCTCAGAGTCGCGCGAAAATCCGTTTCGGTCTCGCCGGGGAACCCAACGATAATATCACTGGTTATGGCCATCCGACGCCGGGCATTTTTTATCGAAGCGATCCTCTTCAGATAGTCGTCGGCCGTGTGTCCGCGACGCATCGCGCGAAGTACGCGATCACTGCCGGACTGGACGGGCAAATGAATCCACTCACAAAGGTTTTCGTGCTCGTCGATGGCTGTCACTATGTCCGGGTGAAAATCGCGCGGAAAGGAAGTCGCGAACTTTATTCTTTCCATTCCGGTCGCAGAAACCGCTCTTAAAAGACGGCTGAAAGGAGTGGCGCCTTTGTAGTCTTCAAGACCTGAGAGTGTCTTGGGGCGATAGCTATTCACATTCTGACCGATGAGATGGATCTCACGATAACCGTGGTCACGCAGCTCTCGCACCTCGGCAATGATGTCTGACGCGATCCGGCTCTTCTCCCGGCCGCGCGAAAAAGGCACGATACAGTAGGTGCAGAACTTGTTGCAGCCCTCAATGATCGGAACAAAGGCTACGTACCTGGAAGTGCGGGCCGTGGCCGGGACGTCCCAGGTCTCACCGTCCGCGCGTTCGTCAAGATCAATTACCCTGCGTTCGCCTTCGAGGGCTCGGCTCACCAATTCAGGCAGACGGTCCGTAGCGCGCGTGCCGATGATGAGATTAACCGACGGACTATTGTCGAAAAGTGACTTCCCTTCCAGTTGCGCCACACAGCCCATGACTCCGACGATGGGTTCGTTCCCGAGGCGCTGCCGGCGAACCTCACCGATACGCGTCAGCACCTTATGAGCAGCCCGTTCACGCACTGAACAAGTATTAAAGATAACTACATCTGCTGTTTCCGGAGATGGGCAGAGATCAAAACCGGCCGCGCGCAAACGCACATCAGCGCGCTCACTATCAGCGACGTTCATCTGACAACCGAATGTTTCCAGGTAAACTGACGAGCCCATTACTATCTTTCTTGCAACGCGCAAAGTCTAACAGATTTCGTTGCGACGTTCATATTAGCGGAAATCTGTTGTTGCAAGTCCACGTGCTTGACGCGTCGCACTGCTGCGAGTAGTATCTGCCCTCTTGCTCTATGACTCCTGACTCCCGTTGAGGATGAAGACAACCGGAGAACCCATAATGTCTTTCAACAAAATCACCTTAGTCGGCAATCTCGGACGCGATCCGGAGTTGCGCTATACACCGCAAGGCACGCCTGTTTGTAGCTTTAGTTTGGCTACCAACGAACGCCGCAAAGATCGCACAACGGGCGAAAACAACGACATCACTACGTGGTTTCGTGTGACTCTGTGGGGACGTCAGGCCGAAACCGCGTCGCAGTACCTCACTCGCGGCAGGCCGGTTTACATTGAGGGCCGCCTGCGCGTCGAGGAATGGACCGATCGCGACGGCAAGCCGCGACACACGCTCGAGGTTCATGCTACTGACATGCAGTTCATCGGCGGCGGGAGGGGCGAAGACGCGGGAGCAGCGCCGGCGCGCGGCGCAGCGGCAGCAGCGGGCCCAGGCGATTCAGGACCTGAATCTAATGACCTAAGCGACGATGACATTCCATTTTGATTTGGATCGGCCTTCGGTCTTCAGGCGGCGAGGTAAGCGACGAGAGTTAGGCGGCGCCGACTGTCTCATTGGTTCCCCACTTACCTAATTGACGTAGTTTGCGATAGCGTTGCGCCAGCCGGTCCGCCACGTTGCTGGTGGCAGAGCGTGCTAGTCTTTCGCACAGGATCGAATCAAGGAAACGGGCCGCTTCATCATGAGACTTCTGCGCTCCTCCTGAAGGCTCAGCTACTACTTGATCCACAATCCCCTCGCGCTCCAGGTCCGGGGCGGTAAGTCGCAACTCTTCCGCGGCACGCGCGGCTTGGCTGGAATCCTTCCACAGAATTGCTGCACAGCCTTCGGGTGAGATTACTGAATAGATCGCGTTTTCCAGCATCAGCACTTGATCGCCCACGCCAATCGCCAATGCGCCGCCGGATCCGCCTTCGCCAATCACGGTGACTATGACCGGGACAGTTAACTTCGCCATCTCGCGCAGGTTGTAAGCAATGGCCTCAGCCTGCCCACGCTCTTCGGCATCGATGCCAGGGTAGGCTCCCGGAGTATCAATGAAACAGAATATGGGCCGTTCGAACTTCTCTGCCAGCTTCATTGCCCGAATCGCCTTGCGATAGCCTTCGGGCTTGGGCATTCCAAAATTGCGAAACTGCCGTTGCTTTGTGTCGCGGCCTTTCTGGTGCCCCACAACCAGTGCCGGCATGCCATGAAATCGCGCGAAGCCGCACACAATCGCGGGATCGTCGGCGTAACGACGATCACCGTGAATTTCGGTGAAGTCTTCGAACAGACGCTCGATGAAATCGAGTGTGTAGGGACGCTCGGGATGGCGTGCGAGTTGCACCCGCTCGAAGGCGGTCGTTGAATGCTCTGTATCCAATTTGGGTTTGTCTGCCATTAGAACCTACGCTGCACCCCGCGCCGCGGCGGCTTGTTTAGAAGCAAAACCTTCCCATCTCACCTCGCAACCCAGGTTCCGTAGTGCTGTTTCGATCTCAGAGCTCCCCTGAACCTTCAACGAAGGGTGTGCGCGGACTCGTACTAGCATACCGTCACATACCAGCTCGACGAAAACGTCGCAGTCACCTTTGGACTGCTCGAGCAAATTCCTGACTGTCTCGCAGAGTTGAGCGGAATCCGTTGCCGCCGGAAACGCGATAATCATCTCTCTCGCCTTTTGTTGGACTGCCTGCGTAAGTTCAGTGAGCTTGTCGGCGATCACCGTGATCACTCCATCATCGCTAATCTCTGCCCTGCCGTTCACCAAAACCGTCGCTTCGTCAGCCACGATTGCGCCCTGCCTTCGGAATGGCTCGGGCCAGAGGACGCACTTGACCGATCCGGCCTGGTCTTCCAAACGAAATATCGCAAATCGATCACCCTTTTTTGTAGTGCGCAGCTGAAGGTCGGTGATCAATCCGGCAATCGTCGCCCGTGAGCCGCTCTCCTGTTGGCTCAGTTCAGCCGAGGTTACTGCCCCAAGCTTGGTGACCAATTCGAAATGGGCTTCGAGGGGGTGGCCGGTCACGTAGAATCCGACCGACTTTTTCTCCGCCGCCAGCATCTGTGAAGCAGTCCAGGCAGCAGCCGCCGGCAAATCGCTGGCATCATCAGGAGTCAGCGTGGCCTCGCCGCCAAACAGATCATTCTGACCCATTGCTTTCGCGCGCTTCGCTCTCGCCGAACGGGCCAGCGCAACATCGATAGCAGCAAAAAGGCGAGCTCGCCAATGATTGCTCGTGACCTCGGAAGGCTTCAGAGAGTCGAAAGCGCCACTGCAAACCAGACCCTCCAGAACCCGTTTGTTAATCGAGCCTTCCTCAACCCGCTCGGTAAAATCGAAGAGCGATTTGAACGGGCCAGCCTGACGTGCCTTCATGATCGCTGTCACGCTGTTGAAGCCGATGCCCTTGATCGCAGCCAGACCGTACCGGATCGCGCCCTTAAGCGCAGTAAAACCAATGTCGCTTTCGTTAACATCAGGGGGTAAAAGAACGATCCCGTGGGTACGCATTTCCTTCGTATAGCGAAAGACCTTCGCTGTGTCATCAATTTCGTTGGACAGGACTGCGGCGTAGAAGTGCTCGCCATAATGGGCCTTTAGATAGCCAGTTTGAAATGCCAGATAGGCGTAGGCGACGCTATGCGCTTTGGGGAAGCCGTAATCGGCAAACTGCGCCATGAGGGAGAAAATCTGTTGGGCCTTGTCGCGCTTAATACCCCGTGCGACCGCGCCAAGAATGAACTTTTGCTCTTGCTGAGCCATCTCCTCGCGATTTTTCTTACCCATCGCCTTGCGCAGGCTGTCGGCCTCGGCCATTGTGTATCCGGCCAGCTTCTGCGCCAGCTGCATGGCCTGCTCCTGGTAGACGATGACGCCCTGAGTACTATCGAGAATTTCCTTCATCTCCGGGACGATATACCGGACACTCTTCTTCCCGTGATGCCTCAAAATAAAGTCATCGACCATGCCGCCATCGATTGGCCCGGGTCTATAGAGAGCGTTAAGCGCCGAGAGATCCTCAATGCTCTTCGGTTTGAGCTTGCGACAGATGTCCTGCATTCCCGACGATTCAAACTGAAATATCGCATCCGTGCGCCCTTCAGCAAACAGTTGCATAGTCATCTCGTCGTTAAGCAGAACCTTTGACCACTCCACTTCTTCGCTAAGCGACCGCTTTATGCTCTTTAAGCAGTCGCTTATTATCGTAAGCGTATTAAGCGCGAGGAAGTCCATCTTAAGTACCCCGACCTTCTCGAGGTCGGACATTTCATACTGCGTCGTGACTTCATCCTTAGCCGAAACGGCGATTGGGATTAGCTCCTCCAAAGGCTCAGGCGTGATGACAACCCCGGCAGCATGGACGGAAACGTGCCGAGCACAGCCCTCGAGCCTGCGGGCGAGGTCGATCAAATCACGCACCTGGTCATTCGTCTCCATAGCGTTCCTGAGCTCAGGTACTTGTTGAATAGCCTGCTCAATGCTGACATTGCGGCCGCGAACAGGCGGAGGAATCATTTTTGAAATGCGCTCAACATCAGAATATGGCATGTCGAGCGCCCGACCAACGTCCTTAATCGCCGCGCGCGAGGCAAGCGTCCCGAAGGTCACAATTTGACAGACAGAGTCGCGTCCATACAGATCGGCGACGTGGTTGATCACTTCGCTGCGACCTCGAACACAAAAGTCTATGTCGATATCAGGCATTGAAACTCGCTCGGGGTTCAGAAAGCGCTCAAAGAAAAGGTTGTACCGCAAAGGATCGATATCGGTAATTCCCAGGCAGTAAGCCACCAGCGACCCCGCTGAAGAACCACGGCCGGGCCCGACGGGAATGCCATGTTCTTTGGCGTAGCGGACAAAATCCCACACGATGAGGAAATAGCCGGCGTATCCCATCCGCTTGATGACTTCAATCTCGTGCCAAAGCCGTTTCTCGTACTCTTCGAAGGTATGGGTGAGTTCTCCTCTGGATAATTCTCCGTCCCAGACTCGAGTCTTGCGGGTCTGATAACCGTCTCGAACTGTCTTCTCGAAGTATTCGTTCGCGGACAGGCCCGCGTCTGACGCAGGGATCGGATAATTAGGTAGGTAGTTCACACCATGCGGCAAGCTCAGGTCGCATCTTTCAGCGATCTCAACCGTGCGCTGCAAAGCCTCCGGCAATTCGCTCCCAAAGATCTGCCACATTTCTTCGGGCGAGCGCACATAAAAATTTGGCGTCCCGTACCGCAGGCGATTCTGATCATTGACCGTCTTTGCCGAGCCGATGCATAGCAGCACGTCATGAGCGCGAGCGTCGTCCGGCATCAGGTAATGAGCGTCATTGGTTGCTACCAGAGGAATCCCGGTCCGCTTTGATAGCTCGACGAGTGGCTTACGGATGCGGGCTTGTGGCTCCAATCCGTGTTCCTGAATCTCAAGAAAGTAATTTCCCTCGCCCATTATTTCCTGAAATTCAAGGGCAGCGGCAGCAGCATCGTCGGGACATTCACGCGCCAGCAAGGCGGATGGCACGCCCGACATGCAGGCCGAAAGTGCGATCAAGCCCTTGCTGTGTTGGGCGAGAAGTTCTTTGTCGATGCGCGGTTTGTAGTAAAAGCCTTCGGTGAACGCTTTCGAGGTAAGGCGCGAGAGATTGCGATATCCCTCGAGATCCTTCGCCAACAGAATCAAGTGATGATTTGTCTTTTCTCCCGGCGCGGCGCGGCCTCCTCGGTCCTTGCGACTTCCCTTTGCAATATAGGTCTCGCACCCGATGATAGGTTTGATCCCTTCCTTCTTCATCGTGTTGTAGAAAGTGATCGCGCCGTACATGTTTCCATGATCAGTCATGGCACACGCGTCCATTCCCAGTTCCTGGGTTCGTTTTGCCAGCGGGTTTATCTGAATCGCCCCGTCTAAGAGGCTGTAGTCGGTGTGTAAATGAAGATGGACGAAGCGCTTGTCCTGCATATTGGATTATTTCTTGAAGAGTAAAGCAGCGAATGAAATCTTAACTGTTCGGTCTCACACTATATCACGTGGCGGCGCTGGATCAACCAAACAACATCTTGAATTAGTTATTAACCGACGCTGCCAACAATCGGGCTAATGAAAAAGCACTTATTCCCACTCGATCGTGCTCGGGGGCTTCGAGCTAATGTCGTAAACCACACGATTGACGCCTTTAACTTCCGATACAATCCGAGTCGAGATCCGCGCCAGCACATCGTGCGGGAGGCGCGCCCAGTCCGCCGTCATGCCATCGACGCTGGTAACGGCACGAATAGCAATCACACGTTCGTATGTTCGCTCATCGCCCATCACTCCCACGGTCGAAATTGGTAGCAGAACAGCAAAAGCCTGCCAGACAAAATCATATAACCCCGAACGCCGCAGCTCCGCGTCAAAAATCCGATCGGCTGCGCGTAAGATGCCGAGCCGTTCTTCTGTTACGTCACCCAAAATGCGCACGGCCAAACCAGGTCCCGGAAATGGATGGCGGGACAGGATCTCTTCGGGCACGCCCAGTTCCCTGCCGATAAGCCTAACTTCATCTTTGAACAATTCTCGCAGCGGTTCGATCAACTGCAGGTTCATCTTCTCCGGCAGCCCGCCAACGTTGTGATGGCTTTTGATCGTGGCTGACGGCCCACGAACCGACACCGACTCAATTACGTCCGGATATAGAGTGCCTTGCACCAAAAATCCAACGCC
>Ga0134121_10004477_pt1 | contig 11454 bp, 9 predicted proteins | sample KB301_FD_96463 | JGI IMG/M metagenome (GOLD analysis project Ga0134121, IMG submission 96463) | Terrestrial soil microbial communities without Nitrogen fertilizer from Kellogg Biological Station, Michigan, USA - KB3-0-1 | ecosystem: Environmental > Terrestrial > Soil > Unclassified ...
CACCGATCATGGTCGGCATGGGGATCGCGTTCGCCGTGAAGATGGCCGTGGCGGTCATGGTTGGCGAAGCCATCGCGCACCTTCCGCGTTTTCTCGTGGCCGGCCTGACCACGGCCAGCTTCATCGGCGTTGCGATCATGGTCTGGCGAAAGCCGGACGTACGCCCTGAATACAAGGTCAAGCGTGACCAGGAGCGCGCGTCGAAGGCCGCGGCCGTGTCCTTCGCGGCGATCTTTTTTTCCGAGTGGGGCGACGTCGGGCAGATCACCGCGGCGACCATGGCCGCGCGCTACCCGTCGCCGCTGTTCGTGGTCTGGCTCGGTGCGTTTTCCGCGATGGTGACCAAGGGCATCCTCGCCGCGTTCCTCGGCGCGAGCGTGCGCGAGTGGATTCACCGGCATCTCGCCCCGAAGACCGTGCGCTACGCCAGCGTGGTCGCGCTCAGCGTACTCTGCATTGCCGCCGTTGTCGAAGAATTGATGCGCGGAGCCTAGCGCGTGAACGCCTCCGACGGCGAACGCCGCGCAGCCATTCGTTTCATCGTCTGCGTCGGCCTCGTCAGCCTGTTCGCGGACATGACGTACGAAGGGGCCCACAGCATCGTGGGGCCCTATCTCAAGGAGCTCGGCGCAACCGCAACGATGGTCGGCATCGTCGCGGGCTTTGGCGAAATGATCGCCGCCAGCGCGCGCTACTTCTCCGGAAAGCTCGCCGACAAGACGCGCGCGTACTGGACGATCGTGATCGCCAGTTATTCGGTGAACATCATCGTGATCCCCGCGATCGCGTACGTGTCCACGTGGCAGGCGGTGGCCCTGCTCATCATCGCGGAACGCACAGGCAAGGCCATGCGCGGTCCGGCGCGCGACCTGCTTCTCTCCGAAGCCACCGAGGTGGTGGGACACGGCTTTGGATTCGGGTTGCACGCGGCGATGGATCAGACGGGCGCGGTCGCCGGACCGCTGCTCGTGGCAGCGGTGATCGCGAAGAAACAGCACATCGGCCCCGCGTTTCTTGCGCTCGGCATTCCTGCGGTGCTTGCGGTCGCGTCGATTCTGCTCGCGTACGCGTCGCGCCACATCCGGCCCACTCCGCCGAACGTGAAGCCGCAGGCCGAGCTGCCGCCGGTGTTCTGGACGTATGTGGTCGCGTCGGGCGCGCTTGCGGCCGGCTTTCTCGATTTTCCCCTGCTCTCCTATCATTTCGAACAGGCCTCGCTCTTTCATCCGGAAGTGATTCCGATTCTGTATGCCGGCGCGATGGCGATGGTGGGGATTTCGGCGCTCGTTTTCGGACGTTTGTTCGACCGATTCGGCATCGGGGTTCTCGCGGCCGGCATCATCCTCTCGATGCTGATGCTTCCGCTCGGCTTCCTGTTCGGCAAAGTGGGCGCCGTGATCAGCGTGCTCTGCTGGGGCATCGGACTTGGCGTGCAGGACGCCACGCTGCGCGGCGGTATTGCTCAGGTCGTGTCCATGAACAAGCGCGGCACCGCGTTCGGCATCTTCAACGGCGTCTACGGCGTGCTGTGGTTCCTCGGGAGCGCCATCATGGGCGCGCTCTATGACCGGTCGCTCGTGGCGCTCGTGGTGTTCGGCGTCGCCGCGCAGGCCGTGGCGGCCGTCATGTTCGCGCGGCTCGCTGGACGACTGAGAGCCGCCTGAGGAGTTACTCCGCCAGGACCTCGGCTGGATGCACGCGCATGGCCCGCACGGCCGGCAGCACACTCGCGATCACCATGGCGGCGCCGAGCACTGCCGCCACAATGGCGAGCGTGACCGGATCGCCGGGCCGGACGTTGTAGAGCATGCCTCCGATCAGACGACCCGACGCCACCGCGCATGCGATGCCGGCCGCGCCGCCGATCGCCGTCATCAGGATCGACTGACGCAGCACCATCCACGCGAGTCCGCGCGGCGTTGCGCCGAGCGCACTCCGAAGGCCGATCTCGCGGCGGCGTTCCGCGACTGACGCGGCGAGCGCCCCGAATATGCCGGCCCCGGCGAGAAAGAGCGCGAATACCGCGAACGCCCCGAAAAGGGTCAGCGAAAGCCGCCGCTGGGCAGTAGATGCGCGCACGACCTCCGACATCGGACTCAGACGAGTCACGACCACGGTGGGATCCGTCGCGCTGACCGCAGAGCGGAGCGCCGGCAGTACGCGCGATGGATCGCCGCTCGTGCGGACAACGAGATCGACCTGATTGTCGGTGAAGAAGAACGTGTGCGTCGGAATGTAGACCTGCATGGTTTCGGCCACATCGAGGCCGCGGTGATGCATGTCGCCCGCCACGCCGACGATGCTGTACCACGGGCGTGTGGGTTCCCCGAGCTGAATCCGCTTGCCGACCACGTGTGTGGTGTGCCAGATGCGTTGGGCGAGCGACGCACTCACGACGGCCACCGGGGCTGCACCGGTGCGATTGTCCCCGGACTCAAACGCGCGGCCGTCGATCAGCGGTACGCGCATGGTCCGGAAGAAGTCGGCGCTCACGGTGTAGCGATCGGCGGAAGGCGCAAGCTGGGGATTGTCGAGTGGCTTGTCCTCCGCCTGGATGCCGAATGCGTCGAAGTTTCCCCCGAGCGGCAACTGGCTGGCCACAGCGACACTCGTGACCCCGGGTACTGCCCGCGCAGCATCGAGCACTCGGTCCTGCCACGCCAGTATCTCCGTCCCGTTCGCGAAGCGAGGTCCGCTGACCTGCAGCTGTGCGGTCGCGACGTCGCTCTCCGCAAAACCGGGCGGAACGCTCAAGACCTCGCGCACACTCTTCGTGAGCAGTCCAGCGGCCGCGAGGAGCGCCACGGCGAGCGCGACCTCCGACGTCACCAGCACTGACCGCAATCGGTGCGGCCGCGCCGCGACACGGGCCGACCGCACCGACGACATCAGCGAGAGTGTCCGCGCGTGCCAGGCGGGGAGGAGGCCAAGCGCAAATCCACCCGCGAGCGTGAGCGCGGCTGCAACGGCGAGCGCGCGAAGATCGAGATGAACGGCGGCGAGCCGGGGCAGCGTGTCAGGAAGCGCGTGAAGAATCGACGCCAGTGAGAGCTTTGCGACGATCACGCCGACGACGCCGCCGGCGATCGCTTGCACGAGACCCTCCGCCACGAGCTGCCTCGTGAGCCTTCCTGCGCCCGCGCCGAGCGCGGCACGCATGGCGAATTCACCGTCGCGGCGAAGCGCACGCGCGAGCTGAATGCCACCAACGTTCACTGCGGCAATGACGAGCAGCAGGAGCACCGCCACCATCACCGCGTTGATGACCGGGCGAATGGACCGCGTGACCTCCTCCTGCATGCCAACCAACTGAAAACCCGCCCGCGCGTAATCCTGCGGGTGTTCGGCTTGGAGTTGAGCGGAGAGCGCGCTCAGCTCCTGCGACATTGCGGCAGGCGTGACCCCCGGCTTCGGGCGAGCGACCATGCGAAGGTGACGGCACGAACGGCACGCGAACGAGAGGGTTTGATCGTACCCCAGCACTCGCCAGATGCGCGCGCGCGGTTCGAGTACGTCGTCGTAGCCGGCCGGCATCACTCCCGCGACGATCATCTGGCGTCCGGCGACGTCGATCGTCTTCCCGACCAGGGCGGAATCGCCGCCGAACCTGGTGCGCCACAGCGCGTCTGAGAGCACGACGACTCCGTTGCGTGCCTGCGCGTCCTCCTCTGGCGCGAAATCGCGACCGAGCGCAGGCGAAACGCCGAGGGTGCGGAAATACGACCACGACACACGCAGGCCTGTCACCTGCGTGGGCGACCCTTCTCCGAACAGCGTCGGCTGCCACGATCCCGCGACCGCGATCCTCTCGACCGACGTCGACCGATTCAGGACGTCCTGAAACGTTGCGAAGCCGGTGTTGCTCCGCATTCCGCCATCCGTTTCCCACACCATGAACAGCTTGTCCGGCGACGCGTACGGCAGCGGGCGTAGAATCATGGGATCGGCGATGCTGAAGATCGCGGTAGCCGCGCCGATTCCAACACCAAGTGTCAGCGTGCAGAGAAATGCTTGCATGGGTGCGCGGCGCATCAGGCGCGCGCCGCGGCGAAGGTCGTCGAGGAATCCCTGCACCAATCCATCTCCGCGTGAAGTTGCGAGCCGGGGCGAACGGGGAAATTGCAGAATGCCGCGCACGATCTCGGAAGCAAACCAGACCTTGGCGCGGAGCGCGCCGTGCTCCCGTTCGCGATCCGGAAAGCGCTCAACAAGGTCGCCCACAACGGCGTCGCACATGTCATCGCGCATGAGACGCGTGGCGAGCTTCACGAGCACGCGAGGCGGAAAGGTCATGACGGAAGTCATGACGGCTCGAGTCCCACGTCGAGACCGTGCGCCATGCGGCGAATCGTGCGGATCGAGGCCTTGAGGGCCTGCCGGCCGGTGCTCGTGATGGTGTACTGCCGTTTCGCGCGGCCGCCGCGGACCGGCGTGGGGTCACCGACGCGCGCGGTGAGGAAGCCCTTTTCCCGCAGCCGCTCCAGGGTCTTGTAGATCGCCGCGATCGACAGTTCCCTGCCCGTCCGGCGCTCGATGTCGGCGTGCACGGGCACGCCGTACGCATCCGCGCCCAGCCTGAGCACCGCCATCAGGACGATCTGTTCGAGCTCCCCGAGATTGCCCATTTCTTTTCCAAAGGTTAGGAAATAGATGCGTCGCGGCGAGTTGCGACGCAAGGGAGTCCCGTTCACCCGTTCACCCGTTCAACCGTTCACCCGTTCACCCGTTCACCCGTTCACCCGTTCACGCACTCGCTCCGTCCCACCTTCCGCCGGAACGACAAACCGGCCGGCCCCGATTCCGCGATCAGCGAGCGCTTCACGCAAGCGCGTAGCCGGCTCGTCCACGCCTTCGAGCGTGAGCTGAAACGTCCCGAAGTGGCACGCGATACTCTTCCGCGCGCCGAGCTCGATGTGCGCCTGCACGGCTTCGGCCGGATTCATGTGGATGTCCTTCATGAACCAGCGCGGTTCATACGCGCCGATCGGGAGCAGGGCGACGTCGATCGGCCCTGCGCGCTGCGCAATCTCGCCGAAGAGGGGCATGTATCCGGTGTCGCCCGCGAAATACACTCGCTCGTTCCCGTTCCGGATCACGAAACCGCTCCAGAGCGCGCGATTCCGGTCGAACGGCGTGCGAGCGGAGAAATGTTGCGCGGGAACCGCGGTGAACGCGGACGCGCCGAACGACGCCGTTTGCCACCAATCCAGCTCTTCAATTCGCGTCGCGCCGATGCGCCGCAGCAAGCGCCCGTTGCCCAGTGGAGTGATGAAGAGCGGCGCATGCATTCGCTGCACGCGCCGCAAGGTGACCGTGTCGCAATGATCGTAGTGGTTGTGACTGAGCAAGACGACGTCGATATGCGGAAGGTCTCCGAAGGCCACGCCCGGCTCGCGCCGTCTCGCGGGCCCGAGGAGATTCAGCGGCCCCGCCCGGCGACCGTACATGGGATCCGTCAACACGGTGCATCCGTCGAGCTGCACCACGAACGTCGAGTGGCCGACGAACGTGATGAGCGTGCCGCTGTCCTGTGTGCGCGCGGGCGGACGCCGTTGCCTGACCTCGAGGTCTCGCGGCCACGGGGTGCGCTTCTCGCGAAGCATCCGCAGCACTTTCGAAAAGGGAGCGCCCCTCGCACCCGTCGAATTGAAGAACCGCTCGCCGTCGAAATGATCCGACACGGCGTACCCTAGCGAGGTCACTTCGCTTTCTCGAAATCCATGTTGACGGGGTCCTTGGGCGCCGCGGCGTAGAGCTTCGACTGCAGCGCCGCCTTGCCGCGCTCAGCTACGGGAGCCTTTCCAAGCGGGCGGCTTACCGGCGCATCGGCTTCGGCTGCTTCGAGCACGGCGTCATCAATCCAGATTTCTCCCGGACCGCCCATGCCGAATCCGAACGTGAGCCCGATCGTCGCCGGAGGGATGTCGAGCACGATTTGCCGCCTGGTCCAATCGGACGATCCGCCAACGGGACGATTCCCGGTGCTGTAGGAATTGAGCGCGACTCCGCCCCCCTCGGCGCGCAGAAAAATCACACCGCCGCGCGTGGCTGCGGTGCCGGCGTTGCGCGCCCGAATCCACGCGCTGAATCGCACGCGCTTTCCGCGGAAATCGTCGGCCTTGATCGCCTGCGACACGAACATCGAAACGTTCGCGTCGGTCCCCGTCGCCACGATGTGGCCGCTCGACGCTCCTCCATGCGCCACGGTGTCGAGGGACACCTTGTAGGCGTATTGCTGGTCCGTGACCGTCCATCCCTGGGGGAGTCTGTCCTGCGGCGGGGACACTGCCACCGCCGCCAGGGCGAGCATCGCACCCGAATGCTTGAATCGCATGGCCGAAATCTGGCGACTCATCACGGGTTCGGAACCTCGTGGGGCACACATCCGTAGGGCGGAGCGTTAGGGGTTAGGTCATAGGGGTTAGGGGTTGGGGGTTAGGGAAGGATTTGCGTCTGTGATAATCCGAACATTCCTTCCCTATCCCCTAACCCCCAACCCCTAACCCCTATCCGCGTTCACCTTCACCGCCTCACTCATGCTCGGATTACTCGGCTACGGCTTCCTCATCCTGCGCATCGTCGGCGTGGCCGTCATCCTCGCGACGCTGATGGGCGCGGTGGTCTTTCACCTCGGCTGGCGGCAGGAGCACCCGGATACGTTCTGGCCTCTCCGTTCCCTGATCGGCTTCGGCGGATTGATGTGCGTGGGCGCCGGTCTGTTTCTGGGCAGCCTGCTGATCGCGGGACTCGGCGTGTTGGCCTGGATCGTGGGATTGCTGTTCCGGATCTGAATCAGTCGTCCTGCGAAATGACTTCCACGTGGGCCGCGCCACGCTTGTCGTAGGTCACGGTGACTTGCCACGGACGGCAGCACACCGCGCAGTCCTCCACATACTCCTGATATTCGCCGCTGCCCGGATCGAGTGAGATCTCGACCGGCTCGCCGCAATACGGACACTCGACGACCGATACGTCGTCCACCGTTCCATCACCAAGCGGAAAGTCCTCGTCGAGATCATCGTCGTCCGTCTCGCCGTTTCCGTTCGACGCGAATTCGTTTTCGTCTGAAGCCATCGCTACGTCGTCACCGTCAGTGCGCGACCGCGGAATTCCACCGGATGCGTCGCTTGTGAACCTGCAACTCGCACCACGAAGGATCGTGGCGCACCGCCAGGCATTTTGGACCCGCGCGCCAATCCCAGCGCGAGCGTGCGTGCGGCATCGTTCCATGTCATCTCGAGGCCCATCCATTCGCCTTTGCGGTAGTCGAACGTGTGGCCGTCGTCATCATAGAGCAAGCGCGACGCGTTCGCCCCGGGATAGACGCGCAGTTCCACCGGGTCCGCCGAGGGCTGCTCTGTCCACTCTTTCACCGGTCCGACCGGAATGGTCGCGCCGGCGCGCACGTACATCGGCACTGTCGAGAGATCGACCGGGCGCGTGATTTCCTTTCCGCCCTCAATGCGCTCCTCGGTCCAGAAGTCGTACCACACTCCGCGCGGCAAATAAACCCGGCGCGACGTGGCGCCTTTTTCGACGACGGGGGCGACAAGCACGTCCTGGCCGAAAAAGAACTGATCGCCGCGCGCGACCGCCGTCGGATCGTCCGGATGATGCAGCCACATGGCCCGCATGATCGGCATGCCCGTTTCGTGGCACTCGCGCACTGCCGAATAGAGGTACGGCATCAGGCGGTAGCGCAGCTCGAGATACTTTCGCAGGATTGGCTCGATGGACTTGTTGTGTAACTCGGCCGGATCCACGCGCCAGTTGGTTTCCATCGGCCCGCCGTCGCTGTCATCCCAGCCCCACGGCACACGCAGGTGCCAGTGCCGTCCGTGTGACCGGAAGGACGGACAGAACGACGCGAACTGGAACCACCGAACCTGCAACTCGCCCGTGTACTCCGGCGTCGGGTAGAAACCGCCGATGTCCGAGCCCCAATACGGGAAGCCGGAGAGCCCGGAGTTGATGGCGTTCGGCACGTGCAGCTCCAGCGTGCGCCACGTGCCCTGAGTGTCGCCCGACCAGATGAATCCGCCATAGCGCTGAATGCCCGGGCTGGCGTTTCGGTGCAGCGCGAACGGGCGTTCGTTTGGCTTCCAGAGCTGCATCCCTTCCCAGTACATCCGGTGCCGGTTGAGGCGCGATGGACCGTCGAGGCCGTCGCCCTGGTCGGGCCACCAGCCGTCGACGCTTTCTTCCTCGACGGCCGGCTTGTGGTAGGGCCAGTAGCACGCAGCCTGGCGGTCAGGGGGCCACTTGTCGTCCGGAGTGCGGCCACTCGGTACCTCGGGCGCGGTGCATGTATCGCTGACCGAGCCGGTCAGCGTACGGCCTTCGATCACCACGTGCAGGACGACTCTGAAATGTTCGCGGTGCAATTCGTCGAGCATTTCCTTGGGCCGCGGAAAGTTCGACGCTTTCCAGGTGAACTCGCCGTTGCGCGTGTTCCAGCCGGACGGCGTGAATTCCGTGCCGAGATAGATGAGCGCGTCGCACGGCAGTTTTTTCTCGCGGAATTTTCGCGCGACGCCAAGAATTTCATCGGGGCCGTCGAGCGTGCGGTGCGATTGCTGGTACCCGAACGTCCAGCGCGCCGGCATTTCCGCGAGGCCGGTGATGCGCGCGTACTCCCGCATGATCACGCCCGGCTCGCGCGAGGCAACAACGAACACATCGAGCGGAGTGTCGGCGGCGAGCGCGGTCTGGGGCGGGCTCGCCGCGCCGACGGTGCCTGACTCGGGGCCGCCGCGAGCGGGCGCCGGCACGAGTTTTCCCCGGCTCCCGGTGAGGTCGAACGCGCCATACGGCTGATGAACGAACATTGCCCATCCGTCGGCGGCGCCAATGAGCCATTGCACCGGCGCGCGCGTGCCGTGCGTCGCGAGCCGGTACACGTTGTTGCTCACCTGGCCGTTTCGCATCTGGTCCACGACGCCCCTGCGATCGAATTGCGCGCCACCTTCGCCGAATCCGAGCAGTGGTCCGTTCCCGATTTCGAAGGTGAGGCCAGGGTCGACGGCATCGAGCGTGAGCGTCTGCACCGGGGCGCCGCCCGCTGTCTCGACGTGCAGCGTCGGCGGGCCGGCTGTGTACCGGACGACGAGGTCTCCGGCGCGCACCCGCGCAACGCCGGCTGACTCGCGGCCTTGCGCCACGCGCCGCCACGCATCGGTGGCGGCGAGCGCCCCGGTGTTCGCCACTTGGGCCGGGCCGGCCGCGGCAAGAGGAGCGACGACCACACGCACCGTGTGCGCACTCAGCGACCAGACCGAGATCTCGCAGGCGCGCCCAGCCACGACAATCGGATCGGCTTCACTCCAGATCCGGCCCGCGAACACCGCTCCGGCGCCGGCGGCGACACCCAACCGCTCGATGGCCGCGCGTCTGGTGACGGGCGCGGCAGGTCGTTCCCGCGAATCAGTCATCTGATGTCCCGAAAGCAAAGTGCCGGATAGCGACGACCCGTCGCTATCCGGCACCAATGTAGCGAACGGGAATCAGCTGCCTGTAGAACCCGTAATTACGACGGTGGTCACGACCTGAACGCCGAGCCCATTGGTCACGACGAGAATGCCGTTCGCCTGGATCTCGACAGTCACGTCGAGCGGATTGCTCGGCGTATCGTCGAAGTTCAGCGTGGCCTTGCCCGCTGTGCCCGTGGACTGGCCGACGGGAACACCGCTGGCCGTGTAGGTCACCGAGCAGTTCGTGACGGTGATGACCGCGCCAACCGGCAGCGCCGTGGTGTTGGAGCTCGCGGTGACCGTAAATGTGCACGAGGCAAAGTGCACAGTGCCGCTCGCGTTGAGCGTCGGCGTGGTCAGCGTGAAATTGCCGTTCGCGCCGCTGATGTTCGAGAATGCGATCGTTACGGCCTGGTTCTGCAGGGCCGTGTTGGCCGGCACGGTGTGCGAGGCAAGTACCGATCCCGACAGGCCCGTGAACGTCTCTCCGTTCAGCAGGGCGGTGGTACCGTTCGCAGCGGCCGTCGAGTTGAGCTGAATCTTGTTGTTGATGTTGCGCTTCTCGACCGGCGCATTGCTGTCGTTGCTATCACAAGCGGCAACGAGAAGGGCGGCCGTCGCCAGCGCAGCTCCGGTTCTCGCAACGCCACTCAACAGTCGCTTCTGCATTCCCTTTCCTCCGCGGTGTGGAACAATCTGATGGTCAGTCCAGCAAGTGTCTTACAGCGGCTCTTAACGACTCTACATGCCGCCGAATGATGGCGGCGTGAGCCCGATCACGGTCCTGGAAGATTCGCTCGACCTCATGGTCCGTGGACAGCGGGCGACCAATGTCGCTTCGCGCCTCGTTGCGATCCCCGAGAATCGTACTGCGTTGTTCGTACGAATATACGTCTGGCAACCTGGGCCGAACCCGCCACGGTGGCAACTCGCGTCGCACCGTCAGCGGCAATGCAAACCGTATCCCTGCAAGCGTACCGTTTCCGCTGTGCCGCACGAACACGCCGGCCTCGGTGTTGCCGAAGAACCGGCTCATATCGCCACTCACACCCCGGTCACCGTCGAGAAACTTTCCCGCTGTGACATTGAGTGTTGCATCCCATGCGGGGTAACGCGCACGCGCGCTGCCCAGTGCCACCCATCGGTCCAGCGAACCAAACGTTCTTCCCAACCGCACGGCTGTCGCCTTCAGGCCCAGAATCCCGCCGGCCAGAGAAAGCGCCACCTCATTCCCGGCACCGACAACGCCCGGCAAATAGCGACCCGCGCTGAACTGCGTCAGTAATGACGCACGAGCGGCGCCCAGCGGCACATTCAGCGCTTGCAACACCAACGCCCGGTCGAGAAACGGATCGTCGACCGTGCCCGGGAAATTCCGCGTCCGATCCACGGGAATTACCCCGCGGACGTCCACGGTGGTTCCGGGGCCGACCTGCATCTGTGCCTCGGGAAGCGCGCTGAACCGCGCGTCCGCGACGCCCCACTCGGTGAGCAGAGTGGTCTCGACTCTCGGGCGCACGAACACGTCGGCCTTGAACAAGCTCCGCGCGGCCACTCGCGTGCCGGCGAGCTCAGTCATATCCGCGTCATGCACCGTCTCGGATATGCGAAGCTCCGACGCAAACGCCGCCTTCGATTCGCCGCCGTTCACGAATGACAGCCATGACGCGGCCGGCACTGTGACGTCGAGCACTTTCAGATTGACCTGTTTGATGACCGCGCGCAGAAGCGTCACCGAAGCCGGCGTCCGCATTGCCGCGAGCCCGAGCACGATGCCGAGCGCATCAAGCTCGTTCTGTTCATAGGATCGGTTCTCGTACTCGATCTCTATAGTGACGTCCGTCGCACCGCGCCCGATCGTGACGCGGACGTTCTCGAGTCCGCGATGGACCAGCTCGCCTTGCAGCGAATCCACCACCGTCTGCGCGCTGGCTGCCGACAGGGGGCCGCCGGGGGCGCGCGTAAGCGCTCGCGGCATCGCTCG
>Ga0134121_10004479_pt1 | contig 11453 bp, 8 predicted proteins | sample KB301_FD_96463 | JGI IMG/M metagenome (GOLD analysis project Ga0134121, IMG submission 96463) | Terrestrial soil microbial communities without Nitrogen fertilizer from Kellogg Biological Station, Michigan, USA - KB3-0-1 | ecosystem: Environmental > Terrestrial > Soil > Unclassified ...
CAGATCTGTACTAATCTTGACATTATCTGCAATTGTCTTTGCTGCACTCTTGACTATCTCCGATTCGTAATGTTCTGGAATCAGAGTCCCTAGACCGATAGCTTTTCCGAGAGAATTGCACTCATTTTCATTTATACTTAAGACGTCGGTAATTTCTGAAATTAATTCCAAGCATTTTTGAAAATCTAACCTTCTAGACTCAACATCTGCTGGATCTATAAAATGAAGAGCTTTAGAGGAATTTTCAAATACATACTCTGCTAATTCTGTCCCTTTCAAATTGCTACCCCAATTCGTCACTATCGTTGCGTCTGCATTACCTAATATCTTAAGGTGTTCCTCAGAATTAACCTTCTCAGGTCCAAAATTTGCATTGTCACCAACGTCACTTACCATTAAATTAAATTTGATATCTTCATGGCTTAGAAATTCTAAGGATGTTGTCCGACCATGATTTCCAGGTACGATAAAAAGATCAACATTGTTCCTAAACTCCAAAAAAGTTTGGTGAAGAATAGCTGATGCGATTTCGTCTCCTATTGTAAATAATGCAACATTAGCTCCCAACCTTGCAAGGCTATAGGCAATATTTACAGCATTTCCACCCTTGACATCCTTCGTAGGAATATCGCGAATACTGCCACCGCCAAACCTTGCCTTTTCAGTCAAAACATTAAAAAATTCCTCCTTTGACGTTAATCTCATGATTCTGTCTAAAAAGAAATCTGGCATAACAACTATGGAATTCATGGATGAATAATAATCTCTTATTTTTGTTGTAATTGTTGTATTCCGTGACACTTCTAATTAAGTGCCTTTGATTTACTAAGTATTTGTTTGTTTTCACATTTGCTGAATAAGGTTTAATGTCAGAATAAGAATTGTCACATTTCTAGATCTCATAAATAATTTCTGGTATCGGGACAACATTTCTACCGTGTATTGATCTCCTAATCTAATTTCGAATTTCACGCACATTTGAAACTCAACTTTAAGTATTGGATTCGTGATTTTTAGAAGCGTATTTACAGGTCAATCGGCGCTCCTTTGACAAGGTTTCTCAGTTTATGACAATCTTCGTAGCCGCTGTTAATTGTCTGAATTATATCCTAAACTATTCTCAGTAAGCATTTCTAAAATCACGAAGAATATTGCAAGATTCTCTTTGATGAATCATAATATACTGATACACCTCATGATCTTACTTCAAATTTCTAAGTGATTTGAAAGGAGTACAATCACAAATATATGATGTTCTCTTAGTGCAAATAATACATGAAAATCATTAATGCCAATCCAGGGATGGGCACTCCACTAACAGAGGATGAAACAATAAGTTTTTTGACCAATAGTAAGCTTAATATCCATATCGCTACTCTTGATGAAAAAGGAGAACCAGTTATCCATCCGACATGGTATTACTTTGATTCTGAAAACAAAAAATTCTATATCGAGACTTCAAGGACATCGAAAAAGATAGAAAATGTAAATTCTAGAGATTTGGTTTATTACTGCGTAGATGATCCGAATCAACCATATAAGGGAGTCAGAGGAAAGGGAAAGGTAAGAATACATGATAATGTTACTCATAATATACCATTAGCTGAAAAGATAATGGTCAGATATCTAGGAAGTTTGGCACATCCTATGGCTACATCACTAATGAGTAACGTGAAAAACAGAGAATCCGTTATTTTGGAAATAACACCTGATTACTATTCCACCTGGGATTACGGGCATAAGAAAAAATAACAGAATTATTCGATATGCATCTTGCTTTACGTTATTCCTTAGTTCGCGGCTGAAATTCTTACTAGATGCCGACTATAAACTTTCATTTTTGCCTACTGTTATATAACAAATAATCATTGAGTCTGGCGTTATAGCCATAGAAGAACATTAGAAATTGGACATTAGATTCTGAAAGCTTCAACATATTTAACGTCAATCCATTTTCAATTAACACATGTCGTCAACTATCGGTGACATGAAAATCAAATACTGAGAATTTATCTCTAATCTGGTTACACCTATTAACCCATTGTAAAAATGCTCAATTTATCTTCGACCTTCACATGAATTTGTGGACATGTGCTATACAATTAATTTTTTTCCAATTACTGGGATAACAGCTTTGATAGGAACCATGTTGAGCTCCGAAATATCACTGTAACTAACGAGATTAGATTATGATACACAGTTGAACGCAATATCCGCCTAGTTAAGACCATATCAGAGACATTAGGAAGTGTTCGATAGCGAGTTTTTGCTCACGGTAAATATTCTATGCTAGAATTAAATCTGTTAAGGCTAATACTAATAGATTACATGGTGCAAATAATCTTGATGTAATATCTATAAACCTTGGAAAGCTATGCAAATAGAATATAGAGTGTAACCAAAAATGTGAAACTATCTCAAAATTGGGTAGGAGAAACAAGATGGCCCACAACGGATACGTTACCATAGTGTCTCAAAAACTATAGCTACTTCATTAAAATGATCTCGAAGGAAAACAGTATCCTTTTTAGGATCGTGCTGAGATTTGTTGACTTTTGGACTTTCTACTAAGCCTAAAGAAAATATTTATGTGTTTGCCACTGTAGCCAGCCCACAGTCATGATGATCAATCTAAACCGGGCATTTAGTGAACAAGCTAACCAGGGTAGGGATCTATCCCAAGCCTAACAGCCATATGCCAACATTTCTAAACTGGCTTCTGTTCTCCTCCTTTACTAGTTCTTGTATAAAGTAAGATCGTCAATACTACTGCCCCATCTACAATAAAATAGTTTGCAATCGGATTAATAATTCTGCTTATTACACCAAGTTTAGGGACAACATTAATAACTTTGCCTATATAATTGGTTTTCTACAGAATAATCAATGAAAGGAATCTATCGTAAGTTGCATCCCTCTTAGCCTGATAATTTCTGTCCATTGGACCCAGAAGTAACTGTACTATCCTATGAGCTATTTTATGAAGTTCGTATGGAATTAATGAGCCTACGGATCTGAATACAATAATATCTCGACTTTGAGCTTGGAGAAAGATGTGACACTGCTAACAATGACCAAATCATTTATGTAGGAATCATACTCACATCAGCATCTACATAAAAATGATAGTAATTACCCATTATCAGTAGGACCTAAACCTGCCATTGCAATCCCAATAATGGTAATAGACACATAAATAATAGATTTAGAAATCATTGAGTAACTTCCAGTATTCTCCCCTTTTTAACTTATTATGGTAAACCACAAGATACTGACCGTATAAACTCATAAAATTGCTATTCTTTAGTGCGAAATTGCAGTTTCTTATTTCAAGAGGCTCAACAGAGACTTTTATCCATTTCCCGAGATTTATATTGTTCTGTTATATGGAGGAGGTGATTATTTTTGTAGCGGAGTCATTTAAGATTCTCATCCTTGCTATTAACGATCGTTGATGTTGGTCCTATTTAAAACTTAATAGTAAGTTTATCTATGCGATTTGTTTTATAGCATATTGTAAATGAGTGATACAAAATGGCTAAAGAAAGATATAGATATCGAATCGTTCTACAATTCAATCCAAGAATTAATTGGTAGCAGACCAACATTAGACAAGGAATTTATGAATATAATCTTCTCAAAGATACAAGATAAGGTCGAGGAATATGTCGGACAACAAAAACAGGATAAATGTGATCCATACAACCCAACGATTTACGTAAAGTTTCATTTTGAGCCTTTCTTTTGGATCTTGGGACTAATGTGTCTTTCATGGCTCACTGTTGATCTTAAAAAGAAGATTGTGCACGGTGATTGTCATAATCCAAATCACAATCTGGTCGGCGGACATCCATATTGTAAACTAGGAAGTCAATTCCACAAGGGATTCTATGACTCAGTATTCAATACACTAAAGCGGCTAGAGGACTTTGCATACGAAGAAACACCAAATGTAATCGAAGGGAAAACAACTACTAATGTTAAGAGTCTAGCATCCGATTCTACCAATAAGGGACAGTGGTCACATATGGCCATTGACAGAGATGGACCCCCTTCCTAATTATTAATTTGTTCAGGTGTATTCGCTATTTTATGCATATCTAAATGCATGACAGTTAGGAACCAACTCGCAGCGCCTCGCTTAGTACATATTTCAGTCAAAATGTTTATAGCAATAACTATCTAAAGGAATAACAACTTGATCTACTTGACTTTGATTTCTACTTTACTCTGATATGAGACACTAAATATTGTAATAAATTTCGGATCATTCTACACCTTATAATTAATTTGGATCTATTATTACCAAACATAAAGAGCAATGATGAGTTTGTGATTTATGCCTAGCTGCTAAAACCGTCTAGACCTCCTTTATTTTTTTAATACGACGATCCACGTGTAATCTAAATTTGGTAGTTATTTAAACAGAAAAGAAATTAGGTGTAATAATGCATTCCTTCCGTAACAAATACCCGATGAATAAGAGTGTGCCAGTGGACCCAGTATTAGGCCAAATTAGTCAAAAATGAGGCCAGGTTGTCGATACTTCCATCAGAAAAGCAAGATAATATCATCGGACGTCCAGCACCAGTATCATTTAGGAAGGTATTCTATGGCATTGTATATGTTTTGGAATGTCTTAAGAACTGGCGTCAATGTCAATGGAAGATAGATGTTGCCAAAGGATTATGGTTCAGGTTCGACATGTCATAGAAGATATCAGCAATGGTCAGTATAAAATATTTGGGATTCTGCACTAGCTAAAAAAGTGTATGATGCTAAGGTAGAAATTCAATAGAGGCAATCACTTGATTTTTAGTAGTAGTAGTATATCGATAAAGGCATTTCTAGGTAGAAATGACTGACTGGATCTAATCCAACTGACAGAGATAAGATAGTTAGAAACAAAACATCATTATGTATTATTAATTGATGGACAAGGTATCCCATTATTTGTTGTTGTAGTTATAACTGCGGCAGTACGTATGATGATATGAAGGCTTGCTATAAAAACGTTGGATAATAATACCGTAGTTAAAAGATCGTCAAGGACATATAGAGAAAAACAGAATCTTTATCGATCTTGATAAAGGATATGTTTCAAGAGATCGAGGTATGCGAACCTATAGAGGTTATCTACCGCATATTTGACATAGAGGAGCACAATCAGTAATAAAGGTTAGTGGCGGTCATAATCATTGTCATCATGCTAAAAGAAGATGGGTTGTAGAAACAACTAACTCCTGGCACAACAGGTTCAGAAACTTTTAGTTGGATATGAGAAGAAGTTAGGAAGGTATTTTGCGTTAGTAGTAGTATGTTTAGGCTGTTGTATAGTTATCTGTAGGAGGATAATTTTGTGATATGCTCTTAGTCAATTACTAAGTAGTTTTTTACAGGTGTCTTCGAATATGGAAACGTAGGAAACCACCGGTCGTATGAGTTAATGCCGTTTATGCATATGCATTAGTATTGATTCCAGACTAATACAGAAGACATATTTAGAACAACAACAAAAGACGCAGATGAGTATGATGTAGTATCAATATCTTTTTTCCAATTATACTCCTTTCTATCTATATTCGTTTGACGTTCCATTTCTTACATAAACTAATCATCAGTTTAGACCAAACTAATGAGAATACTAGGAGCACATCTGGGTTTCAGCAGTTACTGATCTGTGTCCTTCGATTTCATTAGGGGAGATTTGTGGAAAGATCCATCCAAGTCATGTGAGTCGACATCAAAAATAACTTCCCACAAGGGTTCCTTGGACATCGATGCCTGAAGTGTCTCTTTGAAATGGTATCCACACTCGTCCAGTATTGATTCAAAATCGAACATTTCCGTCATAGTTTTTTCGTTTTGTATCCAATTATATAGACCTTCTCGAACGCAATTGGAGAAATCCTTCTTAGAATATACATACCATAGATTGTGGGATGAGCGAAGCGATTTCAGATGGGACCTTGTATCTTGCGACAACAGCGATGGAGTATAGTATTTATTCATTAATTCTGTATTTACGTCTATCCAAGATGGTGTTCTCCAATATGCTATCCGCTGGAGTCCAAACTCCTCATATTCACAGCCGCCATTTATTCCGCACTGACCGCCCTCATCAAATGTTGTAATGACACAGTTTGCTACGCTTGCAACAAATTTACGAAAATCCACCCCTGGTTCCATCCATCCCACAAATGCAGTATCAACAGCCCTTTTGTCAAACCCTTCTATTGGACCTAAATATATATAATCAGGCTTCGGTTTTTTAAGAATATGGAACAGGGTAAAATCGTTTTCGATTCCAATCGCATTTGGGATATACTCTCTCACCTTCCTCAAGAAATCCCCATATCCACAGCCAATATCGATATAGCTTGGCTTTGTTGATATTGATTTGGCGATATGAGTTACACGAAGTACATCGATTTTTCTATATGCAAAGTAAGTTCCTTCGAATAGTGGAAATATGTATCGTAGATGGTGTGGATTTGGTTCAAGGGCAACAAAACGTTGGTAAGTAGAATAAGCCGCTAATAATTCATCAAGATTAAATGGCATTTGTAGTCTTTCCTACACGCCTTCATTTAGTCCTATTGTGTTACTGAATGCCAATCACATGATAGAGTTTGAGCCGTGTGATCTTTTTCCCATTTCTACGATGGAACGATCTAGAACCCAAAAGGCTTATTAACTTCCGTCATAGATTTGAGGTATGGTTCGAAAATTCGACGATTGGTGGGCTACCGTTCCGCAAGATCTCAGGAATAAAAGCCGCAAAGGCGATGAAGGAAACAAGCCACTGCTAAATCAAGTTAACTATGTTCTTTTACATCTACATTTAGCGGGGAAACATGATGCAAAACCTAGTCATGAAGAATTAAAGGATTGGCTGCACAGCGGACAGGTAGATGTCCTAAGAATGACTAAAAAATAGCTGCCTATTTTCTATTCTTTTTAGTTGCAAGTCTTTACTTTTTAAATACTTAATCTCGCAGATATTTAGTTAAGAAATATCTTGGAAGATTATTGTTATAACGCTGTTTTGTAATCGGCATAGTGTTTAAATACTTTCGAACATATGCAAGATTTAGTGAATTAAAAGTGCCAATTGCTATAATTCCAGACGTTGATGAACAAAGATGTATAGGTTGTGCTCTCTGTGTAGAGATATGCACTGCTCTTGGTCCAGACGTTCTTAGAGTGAAGCCCGTTGAAGGGTGGAAAAGAGGTAAGGCGTTCATCTTTTACCCGGAAAGATGTATATCTGATGGTGCATGCATCGGAGTTTGTCCAACACACGCAATATTTTGGATGAGACCAATGGAATATACCGCAGGACAGCCAGTGCCTCTACATAAGAATGGTGTCTTCGACAAGGGTTGGGAAGAAGGCTAAAAGACAATAACTGTACCGCATAGAAGAATCACAACTTTCTTTTTTGTATAGAAGCTTGATTTTAGATTATGCGTCGAAAATATTTTTTTGCATGTTTACTGACTTGTATAATTGAATTACACTCCTTTAGTCCGGTTTAATTACTTAATAGTGTTCGCTGAATATGCTGCACACTAATTATGCTCTGCCCGCACCGCAAATTGAACATTATTGTGATGAGTCCTGGTCTCACTTTAGGTTCCAGAAATATACATCGGATATTACATACAGGACTCGCAATTTGTCCTCGAGGATGTCTTCATTGGAAGTAGATCATTAGATTGTTATTTTTACTCAGTAATGCTCTACAAACAGCCAAGAAAAACTCAGCCCCATGATGTAATTGTACTATTCTGGATTGGCTCTTGTTCAAACTTCAATAATATATCGTAGACCAATTAGATGAAAATAATAGTATATTTAATAGAAAAAGAAAATGACAATAAGAATGATAATCGTAGATATGATAAAATATGGATCTAGGAATTACCAAAAATGGTTGAGTCATACAATACGGGAAATAAGAGATTATAAATAATAAATAATTGTGACAATATAATATCTATAGCTTGGAAGGGGACTTAAAATCCGTCAACTTATTAAGGTGGTCATCACAGGAACACCTGGAGTCGGAAAGCATTCGGCTGCAACATTTCTCACTAAAAAGTTAAAGGGATCTAGAATTATTGATATTAACAAGATAGCAGTTGAACATAATGTTTTCTTAAAGGATATCAATGGCGATAGAACAGATGAGGTTAATCTTAAAAAATTAACAACATTGATTGAGGAAGAATCAGAATCACAGGACAGATGTATAATTATTGGTCATCTTGCTCCATATGTAGTAGATCCTAAAGGAGTAACTCTAGCGGCAGTATTGCGACGATCTCCATATTATTTATCAGGAACTTTAGAGGACAGAGGGTATACAATTAGGAAGGTTAATGATAATGTTATTAGTGAGATTCTTGATATATGTCTCTTCGATACTCTGAAAGTCTTCGGAACAGCAAAGACTGCAGAAATTGATACAAGTAATATAGCACCTTTCAAAGTAGCAGATATAATTATATCTACACTTTTAAAAAAATGCGATCGAAAAATCGGAATAACAGATTGGATATCTCTAATCTGTAAAAATGGAGACTCAGACAAGTTTTTACATTTATGAATAAGGAAGTCGCAAAACACTAGTTCTGGCAACCTATTCTACAATATTCTTTGTATTAAATTCTGACGCCTAGAGGTATTAACCAATTCTATGTACTAGATGTCACATAATGAAATTCAAATATATTACAGATAGAACTTATCATGGCATCATGTCGGCAGTATTTTTACGTAAGTTTGGAGAGGAAACAATTCAATTTTTGGGTAAAAAAGTGTCTGTTGAAACTTCAGATAAGAAGATCTATAATGGAACATTAACTGGCATCGATGAAAGACTTGATCTAGTTCTTGATAATGTAGAGGGCCAAGGGATACTCAAAATGATAGTTAACGGGGCATATGTTAAAGAAATAAAATTGATGGAAAAGCCTTTTGATTATAAGGCTTTATCTGATAGATTGTCAAGGGTATTCCCAGGTCTAGTAAAAATCAGGGAAGATGTAGGTGCTATAATAGTAATGGAAAAAATCAAAGTTACAGAGTCTGGAATCCAAGAGGGCTCAGGTTTAGCTGCCGACAGAGTAAAAGCTATATACGATGAGTTCATAAGGGAGACTAAAAAGTAAATTTGTCATTTGAGGTCAGGTATTCTGACCTAGCGGGACGAATTGGAAGACTTGCTACACCTCACGGTATATTAGAGACTCCTGCGTTTATTCCAGTAGTACATCCAGTAAGGCAAAGTATTAGTCCACGAAGTCTAAGAAAGCTAGGTTTCGATGCGGTTATAACAAACGCCTATCTTGCGTTGAAGCATTATGGGGATGAGGCCAGAAAGAAAGGTATTCACAAGATTATAAATAGCGATTGTATTGTGATGACAGATTCAGGCGGGTACCAAGTACTTGAATATGGTCAGATCAATGTCGAGCCCGAGACAATTGCATCTTTTGAAATAGAAATTAAAAGTGATATTCCTGTGCCCTTAGATAAGCCCACTGGTTTTGGGTTAGGACATACGAAGGCCATGCGTTACGTGGAGGACACGCTCAAGAATGCTAAAGAAACCCTTGAACTGGCAAGAACTAGAAGTTCAATCAAAAACGATATAATCAGTCAAGAAATTAATCGGAGTATAGACCCAGTTTGGGTAGGCCCTGTTCAAGGCGGAGAACATAGTGATTTAGTGAAATATTCTGCTGAAAGCTTAGATAAAATGGGCTTTGAGCTTTTGGCGATTGGGAGTCCAGTAGAGGTAATGGAGAGGTACGAGTTTTCAATATTATCAGAAATGATAGTGTCTGCAAAGTGCTCAGTCCCTACTAAACCATTTCATCTCTTTGGTGCTGGGCACCCCATTACTATACCGCTAGTTGTTGCATTAGGATGTGATACTTTCGATTCCGCTTCGTATATTCTATACGCTAAGGAGGATCGTTATATGCATGCAAATGGGACATTCAGGTTACAAGATCTTTCTTATTTTCCTTGCTCATGCTCGGTCTGTAGTAGGTTTAAAACAAAGGAACTATTGCAGGTCGATAAGGAGCAAAGGATAGTGGAACTTGGAAAGCATAATTTACACGTTATCGGGGCCGAGGTCTCAGCAGTAAAACAGGCAATTATTGATGGTAGATTGTGGGAATATGTGCTGGAAAAAGCGAGAGCTCATCCTAAACTAATGGAGGCACTATATATATTCAAAGATTTACAAATTATAAAAGATGGGACCCCAAAATTTAAGAAGAAGGCTATTTTTCTTTTTGAACCATTTGATCAATATAGACCAGAAGCTGAGCGGTTTAGAGGAATCGTGTCTGATTTCAAACCATTCGAAACTAAACAAAAATTAGTATTATATCCTGAATCAGATATTCATCCTTTTTACACAACATTGCAATATCTTCAAATAAGTAAAAAATTGCCAGATGCTCAGATCTGTACGTACAACCGGTTCCTCGGAGTTATCCCAGTCGAAATTTCTGATATATTTCCAGCCGCCCACAACTTATCTCTCAAGAATCATGTCTTAACCTCGCGAGTTGAGGACTACCCGACTTTTAAGATATCATTAGAAAAATTCTTATCTACCAACAGCTTTAAAGAAGTTATAGTTGTGGCGGATGAGTTTATTAAGCAAATACTTAAGGATCCAAATATTAAGGCATTGTGTACAAAGATTCTTGATTTTGATATAAACGTAATATCAAAACTATGACCGCGCTAACAATATGAGAAAGTTATTATATTATCGTATATTGAGTGAAGACAATGATTAGCTAAATTGCCTTAATAGGTGTTCCTATTATTTACAACGTTTATTGATAGGGTCCCAAATTCAATACCAATATGATTTCTACAATATACTAAAGTTGATAGATAAAATACACATCTGTTATGTGAATTGATTGGTTCAAAGAATCAGAGAATATAATTAAGACAAAATTATTTGAAAATGGAAGTAAGAGGACTGGTTAAAACTTAACCATATGATGAGCTAGCTGTGGTTGAAATCTATTAAGTTGAGCGTCTAATTAACTTGAATAATCTTAACTCGATTCATGACCTTCCTATGGTGCAAGATTAACAAATCATGCCATGCAGAATAATACTAAATACATTTTGCTTTCGCATTAATATGTGCCGTGTGTTATTTATGATTTCAAATGTAGGATTAATGCATGACGTAATTAGTTCTAAAAATAATGTCTTTTATGTAGATAATTAATCAGACAGTTTGCTCGTTGCCTAATTGAGGTAAAAGAGTACTATAGATCTTTTTCTCACCATATATAAAAGAATAGAATAACTAAAACTTGTTGTTAGATCACAAGTTTTCTAAGCAATCTAAATCAGCCATTCGTCAAGGTAGGTTTAGACCGAATACAGTGCACTACAAG
>Ga0134121_10004484_pt1 | contig 11447 bp, 7 predicted proteins | sample KB301_FD_96463 | JGI IMG/M metagenome (GOLD analysis project Ga0134121, IMG submission 96463) | Terrestrial soil microbial communities without Nitrogen fertilizer from Kellogg Biological Station, Michigan, USA - KB3-0-1 | ecosystem: Environmental > Terrestrial > Soil > Unclassified ...
CCCGTAAATCTTGCCCCCCGCACGGTCAAGAGCAGCGAGGATGTGATTGCGCTCCTGCTCACGGAACTCTCTGAGACTCGTGGCGCGCGGAACGGGCGCGCTGAGCCGTTCGAGGAGGGTTTTGAGTTCATGAATGCGCGGTTTACTCAGGCCGGGGCCTGGAGAACAGCCGGCGAGCTTTCGAAAGGTGGCGTTGGCAAACAAGATGCCGCCCTGCTTGTCAGTAATCAGAATACCGGCATCCATTCGATCGAGGATCAAAGCAAGATCGTGTCTCACGGGATGAGAAACTGCATAAACTATAATTAGTTGTAAACAACTAATTATGGTTGTTAGAAAACGATATTACGTTCTTGTGGCATATTCGGCGTTGCATCCTCCGAGCGAATCCGCCACGCTTCGGGCGAACGATGGATGAGCCCGTGCTGACCTCGCCCAGCCCGCCTGTGCTATACCAATCTCTGGATCCGCGGGTTGTGAAGCTATGGCGGATTCATTCATTGATTGCCAGCGCCGTGCTGCTGGTGGTGGGAAGTATTGCCGTGCTTTTCCTCGGTTTTGGAAGCTTTCTGCCTTGGAATTGGCTGATTGCCGGATGGGTGGGGCTACTGTTATTTCGCGTGCTTTCCCTGTTTTGGCAGACCTGGGTGTACCGTGCCTGGGACTACCGGTTGGACGGCAAAGTGCTCGAGACGCGCCACGGCGTTTGGTTCCGGACCATGCAACTGCTCCCGCTTGCACGCCTGCAACACGTCGATCTGCATAGCGGACCGATCGAACGTTCCCTGGGGCTGGCTTCGCTCATGTTACACACGGCGGGAACGCACGAAGCCACGATCGTCATCCCGGGCCTGGACGCCAACGAAGCGATGAAGTTACGCGATCATTTGGTTGTGGTCGGAGGGGACGATGGCGTCTGAGCCGCCACCGCTGCCGCCCGCGTTGCCGGCCCAAGCGGCTGCCGGACTCACACAAGGGCTTCTGCTGGAGGGCCGATTGCACCCGCTTACACTGATTTTCTCCGCGTGGCACACCGTACGGGGGATAATTATTCCTCTTATTATCCTCATTTTGTTCGGGCGCAAGCGGGCGGAAGATGCATATCTGCCGCTGGTCTTCGTCGTGTTGATATTGCCACTCGGCCTGGCGACGATTCGATACTTTACATTTACTTACAAAATCCAGAACGCGGAACTGATCACACACCATGGCGTTCTTGGACGGACCCAACGAATCATCCCGCTCAGCCGCGTGCAGGATATCCGCATCGACCAAAGCGTGCTGCATCGCTTGTTTCGGATGGCGGATGTTCATGTCGAGACGGCTGGCGGGAAAGAGCCTGAAGCATCGCTGTCTGTGCTTTCGCTGGCCGAAGCCGAACGATTGCGGGCAGCGGTGTTCGACCTGAAAGGACTGAGCAGCGCCCTCGCGCCGAAGCCGCCTGCGCGCGAAGTGATTCGACAGCTCACTTTGCGCGAACTCCTTTTAGCGGGCGTCACATCGAACCAGGTTGCCTCGGCGGTCGCGGTATTGTTGGTGGTCTGGAGACTGTTGGACGAGTTCATGCGACCTGAGTTGTACCAACGTTGGATCGAACGCAGTACGGAAGCGGTCGCGGCGTGGTTGGTGCAGTTGGGATCCGGAGCATGGGTGGTCTTTTTGTTTTTTTTCATAGCAGCGATTGCGCTCGGGATGATCTTCTCGGTCGTTGGGTCGGTGGTGATGTTCTATGGCTTCACCCTGGCGCGAAGCGGCGAGGATTTGCATCGGAGCTACGGTTTGTTCACGCGGCGTTCGAGCAGCTTGCCGCGGCGCCGCATCCAGGTGTTGAAAATTGAAGAAACGATTTTGCGGCGGCTGTTCAAGCTGGCGACGTTGCGGGCGGACACGGCGGCGACGACCGGCTCGCACCATCACGAGAAGGGCGGGCGCGATATGCTGCTGCCGATTGTTCCCAAAGCCCAAGTCGCTGAACTGTTGCCGCAGTTTTTTTCGGACCTTGATGAGGGCGGCGACTGGCGGAAAGTGGCGCGACTGGCGATCCGACGCGGAACGATAAAGGCGTCTATAGTATTCATCGCGGTGACCACGATTTTATATTTGATGAAACCGGTGTGGCCGTCGCTGTGGCCGTTGTGTCTGATTCCGGTGGTGTATTGGGTGAATGTGATGAGCTACCGGTATTTGGGTTACGTGCATGGTCCGCGATATTTTCGAACGCGTCATGGCTGGTTGCGGCGCTCGACACACATCGTGCCGATCCGAAATGCGCAGATGGTAGTGGTGCACCAAACGCCGCTGGACCGGCGATGGAAGGTGGCATCAGTATTGGTCGATACCGCTGGCAAAGCGAATACCGGCGGTCCGCCGCAAATCCACAACGTATTTTACGATGAGGCCGTAGAGTTGGCGCGGGCGCTCGCACGGCAAGCAGCGGAAACACGATTCAAGCTGTAGCTGCGACGCATCCCGTAGCCGCGAACGCGAGTTCGGGGGAGTTCTTCTAAGTCAGCCGAGAACTCACGTCCGCAGCTACGGTTCTCATTGCGCTTGTCCAAGATTCGGCGGCGGCATCTTTTCGCCCATCAGCAGGTAATGCCAAATCGCGGTGATTTGCTTTTCTCCGTCGCCGTCGAGAACTTCGGTTAGCGGACTGCGGCCCTCTTCATCGAAGTAGACTGGCATCTTCGTTTGAGGATCGATGCTGAGCGGGTTGCGGACCCAGCGGCGGTAATATTGCGGCAACAGGCGCTCGGCTGACCACGCAAGGTTGATGCCTTCGCTGTCAAAGACATCCGTGGCCTGGACCGAACCGACGGCGTGACAAGAGACGCAGGAGAACCCGCCATCCTTGCCGCCGAGTTTCTGTCCGTCTTTGGCAAGCGCAGGATCGATCTTCGCAGGTAGAGGACTCTTTGGGGGATAGCCATGCAAGGCCGCCATACCGTTGCCCAGGAAAACCGCGCGCGATTTGAAGGAGGGCATGCGCGCGAACAGCCACGGTTCGCCACGCGGATGCGTTTCAGCACGAGGCTTGTATGGAATGTCGCCGGCGATGAATTGGCTCGACCATTCGGGGCGCAACTTGCCGCCGAGAATGTCCACAGGCGGGAAACCTTCGTTCTGGCCGTGGCAGGCGCGACAGTTCAACAGGCGCATCTGGCGCTCCGCGAATTCAGCGGGAACGTGGCGGGTGAGGGACGAACGATCGGTACGGCCGAAGGCCTGGAGCGCAGCACGTTGCGCCGGTGTGAAATCGAACTGTGGCGCATTCGCGGCTGAGACGACGCAACCTGTGTCCCAGTTCGTGCCCAATTTGCGCGCGGTGGCTTTGCTTTCGAGTTGCAGGTTGTGGCAGTTGAGGCAACCGCGAGATTGCACGAGAGAGCGACCAGTATTGGTGTCAGCCTGCGGCAGCGGCTCGGCAGGGAGGCCTCGCCCTACCAGTTGCTTTTCGAACGCCTCGGCTTCGGCGTGGCTCAAATGGAAATTCGGCATCCGGATCCACGCGAAGTGGGCTTCGGGTGCAAGCAGGTATTCCGCGAGTTTACCAGGGGGGAATTTTTCCGCCACCTGCGCCAATGAAATCTTCGATGGGTCGGTCGCATCGTGGCAGGCGGCGCACAGCAAGGCTTCATAAAGAGTTTTGCCTTCGGGGGGAGTGGCTTTGCGATCCGGCGGCTCGGCGGGGACGCCTCGCCCTACCTTCAAGGATGCTAAAAACGTAGCCATTGCTTGAGCTTCTTCAGCGCTACTAACGACTTTCGGCATGTGAGCGGAAGGACGGTCGGCTTTCGGGTTCAGAATCCAGCGTGCCATCCATGCGGCGTTTCGGCGCGAGCCGATCCCCTCGAACGACGGCGCGTCCATCGTGAGTTCGGGCACGCCGGAGTTCTTGATTTCCTGATGACATTTATTGCAACGGAATTCGAGGAAGAGCTCGCGTCCAAGTTTGAGATCGTGGTTGGCGGCAGGATGGCTGAGCACCTGCGGTGGAATCGGCATGGTGTTCGTGCCTTTCTCGGTCCACGAAAGGCGCAAGTAAGCGTCTCCATTTTTCGGGCTCGTATAAGCTACTTTTATTTTGTTCGCCCCCTTTGTCAGACTGATCGCTTTGCTTAAGGGCGTGCTGCCGTCGTTGACGGCCACGTCGATCGCGACATTGGTGTTGATGTCCAGTTTCACGGCGCCGTTCAACTCGGCCTGAAAGTAAAATTCGCCGCGCAAATCCGCGTGGATACTGCCCTCCCAAACGGCGGTGAACGGCCCCGCCGTGATGAAGGGCGACACTGCTTCGCCTTTGGCGACATACAGCGCAATATTGCTCAGGGAGGTTGTGTGCGATTTGCCGTCCGAGCCGATGAAAGTGACGGCCAACCCGAGCGGGTCAGACGCCGCTCTTGCGCCGAGGGCAGCAAGAAGAAAAGCCAAAACGTAACGCACGCATCTGGAACTAAGCCCAATTTCGCCGTTCTGAAAAGTCCGACGTTAGAAGTCATTTGGAACTTGAGGTTGAAGCCTGGACCTTTAGCTTTTGTGGCGTGCAACAACAGAGCGTCGAATCCCCCATCCCGGCTGCCGCTCTCGACACGGAATTCAAGCGCGGACTTGGGCTTTTCAGCTCCACGATGGTGGTGGCGGGGTCGATGATCGGTTCGGGCATTTTCCTCGTATCGGCCGACATGGCGCGGCTGATCGGCAGCCCGGGTTGGCTGCTGGTCGCGTGGCTGATCACCGGGGTGCTGACGGTTGCAGCCGCGCTTTCGTATGGAGAGCTCGCCGCGCTGATGCCGCGCGCCGGCGGGCAATACGTTTTCTTGCGCGAATCGCTCTCGCCACTCTGGGGGTTTCTTTACGGCTGGACGTTCATCCTCGTAATTCAAGCCGGCACGATCGCGGCGGTGGCGGTGGCGTTCGCGCGCTTTGGCGGATTGTCGGAAACCGCCTATCTCATCGCACCGATCAAAGTTCTGCCGGGTTACGCCATATCCCTGTCGCGGGCGCAGTTGGTAGCAATCGGCATGATCGCGGTACTCACGATTACCAACATGCGGGGGGTCGACTACGGCAAATGGATTCAGAACCTGTTCACGGTCGCGAAAACCGGCGCGCTGTTCGCGATGATCGTGCTGGGGCTGACCCTTGGCTGGAATCCTGACGCAGTCTCGTCGAACTTCGGGCACTTCTGGACCGTTCAAAACCCGCAGCCGATCGTCGAGGGCCTCTCAGCATTAACGGCGTTCGGGCTGTTCGCAGCATTGTGTGTGGCGCAGACGGGGTCACTGTTCTCGGCGGACTCATGGCACAACATCGCAACGATTGCCGGCGAGGTGCGCGAACCACGGCGAAACATTCCATTGGCGCTCGCCCTTGGGACGGGAGGCGTCATTCTTTTGTATCTGCTGGCGAATGTGGCGTATCTGGTAGCGCTCCCGCTTGACGCAATCAAAACCGCGGCAGCCGATCGCGTCGCTACCGCGATGATGCAGAGGATCTTTCCTGGTGCGGGAGTGATCGCGATGTCTGCCGCGATCATGGTTTCTACCTTCGGCTGCAACAACGGCCTGATTCTGGTCGGAGCGCGGTTGTCGTATGCCATGGCACGGGATGGTCTGTTTTTCCGAAAAGTAGGGACCTTGAATGCGGCCCGCGTGCCGGCATGGGGACTGGCTCTGCAAGGAATCTGGGCAGCGGCGCTGGTGCTGCCGCGAACTGTGTTGGGCAAAGACGAATTCGGAAACAGCAAATACGGCAACCTTTATGGCAACCTTCTCGATTATGTCATTTCTGCGGCATTGATATTTTATATTTTGACGATCATCGGATTGTTTCGTCTGCGGAAGATTCGTCCCGACGCCGAAAGACCCTACAAAGCGTTTGGATATCCGATTGTCCCAGCCCTCTACATTCTGGGCGCCGCGGCGATTGTTCTCGTGCTGGTCATTTATCGTCCAATGACGACGTGGCCGGGGCTGGTGATCGTGCTGCTGGGACTTCCTGTGTACTATGGCCTTCGGCGTCTTAACGCAGAGACGCAAAGACGCAAAGACACAATGTAAAAATTCCGTCTCTTTGCGACTCTGCATCCTTGCGTCTTTGCGTTAGAATTGTAACCCGGAAAAGATGCCTCAGAAGAACATATTGGTTATTGGTGGCGGCGTGGTCGGGTTGAGCACCGCGTATTACTGCCTCCAGCGTGGGCACCAGGTGACTGTGCTCGATCGTGGCAGTCCAGAGGACGAGAACTGTTCGTATGGCAACGCGGGGCTGATTGTGCCGAGCCACTTCGTGCCGCTGGCAGCGCCGGGAATGGTGAAATTGGGGCTGAAATGGATGCTGAAGCCGGACAGTCCGTTCTATATCAAGCCGCGGCTGGATGGGGATCTGATCAGTTGGGGCTGGAGGTTTTATCGCGCGGCGACGCGGGAGCATGTGCGGCGGTCGGCGCCGCTGCTGCGCGATTTGAATCTGGCGACGAGCCGATGCTTCGATGAGTTCGCGAAAGCGCACGGCAACACCTTCGATCTGGAAAAGCGCGGCTGCTTCTGCCTCTGCAAGACACAAGAGCGCCTGGATCACGAAGGGGAAATCGTCGAGCACGCGCGCGAGCTGGGACTGAAAGCTGACGTCCTCGATGCGAAGCAGACCGCCGCGATGGAGCCGAACGTGCGTATGGAGATTGTCGGTTCGGTGTTCTTTCACGAAGATTCGCACATCACGCCCGGAAAGTTCATGGCCGCGCTGAAGCGCGTGGTCGGCGCGCATGTGTGTTGGAACACAACGGTGACAGGTTGGAAAGCGAGCGACTCGTGCATCCAGAGTGTGCAAACGATCCAGGGTGACTTCAGTGCGGACGAAGTGGTTTTGTGCGCGGGCTCGTGGTCGTCAACACTTTTCAAGCTGCCGCTGCAGGCGGGGAAAGGGTACAGCCTGACACTGCCCGAGCCGCCGCAACTACCACGCATTCCGATGATCCTGACCGAAGCGCGGGTGGCTGTTACGCCGATGGGCGGCAAGCTGAGATTCGGCGGGACCATGGAAATTGCCGGGCTGAACGAAGATCTGAATCCGATTCGGGTGCAAGGAATCGTCAGGTCCGTGCCAAAATACTTTCCGGACTTCGCCGCGAAAGATTTCAAAGGCATTCAACCGTGGCGCGGGCTGCGGCCCTGCTCGCCGGATGGCTTGCCTTACATTGGACGGACCGCGCGCTTCGAGAATCTGTCAATCGGAACCGGTCACGCGATGATGGGACTGAGCCTCGGCCCGATCACGGGCAAGCTGCTCGCACAGATCCTTTCGGGCGAAAAACCCGAAATCGATTTGAGGTTGGTGGCACCGGACCGTTACGTTTGAAAAAAACCTTAAGTTTTGTCCGTCTCAAATCTTTGGACGCACCGAAGAGAATTTCCAAAGATTTGAGACGGACGAAGACTAACTCTTTCGGGCCGTGACCACGCTCCGATTCACGGCAGTCGGGTGGAAGGTGAAATCGCGGAAGCCGACGCGGGTCAGGAACGCCTCGGTTTCCGCGACAGAATAGCAGCGGCCTTCGCTGATGTTCATCAGGAGCGCCGAATATTCGGCGACGGCTAACGGGCCGGATTTCTCGGCGTTCAGGTGCGCATCGTGGATAATGATCAGTCCGCCGGCAGGAAGAGCAGCGAAAGATTTTCCCACTAGCTTTTCGACGACGGGCAAATCCCAATCGTGCAGGACGTTAGAGAACAGGTGCGCATCGTAGCCCTCCGGGATCGGATCCTTGAACATGTCACTGACAACGACCCCGACGCGGTCGGTAGCGCCCTCGCGAGCGATTTTGTCGACGGGTGGCTTTTCGAGGATCGTTGCGTGGAGTTGGGGATTTGCTTCGGCAAGCGTGCGCGCGTAAATGCCTGAGCCGCCCGCGATATCGAGCAAGCGTTTGGTGCCGCGAAGATTCAGAACTTTCGCGAGTGCGTGCCCGAGATAGCGTCCGCGGCAATCCATCGCAGCGGTGAAGGTGCGCGCGAAGCGCTCGTTTTCCATCGCTTTGGTCCATTCCTTTTCGTCCTTGTAGCTGGCCCAATTGGCCGGCTTGCCGGTGCGCAGGACCGCGAGAAAATCTTTGCAGACGGGTCGCTCCTGCATCGAGCCGTAGTATGGGCCCAAATACCAATAAGAGTTTTTTACCAGGAACTCGCGCGCCGTTTCGGTGACTTCGAAGATACCATTGCGCTGCCGCAGCAGTTCCATCGCGGTGAACAACGTGAGCATCACATCCGTGGGCCGCTCCTGGATGCCGAACATTTTGCAAATCGTTTTCAGGTCGGCGGGTTGTTCGGCGAGCCGCGTGAAAAAATCGAGGCCGGTGATCGCCGCGCCGAGCAAGTCCACGGCGTACAGGCTGTCGCGAAGCCGAATGATTTGAGTCGGGTCTGTTTTGGGAGTGTTCATTTTCGTGAGCTGAGGAATTCAATCAAGTCGAGGAACTCGCGTTCGGAGAGCGCTTGTTCGAGTCCTTCGGGCATCAGAGAGACTTTCGAGGTCGTGTGAGACTTGATTTGCTTTCCGGGAATAAAAATGCCTTTACCGTCGGAGGTCGTCAGCGTCACGGAACCATCTTTCGTTTCATTCTCCAGCAGGCCAGACCACGTTTCGCCGCCTGTCGTTTCGACGACATGCGTGACGAACTGGGGCGCAATTTCGCGCGAGGGTTCGAGGATGGATTGCTCGAGCTTTTCGTGATTGGAGCGGGCGATCACTGAAAGGTCCGGCCCGACACTGCCTCCGCGGTCCTCGATGCGATGGCACTTCGCGCAACCGAGGGCCTGATGAAAGAACAAGCGGCGTCCGCGCTCCAGATCGCCGTGACCGCGTGGAGGATGAGCTTTGTCCACGCGCGGGCCTTTCGTATCGAGCGGGAAATCCTCCAGCGGCTCCGTGTAAGCCAAATCGACGATCCCTTTCTGATCGCCACCGGTCGCACCGAGAATCTCACGCGTTTTGTTGTAAGCGGCAAAAAGGCGCCGGGACATCATCGTGCCAATCGCGGCCTGAGATAGGTCGGGCGCCAATGCGGTCAGCCTCTGTTCACCAATCCAGATGAGCGCGAGATGACGAATAGCTTCGTCTGGATCGCGCAGGGCTTTGATGAAGCGCTCATGGGGAGGCGTTTCGTTCGCGCGCCTTAGCGCAAGCATCCCGCCAAGCCGATACGAGGCCTTGTCAGAATCGAGCAACTGGCGGGCTTGTTCGTTCGACAAGCCGTGTACGGCAGCAGAGCGGATGAACGGATCGGGATCGGCCAGGTCGTCCGGCACCTTCGGATGCAGCATGCGCTGCCGGGCGGGATTTTTTGCGATGGGTTTCAGAGTGCGCGAGATTTTTTCTTTTGCGCTCAAATGCCAAATGCGCCCCTTGCCGTGGACGGAGTAATCGCGGTCGACCCAATCGGTGATATAGGCAGAACCATCCGGCGCGCTGGCGATGCCGACCGGGCGGAACCACTCATCGCCTTGGGCGAGCACATCGCGCTCAGCCCGAACGGAAGCGCCGAAAGGCTTTGGACGATAAACTTCCAGCGCGTGATCGCCCCATGAAGTGATCAGCAGCGCGCCATCGTAGCTAGAAGGCAGACTGGTGCGGTCGCAATCAAGGATGCCCGAGGGCGCTTCACCCGTCCCTGCAACCATCGGCAATGTGCCGGGAATCTCGCCGTTCCACGCCGTGTACGGATGCAAGCCGCTGCGGCCGTAACGGAACTTGTACCCGTAATCCCCACCAGTCACGACGTCGATCAGCCGGCACGGCGGACGCGAATCCGGATCGTTGTCGACGCAGTAGAGATAACCTGCACGATTGAACGCGAGACCGAAGGCGTTCCAAAAGCCCGTCGCGACCAATTCGAGCTTCGTGCCGTCTGGCTTGCAGCGGAACACGTTGCCGCCTTCACCGCCGCCACTATGGGACGAACCATCGCTGCCTTTGATCGTGTAATTTGCGCCGAGGTTTTCGCCCATCCCGATATAAAGCCAGCCGTCTTCCCCAAACGCGATGCCGCCGAGACCATTGTGCGGATAGTTACCGGGTGTGTTCAGGGACACGACCTGCTTCTTCTCGGGAAGGATCATCACGCCATTGCGATGAACCAGATACAATTTCTTGTCCGGCGAAAACGCGAGGTTCATTGCCCATTGGAATCCCTCCGCGAAAACGCTGCTGGTGCCGTCCGGTAGGAAGAGTTTGATGCGATCGTATCTCGGGCCGGGGTAATCTTTCTTCGGAAAATGCGTATGCGATTCGACGACAAAGATGCCGCTCTGGTCATCGATCGCGATCCCGATAGGCGTGACGATTTCCGGCTCGGCTTTAAAAAGCGTGAGCGTCAGGTGTGGATCCTGGACCACGGGGGCACGAATTTCGGCCGAAAATGCGGCCAAAGAGCCAACAAACAGGAAGCACGACAGCAGGCGCATATCGAATTATCCGAGCGAAAGCCAGCCGGTGTAAAGCCCGATTAGGCTTTCCAAATTCGCAAATTTCTGCCAAACCTTGGGAGAGTTCGTCCCGACAATCATCATTCCGAGGTATTGTCGTGACTGCTTCCAAAATCCGAAAGCGAGCGCATATGAAAAGAATTTGTTTCGTTCTTCCACTGTTCATTCTGTTTGTCGTTACGTCCGGCGCTTTGGCGCAAGGCACAGCGTTTACCTACCAAGGCCGACTCACGGACGGCGGGCCCACGCCTAGTGGGACTTACGATTTGCGATTTGCGATTTATGACGCACTGAGCAGCGGCAGCCAGGTTAGCCGCATTCTCACGAATGCAGCTACGGGGGTGAGTAATGGACTGTTTGTGGTGACACTGGACTTTGGGCTGGACGCATTCAAAGGCCCGGGTCGCTGGCTGGAAATTGGCGTACGAACGAATGGGAGCGCGAGCAATTTCACGGCACTTACACCGCGGCAGCCGATCACGGCGACACCCTATGCGATATTCAGCGGCGCGTCGGGCAGCCTGAGCAACGGCGTGATTCAAAATCCATTCTTTCTTGGCACGACCGGCAGCACTCCACTGGAGCTGATGGCCGGAAGCCAGCGCGCACTGCGATTGGAGCCGAACGTGTACGGCGCGCCGAATGTGATTGGCGGTGCATCGGTGAACTACGTGGATACTGGGATCGCGGGCGCGACAATTGGCGGGGGGGGGATCACGGATTTGGGCGGGACGTCGTACTCAAACCGTGTCTCAGATTTCTATGGCACGGTCGGCGGTGGTGTAGGTAATTTGGCGCAAGGTTTCGGCTCGACGGTCAGCGGCGGTATCCAGGCGAACATTTTGCCAGCGAATCGGTCTACGAGCTGGGTCCTTATTGGCCTCGGCGAAGATGATTTTGACGGTTGTCCTGGTAGCACCATCAGCGGGGGCGTCAACCTGCAATATGTCCAGGGCTCCAGCCCCGAAC
>Ga0134121_10004485_pt1 | contig 11446 bp, 8 predicted proteins | sample KB301_FD_96463 | JGI IMG/M metagenome (GOLD analysis project Ga0134121, IMG submission 96463) | Terrestrial soil microbial communities without Nitrogen fertilizer from Kellogg Biological Station, Michigan, USA - KB3-0-1 | ecosystem: Environmental > Terrestrial > Soil > Unclassified ...
ACGGATTGCTCGACAGTTGCTGGAGCACCAGCACCTGATCGCGGAAGGCCGCGCCGTAGAACCGCCGCAGGTCGTCGTCGTACTGGCCCTCGATGACGAACGCGCCGGTCATCCCGTTGGCGACGTTGAGCGCCGTCGAGCCGTGCTTGTGGGCGTGGTACCAGTGCGTGCCGGGCGCCTGGCCCATGCGGGTCCCCTCCTGCCGGCCGGCCGCTTCCTTGTATTCGGGCACCCTGAAGCAATAGGGATAGGCGCCGATCTGGTACTGCGGCCAGAGACCCGTCGTGAGTTCCTGCTGGTTGACCGGCCACAGTTGCATGTCGTGCGGCAGCTTGCCCGGCTGTCCCTGATACGGCGCGGTGCGGTCGTACTGCTTCAGCAGACGCTCCTGATCGGTGCGCCAGGCCTGCGGCAGGTCCTGCCACTGGTCGGGCGGCCCGTCCTTCTCGCAGGCGGTCCAGATCTGCTTGAACTGCCGGTCGATGAACTGATCAGATGGCTGCACCGCGGCGCGATTGGTCCCGCCTCTCAACGCCGGGCGCACGAACAGCAGCACGTTGTCGCCGGTCGTCGCAGGCGTGGTGTGCGTGCCGTGGAAGTGGATGTTGGCCGTGCTCGATCCGTGGAGACAGTTCGGCATCATGTCTCCGCCCGGACCCTGGTTCGGATAGATCAACCCCGCGTCCGATCGCACCTCGTCGCATCCGGTCGTGTTGGTGCTGCTGACGTTCTCCTGATCGAGCGTGCTGGAGAACGCCTGCGTGTCGATGCGGTTGACGAACTTCACCTCGATCAGATCGCCGACCCGCGCGCGCAGCGTCGGCCCGGGGATCGGCTCGCCGCTGGTGAACGCCGGATCCTGCGACTCCCCGTTCAGCAGGCTGCGGCCGGCGAAGAACCTGAGATCCTGCGGCAGGCATCGGCTGTCGCCCACCGACCCCCACAGCGTCCGCTTGCCGCTGAGCAGCGCCAGTTCCGCCCGGAGAATCCCGCGCTCGCTTTTGATCTCAGGAACCGCGATCAGGTCGCGACCGGGCTCACAGGTGCCGACCGCCGCGGCGGCCTGCGGGTCTGCTGCGTCGGCCCGCGTCGGCTCCCTCCCCATCAGCAGGCCGAGCATGCACAGAAGGAGCAGACCTGCCGCTGTCTCATGCCGTTTCATAGTGCCCCCACTCGTTCACGCGAGTTTCGCGATGGGATTCCGAGTTCGGCGCCTCTCTGGTGCCGCGCGTCACGTCGTCTTCGGCTTGATCGGCGCCGGCGGAGACACGACGTTGATCGTGCCCGACTCGCCCGGGTGGAGCGAGCAGACGTAGGTGATCGTTCCGACGGCCGCCGGCGCAAACGCCGGCGACGTCGATCGCGGCGCGATCTGAAAGGCCATGAAGTGGGTCACGTTCGTGCCGGTCGGCGGGCTGAGCGCCGGCCAGTGCGCCACGGTGTCCTCGTTGGCCCAGAACACCTGGTCGCCCACTTCCACCTGCGGCAGCTGATCGAACGTGAAGATGGCGGGCTTCGACGGCACCGGGTTCTTGGTGATGTTGATTCTCCAGGTGAAGGGCATCGGGCATTCCTCCTTGGTCGGGCGTGCGCGGCGGCGAGACGGCTATGGGCGATCGGCGTCGAGCAGGACCCCGTGTTCGATCAGGTCCTGCAGCGCCAGCACGATGTGGCGGTCCGATCGGCGGCGCTCGCTCGCCGACCTGAAGCGTCGGACGATCGCGCGCGCCGGCAGCGGGTGCCGACAGATGTCCGCCAGCCGGTTCAACTCATCGGCGGACCATCGTCCGCTGGCGGCGCCCTCGGCTGCGCGGCGCAGCGGCGATCGCCGCAGCCGCCGGTTCGGATCGAGCGTGATCAGTTCGTGTCGGGATCGCCAGAACGGCGAGCCGGGCCAGCGTTGTTCCATCGCGTAGGAGGCGGCGCGCTGATCGAGGTATTCGTCGTAGTCGGCGGCGACCACGGCGGCACACCACGCGAGCGCGCGTGCGTCGCCGGCCAGGTAGCGGCCGATCGCGATGGACGCGTTCAGCCCCCCGCGCAGCGCGCTCGTCACGCCCCGTGCCGACAGCGGATCGAACGTGGCCGCGGCGTCTCCGACCGCGAGCCATCCGTCGCCGGCGCACGGATCGAGGCGCTGCGAAGCCGCCGGGAAGAGCCGCGGCGGCAGGCTCGCGCCGCGCGAGATCCGCCCGGCGATCCGAGCGGACGTGTGGGGCACGTCCGCGGACAGCCCGATCCAGTCGTCAGCCGCGCGCCACGCCCGTTCGCGGAGCACGCTCGCGTCGGTCACGAAGCTCGCCGCCAGCCGACCGTCGGGAAGCGGCGCGGTGTACCACCAGCCATCCCGGCACGCTTCCACCCAGGTGTAGGTCTCCGGTGGGGGCGTCGCCGGATCGGAGGGCAGCACGACGACGGCCGCGACCAGTTGATCGCAGGTCCGGTGGCGCGCGCCCTGCGCGATCGCGAACGCGCTGCGGCGGCCGGTGGCGTCGACGACGACCCGGGCCGTGATCGATCGCGCGGCTGCATTCAGCGGTGTCAGAGTCATCCGCCACGCGTCGTCTCGCCGATGCCAGCTGTCCGCGGTGGTCCGGCTGAAGATCTCGGCGCCGGCGCGCCGGGCTTCGGCGACCAGCATCGCGTCGAATCGACGCCGATCGACGTGCCATCCGCGGCCGTGGCGGGAGAACAGGAACTCGTGGTCGTACGGCGCCGCGCTTCCCCAGGCGGCGCGCGTCCCGTACGACGGCGCCGGCGACAAATCGAGAAACGCCTCCCACACGCCGAGCGCCCGCAGGCGCGGCTCCGCGGATGGCGGCAGCGTCTCGCCGATCCGCCATGCTGCGTAATCGGTCTTTTCGACGAGGGCGACGCGCACGGCCGGATGCCGCCGCTTCGACGCGAGCGCCGTGGCCGCGCCCGCCGGGCCGCCGCCGAGAACGACCACGTCGTACGGCGTCGTCGACGGCGCGTCAGCGTGCATGGACCGCGTAGAACGAGGCCACCACGCCCGCCGGCGCCACACCGCCATCGCCCGACCCGTGCGGAATCGTCCGAACCACCGATCCGACGATCGCGGGCCGCTGGAGTGTGGCGTCGCTGTTCGGCCAGGCCGGAACCAGCCAGCCGATGTAGTCGTACACCCACTGCTCGCCGCCGACGAGGCCTTTGCCTTGAAAGCGCGCCTGCATCGCCGAGCCGAAGCCGAAGGACCCGTGCAGCGCCAGGGACCAGCCCGGTCCGCCGATCGTCCCGGTCAGCACCGCCGGCGCCTGCTCCTCGATGGTGAGCGTGCCACGGCCGAACTCGAGCGCGTCGAACGCCTGCGCGATCACCGGATCGTTGAGCAGACTGCGGTACGTCCAGGTGCCGACGAACGGGTTCGCGGTCATCGATCCTCCTCCTCGGCGCGCTCGACGCTGATGTATTTCTTGTCGGGCGACGGCGCGTCGATCTGATCCGGTGTCAGATACGGATTGCGGACGACGAACCCGAGCCGCGACCACTCGGTCACCATCTTGAGATCGCCGGCGAGTGTCTGCGGCACGCCGCGCGACCAGCCGAGGAACTGATAGCTGGGGCTGCCGTCGTTCAGCGCCACGACTTCGTAGGTCTGCAGCGGCCGATGCGCCGGCCACCACAGCGTGTCCCAGGTTTTCTGTTCGTGCTTCAGCCACGGATCGTGCGCGGCCCCGATCTGGTTCCACAGCTCGTAGGTGATGTCGATCGTCTGCGTCGTGCACTCGTTGAAGTCCGCCTGCCAGGGCAGCGCCGAGTATTTGGTCAAGTCGCCGGGCTGAAGCCCCTTGGAGAAGTCATTCGTCAGGCTGAGCGGGTCCGCCGCGTTGCCCAGGTACTCCTGCTCCGGGATCGCGTTCGCGTTGGCGTTCGCCGCGGTCTGACCGAACACGTAGCACGCGGGATCCGCCTTGAGGCGGTACGGCTCCTTGTAGATCGCCGGATTGCGGATTGGCCAGCACACCTCGCCGCCCGGATAGAAGGCGCCGCCGAGCAGACCGGAGAGGACGGCGCGATCCAGATCGCGCGCGGTCTGGTTCGTCCAGTCCTGGTACGGCTGGAACGGATCGATCGCGGTCTCCGGCACCCACCCTTCGTCGATCTCGTTGTAGAACTTCCCCTCGGCCCACTGCCGCAGCACGAAGAGCTGGTAGTCGGTCAGCCGCAGGAACTTCGACGGCAGGTTGTTGCTCCCGGGGTTGTCGCCCGCCAGCAGCGGCATCAGCGGCAGGCGGAAGCGCCGGCTCTCGGGTTTGCCCGCCGTGCGAAAGGTGTTCTCCTCGCCCGGACGCCGAAGCAGATCGTAGAGATAGCAGCGGAAGCCACGATACGGATCGTTGGTCGCGTCGTTGACCGCCGTACGGAACTCCGCGTCGAGCAGCTGACCGGTGCGGAAGCTGGAGAGCGTCTCGGCCTCGATGCCGGCGACGGCGCTGCGGATCACCTGCGCGACGACATCACCCTCCTGGTCCCGCTGACTGCCCACGCGCAGCGCCGCGGCGCGGGCGCCGGCGCGGAAGACACCACCACGCCACCGATCGATCGTCTGCTGCACGAACGGCTCGAGCGCCGCCGCGACCGACGAGGTGAGCGTCCGCTTGGCGCGTTCGTACTCCGATCCGTCCGTCTCGTAGGCGCGCTTCCAGTCCGACCGGTACTCCTCGGCGGTGCGACCCTGCCCGGGGGAGCACACCGACGCCGCGAACCGGGCGGCGGCGGCCTGGAGGGCGGTGTGGTAGTCGTCTGGCGCGATCGCCGGATCGGCGGCGCGGACTTCCGCACGCACCATGCGGATCTGCTTGACGACGCTGGTCTCCGGATTCGGATTCTTCGGCGGCGTGCCCGGCTCGTCGCGGCTGACCGGCGCGCGCATGCGCTGCGTCAGCGCGCGTTCGATGGCGTCGTCGAACATCTGCAGCCGCAGCTGCATCGCGTCGAGGAACAGCGCGCCCGACTGGTGGCGCGCGACGATCTCGTCCTGGCGCGCGGCCAGCGCCCGCGCGCTGATCATCGGCGGCACCGACAGCCGCGAGACGTCGAAGTTGCCGCGCTGCGACTGGTTGTGCGGAAAGTTCGACAGCTGCAGCACGTTGTTCAGATAGCTCATCTCGTCCGGCCGGAACAGAATCCGCCAGACGTCGCGGTAGAACCACGGCTTGAAGTCGGGATTCCAGTCGAGCGCGGCGGCGTTCCAGTGCAGCAGGGCGCCGGCGTCGTTCGGATCGACCTGCGGCCGCTCGTCGTAGGTGCCCGGGATGCCGTAGATGTCGGTGCGATAGGCGAACCGCCGCACCGCCAGGTCGTAGACGACATCGTCGATCGTGACCATGTCGAGGATCTCCGGGACGAAGCGCGGATAGCCGACGAGCGCCCACGCCGGATACTCGACGTCGATGTAGCGCTGGCGGCCGACCTCCTGCGAGAACATGACGAGACGGGCCATCACCGGACCGTCGGAGGTGTCGTCGAACCAGCCGTCGTTGTTGGCGTAGTCGTCGATGCGCGGCTGTCCCGGGCCGGTGCCGGTCGTGCCGGAGCTCCCGTAGCCGCCGAGCACGAGCAGCCGCCCGTGCGCGTCGGTCATGATCTCGCCGAGCGTGTCGATCGCGTTGGGCGCCAGATCCGGCGGCGGAAAGACCGGCGCGTAGACCGATCGGCCGCGGCGATCGAACGAGGCGCGGCGCCGATCGGTCGTGTTCACGAACCGCGGACCCGGATCGATGATCAGCTGCTGTCGCGCATCGGGATCGGTGATCGCGGCGTTGCGCAGCGGATGATCGGCGCGGTAGCCGTGCTCGCCATCGAGCCCGTGAAACTCGTACCACGCCGCCTTCTTGTTGGCGACGTAGACGCGCCACTGGATGTCGACGACGGTGCCGCCGTTGCCGCCGCCCTCGACGGCGTCGCCGAGATGCAGCGGCCGTCCCTCCGGATGCGCGTCGTCGTAGACGTAGACCTGAAAGCGCGCCGCCTGGCGCTTGATGCGGCCCTTCGCGTCCTTGAACGTCGTGACGGTCGTCTCGGACCTGCCGTCGGGCGACAACAGCGCATTGCCGTCCTCGTCGCAGGCGATCGGCCTGGTGGCCGGAATCTCCGGGCAGATGCAGAACTCGTCGCGGCTGTCTCCCAGCCGGGCGATGCCAATCGCGGGATGAATGCGATACGTCGGTGGCACAGCGGCGCTCCTGTGAAGTGGTTCGTCGTGCCGTCAGTCCAGGAAGTTCAGCGACACGCCCTCGAGGCGCAGCAGCTCGCGCTCCTCCTGGTAGTCGCCGCCGATCACGACGAGCGTGATCTGCAGCGACGTGGCGCCGCCCGACAGCAGCCGCCTGGCGCAGCCGGTGACGTTGACGCGATGGTTGCGGGGCGTGTTGTGGCTGCGCGGGCGCACGTCGTACTTGCGAGCCCGCGGCGGCGGCGGATCGCAGTGCCCGGGACCGCCGTAGCAGTCGCCGTGGCCGAACACGGCGACGTAGCCGGCGTAGCCGGGATGATCGAGCGGCGTGCTGGCGTCGGCGTCCGGGAGGTTGAGGAAGACGCGGATGAAACAGGACCGTGGCAACTGAGGAACGCGGTGGAGCCGCACCTCGGCGCGTCCGAACGACCGTCGCACGGAGTCGGGGATGTCGATCGGCCGCGAGGCGAAGCGCCCGAACGTGGCCGAGACGCCGACCGGCACGATGCTGGTCGCCTTCACGTACTCGTAGCCGAAGCGATGCATGTCGAGCGTGTCGCGGATCGTGTAGCTCCACGGCGTCAGCACCGCGTCGAGCTCGACCGGGTTGGCGTTGGGGTGTCGCTGCTCCCACTCCCACCACAGCCGGTCGACGTTGGAATGCACCGGCCAGAAGATCGGATCGTAGGACGCGGTGAGGTTGCTGAACATGTCGCCGAGGTCCGGCTGGCTGTAGAGATCGTCGCGGCTGTGGAAGCGGCGGCCGATCACGCGCACGGCCTTGTTACGGTCGGCGGGCGCCCTGGTGGACGGCGTATCGGGGTTCATCCCGCCGGTCCAGATGTGCAGCGTGTTGTGCGGGTTCTGATCGATGAACCCGAATGCATCGTCGTACGAGCTGCCGCCGCCGAAGTCGCGGAACGTCCGCAGGCTGAGGATCTGTTCGATGTCGTCGGCGGTCGGATAGTGATAGTGGATCACGCTGTTGATGGTGCCGGCGCGTCCGGACGAATCCTGGTACTCGGCCGGGTAGCGCAGCGGGTACCAGAGCGGGTTGGCGTCGAGCAGCGCGTCGATGAAGCGCTTGCGCGCATCGCCCGTCGTGTACTCCGCGCCGACGGCCGCGGTCACCGCGTCGAAGAAACGCCGCTGTGACGCATAGGGTTGATCCGTCAGCGGCTCCAGCGCGGTGATGACGTCCGGCGGAAACCCGTGCGCGTGCAGGAACTCCAGCGAGCGCCTGGTCAGGAACGCCTGAAACGCCGGCGGGATGATCGAGCCGCTGTCGGGCGTCGCCGGACTGTACTGCGCCATCGTCCAGTCCCAGTACGGCACGGTCACGTCGGGACAGTGATCCTGCAGCGCCTGCTCGAATTCGTACAGGTAGATGCGATGCCAGGGCAGGAACCGTTCCCAGCCATGCTGGCAGTGATTCTGATGAATCAGCGCCAGATTGTTGTAGCTGCGCGCGTCCTCCTCCCACTTGTTCAGCTCGTAGAGCTCGCGCATCGCGTAGCGGAACTTCGCCAACTGCGTCTCGGTCATGCAGTCGACGTTCATGCGCTGCTTGAGCTCGCCGTGCTCGAACAGGTACTCGTTCGAGCCGCCCTCTCGCACGGCGAACTGCTCGAGCGCGGCCGGCGGGTCGGCAACGACCACTCTGGCCTCGTCCGCCGTGATCGTCAGCGGTTGGGTCGTCGCCAGCTCGAAGGCCGCCAGCTCACGATCGGACGGCGGGCAGCCATCGTCGATCCACTCCGCGATCATCGCGACGTCCGGTTCGGCGACCGCGCTGCCGCCCCATGGCAGTCGCGGGAAGCGCGAGCCGTCGAACGGTGGATTGCCGCGCAGCCCGTTGATCAGCCCCGACCGGTCCGCGCGGGTGCCGCGCGTTCCGCCGGTGTGCTGCGCGCAGCACGCGCGCGTCGGCTCCTCTTCGGGAGCGATCAACCGGACCCCGTAGAGCGTCGCCGTCAGCAACTGGTCGAGCGATAACTCCCAGAACGGCCCGAGCCCGCCGTAATCAGAGCTGCTGTCGCCTGCGGCCTCGCGAAGGATGTTCTGGAACCGCTGATGACGGGTCTGCGCGCCAGTATCGAGTGTGGACATGAAGCGTCTCGATGCTGAAGGAAGAGGGAAGCGTTCGCGATCGGCCAGTGAATCGGCGACGAGGGATCGTATCGAAGCGTGCTGATCTCTACGCTCGTTCGGGACAGCTGTCAACCAGCCAACAGGTTGGCTTGTGTGGTCAACTCATTGACTCACACGGCACGCTGTTGCGGAAGACGTCGACGGCGCTACGAAGACACGAAGGCACGAAGGAAATCCGTTGTACGAAGAAGTCTTCGTGCGGGAGGCCTCAGAACCTGAACAACGGTCGGCCGTTGGCCAGTCCGGGCCACGGCACGCCGGCGACCATCGCGACGACGGCGAGACCGAAGCAGATGTAGCGTCCGTTCCGTCGCGCCGGCGAGGTCTCCTCGCTCATCGCGAAGACGCGGCCGGCGCGGACGGCGACGAGCGCGGCGACCATCATCGCGACGTGCGTGATCGCCCAGAACCGGACGTCCGGGTAGCGGATCGCCATCCCCAGATTCGCGATCGCGTCGCGCGTGAACGGGCTGAATCCGAAATAGAGCAGCAGTCCGAACAACGCCTGCAGGTCGAGCGCCAGCATGAAACACCAGTCCCACCGCAGGCCGCGCGGCCGCGCGGCGGTGTCGTGGCGATGGCGGAACGCGTTGGCCGTCGCCGTCACGCCGAACAGCAGCGCTGCCCACCGCAGCCAGGAATGAATTGCCAGCACCGTCGGATACACATCGGTCCTTTCGCAGCAGGCCGTCCGTCGAACACCGACGCGGCGTGCGTCGCGTCACGGCAGCGCGCGTCCCTGGCCGCGACCGTCTCGAATCGCCGATCCGCGCGACAGGCGGACGAGCGGCGAGACGATCAGCCGCCCGCATCGCCACGCGAAGAGCAGGGACGCGAACATCATCATCAGCAGCGAGACGATCAGCGCGTCGACCGCGACGGTCCAGCGCCGGATCGACGGGAGGAGCGGCGCGCATCCGATCGCGCCGGCGATCAGCAGCAGCCAGAGCTCGACGCCGACGACCGGCCGCGCGCGCAACGCCGACGCGTTCAGCCCGGCCGCGGCGACGAGGTACTGCAGCGCGCCGCCCGGCGTCTCGCTGCGCAGGATCACCCAGCCCACCATCACGACCGCGACGAGATACAGGTGACGCAGCGGCGCCGGCAGCCGTTTCAGGAGCGCCTCGCCGCCGACGCGCTCCGCGGCGACGAGCGACGCGTGATACAGGCCCCAGACGACGAACGTCCAGCCGACGCCGTACCAGAGGCCGCAGAGAAAGACGACGAGTGCTTCGCGCCGCACCGAGGGCGGAGGGATGTGGCCGGCGTCGAACGACACGTCGGCGTACTGTCGGAACCACGTCGACAGCCCCATGTGCCAGCGCTGCCAGAACTCGCGGACCGTCCCGGCGACGTACGGCCAGCGGAAGTTCTCGGGAAGACGGATGCCGAGCATGCGGCCGACGCCGATGCCCATGTCGGAGTATCCGGAGAACCCGTAATACATCTGCAGCGTCAGCGTCGCGAGGCCCAGCCACGCCTGGAACGCGTTCAGCCGCGCCGGCGGCAGTGCGAAGACGACGTCGGCCTCGGCGCCGGCGAAGCGGGCCATGACGAACACCTTCCACATGCCGATGACCAGCCGCCGGACGCCGTACGAGAAGTCGCTGACGCCGGGCAGCCGCCGCGCGAACTGCCGCGCCAACCCTTCATACGCCACCGGCCCGGCCACGATCTGCGGCAGGAGCAGGAGGTGAAGCGCGAGCTGGAACCGGCTGCGCTCGGCGGTCGCGTGGCCACGGTAGACGTCGACGATGTAGCCGATGCCGTGAAAGGCGAAGTAGGAGATGCCGAACGGCACCAGCGCGCCGCCGATGCCTTGAAGCGGCCCGCGCAGGACGCCCGCTCGCGCGATCGCCGCGACCGCGGCGATCTGGACGCTGACGCCGATCAGGGCCCAGACGCGGGCGGGCCACGGAACCGTCGTCACGCCGGGGGTCCGCGCGGCCGCCGCGTGCTCGACCCTCAACGCAATCGCGTGGGTCACGACGACCAGGACCGCGAGTGCCGCTGCGAACGGGGCTCCACCGGTCACGAACGCCAGGGCGAGCCCCGAGGCGGACAGCAGGAGCGCTCGGTCGCCAGGGCGGCGCCACTGGCGGGCCGCGAGCGACGCACCCAGCAGAACCAGCGCGACGAGGATCGGGATAAGGAGGGAGAGCCAGACCGGCCCGGTGAAGAGCACGCCGCCGCGATGCTATCGCGCCCGTTCGCTCAGCGGCAAAAAAACGTCTATTACAGGGGCGGTCCGCTCTTACAGGGCGGTCCGCGCCGATGATTCGGGGTTGCAACCAGCTCAGCCGACCGGCACAATCTGCTCGCATACACCGTATCCGACAGATGGTCCGGTGTCCGGCTCACACCCGGGGTGATGAGGGCCCCTGTCGCCCATGACCAATGTCACTCAGGACGTTCCCGCCTCCTCCCACGACGATCTGATCGTGCGCGCGAAGCGCGGCGACCGATCGGCGCTCAGCGCGTTGTTCCTTCGCCACATTCCGATCCTGCGCCGCTGGGCGCACGGCCGGCTGCCGCGCTGGGCCCGGATGTTCGGCGACACCGCCGATCTGGTGCAGGAGGCCGTGCTCAACACGCTGCGGCGTCTCGATCAATTCGAGGCGAAGGGCGAGAAGGCGCTCCAGGGGTACCTCCGGCTGGCGGTCCAGAACCGGATCCTCGACCTGGCGCGACGCTCCGAGGTCCGCACGCGCGGCGGCGAGGTCACCGGCGAAGAGCCGGATCGGCACCAGCCCTCGCCGCTGGCGCTGGCGATTACCGCGGAGGAACAGGAGCGCTATCGCGAGGCGCTCTCGCGCCTCAGGAACGACGACCAGACGCTGATCGTCGGCCGCCTCGAGCTCGGCTACAGCTACGACCAGCTGGCGCTCGTCGTGGGGAAGTCGTCGCCGGACGCGGCCCGCGTGGCGCTGCGGCGCGCGCTGGCGCGGCTGGTCGAAGAAATGAACCGTGGCTGATGCCATCCAGCGCATTGTCGAGGCCGTTTCCGACGGCGAACGAATCGACTGGGAGGCAGCGCGGCGGCGGTTGAGCGATCGGGCGGCCCTCGCCAGCTGCGCCCATCTCGAACTCCTGTCGAAG
>Ga0134121_10004487_pt1 | contig 11443 bp, 14 predicted proteins | sample KB301_FD_96463 | JGI IMG/M metagenome (GOLD analysis project Ga0134121, IMG submission 96463) | Terrestrial soil microbial communities without Nitrogen fertilizer from Kellogg Biological Station, Michigan, USA - KB3-0-1 | ecosystem: Environmental > Terrestrial > Soil > Unclassified ...
CATTGGACTAACAAGATTGTGAGTGATCAATTAGGTGTAAAGTATTTTCAAGGAAATTTATCAAAATACGGATTTATTGATCATCAGGAAATTTTTTAATGCGAAAATTTGCGTAAATTTATGATTTCGTAGATTTACGAAAGTTTATGGCGTAATATTTTGAAAGCCCTCGAAATCTTCCGTAAGTTTACGGTTTCGTAAAATTACTGTCAAAAACCTTCGTAAGTTTACGATTTCGTAAGGTTTACGTAAAATTACAGTTAAAAACCTTCGTAAGTTTACGATTTCGTAAGATTACGGCCAAAGTCTTTCGTAGGTTTACGATTCGTAAGTTTTGCGTGAAATTACGGTCAAAGTCTTTCGTAGGTTTACGATTCGTAAGTTTTGCGTAAAATTACGGTCGAAATCATTCGTAGGTTTACGATTCGTAAGTTTTGCGTGAAATTACGGTCAAAGTCTTTCGTAGGTTTACGATTCGTAAGTTTTGCGTGAAATTACGGTCGAAATCTTTCGTATGTTTACGATCGTAAGATTTACGTGAAATTACGGTCGAAATCTTTCGTATGTTTACGATTCGTAAGTATTGTGTAAAATCACGGTCGAAATCTTTCGTAGGTTTACGATCCGTAAGGTTTACGGTCGAAATCTTTCGTAGGTTTACGATCCATAAGATTTACGGTCGAAATCTTTCGTAGGTTTACGATCCGTAAGATTTACGGTCGAAATCTTTCGTAGGTTTACGATTCGTAAGTTTTGCGTGAAATTACGGTCGAAATCTTTCGTAGGTTTACGATCCGTAAGATTTACGGTCGAAATCTTTCGTAAGTTTACGATTCGTAAGTTTTGCGTGAAATTACGGTCGAAATCTTTCGTAGGTTTACGGTCCGTTTTATGTATAAAAAAATGATATCAAATTTTGAATTCAAAGGTGCTCAAATTGCGTTTAGAATAATCATATGGTGCAGTAAATAAATGAACTACAGAAACCTACGAATGAGATAATTCTTGATTTTCATAAATATATATAAATCTTCAGAAGATTTTGTATATTGATCGATAGTGGCCGCCAGAGCAGAAATAGCACAATTTTATTCTCCCTATGCTCGCAAACCACATTTATGTGGCTTTATTTGTAATAAATTTTATTAAAAAAATTATGCCAGTAGAGCAATACATATACATTAATTTTTTTTATCAAATTAAAAAAGAGTAAAAAAAAAAATAATAAGTCGCTTCTTAGTGCACTTGTTTGAAGGATAATATCATCATCTATAAGATAAAAAATAAATAAATAAATAAATAAATAAGATTTACAAATTAAATTATGTGCAAGTACACACCTTATTCTTCATCTACACCTTCACTTTCTTCTTCGTTATCACTGCTATCATCATTATTACATATTGATAATTGTTTATTAAGCTTCTCCTTTTAAATTAAGAAGATTAGTGTTAATCAATATAAAGGTATTCATTTGAGTACTACAAAATCACAAAACCTACCAGATAACGTTTCACCTTACGTTTCATCGTTGATTCTTTTAATTGCAACGAATCATGTTTAGGATCAAGTATTGTCTTGCAAATCGCTACGACATAAACAAATTCCGTGTTTGAATATTCCTTTTCAAGGAATACTCTTTCAATGATTCGTGATATTACTCGCGGAGAATTGGTATCGTCGTTCATTTTCTTAAACAAGTTCTTATAGCACGAAGCAACTTCCGGACTTTTCTTCCAATTGGTTATTTCTGAAGGACCCGAATTCGTCTTAATTGGTGGTAATTTTAGCTCTCCGTACGTTGCAAAAATGGCTTCCCTTGTTTTCGAAGCCAATGAGCCTCGTAAAGAACGAACTTGTTTTAAAAACTTTAGAGAGAAGGTTAATATTTCTATCAATATATAAATTTAAAAATAGATTTTCGAAAGAGCTTACATCTTTATGAATATTTTCGTTGTAATATGCCGTCCATTGTACCTCGGTAAATTTATTAAAAAATTCTGAATGGTTCTTTTTTAAATATGCTTCTACGGCACCGCGCATCTCTGCTTTTAAAGGGTAAATCGACTCGCTCATTATTAACTTTGATACATCTCTTATTACTTCCTAAAAAATAATTAAAATTTAAATAAAGTAATTAAAATATAAACGATAGGATCAAAAATTCAAATTATACTAACCATTAGAAATTCATGAGACTTTTGATCTTCTTTTAGATCCTTTAAATTTTTTAATTCTTCTTTCATTTCCATGATAACCCGCGTTAAAGTATCAATTTTTTCTTCGAGCACCGTTAATCGTTCTATTGTAAGTTATAAAATGTAAGTTATAAAATTTAATTATAAGTTAATTATATTAGCTCTTGAATATTTGCGAATACCTTCGATTTTCGAGTCTCTAGGAATCCATCTTTTGAGCTGAACCTTATTCTTATTGCCGCTGCTACCGCTAGTGATCGTGTTGAAGTCGTTGCTGCCGCTAGTGATCGTGAAGTCGTTAATGTTGCTGCTGCCGCTAGTGATCGTATTCAAGTCGTTAATATTGCTGCTGCCACTAGCTTCATTGTTGTTGGTGCCGTTGTTACTGCTATCATCGTTACTATTATCATCAAAATTGATGCTATTGACAGAGCTTTTTCGTGAATGTTCGCTACTGACAGAGCTTTTTCGTGAACGTTTTTGTCCTCCAATCAATTCTTCAATTCTTTTACGATAACTATCCTTTTTATTACGACTATACATTGTTGTAAAGTTTTTTTTTACGATTTGAAATAAATGTAAGAGAGTAAATTTTTTTTTACGACTTGAAATAAATGTAAGAGATTGAGTAAAATATTGATAAATTATCCGTGTAATAAAAATTTTTCATTTATGAGTAAAAAAATTCGATACTTACTCATTAATTCTTTTTTGCAAATAATGAGTCATTACGAGTAGATTTTTGCATAATGAGTTGGAAATTGTGTGCACAAAAATTTTTTAATATAGACACGTCAGCATAAAAAAATTTTTTCTTTATTATGCAAAATTTCGAATACTTGCTCATTATGTTAAAAAAAACTTTTTGTAAATAGTCATTACAAAATAGATTCATTATACAAAAAATCCAGAAAATTCTCGATTTTTCCAAAATGACAAGTCATGCATTTTACGCGACGAACTTTTTTCAATAAAAATTTGAAAGTCTAACACAAAAATATTTCATTACTCTTTTTTTTCAAACGATGTTCATTACTCATTATATAATTGATGATCTAACCAAATATATATGAAATCACATGAAATGAAGCAATGAAACTTATGAAATCGTAAATCTTCAAAACATTTCAGCTGTAATACTTCTTTGATAATGCATACAAAAATACTAAAAAATATATTTATTTACGAAATATTCATTTCTTTCACCAAAACGGGGTACTATATGCACAACACCTTCTATCGACTCTATAGCAACAAAGTTATACATTTCCATCAATTTTAAATGAGGACATCTATATAAATATGGATATCTTTTATTTTTGAAATCGTACCACTGGATTAATGCGAGATTTAGTGGGGGATCTACTAATACTTCTACTAACAATAAAGTCTACAAACAATAAAATATTACTGTTATTAATACTTTAATAAATATATATATTATTAATATACTATTGATGAATTACCTGTCCATAGCAAAGTCCTTGATCTGATATATAATAGCTGGATTCATCAGAATCCATTGTAATAGCTATATCACTAAACCACGCTTTGTTATGATAATTGTTAGAAGCACGTATTATAGCACCATTCTCTAATGTAACTGACCCATATATGTTTATTTGGGTTCCGCTATTTAGAGTAATTGTGGAATCAGCAAATAAATCCAGATACGAATCAAGACAATCCAAAAATTTACTGAACCCGGACTGCATTTTATTATCTACATTCCTTTTGTTTTCATTAAAAAATACAACTGCATCACGTAAAGGAAATTCAAAAAGTTTAGCAGAAAATCTGCAAGTGCGAGATATTTTTGCTAAATTCGCCGGTTGTTGAGAGATTCTAATGGATATTGCTTGACGTTTTATCTATTAATTTAGTATCCAATCTTAAAAAAATATATATAAATTTTTAAAATGATTAGAATGACTAAAACGCTTACAGTTTGTAAAAGTTGGGTTTCGATGTTTTTTTTATTGCTGATTCGATAGGGTATTTTAACAAAATATTTGTGGAGACTTTCATAGGTTTCCGTGGTATAGCCATTTACTGCGCCGTATGATCGTATTGAGTCGATGATATGATACACCCATGAATGCAATTTAGGCAATTTCAGATTGGAAGGAGAAACAAATTTAAAAGCTTTAATAAACCTTTGGGCCCATCCGTGTATTGCATCCTAAAATTTTGAAAAAGTAATTTTAATTTTTACATTTAACTTTACTCAAATTTTTATTTACTTACATTAAATTTCACCAAGTCACTTTCACTAAATTCTTCCGATCTGCTTAAAATATACATTTCATTCCAACATTGATACAGTTCTACAAGATCATAATTATTTACGAAATTCTCTACTGTATCATCATTATCATCATATAAATTATCAATAACAAATATCATAACCTTCATTAAGTTTCGATATTCGTTAGCGGTTAACCTCGCAATCGATTGCAATCCATTGGAAAAAATTTTCAGGTCGGGAAAACGCGGAATTGTTGCTAGATGACGATCTATTTCATTAACTAACATATTACCATTTTTGTGTTGCAATTTCAAGATTTCGCGTGTAAAGGTAATTTGATAAACAAATAGACCCAAGTCTAAATGATGCATTCTATCGGGTACTGTAGCCAAGTAGATATTTATGTTCCTTAATGGTATAAATGGCATTATAAATATTATAGATGAACATAAATATAATTTTTGCTTATGCATACTTACGGTAAATCCCAAAAAAAATTAGGTACAGATTCAATGCAAACAGATTTATGTGTACGATCTTCAAGATGTTTACGCATTTCATCGTGAGTTCTTAGTATTATATCGTTGGATGATAAATCTGTATTTGCAAGATCATTCTTTCTAACCAAACAAAAGTGACACGGAAGGGTTGAATTGGAGGACTTATAGACTAAACAAAAACTTGCTGCTTCTGGCCAATCTGCGATAATAGTCGAAACTCTGGGATAAAACCAGATATTCTCGTTATTTATCATAAGGTCCACACCATCTTTTAGTAAAATAATCGGTTCTAGTAAATGACGCAGAGATTTGTGGAAGACTTCACGGACCAGGTCTTTATCCGCGGCTTCTAAAATTGGTAAATATCCCAAAAGTTGCTTTGCATCTAATTTATTACGACGCCATATCGGGATATTACCTAGTGATACATATATTGGATGCAATTGACCTTTTCCTAATGTATCCGTGGTTGTAGCATCCGAATATAAAATGATTGATAGCAATTTGGCACCGATCGGTAAAGATTCTTGTGTAGTCTTCCACCATATCCCAGTGTTTTGCTCTTTGTAAATACTTTCTCCATCACGCTATAAAATGATTATAAACATATTAATAAATATTATTGAATAGTTTGGATTAACTATTATTTTATTTATTTAGGTACCTCATAGTTTTCGTAAGATAGCGCAAAATCTTGTGTTATGTTAGGAACGGACAAAATGTTTTTGATACATTTTATTAAATTTTGATAATAAAGATAATAATCCTTATTCCTATGATTTGTAATAAGAACCTTACAAAATTCGAAATTGGAAAATTTCATATTATTCATAAATTCTCGTCCCTTTTCAATATTTTTTGGTAATGGTGATTTTATAAGGCTTGAATGCTTATTAAAAAATCGGATAATATCATTGCCAGCCTTGTTGTTTAGTTTATGCTTCGTTACTAATATCATTAGATCCTTATAAGCATCATTAGGAAATCCTGCGTAAGGTTCAGAACTAGGATCTTCAGATTCTTCAAAAATTTCGGCCTCATCAGTTGATTCTAATATGTCTTCATAATTGTCTTCATAATTATCTTCAAGGCTCATTACTGACATTTCAGAAATTAAATTACTTTGCGTACTTTCAATACTTCGAGTACTTTCGATACTGTCAAATGATATATCTTGTACTTCATTATCATCATTTGCCTAAAATTACACAATTGATAAGTAATTTTTTTAGATTTAAGAGCCTTATAAGAATAACCTTGAATAACATAATTACTTCAATATTATCATTCTCATAATTACTATCTTGACTGTCTTCGGTATCCATTTCAATATCATCATCTTCTTCTACTTCTACTTTTTTTATGCATCTTTGAACATGTTGACTGTACGCAGTACGGCGACTGAATGTTCTTGTACAGATAGGACATATGAGACTCATGTTGCTATTAATCAACACATGGCGGAATATATCGTCTTACCATTCAATTTATATTAAATTCAAGACATTTTGTGCGATTGTGATGCAATATAAGAATTGAAATTCAACAGAGGCGCAATGAACTGATTACGCTTCCGAAATGCTAAATTGGCGTTCTAAAATTTGCGTAACTCCGAATTGATGCAAAAGCTGAATCCTCATAAAATTACAAAATTAAATCTGAACCTTAGAATTTTTTTTAAAAAAAAACGAATTTATTAATAAAAAACGTAAATAGAAACCTCGATCGGCCAGATAGTTTAATGGATTTTTTTGATCCATCAAATAATCCTACGATCGAGATGTTTTTTATTAATAAATTCTTTTTTTTTGGCTTGCGAGTATGATCGCGGTATTGCGGCATTACGGCAATTTGGCAGTGTAATTCATTTCAGTATTACAGCCAGTGTCTAAAATTCAAATTTTTTTTTGGTTGCCGCGCCCGCAACCAAAAAAAAGCAATTTTAGTTGCATAGCGCAATCAAATTTAATTATAGGGTTGCGCTAATTGTAAATTACTTGCGGCATATAATAAAAATCAAAACCAAAAAAAAATTGCATTTATATTTACTATATTCATATATTTTATTAAATTTTAACAAAAATATACAAAAATATATTTATTTTATTAAATTTGAACAAAAATCAAATTATTTATTATAATGAATGCGTCTTGGAAATCTACTCCAAACATCAAATGCTTTTTCAAAATTGAAATCTTTAAGCTCAGGCCTATTTGGTTTATTGGTTATACAAGATAATCCCGCATGTATATTAAAAATCTAACATGCGGAACTTGCGCATATCAATGTGCGGAAACCTGCGGAAATTTTTGAAAAATTGTTTGCGGAATCCGCACGTGCATATTTAATTTTACTGGCGGAAAAAAAAATCACATGCGGTCCGCAAGTTCCGCAAGTCAATTTTAGACACTGAATTTACAGCAGCGAAATAATTACACTGCCATAATAATTCGAAATTTAACTGATTCAAAAATATCGAATTGGCGTCCCGAATTCGCGGTAATTCTGAATTGACGTAAATTTATTGAATTCAATAGAATTTTTTTTAAAAAAAATAAAAACATCAATCGGCCGGATAGTTTAATGGATTTTTTTTGATCCATCAAATAATCCTATTGACCGAGATGTTTTTTTATTAATAAATTCATTTTTTTTTTGCTTACGAAAGATGTTTACAGCATTGTGGCATTCGCAATTCGGCAGTGTAGTATAATTACACCGCCATAATAATTTATCTCCATTGAGGTTTTGTGTAACTTATTCAATATGTAAGTTACATGTGATCATATTATATAATCATATAGATTATCAGCAAATCTACATTGCGTTATTTGTTTGTTCGCAAATTTGCGAAAAAAAAAACTTTTTACAAAAATAACTCGCTCATTTACAGTCGACTATAAATGGATTCCTTCTTTTTTACTCAGTAAGTTTATTAATGCATACCAATCATCTGTATTTAATCTTTTTTTTTTTATTTTTATTTTTATTAGCATTTAATCTCATAGCAGAATATGATGTGATTTTTTAGTTTTTCCCCTATTTTATATGAATTTCGTCATAGGTGGGTTTTACAACATTCTCGTAAAGTTATTCTTCCATTTTTAGCATTTTTTTTCAAGTTTTTTTGCTGTTTTTGTATAAAAATAATGATTCCACTTAACTTTGAAAAAAAATGATATTTGAATGTATGTTCTACTTCAGTATTAAAGACATAACGTATTTTAACTTTTCATTAACAATGGCCACAAAACGTTCTAACAGGGATAGGGAAGAGCATGGAGATAAACGAGTAAAAGTAACAGCCCCTCAAGAAACGGTTGAAGGTATATAGTATTATATTCTCCTATTAAAAAATTTATGTACAGTATAACGCTAAAATTTTATATTACCGTTACAAAGCTAATAAGAAGACTGTAGAAAAACTCTTAAAAAACGATGCACAGATTCTTTTGAAACTCGACTCTATTATTACAAGTCAAAAACAGCTCGATAACCGAATTTCGAAAATAGAAAACGCTCTTGATAAAAACAATAATGATAACGATACGATTAACCCTGATGATTTAAAAGTAATAGATATATTTATAAGCATCAATGCTTTTGTACATATAAATTAATACTAATTAATTAACCTTATTTTAATTAGATTATCATTAAAAAAATAGCGAGAGATTTATTTGAAATCTCTATATATCCGGCGCAAGAAGAGTATAGGATAGCGACGGAGAATCATTTCAAAAAAGAGAACCCTGATTTTTTTAGGAAGCTCAAAAAAAATCAGTGGATATCTTATTATGAAAGGAACATCTACCAACCGGTAAGCCAGGGCAATCTTGCGATTATTTATTAAAAATTCCAATATTAATATTCTTTTTAATAGCTCCTAGCAGCACACAGAAGCGTTCGAGGTTCGTTCACGTCAAGAGTGAAAGACGCGATGTATTCCGTTTTCGACGAATTGCCATCAATAAATACTCAGACGGACCCTTCGCAAATCCGCGACTGGAAGCAAATGCCCGCGGTGAAAAAGTGTTACAAAAACTTATTTAGAAAAATAAGCTCAGATCTACCAACAACATACATGTCGAAAATAGCGGGGAAACTTCGTAAAGAAGATAAAAAACCTTCTAAAATCCAAATAGCATACGCCATCAGTATTTGCGAGGTATACTTATGCCCTGACAATCCGACTATTCAGATAAATGAAGGAATAAAACCTAAAATAACTGAAAATTTAGTAAGTTAATTTTCAACTTTGCATAATGCCAAAATGCTTGAATTAAATCGAACTTTATCGTTTTTTAGGAAAAATTTGTAAATAGGGATAAATTTTCATGTTCAGACGATGATTCGTCCGCGTCTGAATCTCCTCCTCACGTTTCTCCTCTACCTCGCCTTTCTTCTCAACCTCGCCCTTCTTCCCCTGTTCGCGATGATCATGTTATCAATGATAATAATGACAATGATGATGATATTGGTGGTGATGAAGGGGAAGATAGTTTCGATGAACGGGCTATCAACAGTCTAATTACAAATTATAATATTGCAAGAAAACAATAATGGAAATGAATTTTAAATAAAGTTGAAAAGATTATTAATCCTTTATTGATTAACATCGTATTTTCTTCATGAACAGGATTTTACACAAATATTCTCATAAATAATTAAGAGGTAAAAATCATAAAATTGCGAAATGTTATGTAAAAATTATCTGATAAGTTTTTTATAATTTATATCAGATTATGTTATCTTTCGTTTTATTATATATATCATATCTTTATTAATATTCATATTTAGTAGTAAAATGAAGTAAAAATTCTTTAAATGGAGGGTGTAAGACTGTAAGTAAAATTAGTTTTTGTTAAAAAAAATCCTCTAATCTCGCTAGATAGCATTTTTTTCATATATTTTAAATATTGTATTATTTTTTTAATAATTGATTTTCAACGGAAAATTTTGTATCAGAATAATTATAATCTGCGCATTGCGCAACCTTCTGTTAAATAAGGATATTAAAAGGATATTAATATATCTGCATGACATTTTTTTGCGCGTCACGCAACAAGTAATTTCATACGCTGATGCTGAGTAATTCACCGTAAAATTACGGAATATGTCGACCGACCAATCAAATTACGCTGTTCCCTGCATGTGACTTAATCAACGCGACTTTTTTAATCACGTTGTTTATTATATATATGCATATGTTTTTACCATTTTTATTACTCTCCTATTATTCTCCTTCCATTTTCGTTCTTTTCATGTATTTTTACGCTCATTTACTCCATTTTTTTTATTCCCTTTTTGTTCCCACTTTCTCCTTTTGTTTCTTTTGTTTCTCCTTTTTCTTTTGTTGTTTCTCGTCCATTCCTCTTTCACCCTTTGTTCCCTTTTACTTCATTTAGGAGTTTAAGGAGGTATGGAAACATTTTTTATCTTAATATTCGTAAATTATTAACATTTTGGCTTTACTTTTCGTTTTATTTACACAATACTTAATAACAGAATCTTGTGTTGTTATACTCACACTACCACGAATTGCATTTTTTTTTAATGTTAGGAGGTACGTAAATAACGTAATACTACTACCACTTCTTGTTTCTTGTACCTTAATACTAACAATACAATAACAATACTAACTCTTCTAACCACTTACTAACAATACTAACTCTACTAACCACTTGCTAACAATACTAACGCTACTAACCACTTGCTGACAATACTAACGCTACTAAACTTTTAACAATATTATTTCTTTTACTTCTTATATTCTAACAATATCCTTATTCTTTACTTCCTAATATATACTACTATTAACACTAATATTTCTTTTACTTCTTTTTATATTCTAATTAAATCATTTATTTGTATTCGTTTTTTTATAATAAAAGATTTAATAAAATTATTCTTTAAATTTATAATAATACTAAAATTATAAAATAAATGACAAGTTATCGTAAAATTACGTTATTACATACGAATTTAACCTATGAAAACTTACGGAGTATTACGCATACATATCGTGAAATACGTATCGTAAACTAGCGAAATTCTACGAAAACTTATGGAATATTACGAACACGCAAAGTTATGTATCGTGAAATTGCGGAGTATTTACGTATCGTAAGCTTGCAAAATGCTACGAAAACTTACAGAGTACTACGATTACGCAAAAATACGTATCGTGAAATTACAGAGAATTTACGCATCGTAAGCTTGCAAAATGCTACGAAAACTTACGGAGTACTACGATTACGCAAAAATACGTATCGTAAAATTACGGAGAATTTACGCATCGTAAGCTTGCAAAATATTGCGAAACGTTACGGAGTACTATGATTACGCAAAAATACGTATCGTAAAATTACGGAGTATTTACGCATCGTAAGCTTGCATAATGCTATGAAAACTTATGGAGTATCACGTTAAGTAGGCTTTCGAGAGATCTGGAAACTTTCGAAATATTATGATGCGTAAATTTGCGCAAATTTTC
>Ga0134121_10004488_pt1 | contig 11441 bp, 9 predicted proteins | sample KB301_FD_96463 | JGI IMG/M metagenome (GOLD analysis project Ga0134121, IMG submission 96463) | Terrestrial soil microbial communities without Nitrogen fertilizer from Kellogg Biological Station, Michigan, USA - KB3-0-1 | ecosystem: Environmental > Terrestrial > Soil > Unclassified ...
CTCCCAACCCGACCTGGCTCTGGCCATAAACTGCTGCACAACTTACCAGCAGCAAGAGCACCACCAGCCCGCACATTCGCATCATTCGAATATCCTTTCCGTTTCATTTTCTAGATTCTGCGTCCAAATGGAATCGTACAAACCACACCATACTAACCATGGACAGGGAAGGGAATATCGAATTTCGTGAGAGCCCCTTCAGCCCCCGGTTTTGGCGGAACACCAACTGTGACCTCTCATTGGCGCGGCTTCGTACCGAATCCTATCGAAAACTCCATATTCCAAACAGGATCAGTTCAGGTAAAAGAAGTCGATTTCATGTGGTCTCAACTATCCTGTCGGGCGGTTCCTGGCGTTGCCGACGATCCCGCGCTCAATGGCCTCACCCTGTTCCGGATTTCCGGGGGGCTTTCGGCGGCTGGGCTACCCTGGCTTCGCCCCGACCGTGAGCCGCATTGCAGGAGTTCAGTACAGCGAACACGCAAAGCGTCATTCAGGGAAGGCATTCGTTGAGATTGGTGGGCAAGTCCGCCGCAGCCAGGTCGACCTTCTGCAGCTTGGGTCGCCGCGCGGCGAACGCGCTTCGGTGGGCAGTTCACTTCCAATGCAGCGGATGACGGCAGCGGTCATCCTCTGGCGGATGCCCTCCCGGCGCCATTTCCGATTTATTGCGTTGCAACTTGGAATAGGACTCCTGGCGAGCCGCAGAAGCATTCAGCTCCGCGTGTGGTAGGCTTGCCGGTCTTGTGTTATCGAAAACCCTGTTCAAGGAGATGTTCTCTTGACCGTTCCTCGAATTACCGTCGTGGGGAGCTACGCCACCGGCTTGACCATGAAGGTCGAACGTATGCCGCGTACCGGCGAAACACTCTTGGGAACGGGTTATCGCGTGGACTACGGAGGGAAAGGTTCAAATCAGGCAGTGGGATGCGCCCGGCTGGGAGCGCACGTCAGCTTCGTCGCCAGAATTGGAACAGACCCTTTCGGAGAAATGGCGCTCGGCCTCTATCGCGACGAAGGCATTGACATCACCTATGTAAAGCGCACTGCCAACGTACCGACTGGAGTGGGCTTCATTATTGTCGAGGCGGCGAGCGGACATAACTGCATCACCATCGATCCGGGAGCGAATGAACTCTTGACCGCCGCCGACGTTGCCCAGTGCGAAGCTGCTTTCAATTCGCCGGCTGTGGTGATCACCCAGCTTGAGATTCCGGTAGCCGCCGCTGAGGCCGCACTGGCGCGCGGACGCGAACGAGGTGCAATCACGATTCTGAATCCGGCTCCCGTCCGGCCGTTGCCTCCGTCCCTCTTGCGGTTAGTCGATATTCTCACCCCCAATCAGAGTGAGGCCAAGGCTCTGGCCGCCCTTAGTCCGGGAGCGGACGTCGAGCCCGAGGCAGTCGCGCGCAGGTTGATTCGCAGCGGAGTCAAACAGGTCGTGATGACCTTGGGAGAAAACGGAGCATTGGTCGTAACCGACAAATCCTCCATCCGCGTTCCTGCGGTATGCATGTCGGCGGTGGATACAACGGGCGCCGGGGACGCCTTCAACGCCGGGTTGGCGATCGCGCTGGCTTGCGGCGCGAGTGTCGAGGAGGCCGTGCCGTTTGCCGCGGTCACCGGCGGCCTGGCCGTCATCAAGGAGGGCGTCATCCCTTCGCTGCCCCACCGAGATGACGTTCTCCAGTTTTATCGCAAGCAAGACCTGCATCCTCCGAATTGGTTTCTGGCCAACCCTTCCGGTGCAGTTTGAAATCGTGGTTGGCGTTGATCTGCAGCGGTAGCAACTCGATCGGAGTATTTCGTGCCAAGGGGGTCGAGGACGGGAAGAGTTATGTGCGGCGCGAGCGTTTTTGTCGATACCTGGATTTACCAGGACGGTAAACGGGTATGCGTCGCCAGCGAAGGAACGCTGGTTTGCAGTTTCAAGCGACGGTCTTGCTGTCCCGTTAGCGAGGTCCAAGTAGAGTTTGCAAGCGTCGAGATTCCCTTATGCCCCTGCTGATCGGCTTTCTTCTGGTAGTGCTGGCGGCCCTGCTGCAAGGGACCTTCGTTGTTCCCATGACACTCGTTCGACAATGGTCGTGGGAGCACACCTGGGCCGCGTTCTCGCTGCTAGGCATGTTTGTCTTCAACTGGACCATCACGCTTCTGCTGGTGCCAAGTATTTTCGCCGTATATTCCGCGTCTCCGGTCAAAGACCTCGCTGTCCTGGCGCTTTTTGGGCTGGGCTGGGGAGTGGGTGCTGTCCTGTTCGGCCTGGGGATGGAACGGCTCGGCATGGCCTTGGGATATCCGATCATCATGGGGCTTATCGCCAGCCTGGGCGCGCTGATTCCGCTCCTGCTGTTCTTCCCGCAGAGTCTTTTCACGAGCAAAGGCCTGTTTCTGCTCGCCGGAACGGCGCTGGTCGTTTTTGGTATCGCGTTGTGCTCCATTGCCGGATCCCGCCGCACGCCTTCTGAAGGCAAGTCCGCCGCAACACGGTCAAACACTTTTAAAATCGGCCTGGCCATCGCAATCTTCGCCGGCATACTCTCGTGTCTGCCCAACGTGGGCGTGACATTCGGGGGAAACGTGATCCAGGCTGCCGCTTCGCTGGGAGTGTCCCCGGCTTCTTCAGGGAATACGGTGTGGGCTCTTCTGTTTACCCTGGGGTGCGTCGCCAACCTCGCATATTGTTTGTACCTGATCATCAGCAAGCGCACCCTAGGCCAATACTGGAACCGCGAGACGCCGCGCAATCTGGGCCTTAGCGCGGGAATGGCGCTGATGTGGATTGGAAGCTTCTATCTTTACGGTGCCGGTGCCGCAAAACTGGGACGCTGGGGCGCAATTGCAGGCTGGCCTTTGTTCATCTCTCTCTCCATCGTCGTGGGCAATCTCTGGGGATTGTGGCGAGGCGAGTGGCAGGGCGCGCCTGCCTTTAGCCGTCGACTGTTAAATCGGGGTTTGCTGGTCCTGATCGTGGCGGTGCTTACCGTGGCGCTCAGCAATTCTCGCTAAGAGGACTATTTTTCCCGTGCCTCTGTGACGCAGTCGCTAACTCTGCGAGAATAGGCGTGTCCATGTCGCCGAGTTCCACATTCCTGTTAACCTCGCAGCCCAGGGCGCGCTGGATGCGCTTCGATACCGCGCAGATCCTCAAACGCTTTTTCTTTTGTGAGCGTTCGCTTCTAGTGAGCCAGGCGGCGTGGATTCCCGCTGTCGCCCCGCTTGATATCAAGACGGGACTCGCTCGTTTCATCTGGCAGAGCGCAGAGACTGCCAACGCCTTGCGGAATCGCGTGTTCGAGCTTCGTTTCCCCAGCCGTCTGCTGGAGGAGGAAGGAGCGGATGGGGCGCTGATCGAGCTTTTCGGTGCAGTTAGAAATTCTCCATCGGTTCCGGCTTTCCTGTTGAGCATTGGAAAAGTTTTGTTGCCGGCTCTGCGTGATTCGTTCCAGGCGTATCTGGAAGCATCTGATTCCATCGCCGACGGGCCCACGCACCGCTTCCTGTCGCTTGCCGTCTCTGAAAAAGCAGAACAGATTGCTGCCTTCGAGCAATGGAGCGAGTCCGCAGTGGCCGGCAATCCCGAGTTACGCGACGACACGCTCGCACGGACGCAAGTGGTCGCCAAATGGCTCTTTGACGTGGGCGGAGTAGGAATCGGGCCGTCCTCACTATCTGGCACCCCAGGGCCTTTGCCAGGCGGAAAGACCTACGTCATTCCCGGCAAGCCGGCGCGCGACCTGCGCTTCTGGCCTTGCCGCTTTTACTGGCCGGATATCGTCGATCCAGCTTATCCCTATGGCGAAGGCATGCAACTGCAGCTTCGCTCGGCCATCAGTCACTTGAACGAAGTCTGGGCAATAGAAAACGGCGGCGTGATGTTGAGCGTGTTCGCTGACATTCTGCCTTGGGAATGGATACACAATGCTGCGCGCTGGACTTACGATGAATCGCGCCACTGTCGGATGGGCTACGAACGCCTGATGGCATGGGGCTTTAATCCCGCAGACATTCCACTGGGAACCTACATTTATGAGAGCGCTTCCGGTGAGGATCCTATCTATCGCCTGGGGATGCTCTATTTCTTCGAAACCAAGAACATCCGTCACAAACCGGGCCGCGCCCAGCTTTTTCGCGCCTACGGTGACGCCGTGAGTGAGCACGACATGGACTTCGATTGGGCCGACGAAACCATGCACGCCGGTTACGGCAAGCATTGGCTTAAAGAATTGCTGGCAGTTCGTGGCGAAGATCCCGCAGCCTACGATCAGGTGCGCGACCGCTGCGAAAAGTTAGTAAGCAACTACCTAGACACTGCCACGCCCGACGAAGTGGCCGGCATTAAGAGAGTGGCACACGCCTTAATTGCCAAGGCACAAGGAAAATAAGCTCGCAACAATCGACTTCCCGACAGCGGTGGACGAGGCCGCTGCACGAGTGAGACGCCCGCGCCCACATCAACATTCTCGCGGATGACATCTGCGTCACCACGTTGAGTATTCGATCTTTCCAACGACTAGTCCTGTTATGCTTGGCCACTCTGCCACTAAGATCTGTCGGAGGGAGACAATGGATCGGCGCGTATCGAAGACAGTGTTTCTACTGGTAGCTCTTCTGGGGACCACCGCCACGGCCCAGAAAATCAAGGTCATCGTCGACCAGGACGCTCGTGGCCCCGGCACCAGCGACCAGCAGGCCATCCTGGTTTTCCTGCAATCGGACCAATTCGACGTCCTCGGCATCACCACCGTGAGCGGCGATCAGTGGGTGAAGGAAGAGACCCAGCATACGCTTCGTATGACGGAGATTGCGGAGCGCACGGACGTTCCCGTAGTCCAGGGTGCTGAATTTCCCTTGCTCAATTCCAAGGAAGAAACCGAGCGCTGGGAAGCGCTGTACGGGAAGCTGGAATACAAAGGTTGCTGGACGGAGCGCTTCGAGGCTAACCGCTCCACTATCTATGAGCAGCCCTACCACGCCCCCGACGTTGTTCCAGCCATGAAGGAGGGCGCGCCCCATACTCAAGCCGCTCCTGGCACGGCGGCCGAGTTCATTGTGAAGATGGTGCACAAGTATCCGGGTGAAGTGGTTCTATGGGCGGGCGGACCGTTGACCAATTTTGCCTTGGCGTTGAAGCTCGACCCCCAAGTCGCCACGCTAGCCAAGGAATTCGTCATGATGGGCGGCGGATTGTACGCGGACAAGGGCGCAATCGATCCCGGCGCCATTGATGCCCGCCGCGAATTCAACTGGTGGTTCGATCCGGAAGCTACACGCATTGTGTTGCGCGCGCCCTGGAAAAAAGTGACCATTACTCCTATTGATATTTCGGTCAAGACGCGCTTTACCTCGGAGATGAAAGCTGTCATTTCCAGGGCAAACACCCCGGTCACGCAATATCTGGATAAGTATTCTCTACCAGGATATATGTGGGACGAAATCGCCGGTGCGGCCCTGATTGACCCGTCGATCATCACCGGCCAAAAGCAGCTCTATATGGACATCGATCTGGATCGCGGGGCAAGCTACGGAAAGACCATCTTCTGGGATTCCACGGCTCACGTTCCTCCGTATTTGCGCTTGGCCAATGTCCAATTCGATATCGACGCAAAGAAGTTCTACAAAATCTACATCGACCTGATGACCCGGCCAGCACGAAGTGCCAATTCGCATGCGCACACAGAAGAATGAAACAATTTTGCAACTTCATAGGCTCCGGCCAGGGCCACTCCTACGGCAGAGTGCAAACCTTTCATGGACGTCCGGTAGGCACGCACGGTCTGCTCAAGTTCCTAGTGAGCAAAATGGAGCAGTTTTTCGAATCGCCGCGTACTATCCTGTCGACCACAAGGAAAGAAATGACGTGTAGCGCTGCGCCAGGAGTGCGCTGTGAGCTTGGCACTGGTCAGCCTCGTACGGAGCCACATCGTGACCGCCGATTGATTGCAGCCGAGAAATCAGGTTAGTAATGCTCATGCACAAAGTGCCTTCACCTAGGAAGAAAGCCGACGACGAGAAACGCTTAGCGAAACTGGTGGCACGGATCGAGAAAAATCTGAAAGCTCGTGAACCCGAAACTGGCCCACAGAAACCATAAGTGTCTTGTACGCTGGCGTGCTGAACGAACTCGTTGTGGCTAAGATTTCCGTCAAGGGTGTAACGACAGGCATGTCCTGCCTTTAACCCTGGAAGAGGGCTTGGGGCGAATGTGGCTCTTATAGAGGCGCACCGCCAGACTTCATCTACCAAGCTGGGGTCTTCTGAACGGGGATTTCGTCTCGCAATCCGAACCTAACAAACTCCAGGCGCGACTTGAACCACTTGCGGCCTCAATTTTCCAGCGGCTGAATGAATTGGACAACAGTCAGAACTCGCGTGGCGAGAAGGCTGCATACGGCAAGCCTGAGTTTTGATTGTTGGCCATGCCGTGCCAGAGCACAAAATCGAAGACACCCCGCCAGCACCTGTTGAGTACGTCTTGATCCACATCACCAGCCATCCAGGCAAATACGCCATGCGTGGCGTGAAGGGCGATCTACTTGTTGCCCAAAGCGGAGGTATCAGAATTTCCCTCTACGGAAGCACCACGACGGCAGCAGGACTTGGAACGTCGTGAATTCAAAACGAAAGTGGAGCCCGTGCAAGGGTGGCCTTAGTCGTTCTTAGCTGATGTGCCCAGCCCCTCTTGCTTTCGATCGACGGAGGGGTGGGTATCGGCTTAGCGCCGATCCTGACAAGAAGGAGGAAGAATAGGACGAGGGTTCCCCAAGCTAGGCAGGACAATAAGATAGCAGGCATCATGTGCTTCCCCCAGCATTTCCTCAATGACCTTAGAGCACGAACAATGCCACAAAAGAAAAGTCGCATTTTCTGTTAGATCCGCGCAGGGAGGACCAAAAGAGTGAAGTTTCGGCGAACAACCGAGAAAATCTGAGCTACATGAAACTCTGTATTCAAGTGTGTTTCAGCCATCCCGATGGGCACTGTCCGATTCGAGTCAGTACGCAATCCCCATCAACCCTGAACTGCTCAAGCTTCTCATCCAGCATAAGGTGCCGTACGGATACCCATGAGGATGGGGATCGCGGATCCCAGAAGACGGGATTGTGAGCGTAGTCGCCTTGCTAGCCAGCGCGCTCAATCACACCTTGCGGCAAGGCCGAGGACTAGGGAGCGAGGCGGGACAGAGGGCGCTGCGGGCTTTGCCTCTGCCCCCTTGATACGGTTGCGCAGAACCCCCGACACTGCAACCGGGAGTTCCTGAATCAACGTGGAACAGGGCTAGGCAATCCCATGTTCGCACGCAATTCCTGCCACTGTTGCATGACTCGGGAGTCGTGTGAGAGTTCGGCAGCCCTACGGAGCGATTCCTCTGCCTTAGGAAGATTGTTGACTTGGGCAAAACAATCGCCGAGACCCGCCCATGCGTACCAATCTTGCGGGTACTCCTGACTGACCTGGTCAAAGACTGGCATAGCCTCACTGCATCGCCCATCATCGGCCAGTTGCAAGGCCGCTTGCACGTGAGCATTCGCGAGATTGTGAGCCACTGGAGCATTGCGCGGCGCAAGCTGATGGGCGACGGTGAAAACCGTCAAATCGTCTTTCCACTGCTTTTCCTGCGAGATGATCAACACTGCGAACACAACCGCTACGACGCCGACTGCACACAATAAAGGAACGCGCATCTTTCCAGCGAGGTGCCACCCTGTCGCCACCAGAAGCATCAATCCAGCCGAGGGCAAGTAGGTGTACCGGCCATGCAGAAAGTCTCCCGGGTCAAGAGCATTCAGGTCCAGCGTGAGAAGAATTGGCAGGACCATGAGGAGCGTGCCTATCATCAGGGCATACCCGACATTAGCAACCTCTTGACGGGGAAGATCACGTTGACCTTTCCTCCATGCCCAGAGCAATGCCCCTGCCAGGATCACAACCGCGCAACCGAGGCCTAGGCCCGGCAGCAGGACGCCACGGAAAGAAAACCCCTCTGCCAGAGTAGGGTCTGCAAAAGCCCGTGAGCAGACCGGCCAGAGCAGAACCTTCAGGTAGAACCAGAGGGTCGCAGGCCACGACAGAAGGACGGTACTCCAAGACAAATGCTGCGTGAGGGAACCGAGCTTTCCCCCGAAAGCATTGAGCCGCATAACAAGGTAGAGCACCGTCACGCACAAAAACGGTATAGTTTGCCGGAAAGCCAGCACCAACCGTCGTCCGAAATCTGAATCTCCGTTTTCGCCACGCGGCATACGTAGCGCCAACGCAAAAATCAAAGCTGGTAACACGATGGCGGTTTCCTTCGCCAACAGTGCCGCAAAATAAGCAGCTGCGGAGGCTATTATCCAGACTGCCCGAACCTGAGTAGCCTTCTTAGTCCGGGTCGCCTTGCGCGACTTTCGTTCGTGAGCTTGGCTGCCGGGACGGCCGACTATCCACTTGAGGTATAGCAGCACCGCACCCAATACACCCATGGACATTAACGGATCGGGCACCGTAACCCACGCCACGGATTCAGTCTGGGCCGGATGCAGCGCGAACAGGGTCGCAGCGACTAACGCGGCGACGCGATCGCGCAGTAGTCTCAGCGCCAGTAGCCCCAGTAAGACCGTAACTGCCACATGTTTCGTGATGCTAAGCAGGTGCCATCCCCATGGAGACGCCGCGCTTAGAATGAAATTTATTCTCAGCCACAGGATGAACAAAGGCCGATAGAAACTCGCAGGCCCACCAGTGAATTGCGACCATACATACTTCGCAAAGTAGTCCCAAACATAACCGGGGGACTGTATACGTGGATCACCCGTGAAACGGTGGTCGTCGAGGACGAATTGAAACTTCAAGGCGCGGTTGTAAAGGGCAAAGACGACAGCCCCTAAACACAAGGCTACGACGATGAAGGTCCGAGGCGAAAGCAACTCCGGCACTCGATCTGATGACGTCTCAATAGCTAGCTTCTGTCGTCGAGTCGGGAGGCTGAGGTTCATCTTACGAGAACGCTAGGAAAATGAAAGAAATTGTCTCACAACATCAGTACGACCTTGGATGCCCGGTCGCCAAAAGGCCATGCTACAAAGACAGCCAGGGCAGACTGAGCTATCGTCTTTGCGACTACATGGTAGGCAGCACGATGGGGTTCGTCTTCTAAAACCACCTGCCTGCGATCTACGAGTTGATGCAGGAGGGCTGCGATCTTTACAACGCTGCCCGTATCGCAGGACTTGAACATTCAATTGTGCAAGGCGTAAACAAGAGTAAAGCGACGACCCGCAAGCGTGAGATGACATCTGGAATGTCGCATGGTGGTCTGACAGCGGCTACATGCAATTCGATTCTTCAAGGAATTCTTACCGAGTAGCCTCCGTCTTAGCCAGTACCACAGCCGACCTCCGGGCCGCCTCTTCGTAATATCGCACCATCCGCTGCGGCTCCTCCGCCTTATAACGTGCCAAATTATGCGCCCACCGAAAGCCAATCGGTTGAAACCAAAGTTCCGCCTCTACTTTGAACGGCCCCGTTGCATTCCTGGTAGAGACCAAATACCGCACCGAGCTCCCACTGTCTGTGAACCCCGGATCGTTGGCTGCCTCACCCACAACTGCGATGTCCTTAATCGCCGTGCCTTTTTCGAAGCCGCGCGGCAGCAGGCGATTGTCCTTCAGATACCCGACCGCATGCAGAAGGCCGGTCGTCACCTTGCCCTGAGAATCCTTCAGGATCGGTTCGTAGATCTCCACTTCTTGTGAACTCGTAATTTCGCGGTAATGCGGCTCGAACTTCAGAGGATTTTCGTCATTGTCGTTGCCCACAATCGACCCGTCCGGATTGAGCCCGCCCGACTCAAACACCACGCTACCATGGCTGTCCATCACCGCGACATGTAGCCACGCCCGCCGCGAAGGATAAGCTGTAGGCAGCTTGTGCCCACCCAGATTCTCCACGTGCACATCCACCACAAGGCGATTCGGCATCGCATCCACCCGGGTAATGGTCACCTTCGCCGCCTCTGTCCTCAAGAACTCCGTCGTGCGCTTCATTGCCGCGTCCATCTCTTCGGGCAGTGCCTCTGTAGCTAATTCATCGCGATGATCCTGCAGCATCCCTTCCATGACGAAATTCGATCCGACAAACACATGCCGGTGCATGCCCTCGCGTGGCTGGCCGTACAACGCAGTCACCGCTACCCCCTCCTTCACCACCGGCATATGGCAGTCCTGGCAAGTCTGCTTGGTCGCGTAGTCGCTATGCTGCCACTCCTGGAAAGGCATCTGCTCCGGGAACTTCGCCAGCTTCTCACCCTTTGGCCCGAGCGCTGCAGTGTACAGCGTATGGCAACTCCCGCAAAGACCTGCATCGCGCATATGGTCGCCCCTGGTTGGGAAGTACGTCGCGGTAGAGGAGTGCATCACGGTCTCGTGCCCTTTGTCGATGTCGAAGGGCCCATACTCCGGCCGCAGGTCGTTTTGGACCGGTTTCGCGATCACCACATTCCCAACAAAGGTCGCATCCGTTCCCAACCCCGTCTTCTCAATCTGGTGGCAAACCGAGCAGGTAACCCCATCTGCCGCCGCGCGGTCCCCCTTGGGAAACTTTTTCAACGGAAGGCGCGAAAACAGCGGCGTGTGCCTTCCCGCATCCCGGTCCGTCATGCGGACCGCCGGCATATGGCAGATCGAGCATTCGTCCTCGATCGCCTGCTTCGACTCCGGATGATCGATCGACTCGCGCCGCACGCTTCCTTGCCAATAAGGATCGCGGGATGAGTTGGCCATGATGCTCGCCCGCCATTGAAACCCGATCGAAATGTCCTCGCCCGAACTCGTGGTCAGCCCGTTATGACAAGCCACACACCGATCCGATGTCCGAAAAAAAGTTCCCGCAGGCGTCTTGTCGCCCTTGGCGCTCTCGGTTTCGGACGCGCTCCACATCGATGCCGGAAATCCCCCGACCACCAGCCCTAGAAGAATCGCACGACCCAAAGCGATCCTCATCGCCATCCTTCCCACAACTTCCCATCTGCCCGGTCCCAGAGCAGGTAAAACAGCACTTGCGGCGTTCGTCCCCTGGTATTCGTGAACGGCTCCCTCACGCCAAAGCCAGTGCGGATGTGTTGTCGCCGACTTATGGTGATCTGCATCTCCGGCAGAACATCCCAATCTGTCCTCGCCCCCGGCTTAAAGTCCCGTACCGCCAGAAACTCCACCATGGGCGAAAACAGCCGTCCCAACATGTGGTCGGGAGCCATCGCCTGCCCGACCGCAATCCGCCAAAACATGCTGGACGGAACCACGCGCGTATCCACCGGAAGATCGGCCCCAAGCTGGAATTGCATAAACGTATTTTCCTTGAACAACTGATCGAATGCCGCGAATGGCTCGAACTGCGTCGTGCCCGAGCCGAAGCCACGTTTACTATCGCCCGTCGGCAGAAGCACGCCCCCCTGCAGACTC
>Ga0134121_10004489_pt1 | contig 11441 bp, 6 predicted proteins | sample KB301_FD_96463 | JGI IMG/M metagenome (GOLD analysis project Ga0134121, IMG submission 96463) | Terrestrial soil microbial communities without Nitrogen fertilizer from Kellogg Biological Station, Michigan, USA - KB3-0-1 | ecosystem: Environmental > Terrestrial > Soil > Unclassified ...
CATTCGTCTGCGGCAACGGCAGAGCACGACCGTGCGACTGCCTGGTTATGTTGGACCAACGCGTGACGATAGCGACGACGATGTTGCCGAGGTGGCCACGTATCTACTCGGCAGGAACACGGCGGTCACTGCGAATGGCAACAGCCAGATCGGCACCGGCGGTTTTGTCGGTGGCGCGGCTTGCACCGCTCCGACTGTTCCCGCCGCCCCGATCACCCCAGACTCCAGCCTTTCGGCTGAGAGCACGAGCACGCAGCTACATACCGCTCTCGAAGAAGACCAGTTCGTTCTGTATGCGACGAAGGGTGAGAGCAAGACTAGCCAGCACGTCGTGAGTCTCACGCCATCAGAAGCGTCTGCGATGCTTCAGGCCGCGATTTCACGCTGGGCAGATGCCGGTCTCTCGGCGACAAACGCCGCGCGGCTACAGTCGCTGTCAGTTGAAGTTGCCGATTTGCCGGCAGGCCAACTGGCAACCGTCAACTCCTCCAAGATTACTTTGGACGAGACGGCGGCTGGTTATGGCTGGTTCTTTGACGTTACACCTTCTGACGACAACGAGTTTGAAGTTCCCGTGTTTGACAAGGAGCGTCAAACGACAGAATTAAGTGCAGCACAAGGTCATATGGACCTGTTGACTGTTCTCATGCGTCAGCTCGGTTCGCAGATCAGCCGTGGCAAGTCCGCGCTTCAGGGAGCGGCTGGCTGGTTGATGGAAGGTACGCTTGACGCCGGCACGAGGCGCGCTCCTGCATTCATGACGCGTGAACTCGGCAAGGCCAAGTCAGCTCCGGATGCGAAGCTTGCTAAGCAGGTTCCCGCGAAGGCTGACACCATGAAGCGTGACGAGCAAGTTGCGTCAGCGAAGACTCCACGTAGTTCGCGCGTAATGAGGAATCACGCGATGCGAGCGGCGCCGACTCCTTTCGTTGACGACGTAGACCTTACTATCGGGACCCTTCCAGCCGGCAAGAGCGTTACGATTAAATTCGACGTAATCGTCGATCTTGACTGGCAAGGGACCAACAACTTTGTCGAGAACCAGGGCAGGGTCAACGGGAACTTCGCAGAAAAACTCACGGACGATCCGGACGTGGTTGGCGCTGCCGACAAGACCCGGACCACGATTGATCAACCGGACGTGACCGTGACGGTGTCACCCGCCTCGGTTCTGGAGGACGGATCAGACAACCTCGTCTACACGTTCCAGCGCGAAGGGTCGACGCCTGGTAGCTTGGCAAGCCCCCTGACGGTGAACTTCAGCGTCGGCGGAACGGCCACCTTCAATACGGACTACACGCAGACAGGCGCGGCCACCTTCAACGCCACTTCCGGCACGGTGGTCATTCCTGCCGGCAGTTCCACTGCCACCGTGACGCTCGATCCGACTACGGACACTACTGTCGAAGCGAACGAGACGGCGATTCTGACTGTCGTTACAGGCGCGAGCTACGATATAGGCACGCCGGCTGCGGCGACAGGGACGATTACCAACGACGACACCGACGTAACAGTTGCGGTGGCGCCGTCATCGGTCGAGGAGGACGGGGCTCCGAACCTCGTCTACACGTTCACGCGTAATGGCGTGACCACGGGTGCGCTCACCGTCAACTTCTCGGTTGGTGGAACGGCCACCTTCAACACCGATTACACGCAGACTGGCGCGGCGACGTTTACCGCCATCGACGGCACGGTGGCGTTTGCCGCCGGCAGTTCGACGGCGACTGTGACGGTTGACCCGACGACGGACACGGTTGTTGAACCGAACGAAACAGTGATCCTGACAGTGACGGCAGGGACGGGCTACAACGTGGCCGCTCCCAGCACAGCCACCGGTACGATCACCAACGACGACGCAGATGTGTCGCTCGCAGTCTCGCCGTCAGCGGTTGAGGAGGACGGGGCGACGAACCTCGTCTACACCTTCACTCGCACTGGCGATACGACAGGCACGCTGGTCGTGAACTTCACGATCGGCGGCACTGCCGACCCGGCCACCGACTACACGCAGACCGGTGCAACGACGTTCACCGCGCCCAATGGCACGGTTACGTTCGCTGCGGGCAGCTCCACTGCAACAGTGACGGTTGACCCAACGGCGGACGCGACGGCCGAGGCGAACGAGACGGTGACCTTTACGCTCGCTCCGGGTGCCGACTACAACGTCGGCGCACCCAGCGTGGCCACAGGTACCATTAACAACGACGACACCCAAGTGTCAGTGGCGGTGTCGCCGAGCGCGGTGGACGAAGACGGGGCGACAAACCTCGTTTACACGTTCACACGTAATGATTCCAGCGGTGCGTTAACGGTCAACTTCGCGATCGGCGGAACAGCCACCTTCAACACCGACTACACGCAGACGGGCGCGGCGACATTTACCCCGCCCACTGGCACGGTGACCTTCGCTGATGGCAGCTTGACGGCTACAGTGACGGTTGATCCGTCGGCCGACTCCACGGTCGAGCCGGACGAGACGGTGATCCTGACGGTGACCGCAGGCACTGGCTACACTGTCGGAGCCCCCGCTTCAGCGACGGGCACGATCACCAACGACGACACGGACGTGACGGTAGCTGTATCACCGTTATCGACCGCAGAGGACGGGGCGACGAACCTCGTCTACACGTTCACGCGTAATGGCGTGACCACCGGCCCGCTCACCGTCAACTTCTCAGTCGGCGGAACGGCCACCTTCAACACCGATTACACGCAGACGGGCGCGGCGACGTTTACCGCCACAGACGGCACAGTGACGTTTGCCGGTGGCAGTAGCACCGCGACTGTCACGGTTGACCCGACGGCAGACAACACAGTCGAACCTGACGAGACGGTGGTCTTGGTCGTGACGGCGGGCACCGGCTACAACGTCGGTGTGCCGAGCTCGGCCACCGGCACCATCAACAACGACGATTCGTCGGTATCAGTAGCGGTGGCGCCGACCATCGTGGAAGAGGACGGGGCGACAAACCTCGTCTACACCTTCACGCGTTCGGGTTCTACGACCGCTGCGCTGACGGTGAACTTCACGATCGGCGGAACGGCCGACTCGAGCAGCGATTACACGCAGACCGGCGCGGCAACCTTTACTCCGCCCACCGGGACAGTGACCTTCGCGGCTGGCAGTTCGACCGCAACGGTGACGATTGACCCGACGGCCGATACGACAACTGAGCCCGATGAGACGGTGATCCTGACCGTTGTTGCTGGCACTGGCTACGAGGTCGGCGCGCCCGACTCGGCGACAGGCACCATCAACAACGACGACAACTCCGTTTCGGTGGCGGTATCGCCGAGCGCGGTTGGCGAGGATGGAGCGACCAACCTGGTCTACACCTTCACTCGTACAGACTCCACCGAGGCACAAACCGTCAACTTCTCAGTTGGTGGAACGGCTACTTTCAACACTGACTACACGCAGACGGGAGCGGCCACCTTCAACGCGACAACGGGGACGGTGAGCTTTGCGGCCGGCAGTCTGACGGCGACGGTGACAATCGATCCGTCGGCCGACATCACTGTCGAACCCAACGAGACGGTGATCCTGACGGTAACTGCAGGAACGGGTTACAGCGTCGGCGCACCAAGCTCGGCCACAGGCACCATCAACAACGATGACACGGACGTCTCAGTGGCGGTATCCCCCGGATCCGTTCTTGAGGACGGCGCGACTAATCTCGTCTACACGTTCACTCGTAACGGGGTAATCTCAAGCGGGCTGACCGTGAACTTCAGCGTTGGTGGGACTGCAACCTTCAACACCGACTACACGCAGACCGGCGCGGCCAGCTTTACGCTGTCCACCGGGTCGGTGACCTTTGCCCCCGGCAGTTCGACGGCGACCGTGACGGTCGACCCGACGGCTGACGGCTCGGCCGAACTTGACGAGACGGTGATCCTGACGCTGACAGCGGGGACGGGCTACAACGTGGTAAGTCCCAGCGCGGCTACTGGCACCATCGTCAACGACGATACAGAGGTGAGTGTGGCGGTATCACCGTCCTCAGTACTTGAAGACGGTGCGACCAACATGGTCTACACGTTTACGCGCGTAGGACTCACCGCGAGCCCGCTCACGGTTAACTTCTCGGTCGGTGGGACGGCTATCTTCGCACCGCCGGGAGGCGATTACACGCAGACAGGAGCGGACACTTTCGTCAATGCCGGTTCCGGCACAGTGACGTTCCTCGCCGGCAGCTCGACGGCAACCGTAACGGTTGATCCGTTCGGGGATGCGGACCTGGAGCCAAACGAGACGGTGATTCTGACGGTGACCGCAGGCGCGGGTTACACCGTCGGCACTCCTGCTTCGGCCACGGGTACCATTCTGAACGATGACAATAGCCCGCCGACTATCCAGGTCGGCTATGGTCAGTGCAACGCGGAGACGACTGGCACAGTGAACCTCCTCGTCGGGGACGTGGAGACACCTGCGGGCAGCCTGACCCTGAGTGCTACCTCGTCGAACACCGCGGTGGTGGCGCTCAGCGACATCACGTTTGGTGGCAGCGGGGCCAACCGAACATTGAGGGTCAAAGCCAAGATGCAGAGTAGCGTGGCGTTCTCGGATCTCACCATCACGGTGAGCGACGGAACGTTCACGAGCTCGATCAACGTCAGAGTCATCGTGGGCACCAACAAGACCGAGGTAATCAACATCGGCACCACCACGGTGGGCACCGATATGATCTTCGGCGGTAACGGCGATGACACGATCAACGCTGGCGCCGGTAACGACCTGATCTGCGGCGGCAACGGCGGCGGCACGATCAATGCCGGTCTCGGCAACGACACGGTCGACGGCGGGAACGGCAACGACACCCTTATTGGTGGCGACGGCGACGACCGCCTCATCGGCGGGAACGGCAACGACACCATGACCGGCGGGATTGGCGCCGACTTCTTCGACGGCGGAGGCGGTACTGACACGGTGACCGACTTCAACCCGGGTCAGGGCGACACCAAGACCGGGGTAGAGATCGGCGCGCTGTTCGGACCAACCAGTAGTTGGAGCGAGCGTGGGGTTTTAGCTTACCTCGCTCCACCACCTCGGTGGTGGGTCAGCCCATGGGGAACTGTGTATTTCTGAGGTGATGGCCGTCATCGGTCCAAACAATAATCACTAACCAAAGGAGCGCTCGAGAAATCGGGCGCTCATTTGTTGTCTCAATTCGCAGAAGAGTTAACCTATGTCTTCGAACCTGACTGAAGCAGAATTCTCCAAACACGTAAACACGAAGTTCCGCGTTGCTGTCGAACCACCGATCGAGCTCGAGTTAACTGAGGTTAAAGGTTACTTGAGTAAGGAGAACGAGCAGACAGGAATGGAACGCTTTTCTGCATTCTTTCGTGGACCAGGTGATCTTTACCTGGCGCAGAAAGTCTACTCGTTCGAACACGAAAAGATGGGAGTTTTTGAAATGTTTCTGGTCCCGGTTAGCCAGGACCAGAACGGATTGCGTTACGAGGCGGTCTTTAATTATTTCAAGCAGTGATGATCTATTCTTCCGGACGCCATTCCATGTGTTTGTAGGCGCCGAAGTCTTCGATCTTCTTAAACCCAAGCCGCTCATAAAAACGATCGGCGTTGTTGTTCAGTACGAAGACCATATGACGCAGCGCCTTACCTTCGTTCTCGGCGCGCGCGATCAGTCTTTTCAGAAGGATTGTTCCCACGCCCCGATTCTGAAACTCAGGCAATAGAGCAATGTCGAGAAGGCGAATCTGTTCGTCATCAGCACCGATCCAGATGCGTCCGGCAGGTTGTTGGTCTACCACGATCAGGCGATAGTCGGCATCAGGAAACCGCGCCTCGTATTCCCTGCGTTGCAAGTCCAACTGCCAGCGGAGAAACGCTTCCTTCTGGCCTTCAACCCACTCAGCCTGTGCGAGCTCATCTTCACGCGTGCTCGCATACACTGATAGCAGGAACTCGTTGTCGCTCTCCGAAACTGGACGCAGGTCTACTGTGCCACCGCCGGGGAGTTGAAAAGTCTCACTCCAATCCATAGGCCGACAATAGCACAGTATCCGCGTTCATCCGCGAAGATCGGCGGCTAATTTATTAAACGACGTGATTGACGATGGCGGTGTGCAGAAACTTACCGCCCTTTTTCGACTGGTTCAGGAAAAGTTCAAAGCTACCCAGTTTGGTGTGATTCAAATTACGGCTTCTGGCTGTAGCCGCCAGCGGCTTCGCTGCGTGAAATTGCATTGAAAAACAATCTGTACGGGCGGGCTTACCGGTGGTGATACCGCGGGAGGCTGGCGCAACACTCTCGAGCGCCACGAGCTTTAAATCAACCATTTGCTTACCAACACGGACTTGAAAAACGTCGCCGATGAATGGCTCAAACATTTCGCGGCGGTAGCCGTGATCTGGGTTAGTGGAGTTGTTGGACCACAGGGAGTTTCGGCCGAAAACAAACGAGCTGGGCTTTAACAGGAGGGCGGCGGACATTACGGCGCCGGCTTTCAAAAACCTACGACGTGAAACAGACATTTTTATCGATTCTCCTTAGGCAGGTTGTTTGTGGATGATTAGGCGGGTGGAGCCTGTTAATGGAACGGTGGGACTGGGGCGGCTAAGATTAGGTGATCCAAGCCTGACAGCAGTGTATTGAGTCGGCGGGTGTTTGACAATAACTAAATTTAGCTAAGGTTTTAGCTTGATATTCTAGGGCGGTGCGAGTAGAATCTCCGGCGCTTCGGTGCAATCTTTTCAAAATGCCCTCAAGCAGGTTTTTCCCAAGGTCTTCAGCTAAGCATTCAGTTCGCGGCACAATTTCAAGTTTCCTGACGTTGTTCGCCTAATATGTCACGAAAAATTCACGACTGGACGCTCCCACGGACAGTCAGTGTCAACAGTTCTCGAAGTTTAATCTACGAGGAGTAACTATGGCAGAACCCTTTTTGTCTGAAATACGAATCATGAGTTTTGTGTTTGCCCCCAAAGGCTGGGCGCTTTGTAACGGGCAACTGCTACCCATTAACCAGAACCAAGCCCTCTTCTCCCTGCTCGGCACTACGTTTGGTGGCGATGGACGCGTCAACTTCGCTCTTCCCGATAACCGGGGCCGAACGCCTATACACGTCGGCAGCGGTCACACGCTCGGTGAAAAAGGAGGCGAGCAGGCACACACGCTTAGTATCGCCGAAATACCGACGCACACTCACGTGCTTAATGGCGTGAATGCCAATGCCGCAACAAATGATCCCACTGGAGCTGCTTTGGCGAATGCGGCCGCACTTTATCATAGTCCTACGACCTTGACCGCGCTCAGGGCTGCTTCAGTAACCAATGTGGGCGGAAGCCAGGCACACCTCAACATGCAACCGTTCCTGACGCTCAGTTTTTGTATAGCGCTACAAGGCATATTCCCCTCACCGAACTAAGGAGAAAATAATGGCACAACCATACGTTGGAGAAATTCGCATGTTCGCCGGGAACTTTGCCCCCGCTGGTTGGATGTTCTGCGAGGGCCAATTGCTCCCAATCTCGGAGAACGAAACGCTGTTTCAACTGATCGGCACGACCTATGGCGGCGATGGCGAGAGCACATTTGCTCTGCCGGACCTAAGAGGACGCATCCCTATTCATCAGGGGAATGGGTTTATCCTGGCTGAGACAGGTGGAGCCGAGGAGATTACACTATCCGTCAATCAGATGCCGGCACATTCACACCCCCTGCTTGCATCTGGAGACTTGGGCAATCAAGGCACGGTTCCAGGCAGCCTGATTGCTAACTCGCAAGGTGCTTTGTACTACATCGAACAAGCTCCCAATGTGAATATGAATGCTGCTTGCATCGGGCCTGTCGGTGGCAGTCAACCGCACACGAACTTTCAACCCTATCTCTGCATCAACTTCATTATTTCGCTGTTTGGGATCTTCCCGAGTCCAACATGATCGATGCGGATGTACCCAGTTGAGCCTGAGGTTCAGACCGAACATTGAACTTTTCTTAGTCAATTTTAAGGAGATTTGACATGGCAGATCCTTTTGTTGCTGAGATTCGCATCTTCCCATTCAACTTCGCGCCGAAGGGTTGGGCTTGGTGCGATGGGCAATTATTGCCCCTCTCGCAAAATACAGCACTGTTTTCTCTGCTCGGAACCACTTACGGTGGGAACGGTAAGTCGAACTTTGCCTTGCCTGATTTACAAGGTCGGGCGCCAATGCACCCGGGACAAGGCCCTGGACTTTCATTACATGACCTGGGTGAGACGGGAGGTTCGGAAACCGTGACGTTGTTGGAATCGGAGATTCCAGCACACTCTCACGCGTTGCGGGCCTCGCTTGATGTCGGCGATCTAGCGATTGCCAGCCCAAACCGCAGCCTCGCGTCGTCTTCACAGGGTGTGATCTATAACACCACTACTCCCAACGCACCGATGGCCCCCGAAGCTCTCGCACCGGCCGGTGGCGACCAGCCGCACAACAACTTGCAGCCGTATCTGACCTTCTACTTCAATATCGCGTTGCAGGGCGTCTTCCCGCCGCGCACTTAGGTCCAGGCACAGTCTGTAACTCATTTAGAGGTGGCCCTCCCAAGCCACCTCTTTTTACGTGCTAAACCCAGAAAAACATTGACTATTACTCGGCCCTTGGACTATTTTCGATTTGTCTGCTTCGTTTCCGCAACGCGAACCCAAACCGGCGTTGCGTGGTTCGTCTTTAGAAAAAAATCTCCGATCTTGTTCACTACTCGCAGAAGTGCGTTTACACACCATCAGTCAGTACCAAAATAGAGGACTCAGATGAACTCAACATTTGCCCGCTATCAAACCTCGAAAACCATAATCGTGTGTCTCATCATTTCGATGATGATACTGGGGCCGCTGGCCCCTCTTTCTTTGGCTTCTCCGAGTTCCTCTTCACGGGCCACAACTGCGAGCACGAATGCTGCGCCCGCTCCGGCTGTGCCAGCGCCAGCTCCCGCGCCGTTCGTGCCGGATATCTCGGCAACCAAGGTCGATTCGTTCCCCGATCCGGATGGGGACGGCAAGGCGGCGCCCGGTGAGGCGATCACTTACGACGTCAACATCACCAACAACGGCACTGACGCCACAGGGGTAAATTTCACTGACACGATCGACGCCAACACGACCCTGGTCCCAGGCTCTTTGAAAGTTTCTCCGCTTGCTTATGCTGATACTTACTCCGCAGCCCGAAACACGCCGCTCAGCGTTGGCGCTCCGGGCGTGCTAACGAACGACACGGGTATTCCTTCACCCACTGCTGTAGCGATCGCGGGTGGGGCCACTGCGCAAGGCGGAACGGTCACGCTCAATACTGACGGTAGTTTTCTGTACACTCCGGCTGCGGGCTTCACAGGCGTTGATACCTTCAACTACACAGTCACAAACGGCTTAACTCCAAACGATACCGCACAAGTCTCGATCACCGTCGATGCGCCGCCGAGTGTCACGGCTACGACTCCAACGAACGGCGCTTCTAATCAACCTAACAATACCGACATCACAGTCACTTTTAGCGAGCCGGTTAACGTTACCGGCAACTGGTTCCAGATCGTTTGCACGTCGAGCGGTACTCGCAACGTCGCGGACACAGTCGTAACCGGTGGTCCAACTACTTTCACGATCAATCCAAATGTCGACTTTAACCAGAATGAGACTTGCACCGTTACGGTGTTTGCAGCGCAGGTTTCAGATCAGGATACAAACGATCCGCCGGACAACATGACGGCGGATTTCATTTTTAGTTTTACGACAACGGATGCCGCGCCGAGTGTTTCGACCACCAATCCAACCAACGGCGCCGCCAACCAGAATACGAATGTAAACATCGATATCACCTTCAGCGAGCCGGTCAACGTCACCGGCAACTGGTTCCAGATCGTTTGTACGTCGAGCGGTACTCGCAACGTGGCTGACACTGTCGTCACTGGCGGACCTTCTGCTTTTACGATCAATCCGAACGCGGATTTTGCAGCGGCTGAAACTTGCACCGTAACGGTCTTTGATGCCCAGGTTACTGATCAGGATTCGGACGATCCGCCGGACAACATGGCGGCCAATTTTGTTTTCAGTTTCAGCACTGAAGCTGCGCCCACAGTCAACGCCACTACGCCTACCAACGGCGCGACGCAGATAGCGAACAATACGAACATCACGCTCACGTTTAGCGAGCCGGTTAACGTCACCGGCAATTGGTTCCAGATCGCCGGCTCGACGAGCGGCACGCGTAACGTCGCGGACACTGTTGTAACCGGTGGTCCAACCACGTTCACAATCAATCCGAATGTTGACTTTGCCAACGGCGAGTCAGTCCTGGTCACTGTTTTTGCTGCCCAGGTGACAGATCAGGACGCAAACGATCCGCCTGACAACATGGCCTCGGACTTTGCTTTCAGTTTCACAATCGACCAGCCGCCGTCAGTGACGGCAACCACACCGACCAATGGCGCGACGAATCAGTCAGCCAGTACGGACCTGACGATTACGTTCAGCGAGCCGGTGAACGTTACGGGTAACTGGTTCCAGATCGTCTGTACGCAGAGTGGCACCAAAAACGTTGCTGACACCGTCGTTACTGGTGGCCCAACGACCTTCACGATCAATCCCAGCGCTGACTTTACAGCGGGTGAATCGTGCACGGTCACCGTCTTCGCCGCACAGATCTCCGATCAGGACAGCGGCGATCCGCCAGACAACATGGACGCCAACTTCGTCTTCAGTTTCCAGACGACAGACTCAGCGCCGACTGTTACCGCCACCACGCCAACCAACGGCGCGGTAAACCAGACGACCAACACAAACATCGACGTCACGTTCAGTGAGCCGGTGAACGTCACCGGCAACTGGTTCCAAATCGTTTGCACCGTCAGCGGCACGCGCAACGTCGCGGACACAGTAGTAACGGGTGGTCCAACTACTTTCACCATCAATCCGAACACGGATTTCACTCAGGGCGAAAGCTGCACGGTAACGATCTTTGCCGCGCAAGTCACCGATCAGGATTCAAACGATCCGCCTGACAACATGGCGGTCAACTTCGTCTTCAGCTTCAGCATGGACGCCGCGCCCAGTGTCACGTCAACAACGCCAACCAACGGAGCGACCCAGCAAGCAAGCAACACGAACGTCAGCCTTACGTTCAGCGAGCCGGTCAATGTCACGGGTAATTGGTTCCAGCTCGTCGGCGCGACCAGCGGCACGAAGAACGTTGCAGACACAGTTGTAACTGGTGGCCCAACCACGTTCACGATCAATCCAAATACTGATTTCGCTCCGGGCGAATTGGTGACCGTGACCGTCTTTGCCGCACAGGTCTCAGATCAGGACAGCGCCGATCCGCCTGACAATATGCTGGCGAACTTCGTCTTTAGTTTCACGATCGATCAGGCGCCGTCGGTTAGCACGACTACGCCCGCTAATGGCGCCACCAACGTCGCGCTTAATTCGAGCCTCTCGATTAC
>Ga0134121_10004490_pt1 | contig 11441 bp, 9 predicted proteins | sample KB301_FD_96463 | JGI IMG/M metagenome (GOLD analysis project Ga0134121, IMG submission 96463) | Terrestrial soil microbial communities without Nitrogen fertilizer from Kellogg Biological Station, Michigan, USA - KB3-0-1 | ecosystem: Environmental > Terrestrial > Soil > Unclassified ...
GATCGGCGGCGGCGAGCGTGACGCGTACGCGATCTGCCGCACGCTGTTTCCCGTCCTTCGCTCGGCACATGAGGAGCGGTTCGCTCTCGCCGAGACGCTCGCGCACCTTCGTTATCTCGAGCGGCGAGGGAACGTGCATGAGGGCGGAGACAAACCGGCGCGCTGGAGCGCTGCTTAGACGCGGGAGGCCTATTGACACGACGTGAACAAGCGTTCTAACTGCGTGCTTGTGCACCGCGAACGAGACCAGCGCCCGTACAACGTCGCCTACTACGTCGCGCACCGCGCTGACGAGATCGCGCGTGTAACCCGCCGACAGCGGTCCACGTTGGAATTCCTCCGGGAGGTGCGTCGTCGTCCTTGCGCTGATTGCGGAGGCGACTTCGCGCCCTGGATGATGGACTTCGACCATCGTGATCCGGCGAACAAGGCGTTCAATGTCATGAGCGGCCGAGCGATGCTCATGTCGCGATCGCGCCTCATGGCAGAAATTGCGAAATGCGACATTGTCTGCGCGAATTGTCATGCAGCGCGGACTTATCGATGGTTGATGACGCGGGGCAGAGCCGCTCCGGGGACGTCGGCACGCATTGAGGAACAGAGACGGCGCTGGAGGGCGCACGCGAAGCTACTTGAGAAGCTCCGGGACGTACCGTGCGCGGACTGCGGAATTCGCTACCCCTCATACGTGATGCAGTTTGACCACCGAGACTCGTCGCAGAAGAACTACACCGTGAGTCGCATGATTGGTCGTGCTGGAGAAGCGAAGATCCTTGAGGAAGCTGCGAAGTGCGATATCGTTTGTGCGAACTGCCATCGGGATCGCACCTATGTCAGGCGAATGTCTCGCGCGGGTGTGGCGTAATGGAAGCGCGCGACCCCTCCAAGGTTGAGGCGCGGGTCCGATTCCCGCCACCCGCTCAGCGCCATCTCGTAAGGATCACCTCACGCTGAAACAGCCGCGTCGCGACCCACAGCGCGCCGGCCGCGGCCATCGCGAGGATCACACCTATCCCCAGCGCGAGAGCCGGCCCAAGCACGATGACGCCGGCGAGTTGGCCAAAGAGCAGCGCCAGCACCGGCACGACGAGCACAGCCGAGAACTGCTGCGCCGTTCGCGGGTCGTTCACCCGTGACGAGAGCACGACGATCAGCGCAACACCGATGAGCGCAAGCAGCGGTGTGTCGACGATCACGGCGAGGACCCATCCCGGCGTCACGATCAACTCCCGCACCCGGTCGGTGATCGCGAAGGCGAAGATCCCGATGACGAAGAGGGCGGCCGCACCCAGGGTGATCGCGAGGGCGGGGATCAGCGAGGCGAGCATCTTTCCGAGCAGAAGCTCCCACGTGCGGATCGGGGTCGCCAGCACAGGCTCGAGCGTGCGCTCGCGTTTCTCACCGACGATGGCATAGGACGCCAGAACTGACGGGATGAAGATCGGCAGCAGCAGGAACAGGACGGAGAACTGCCGCCCGACCAGTGCTTGCGCGAGCTCGAGCGGAGGCAAGCCTGCGAATTCGGGAGGGAGCGGCGCACCTGCCGTGTTCACGTTCGCGGAGAACTTCCCCGCCGCGTAGAACACAACGACCGCGAATGCGGTCATCACCGGCGGGAGGAACAGCGTCGCCAGAAGCAACCCGCGCTGCAGTCGAAGCTCCAGCCACTCCTTGTCGAGAACGATGAGCGCCTTCTTCACGCGTGACCACCGACCAGCCGCAGGTAAACATCCTCGAGCGAGTGCTGGAGCCGCTCGACGTAGCGGATCCGCGCGCCGGCGCCTCGGAGCGCATCCACTAGGTCGGGGTTTCGCAGATCCGGGTCGTCGACCTGCATCGTGAGCGTGTCGCCGTCCGCGTGAACTTCGTGCACAAATGGGAGCGCCTTCGCCACAGGGACGTAGCGCGCGGCATCGCCGACGACGCGAACGATGGTCCCTGCACCGAAGAGACCCGCGCGCAACTCGCTGGGCGATCCCATGCGGAGGAGTCGGCGCTGAAAGATGCCGATGCTGTCGCACAGCTCGTCGGCTTCCGGCAGGTTGTGGGTGGTCAGGAAGATCGTGCGCCCTTCGGCTTTGAGGCCCTTCACGAAATCGCGCACCGTGCGGGCCGCTTCGGGATCGAGCGCTGCGGTCGGCTCGTCGAGGAACACGACCCCCGGCTCATGCAGGAGAGCGCGTGCGATCGCGAGCTTCTGCCTCATGCCTTTGGAGAACGTCCCGACCGGCTCGTCGCGGCGGTCCCAGAGCTCGAGGAGGTGGAGGTAGCGATCGACCTGCGCGTCGGCTCGCGCTGGGTCTAGGTCGTACAGCCGCGCGAAGTAGCGAAGGTTCTGTCGGGCGGAGAGACGGTCGTAGAGACCAGGCTGTTCCGTGAGGATCCCCACCGATCCGCGCAACGCGGTGTCGTCGACCCCGAGCGTGTGCCCGGCCACGATCGCATCTCCGTCCGTCGGTGAAATGAGAGCAGCGAGCATTCGGACAGTCGTGGTTTTCCCCGCCCCGTTCGGCCCGAGAAAGCCGAAGACGGTGCCGGCTTCGATGGTCAGCGAGAGGCCGTCGACGGCGACTCGGCCGTCGAACTTGCGGGTCAGGCCATGCGTCTCGATCGCGTGAGCCACGCCTCAAACAGGAAGATAGCCTTACGATGCCGCGACGTGATGCGGTGGTCGGCGCGCGACGTTCGCTCGCTCGGAGTCGGCCTCGCCTACCTCGCGCCGGCGCTCTTTGTCTTCGTGGTCTTCGTGTTCGTCCCGCTAGGGCGCACGTTCTACCTGAGCCTCTACAACACCCGGTCCACCGGCGCGATCACGACCTTCAATGGGCTCGACCACTACATTGAGCTGGTCACCTCGGAGACGTTCCGCTCAGGGCTGGTGGCAACCGCTCTTTTCGCGATCTACACGGTTCCGCTCGGCATCGCGATCGGTCTCGTACTCGCCGTGCTCCTCAACCAGCGACTTCGCGGGATCAATCTGTTTCGAACGATGATGGCGAGTACGATCGCCATCTCGGCCGCGGTCGGTGCGCTGATCTGGCTTCTTCTCTTCAACCCAAGCCTGGGACTTCTCAATTACGTGCTCTCGCTTATCGGCATACGCGGACCCGAGTGGCTCATTCAACCGGCTGTCGCCATCGTCGCCGTCTCGATCACAACTATCTGGCTCACCCTCGGCACCAACATCATCGTGCTGCTCGCCGGCCTTCAAGGCATCCCGGAGGAGATCTACGAGGCGGCGCGACTCGATGGCGCGCGCGGGGTTCGGATGTTCGCGCGGATTACCATCCCGATGGTCTCGCCTTCGCTCTTTTTTCTCCTCGTGGTCGACACAGTCGCCGTCTTGCAGGCATTCACCCAGATCCACCTTCTGACGCGGGGGGGTCCGGTCGACGCGACGCGCACGCTCGTCTACGGCATTTATCTCGACGCCTTCCAGAATTTCCAGTTCGGCTTCGCGAGCGCCGAGTCGGTGGTGCTCTTCGCGCTGGTGCTCGTCCTGACCATCATCCAGTTCCGCTTCGTCGAACGGCGAGTGCACTATCAATGAGCGCCATCGGCGTCCCGCGTCGGCGCCCATTCGCGGTTCGTAGCGCTGGCAGCTATGTGGTTCTCGCAGCGCTCGCGATCCTTGTTGCGTTCCCACTGCTTCTCGCCCTCTCCTACTCCTTCATGAGCGAAGCGGAGGTCGCGACGTTCCCGCCGCCGGTGCTGCCGGCGCATCCGTCCCTCGCGAACTACGAAACGGTGCTGGCCACCATCCCGATCGGCCGCTATCTCTTGAACAGCTTCATCGTGTCCCTCGCGGTCCTCACCGGACAGCTCATAACCGCGAGCTTGGCCGCTTACGCGTTCTCTTTCCTCATCTTTCGCGGCCGGCAGGTGCTCTTCTTCGTCTTCCTAAGCACGCTCATGATCCCGTGGGAGGCCACGATCATCCCGAACTACATGACGATCCGGAGCCTGGGGTGGCTCGATACGTACCAAGGCCTCGCCGTGCCATTCATGGCGACGGCGTTCGGTACCTTCCTCCTGCGGCAGGCCTTCCTCCAAATTCCCCGGGAGCTCTGGGATGCGGCGCGAATCGATGGCGCAACGACATTCCGGTTCCTTCGCGAAGTCGTGATCCCGCTATCGCGGCCGGCTCTCGGCACGGTCGCGATCTACGGGTTCCTCTCCACCTATAACCAGTACTTCTGGCCGCTTCTCATCACGAACGAAACGCTGATGCGCACGACACAGGTCGGGATCGCTCAGCTGCGCTTCGAGGAGTCGATGCGCTGGGGTGTGATCATGGCAGGTGTCATCATGGTCGCTGTGCCAACGCTCGCCCTGCTCGTGCTGGGACAGCGACAGCTCGTCCGAGGCCTGACCGCAGGTGCGGTCAAGGGGTAATGGAGGAACTATGAGCAAGCTTGCGGTCGTCGCGCTCGCGTTTTCTCTCGTCGCCGCCGCGTGTGGCGGAGGCGCCCCTGGCGCCGGTGGCGGCTCCGGCGACCAGAGCGCGCTTGCGCCTGGTAAGGACGTCAAGCCGGCGGCGAAGATCACCTGGTGGCACGCGATGACCGGCGTCAACGGCGACGCGATCAACAAGATCGTCGCCGGATTCAACAGCAGCCAGAGCAACATCAAGGTCGAAGCCGTCTTCCAGGGAAGCTACGACGATCTGCTGGCCAAACTGAATACCGCTATCGCATCGAACGCCGCGCCCGCGCTCGTGCAGGTGTACGACATCGGCCAGCGCTACATGTACGACAGCGGCCAGGTCGTTCCGATGCAGGCATTCATCGATCGCGACAAATTTTCGACGGCGGATTTCGAACCCGCGGTCATCAACTACTACAAGTACCAGGACAAGTTGCAGAGCATGCCGTTCAATGCTTCATCGGCGATCCTCTACTACAACAAAGACGCCTTCAAAGAGGTCGGGCTGGACCCGGAAAAGCCCCCGGTCACATTCAGCGAGATTGCCGACGCGGCCAAGAAGCTCACCAAGAAGGACGCGAGCGGCCAGACCGTACGGTTCGGTTTCGGCCCATCGATCTACGGCTGGCTCTTCGAACAGATGATGGCGACGTCTGCCGCGCCGTACGCCGACAACGGCAACGGACGTGACAACCGTGCCACGAAGGTCCTTTGGAACAGCCCCGAAGCCAAGGCGATCCTTGACTGGTGGAAGGCCGGGGTCGACGGCGGCTACTTCTACAACCCGGGGATCGACAACGCCGGGTCGACCAACGCGTTCAACGCGGGGAAGACCGCGATGTACATCGAAAGCACGGCGACGCTCCGCGGGACCATCAATGCGGTCGCCGGACGGTTCCAGATCGGGACGGGCCTCTACCCGCGGCCGGACAGCAAGCCGAAGGATGGGGGCAACATCATCGGCGGGGCGTCGCTCTACATCATGAAGAGCCGCCCCCCGGAAGAACAGCAGGCGGCGTGGGAGTTCGTGAAGTACGCGATGACCCCCGCCGTGCAGGCTCAGTGGCAGTCGGACACCGGCTATTACCCCATCGTGAAGGCGGCGTACAACGAAGGGCCCAGCAAAGATTGGGCGACGAAATACCCGCAGTTCCTCACGGCGATCAATGAAATTCGCGATTCGCCGCAGAACCGCGCGACGAATGGCGCGGTCCTCGGCGTCATGCCGCAGGCACGCCAGCGCACTCAGAAGATGATCGAGTCGGTCTTGCTCGGGCGCGAGACGAGCCAGGCGGCCCTCGAGGCCGCGGTCGCGGAAATCAATACGGCAATCGACAAATACAACAAGGCGAATCCGTAGCCACACGAGATGAGACGGTGCGGTCGCTCGGCGACCGCACCGTCGATCTCCTGGTCATCGGCGGCGGGATCATCGGAGCGGGCATCGCTCGCGACGCGGCGCTTCACGGACTCCAGGTCGCACTCGTCGAGCAGGCCGACTTCGGCTCGGGCACCACATCCCGCCCGACCCGACTGATCCATGGCGGACTCCGCTACCTCGAGCTCTTCGACTTCGGTCTCGTCCGCAGCGACATGCGCGAGCGCGAGATCCTCCTGCGGATCGCGCCACATCTGGTCTTCCCTCTCGCGTTCCTCCTGCCGCTGTATCGACCGACGTTCTTCTACCAGCTGAAATTGCGGATCGGGATGCAGCTCTACGACGCGCTCTCGCTCGACAAGAGCCTGCCGAAGCGACAGCACCTTGACCGGGCGGCGACGCTGGCCGCGGAGCCGACGCTCGAGCCCGACGGACTCGCCGGCGCCTGGCGGTTCTACGACGCGCAGGTTCCCCTCGTGGAGCGGCTCGTCGTGGAGAACCTGGTCGATGCCGCCGAGCACGGCGCGCTCGTCCTCAACCATGCACGCGTCACAGATTTCCTCCGCGACGGCGACCGGATCGCAGGGGCACGCGTGCACGACGCCATCGCGGAGCGTGACGTCGAGATCCGTGCCCGATTCACGGTGATCTCCACCGGACCCTGGCTCGATCGCACGATCGCGTCGCTTCGCAAGCACAGCGAACCGCTCCTCCGACTCACGAAGGGCGTCCACATCGTCACGCGCCGCGCCGTTCAGCAGGCGCACGTCCTCTTCGCGAAAAGCGATGGGCGGCTGTTCTTCGTCGTTCCGTGGCTCGACGCGACCATCGTCGGCACGACCGACACCGACTACACCGGCGACCCCGGAAGCGTCGTCGCGAGCGAGGAGGACGTCCGATACCTGCAAGAGGAGGCTCGTCGCGCTTTCCCGAGCGCGCCATTCGACGACATCCACTTCACCTGGGCCGGTGTCCGCGCGCTCGTGAGAGAGGAGGGCGTGAGCGAAGGTCAGGTCTCGCGCAAGCACGCGCTCTTCGATCATCAAAAGCGCGAGGGTGTCGAAGGCGTGCTCTCGGTCCTTGGCGGAAAGATCACCGCGTACCGCGCGATCGCTGAGGAGGTCGTCGACGCGGTCAGCCGACGATTCTCTCGCGACACCCGATCGCGAACGGCGGAAGAGCCACTCCCGGGCGCACGTGCCGCCGACCTTGCCGCCCGACCCGGCGACCTCCCGCTGGAGGCGACAACACGCGCGCATCTCACGTCGATCTACGGAGGCCGCGCGCGCGAGATCCTAGACCTCGCGCGGTCCGATCCATCGCTCGCGTCACCCCTCTGCGCTCACCATCACGGCATCGAGGCGGAGGTGGTTCACGCCGTCCAGAACGAATGGGCCCAGAGCCTGGGCGACGTGCTTCTTCGTCGGAATGCGCTGGGTCTCTCCGCATGCCAGGCGCTCGACTGCATCGACCGCGTCGCGGACCGCGTCGGTTCCGTGCTGGGGTGGGATCAGGAGAGACGCCGCAAGGAGACCGAGGCCTACCGCCAAGAGGTCGAGCCCATGCGCCGCTTCAGTACGGAGTGACCGCGATCCTCGCGCTCGATCAGGGGACGACTGGCTCGAGCGCCATCGTCTTCGATGAGGCGGGGGTCGTTCGGGGAAGCGCGGATCGGGAGATCAGGCAGTCGTATCCCGCGTCGGCGCACGTGGAGCACGACCCGGATGAGATCTTCGCGACGACCGTCGCCGTCGGGCGCGAAGCGATCGCACGCGGCGGTATCGCGGCGAACGACCTGGCGGCGATCGGCATCACCAACCAACGCGAAACGACCGTCGTCTGGGAGCGCAAGACCGGCCGCCCGATCCATCCAGCCGTCGTCTGGCAGAGCCGGGCGAGCGCCGCGATCTGCGAACGTCTTCGCGCCGAGGGGCACGAGAAGCTCGTGCGTGAGCGGACCGGGCTCGTGATCGACGCGTACTTCTCCGGCACGAAGATCCGGTGGATCCTCGATCAGGTCCCGGGCGCGCAAGAGCGCGCTGAGGCCGGCGAGCTGGTGTGCGGGACGATCGACACGTGGCTCATCTGGAATCTCACTGGCGGGCGCACGCATGCGACGGACGTATCGAACGCCTCGCGAACGCTGGTGTTCGACATCCATCGCGGAACCTGGGACGACGATCTTCTCGCCTTGCTCGGGATCCCCCCCTCGATGATGGCGACGCCCGTGCCGTCGAGCGGAGTCTTGGCGGAGGCCGACCAGCGTCACTTCGGGGCGCCCGTGCCGATCGCCGGGATCGCCGGCGACCAGCAGGCCGCGCTCTTCGGTCAGACCTGCTTCGCAGCGGGCGAGGCGAAGAACACGTATGGAACTGGCTGCTTTCTCTTGGTGAACACCGGTGACCGCGCAGCACCAGCGAGCGGCGGCCTCCTCACGACGATCGCGTGGGACATCGGAGCCGGGCTTCGCTACGCGCTCGAGGGAAGCGCATTCACCACCGGAGCCGCCGTGCAGTGGCTGCGCGACGGTCTCGGCATCATCGCGACCGCCGCAGAGACCGAGACGCTGGCGGCGAGCCTTGCTGGGAATGACAACGTGTACCTCGTCCCGGCGTTCACCGGCCTCGGCGCGCCGCACTGGGACATGTACGCGCGCGGGCTGCTCATCGGGATCGAACGCGGGACAACACGCGCGCATCTGGCACGCGCGACGCTCGAGAGCATCGCCTACCAGACACGCGATCTGATCGAGGCCATGCGCGCCGCCGGGCAGACGATCGAAGTCTTGCGCGTCGACGGAGGCGGCACCGCGAACGGATTCCTCATGCAGTTTCAGGCGGACATCGCAGGGATCCCGGTCGAGGTTGCGGCGATTCAGGAAACGACCGCGCTGGGTGCGGCATTTCTGGCGGGATCGGCGACAGGCGTTTGGAAGACCTCGGACGAGCTCCGTCGCCGGCGGACCGTCGCCGCGAGATTCGAGCCGCGGATGTCGGCGGACGAGCGCGACTCGCTATACGCGGGATGGCAGCGCGCGGTGGAACGTTCGCGCGGGTGGGCTCTCCGCTAGTCCTTCGGCACGCGCTCCGGAAAGTCCGACATGATCCCGTCCACGCCCCACTCGGCGAACTGCGCGATCTCGCGAGGCTCATTCACGGTCCACGCGTTCAGCTTCACACCGGCGGAGTGGGTCGCCTTGACGATCTCAGGTGTCACGTACGCGCGGTTCGGATGCAGCGCCCACAGACGCATCCCACGCGCGCTCTCCATGAGCGACGATCGATCCGGAGAGTCCGCGAAGATGAACGCGCGGCGCACCGCGGGACCAGCCACGCGACATCCCTCGAGTGCGGCCCACCAGAAGCTCGAGACGTATGCGTCGGGATCCTTGCGTTCCGCGAGGAGCTTGCCGACATGCGCGCCGGTCTCCTGCGCGGCCTTTTCGCTCATCTCCGCCTTGAGCTCGACGTTCACGCCCATCTTGCCGCGGCAGAAGTCGAGGACCTCCTCGAGCGTGAGCTTCGCATCGGGCCCTGGCCGGTCGTGCGTGATGAGGAGGCGACCGTCGGCGAGCCAGACATCGGTCTCGACCTCATCGCACCCGAGCGCAAGCGCCTTCTCGAACGATTCGATCGTGTTCTCGGGCGCCGGATGTCCCTTGGCCCCGCGATGTCCCATACGTCGCATCGCGCTAGCGTCCCACATCCCTGCGGCGCATAGCGACGATGGCTACGGCCGTCCCCGCCAAGCCGATCGCGACGAGGGTCGCGATCCCGCCCCAATCGTCCTTCGACATGGGGGTTCCGTACAAGGCGAACAGCGAGAGGTTGGTCGTCCATTCGGGCCACTGAAAGATCGGCGCGAACTGCTGCGTGAAGTAGCCCACCACCGCGAGAGCGCCGAGGATGGCGACCGCGACGCGGGGCCGCCAGCCCACCAGCGCATGGCCGATCCCCGAAAACGCGTACGCGACCGGGAGCACGGCAGCCGATGCGAACACGAAGCGGCCGCTGGGCAGGCTGATGCCGGCCGACGTCGCCGTGAGGTAGACGGCGACCGAGCTTGCTGCCACGAGGAGGGCGCACGCGATCACGACCGCGGCGATGCGCTCGACGACGACACGGGCACGCGAGACCGGCGCACTGAGGATCGTCTCCAGCCGGCCCTCGGCGTCATCGGCGGCCCAACCATTCACCTGAACGGCGACGAATAGTGAGATGAGCAGGAGCAGTGTCGAGAACCAGATCACGCCGACGAAGTCGGCGTACGCATTGATGCCGGCGCGCTCGAAATACGCGCGGAGCATCGGAATGTCCGAGTTTCCGAAGGCATCGACCATGACCTTCGTGATCGAGGCGAGGAACCCAGCGAGCACCACCAGGCCGATAGCCCAGCCGACGATCCACACGCGCTGCTGGTCCACGATCGCCAGGATCGGCGCTCGCAGCAAGGGGTCGCCGGCCGGGCGCCGCTCGACCCGCGAGGTGCGTAGCGCCCCGCGAAAGAGCGGACCGCCGATATCCCGACGGACGAACCCGACCACCGCGATGGCGACTAGAACGAGCGAGCCGACAGCCAGCGCAGCGGTGGCGGGAATGTCGAGAAGGCCTCCGCGCAGGAGCGGAGTGCTCCGTTCGAAGAGATAGAACGGCGACAGCCAGCGGATCGCCCCGATGTCGACGCCGGATCGCGCGGCAGAGTTGAGCATGAAGAGCGCGAGCACGACGATCCCGGCAATGCCGGTCGCGCCTCGCCTTGTCGTCACGAGCTGCGAGACGAAGACCGCGAAGGCGAACACGAACAGCGTGAGGGCCCACGTGGCGAGGCCTTCGAGCGCCAGAAGCCCGATATCGAGCGGCTCTTTGCCGATGGTCGCGCCGATGTCGGTCACGACGAGCATGACCAGGATGGAGAGGGCGGCGATCGCCGCGAATCCGACGACGCGCACCGCGATAAAGCGCAAGCGGGAAACGCCGGTCGAAAGCCACAGCTCCGCCAACCCGCGCTCTTCGTCACCGCGCCCGGCGCCGGTGCCGGCCAGAAGCGCCCAAAACGCGTAGACGAGCACGGCCGATCCGAACCAGCGCCAGGTGAGATAGCCGGCCATCGTGTCGAGCTGGGATGGAGATGGAAGGAGGTAGGTGAGCTGCCGCGCGAGAAGCTCCATTTGTTGCGCGAAGACGGCCCTGGCGGCGGGGTTGTCGCCCGCGATCTGCGCGAATCCCAGCGCGTTGATGAAGCCACCAGCCGCTACGACCATCCCGGTCCCGAGAAGGCCAGTGCGATGCGAGCGGAGGGCGAGCCGAAGAAGGGTCACTCCTTATAAAACCCGAGGAAGATCTCCTCGAGTGAAGGTTCGCGGCTTTCGAATTTGGTGACCTGCGAGCTCGCGAGAGCGGCAAGCAAAGGCTCGAAGTCACCGCGGAACATTCCGCTGACCCGATGATCTTCGACCGCGACCTGTTCGAACCCAGGGATCGCGCGGATGCGCTCGACGGGCGGAGGGCCTACGAACACGATCTCGATGCGATGCGCACGCATGCCGGCGAGCTGGTCGAGCTGACCGACCGTCGCGAGGTGTCCCTCGCGCACGATCCCGACGCGGTCGCATACATGCTCGACCTCCGACAGCACGTGC
>Ga0134121_10004491_pt1 | contig 11439 bp, 7 predicted proteins | sample KB301_FD_96463 | JGI IMG/M metagenome (GOLD analysis project Ga0134121, IMG submission 96463) | Terrestrial soil microbial communities without Nitrogen fertilizer from Kellogg Biological Station, Michigan, USA - KB3-0-1 | ecosystem: Environmental > Terrestrial > Soil > Unclassified ...
AGGATCGGGCCACGCTGCCGCGGCACGAGCGCCTGCACGGCGAGGTACTCGAGGATGCGCTCCTTCACCTTCTTGAGGCCGTAGTGCTCGGCCTCGAGGATGCGCTCCGCCTCGTTGATGTCGTGGCGGTCCTCGGTCTTGTCTTCCCACGGCAGGGCGATCACCCAGTCGAGGTAGTTGCGCACGACGGTGGCCTCGGCGCTCATCGGCGACATCTGCTTCAGCTTCTTGAGCTCCTTGAGGCAGCGCTCCTTGGCCTCCTTGCTCATCTTCTTCTGCTTGATCTTCTGCTCGAGCTCGTTCAGCTCGTTCTTGAACTCGTCGCGCTCGCCGCCCAGCTCCTTCTGGATCGCCTGCATCTGCTCGTTGAGGTAAAATTCCTTCTGCTGCTTCTCCATCTGCTTCTTGACGCGGGAGCGCAGCTTCTTCTCGACCTGGCGAATCTCGATCTCGCCCTGCATGAGCTCGCCTAGCCGCTCGAGCCGGCGCGCCGGGGACGGGGTCTCGAGCAGCTCCTGCTTGTCTTTGAGCTTCAGCGAGACGTGCGCGACGATGGTATCGGCGAGCCGGCCGGGCTCCTCGATGGTGCGCACGCTGACCAGCATCTCGGGCGGAATCCGCGTGTTGAGCTTGACGTAGTCCTCGAACACGTCTTGCACCGAGCGCGTGAGCGCCTGGATCTCGACGATGTCGTCGTCGGTCTCGTCGACGTCCTCGACGTCGCACACGAAGAATGGCTCGCTCTGGGCGAACCCGCGGATCCGTGCGCGCGCGCGGCCCTCGACGAGGACCTTCACCGGCCCCTTGGGGAACCGCAGGAGCTGGATGATGTGGCCGACCGTGCCGATCGCGAAGATGTCCTCTTCGGCGGGGTCGTCGGTCTTCGCGCGACGCTGCGCCGCGAGTAGCAACTGCTTGTCGCCCGCCATGGCTTCTTCGAGCGCCGACAGCGACTTTTCGCGGCCGACGAACAGCGGCACGACCATGTGTGGAAACACGATGATGTCGCGCAGCGGGAGGAGAGGAAGCCGATATCCGCCGACGCTCCGATCATCGATTTTCATGAGCTGATACTTTAGGCTGGACAGGGACTTGCGCAAGAATTCGCGGCCACATGTGGTAATTTTACCATGCCACGAGCGGCCGAGTTACCATACTCCCGAGGAAGACGCGAGGGAGGTAGCGGAAGGTAGGGGATCGACACCAGAACAATCTCCAGTGGATGTAGGGGCCTATCAGGGATGGGGAGAAATTCGCGAGGCTGGCACTGTTTCTGCTTGGTTATCCACCCCATGCCCGCGATGGAGTTTCAGCCGCTGCTCGAGGTGTTTCTCCTCGTAGAGCAGCCGCGGCAGCGACTGTCACATTGGACGCAAGCGCTCGCGCCGCTCGACGGCCCCGGCGCACCTCCGGTCGCAACGGTCGATGCGTACTTCGATCCAACCGCGAATCAGGCGATCTTCCGGCTGCGCTACGACGAGCTCGCGCTCGGGCCCAGCCGGCTCAACTTCGTCGTCGAGGTAGCGCTCCTGGCGGAGATCGGGATGATCCAGCCCGCCGAGCTCCTGGAGGGAGATCGCGACCGGTTTGTCACCGAGCGAATGGCGGGGTGCACGGTGCACGTCGGCGATCAACGCCAGATCGTCCGTGCGCTGGTCGAGCTGGTGCGGCGCGTTCGTGTGCAAGGTCAGCAGGCGATGGCGAGCGTGCCCGAACCGGCGCCACGAGCGCCCAGCCCGCCGGAACGAGCGCCCAGCCCGCCGCGCGCGGCGCTCGCACGCGGCTCGGTTCGCCAGCCGAGGCACCAGGTTGTCTTCGACGATTCGCCGGACGCGGCGGCAGTTCCCGAGCCCGTGCAGAACCACATCAAGACCAAGCCAATCACGTCGCCGGCACGGCGAACGGCCGGCGCGGAGGCATTCGAGGCGTTCACCTCGTCTGAGTCGCCCGAGGCGTTCGCGCCGTCCGAGGCGGCCGAGACGGTGCGGCGGGCGCCGAACGTACCAGCACGACACATGGCCGCCGCGGAGTCGGCTGAGTCGCTCGAGTTGCGTGAATGGCGCGAGTCGCACGAGTCGCACGACACGGTGCGGCGGGTGCCGAACGTGGTGCCACGCGGCGGGGCCCTGCATCGTGCCAGCACGGTGACGATGGAGCCCGAGGAGGCCGCGCGGATGATCGAGGAGGCCACGCCGCAGGCGGAGGTCGAGGTCATCACCGAGCCGTACCTGGTGGCGCCGGGGACCGAGCTCAGGCCCGACACGATCTACGCGCGGTACCTGCGCAGCGGGCGCTGGGTGCCGATCCGGATCGGCACGCTGTCGCTCAAGGGCGCGTCGCTGCTGGCGGGTGCGCTGCCGCGGATCGACGATCGCGTCGACATCGCGCTGGCATATGCGAACTACCGGGCGCTGGTGCGCGGCGCGGTCGGCAAGGTCTCGACGATGCAGGAGGCCGCAACCACCGGTGCGGCGACGTTCAGCGTCAGCTTCGAGCTCGATCCGGAGTCGCGCCGGGAGCTCACGGCGCTGCTCACCGCGGCGCGCGCCGCGAAGGTCACGCTCAAGCCGCCGCCGCTGCGCAGCACACGGCGCTATCCGGTGGAGTGGCCGATCTTGCTGGGCACGACGCGCGGTGCCGTACGCGCCGAGGCGCTCGACGTCTCGACCGGCGGCATGTTCGTGAAGCCAGTGCACGCGCTCGTGCTCGACACGAACGTCGCGTTCTCCATGGTGCTCGACGACGGGCTGGCTCCGGTCTCGGGGCGCACGCGGGTCGTCCGCAACGTCAGCGAGGGCGACGCGAAGATCACAGGGCTATCGCCCGGCTATGGGCTGAGCATCATCGAGATGCCTGGTGAAGATCGCGAGCGCTGGTCAGCGTTCATTACCCGCATCGAGCAGCGCGCGAGCAAGCGCGTGCTCATCGGCGCGGCCCCGGCACGGCTCGCCGAGCTGCAGAACGGCCTCGTGGCGGCGGGCTATGCGGTGACCGGTGGCACGGAACCGGGCGCTATCGCTCAGCTCGCGAGCACGGGAGCCCACCCTGTGGACGCCGCCCTCATCGACGCCAGCTGGCTCGCCGAGGCGAGCTCGTCGCGGGTCGAGTCGCTGTTCTCCCAGCGCAAGCTCCCGTGCGTGACGGTGCACGGCGACGCCCAGCGTGCACGCATCGCGGTCGATCGGCTGCTCTCTGTGGTGTGATCGGCCTCAGCCAGTAGACGACGGTTCACAACGTCCCATTCATGCGCAACAATCAGCGTGGTTGGACCACGTAACTGTTGATCTCCTGGTAAAACGAAGCCGTTTTCGAGCTTGGCCCCAGACTTGCGACGATGCTCTTTAACGGCATCCGCCGCTTCAAGGTCATTGTTTTATGAAGCCTATCAAATCACTTCTCGTGCTCGCGATCGTGTGTGTTCCGGCCTTGGCTTCCGCGCAGGGTTGGCGCGGTAATCGAGGAGGCGCGGAAGAAGGCGGTTTTCATAATCGCGCCGGTCGACTGACGCTGGGTGGAGCTATCGGGCTGGGTGGGATGAGCGACAACGGGAGCGCGATCACCAGCTGCAACAACTGCAACTACAACCCGGCGGCCTTCGAGATCGACGGCCATATCGGCGGCATGCTCAGCCCGCGCTTTGCCCTCATGCTCGAGGGCCAGTTCAACATCCAGACGGTCCACTCGGACTTTCTGAACGGGGACACGACGCTGTCTCAGGGCGCGGCGATGGTCGCGGGGCAGGTCTGGCTGTTGCCGGTGCTGTGGCTCAAGGGCGGCCTTGGGTTCTCGCGCCTCCAGAGGGACGACGCCTACTTCACGGAAGACCTCGGCGGCGGCCTCGCGCTGATGGGCGCCATCGGCGTCGAGCTCCTGTCGGCACGCAACTTCGCGCTCGAGCTGCAGGGCCGGCTCATCGAGGGCACGTACAACAGTGGTCACGATCATCTGACCTCGGGCACCATCGGGCTCGGCATCAACTGGTACTGAGCGCGCCGCGCGGCCGGTTCGCTGTGGACCTGGGGCGAATTTTAACGAGCCATAATGCCCCACGGCCGAGGTTTGCGCCGAAGCTTCGAGGATGGTTGTCCCGATCGGCCGCGCGCACGTCGTCATCGCCTGGGTGCTGGTGGTCGCCGGGACCGCACGCGCGGATCCCAGGCCGGTCACGCTGCGTGACGCGCTCGCAGCGGTCGCCGGTGCACCTGCGGCTGCCGTGAGCCCGCACGAGGTGGCGGCGGCGGACGCGCTGGTGGATGCAGCGGGCGCCTGGCCGAACCCGTCGCTGCACGTCTCGACCAACCGGCTGACCGCGCGCGTGGTGGCCGGCGCGAGCGTGCCGCTGCCGGTGTTCGGGACGGTGGGGGCCGCGCGCCGCCAGGCGGCTCGGGAGGCCGACGTGGTGCGCGCCGAGGGCGCCCTCGCCTTGCGAGCGCTGCGCCACCGCGTGGCACTCGCGTGGATCACGCTGGCGCGGCTCGATGGCGACGTGGTGGCGAGCTCGATCGCGGCGCAACAAGCCGCGGAGCTGGGCCTCATCGCGCGCGGCCGGCAGGACGCCGGGGCCGGCGCCGATGTTGACGTCACGATCGCCGGGGCGGCGAAGGCACGCGCCGATGTCGCGGCGGCGTCGGCCGTGCGCGCGCAAGCCGCGGCGTCGGCAGAGCTGGCGGGTGTGCTCGGCTGGCCGCTCGCGCAGCCGCTGCGCAGCGCGGGCTCGCCGGATACCGGCTCACGAGCCGAGCTCGCGGCGCTGAGCGCTGGCCTCGCGCACCACCCCGAGCGCACGGCGGCAGCGGCGCGGATCGCGGCGGCCGATGCCGCGGTCTTGCAGGTGAAGTCACTCGCGTGGCCGAGCCTGTCGCTCGAGGCCGAGATCTCGTACGACGATCCGACGAACAACGACAAGACCGACGCGCTGGTGGGGGTGGCGATCGAGCTGCCGGTGTTCGCGCGGATCGGCGATCGCGTCCGCGCGGCGCGCGCGACCTCGGCGGTGCAACGCGCGCGGCTCGCGGTGACCGAGGGCGAGCTCGGCGCCGAGCTGGCGTCGGCGTTCGAGCGCTGGCGAGCGGCGGTGGAGACGCTCGATGCGCTCGAGCACGAGGTGGTTCCGGCCCAGGAGCGCGCGGCGGCACTGTCGGCGCAGGCGTACCGCGAAGGCGCGCGCGATCTCGCGTCGGCGCTGCAGGCGGAGCGCGATCTGGCCGCGGTGCGCGCGGAAGTGAACGCGGCGCGCGCGGACGCCGCGGTGGCGTGGGAGGATCTCCAGCTTGCGGCGGGAACCGATGCAAACTGACGCGCGCCCGCTCGGGCCCCTGCCCTCGCGCCTGGCCGGGCTGGTCTTGGGCCTCGGCCTCGCGTTGGCCTGCAGGCGCGAGGCCGCGGACACCGGTGAAGACGACAAGCCGGCGCCAGCGGCGGTGACGTGCCAGGCGGCGCTCGCGGCGACGATCGAGGACGCCGTCGAGGTCACCGGCGTGATCGCACCGCCGCCGAAGCTCGATGCGATCGTGAGCTCGCCGATCGCCGGCCGCGTCGGTCAGGTGAACGTCGAGGAAGGCGACCACGTCGCGGCGGGTGCGCTGCTCGCGGTGATCGAGGATCCGGCGTTGCCGGCCGGCAGCCTCGAGGCCAAGGCGGGCGTTGCGGCCGCGCAGGCCGCGAAGGCATCCGCCGAGCTCGAGCTGGCGCGCCAGCAGCGGCTGGTCGATGCCGGCATCGGGGCGCGCAAGGATCTCGACGACGCGCGCGCGAAGGCGGCGGCCGCGGCCGCGGAGCTCGACGCCGCGAACGCTCGCTCGGGGCTGGCGACCAGCCAGCTGGCGCGGCGCGAGCTGCGGGCGCCGCGGGCCGGCACCGTGTTGCACCTGTGGAAGCGGGTCGGCGAGAGCGTCGATGGCACGACGGCGACCCCGGTCGCGGAGGTAGCCGACCTCTCGAGCCTCGAGCTCCACGCGCAGGTACCGACCGGCGCGATGGCCAGGCTGTCCGACAAGCTGCCGGCCACGGTGCGCGTGATCGGCCTTGCGGTGGTGCTGCCGGCGAGCGTCGCGCGGGTCGCGCCCGCGGTCGATCCGGCGACGCTGCTCGGCGGCGTGCGGCTCGCGATCGATCCGCAAGCCGAGGGCATCGCCGGCGTCAAGGTCGGCAGCGCGGCGACCGCGCGCATCGTGATCGCGACGCGGCCGGGCGTGAGCGTGCCCGAGACCGCGTTGCGGCGCTCGATGGTCGGCGCCGACGAAGTCGTCGTGTGCGAGGGCAAGGTTGCGCGGGTCAGGACGGTCGCGATCGGCCAGCGCGGCGAGCGTGGTGTCGAGATCACCGATGGGCTCAAGCCCGGTGAGCAGATCGTCGTCGATCACGTGCTGGGCATCGAGGATGGGCAGGCCCTGACCGCGGCCACCAAGCCCGACGACAAGAAAGCCGACGACAAGAAAGCCGACGACAAGAAAGCCGACGACAAGAAAGCCGACGACAAGAAAGCCGACGACAAGAAAGCCGACGACAAGAAAGCCGACAAGCAGACTGATGACAAGCCCGGCGAGGCGAGGAGCGGGCCCTAGTGCTCGTCCGGCTGCTGCGGCGCTACGCCGCATTCGTGTGGATCGCGGTGCTGTCGCTCGCGGCGCTCGGCGCGCGCGCGATCTTCGTGTTGCCGAGCGGCATCTATCCCGAGATGGTGTTCCCGCGCGTCGTCGTCGTCGCGCACGCCGGCCAGATCGCCGCGGATCTCGTCGAGGCGCAGGTGACGCGACCGCTTGAGCAGGCGCTCGCGGTGGTCCCGGGGGTGCGCTACGTGCGCGCGCGCACGATCCGCGGCGCGGCCGAGCTCTCGCTCCAGCTCACCGATGAGGCCGATCCGCTGCAGGCGCAGTACGCCTGCCAGACCGCGGTCGATCACGTGGAGCTGCCGAAGGGCACCACGACGATCGTCGAGCGCGTGCTGCCGACCTCGGTCCCGGTGATCACCTTCAACCTCAGCATGGCCAAGGCCGCGACGATCGACACGCGGCGGCTGCGCGACGTCGCCGAGCGCATCGTCCGGCCTGCGATCGTGCGGGTCCCCGGGGTCGGCGCCGTCGAGCTGACCGGCGGCACCCTGCGCGAGGTCGAGATCGTGATCCACCCCGACCAGCTGGCGCCGCTGCACCTCACGCCGGCGCAGCTCGCGGCCCGGATCGAGGCGTCCGATCGCGTGGTGGCGGTTGGGCGCGTGCTCGATCAGCACCAGACGCTGCCGGTCGTGCTCGATGCCCAGGCGGGCGATCTGGAGCAGCTCCGCGCGCTGCCGATCGCGAACGGGCCGGCCGGTCCGATCCGGCTATCGGCGGTGGCCGACGTGATCGAGGGCGCCGAGGATCCGAGCGTGATGGTGCGCGGGCCTCGCGGCGAGGCGGTCGCGATCTCGGTCGCGCGGCTGCCCGGCGCCAGCACGCTCGAGGTGGTCGACGGCGTGACCCGGGCGGTGCGCGGCCTGGTGCGCTCGCACGTGCTGCCGGCCGACGTCGAGCTCGTGCCGGTCTACGATCAGGCCGAGCTGGTCGGCGACTCGCTGACTTCCGTGCGCGACGCGATCCTCGTCGGGATCGCGCTGTCGCTGATCGTCATCGCGCTCGCGCTCGGCGATCTGCGCGCGGGCCTGGTCGCGGCGATCCCGGTGCCGCTGACCTTGCTCGGGACGTTCGCGGTGATGAGCTGGCTTGGCATCTCGCTCAACCTCATGTCGCTCGGCGGCCTGGCGGTCGCGATCGGCCTGGTCGTCGATGACGCGATCGTCGTGACCGAGGGCATCGTGCGGCGTGCCGCGGACGGCTGCGAGATCGCGCAGGCGATCGAGCTCGGGACCGCCGACATGTTCGCCGCGGTGGTCGGGACGACGTGCACCACGGTCGTCGTGTTCGCGCCGCTGGCGCTACTCACCGGCGTGACCGGCCGGTTCCTCGGCGCGCTGGCGGGCACGCTCGCGATCGCGGTGCTGCTGTCGATGATCATGTCGCTGTCGCTGATCCCGCTGCTCGCGCGGATGCTGCGGCAGCGTCCGGCGCGTGGCGAGCGCGCGTCGCGCTACGGCGGGGCGATCCGCTGGCTGGTGCGCCACCGGATCGTCGCGGTCGGCGTGGTGGCGCTCTTGATCGCCGTCGGGTACCTCGCGCAGCGCAACCTGGCGACAGGGTTTCTGCCGGCGATGGACGAGGGCGCGTTCGTGATCGACTTCTTCCTGCCGTCGGGGACCTCGCTCGAGGAGACCGATCGGATCGCGACCGCGATCGACGACGTCCTGCGCCAGACCCCCGAGGTGGCGGCGTTCACGCGGCGAACCGGAACCGAGCTCGGGCCGGCGACGGCCACGGTGCAGAGCCGCGGCGACATCATGGTCAAGCTGGTCTCACCGGCGCGGCGCGACGCGATCCTCGAGGTGATCGCGCGTGTTCGCGGCGAGCTGCATGCGCGCGTTCCGGAAGCGCGGCTCGAGTACGTCCAGGTGTTGCAAGATGTACTCGCCGATCTGTCGGGCAACCCGGCGCCGATCGAGCTCAAGGTGCTGGGCGAAGACCGCGACGCGCTCGAGGCGTGGGCCGAGGAGGCCGGCGAGCGGCTCGGCAAGCTCGACGAGCTGGTCGACGTGTTCGACGGCCGCGAGGGTAAGACGCCGATCCTGCGGTCGCGGATCGAGCCGCTCCAGCTGGCGCGGCTCGGGGTCAGCGTCGAGGATGCCGGCGCCGATCTGTCGATCGCGCTCACCGGCCGCGAGGTCGCGCAGATCCTGCGGCCCGAGCGCACGATCGGCGTGCGGTTGCGCTACCCGGACGCGATCCGCTGGAACGCCAGCGCGCTCGCGCGATCGCTGATCGCGTACGGGCCGGGGTGGCTGCCGCTCGGCGAGGTGGTGACGCTGGATCGCCCGATCGCGCCGGCGGTGCTGCGCCGCGACGGCCTGCGCCCGGCGCTCGTGATGACCGCCGCGACGAAGACGGGCGACCTCGGCGGCGCCGAGGCCGCGGTGCGCGCCGCGGTGCGCGACCTGCCGCTGCCGCCCGGTGCGGTGCTCGAGATCGGCGGCCAGGCCGAGACCGCGAAGCGCGCGCAACGCGAGCTGGTGATGGTGGCGCTCGCCGCGACGATCCTGGTCTTGCTCGTGCTGATCCTGCAGCTGCGCTCGCTGCGGCTCGCGCTCGTGGTGCTGATCGGCGCGCCGCTGTCGACCGTGGGCGGCCTGCTCGTGCTGGCGGTGACCGGCATCCCGCTCGACGTGTCGTCGCTCACCGGCTTGATCCTGCTGGTCGGGCTGGTGGTCAAGAACGGGATCCTCTTGCTCGAGCACGCCCAGCACGAGCTCGCGCGCGGCGGCGATCTCGAGTCCGCGCTCGTCGCGGCGGCGCGCCGCCGGCTGCGTCCGATCCTGATGACGACCGGCGCAACGCTCGCCGGCCTCCTGCCGCTCGCGCTGGGCATCGGCGCTGGTGCCGAGCTCCAGCGGCCGCTTGCCGTGGCCGTGATCGGTGGTCTAACCCTGGCGACGGTCGTCACGCTCGTGGTCACGCCGGGCTTGACGGCACTCGTCGCGAACAACCGAGCCAGCACATGAGAATTGTTCTCGTCGAAGATAACCTGCAACTTGCCACCACGATCGCCGACGGGCTGTCGGAGGATGGCTACACGGTCGATGTCGTCGGGACCGCCGCGGGCGGGATCAACCGCGGGCTCAGGCGCGATCTCGATCTGATGGTGCTCGATCTCGGCTTGCCCGACCGGGATGGGCTCGAGGTGCTGCGCGAGCTGCGGAGCGCACGGATCAACGTCCCCATCCTCGTGCTCACCGCGCGCGACGCCGTCGAGGCCCGGATCGCGGCGCTCGATGCCGGCGCCGATGACTATCTGGTCAAGCCGTTCGCGTTCGCCGAGCTGGTCGCGCGGATCTCGGCGCTGGTGCGCCGCGCCACCGGGCCGCGCTGGGCGGCGGTCACCGACGTGCCGATCACGATGCGCGACGATCTGGTGGTCGAGTCCGGAAGCCGGACGGTCGCGCTGTCGCCCCGCGAGTATGCGCTGTTCGGCTGCTTGCTGCGCCGGCGCGGCGAGGTCGTCTCGCGCGCCGAGATCCTGCGCGACGCGTTTGGCTACGAATTCGATCCGGGCACCAACGTGATCGACGTCCACCTCAATCACCTGCGCAAGAAGCTGCAGGGCTTCCCGGTCGCGATCGAGACCGTGCGTGGGGCCGGCATCCGGCTCGTGGTGTCGGAGTGACCAGGCCCCCGACGCTCGGCCGCGGCCTCGGCCGGTCCTTCGCCCTCGCGACGGTGATCGGCATGGTGGTGTTCGCCGTGATCCAGGCGCTCGTGATCTACGTCTCCGAGATCGGCGAGGAGTGCTCACCCGGCGTGCCCGAAGATCCGCCGGCGGAGATCGTGAAGCAATGCACGATCGCGCTCGCGATCTCAGCGCCGTTCGGGGTCCTTCTGTCGGTGTTGCTCGGCCGCCGGCTGACGATGCCGACCACGGCGCGGCTCGACGAGGTGATCCAGAGCGCGAAGCGAATGACCGGCGAGCGGCTGGACGAGCGGCTGCCGGTCAGCGCCAACGGCGACCCGCTCGACCGACTGTCGCGCGCGCTCAACGACGTACTGGCGCGGGTCCAGCGCGGTGTCGCGGCGCAGCAGCAGTTCGCCGCCGATGCGTCGCACGAGCTGCGCACGCCGCTCGCCGTGATCTCGGCGAACCTCGAGGTCGCACGCCGCAAGCCGCGCGATGCCGCCCACTGGGAGCATGTTGCCGATGGCACGCTCGCCGAGGTGCATCGCATGCACGTGCTGGTCGACAAGCTGCTGCAGCTGTCGCGCGCGGGGGCGGCCGGCCTGCATAAAGAACATACCGATCTACGCGTCATCGCGAGCACGTCGGTCGAACGCGCGACGATGATCGGCAAGGATCGCGGGATCACCGTCGAGCTTGCCCCGGGCCGTGCGGTGTTTGCCGAGGTCGATCCCTACGCGGTCGGTATCGTGATCGATAATCTGATCCGCAACGCGATCGATCACTCGCCGCCGAATAACGCAGTCACGGTCAGCGTCACCAGCGGCCCCCTGATCGCGGTCGAGGATCACGGGCCCGGCGTGCCACTCGAGCTGCGAACGCGGATCTTCGAGCCGTTCGCGCGTGGACGCGAGACCGATCGCACCGGCGGCTCGGGGCTTGGCCTTGGCCTCGCGATCTGCCGGCGCATCGTCGATGGTCACCGGGGCACAGTCGGCATCGAAGATCGCGAGGGGGGCGGCGCACGGTTCGTCGTCCGGCTGCCGCTGCCCGAAACGTCGATCGCCTGACCCTACTCCGGGGAGACCGCGCACACGCTTGCTCGCTCCCGGGAGACCGCGTACACGCTTGCTGCGCTACCGCGGTTCTGGGTCCACTCGCTCGGGAGACAGCGAACCACCGGCG
>Ga0134121_10004493_pt1 | contig 11432 bp, 10 predicted proteins | sample KB301_FD_96463 | JGI IMG/M metagenome (GOLD analysis project Ga0134121, IMG submission 96463) | Terrestrial soil microbial communities without Nitrogen fertilizer from Kellogg Biological Station, Michigan, USA - KB3-0-1 | ecosystem: Environmental > Terrestrial > Soil > Unclassified ...
CGAGATCGGCGACTCGTCCAGGCAGCCATGAGCATTGTTGGGGTTCGTGATGCTGAGAGCCGCCGACATGTTGTAGACGAGGACCCGATCGCTCGTCGCGGCGTAGAAGGCATAGTAGGTATTGTTGTAGGAGGTGGCCCAGACCTGGCTGCCCTCCTTGGAGTCGTCCTGGTAGACCAGCTGCGGCGTGATGCTCTTGTTCCGCGTGTCGAAGATCAGCATGCCGTTGCCGGAGATCGAAGCGACGGCGACGACGCCGTCGTAGCCGGCAGGAGCGTCGACGCCGAACAGATAGAACTTGGTGTCGTTCTGGTGCCAGTCGGGCACCGTGGCCGTGCTCGCGAAAAAGAAGGTCTTCGCCTCCGGGCTCTCCGGAGTCGTCCTCGCATCGAAGACCTGGAGGCCGCGACCGGTGGCGGTGAAGATCCAGCCGTTCTCGACGTCGACGTCGTGCCAGTACCGCTGGTCTTTGCCCGGCGTCGAGCCGAAGTTCCACCCAGACCCATCACCGAGGATCGCCGTCGGCACGAGAGCTCCCGTCGATGGAGCGGGGACCTTGACCACAGGTGTCTTGGCCGGATCGTACCCTTGTGCGAGGAGAGACCCCGCGGACCCCACCGCGAGAAGAAGGAGAGTCGCGGTGAGCACCCGGCGAGCCGGGCACCTGGATAGAGCGATAAGTCTATTCAACATTCGACTGAACCTCCGGACGTACGTCTCTAGCGGAGCGCCTGTTGTCTGAGCCTCTCGGAATCTCCGCTCTCACCCGTACGGCGGTTGAGGGCGCAAATGCCGAGACTGCGAGAGTCGGCAGCTTGTCAGGACCGCAGGAAGGAAGAACCAGGCCCCGAGGCGAGACCTCGGGGCCTGGGGCAGGTACTACGGTGTTACGGAGGGGTCACCGGCAGGATCACGCCGCCGGAAACCGCGGTGTTGGCGTTGTCGAGCTGGATCGCGTCGAAGCCGACGCTGAACCGGCCCTCGGCGTCCATGACCACAGTAACCCAGGCCTGGGCGATGTTGATATAGCCCGGACCGAGGGTAGCGTCACGAGTCGTCGCGTGGTTGAGGTTGAGGTAGATCCAGCCGAAGTCGGCGTTGGTGGTGATGCCATCGCCACCGACATCGACGCGCTGCGCCTCATCGCAGAAGGTGCACTGCGCGCCCGGCGTCGGCTCGCCCGAGGGACCGCCCGTAACCACCGTGAGCGGGTTCTCGAACTCGTCGAACACCACGATCTGCTGCTCGAACAGCTCGCCATAGTTCGGGCCGGTCGTGCAGCTCGCGCCCGGCGGGAACTTCGAGTCACGCCAGACGACCAGGCTGGTGCCACCGGTGAAGCCACCGCCACTGACGTAGCGGGCGGCGAACGTGGTGGCCGTGGGCTCGCGGTTGTCAGCGGCGGTGCCGGTGACGTAGCGGCCGTAGAAGGTGTACTCACCCGGGGTGCTGAAGACGGTGGCGTTCGCCTCGATGTGGACGAGCGTCTCGCCCTGGGCAAAGTTCTCGCCCGGGTTGACATAGAAGTAGTCGCCCCAGAGCACGTTGTCGTTGTCGGCGATGCCGAGGCCGCCACTGATGAAGTAGCCGGTCGAGGAGGGGAACAGCAGAGAGCAGCTGTTCACGTCGTCAACCGTGATGTAGCCACGGGCGATGTTGTCGCCGTAGTTGGTGCCGGCGCAGGTGCTGTCGATCGGCGACCGCTTGCCGGTCAAGAGAGCCTGCAGGTGGCTGCGGAAGCTCGCCGTGATGGCGGGAACCGCGTACACCGGGGGACCCGGAGGCGAGGAGGTCGCATTACAGTTCGGGAAGTTGACCTTCGGGAACGAGTAGGAGCCGCGCGGGCTGCCCGGATCGTTCGCCGCGGTCGTCGTGCCGAAGCCGGTCTGCGGCAGGATCCCATTCACCAGGATGTCGCGGATGTTGAACGTCTGCACGTCATAGCCGGTCAGGTACACGTCGAAGTCGAGCACCGGGATCGACCAGGTGCTCCACACCGTGACGTGCGCCAGCTGGGTGGACGCCGAGGCGTTGTTGACCGAGAACAGCGTGGTGATGCCATTCGGGTTGTCCAGGTCGAGCTCGAAGTAGGGCAAGAGCAGAGTCGCCGCCGGCACGTCATCGATCGTGCCCGGCAAAGCGATCGCCTGCCCTCCCAGGGCCAGAAGCCCTACGAGCGCGAGGCAGAAGACGAGTCTTTTCATACGAGTCAATCTCCTAAATCTCCTTGTGTGTTCTTACTAGGACAGGAACGGAACACAAAAAGCTTCTTCCTCTTCTCCCAAGAAACGTCACCACCTCCTGTTGAAAGATTCGTATCCAAGTCGATCGTTATTTTTCACTCCACCCGGACCCCTCCAGGCTCCCGGTGCGGAGGCTACGGCGGTTTATGCTCTCGTACTATATGCCCCACTCAGTGCCTTGTCAACCGATGCGTTGAGCCGAATTTGCGGAGAAGGACAACTCACTGCGCCGCCCCCGCCGCAACCGCCTTCCAGACCCGGATCGCACCCTCGGTCGGGCAAGCGGCCTTGTATCCCTCCGCCCCCAGGGACCGGATGATCTGCCCCGTGTCCTGCTCCCCGGCGAAGTCGGCCACGATCTCGTCGCGCCCGTCCTTGTCCAGGTCGACCAGATGGACGTCGTAACCGCGGCAACCAGGCTCGGCGGCAGCGGCGCCCCCCGCCGGTATCTCGGCACGCGCAAGAAAACCCTGAGACTCTCCGAGAAAGATAGTGACTTGCCCGTCGCCCGTCAAGCCCACCAGATCCGTGAGCTTGTCGCCGTCGAGGTCGCCGGCGGCCAGAGCGAAGTATCCGAGCCGCCCGCCGCCCACCGCGAGGCCCCGGCGCTCCCAGGAGAGACCGTCCTTGCCGGGCCGCGCCAGGAAGACGTCGATCCCATAGCGGCTGACGCCGAGCTCGGAGTTGACGTAGGCCACGGCGACGTCGTCCCGGCCGTCGTGGTCGAAGTCTCCCGCGGTGACCGCGGTCACGAAGCCGCGGGGGCGCAGGGGGAGGCTCACCGTCTCCCACGTGTCGCCGCGGCCGAGATGGACGATGTCCCCCCGGTCGAGGAAGCTCGCCGAGGTCACGGCGTCGAGCCGGCCGTCCCCGTCGAAATCGCCGGTGGCCAGGGTGTCGCCGAAGACCTGGCTCTCGTTGGTCCCCTCGTCCTTCCGGTCCCACTTGCCGTTCCCCTCGTTCAGATAGACCACCGTGCCGAACGACGAGCCCTTGGAGAACTCCGCCTTCTTCTCGTTGGCCACGTTGAGATGCATCCCCTCGCCGAGGGCGAGCAGGTCGGGCCGCTGGTCGCGGTTCCAGTCGACGGCCGTGATGGCGCGCGAGGAGAAGCCCGGAGGAGGATCTCCCTCCTGCGGGATGTGATAGTCCAGCCCCTCGCTCCACAGCTTGAAGCCGCCCTTGCCGTCACCCACGAGCACCCGCAGCCCCAGGATGTGCATGGCGACGGCGACGTCCATGTGGCCGTCGCGGTTGAAATCGGCCACGGCCGCGGACCCGTAGTCGAACAGGACGTCTCCGGGGAAGCGCGCCTCCGTCCACGGCCGCCAGCTCCCCTTGCCGTCCCCCAGGAAGATCTGCGGCGGCGAGCCTCCCGCCTTGCGCGGCGGGCCATGGACGATGTCGAGCTGGCCGTCGCCGTTCATGTCGGCGACGTCGAAGCCGTTGCGCCACTGCCCGGCCTGCGGCAGACCGGAGTCGAAAGGCTCCAGGCGCAGGCGGCTCACCTCCGGGATGTTGAGCTTGTAGGTCTCCGCCGCCTTCTCGAGCTCGCTCACCGTGGGCTTGTGGCCGCGGACCGGCGAGCCCTCCCCCGGCAGGACCTTGAAGACCTTGGCGTAGAACGTCTTGTCATCGTAGCGGGCGAGCTTCAGCGGCATGCCGCCGCGCAACCGGACGGTGTCCTTGTCCTCCCAGATGTACTCCCCCTCGATCCGCGGGACCTCCATGATGAAGTACTGCTGGCCATTCTCGTCGGTCAGCCATTTGCCGTCGGGCGGCTCGAGCACGGCCGCACCGGTGGCGGACGGCTGGCCGACCGTGCCCACCCCCTCCACGGGTTTGGGCGCAGCCGCCGCCGGCGCAGCCGAGCTCTCGGCGGGCGCCGCGGGCTTCTGAGCAGCCGGGGCGGCCGCCACGGAGCTCCCGGTCCGCGCCGGCGCCGCCTGGGAACAGCCCACGGCGGCGAGGAGGGCGGAGGCGAGGCAGAACGACATTCTCGTACGAACCTTCAATCGACAGCTCCTTTGCATCTACATCCTGATCCCGTCAAATCTCATCGACAAACGTCGGCTTGAGGCTGCGGAAGAGCCACAAACCAGCGAACAGTACCACGAACACGGCCAAAGCGAGCGGGAGCAGCCCCGGCCCGCCGGCCTCGCCGCCCAGGAAGGCGCGGCGGTAGAGGCCGACCAGCGCGGTCAGCGGGTTCCACTCCAGCCACGACCGGAACCTCTCCGGCACCAGCCCCAGCGGATAGACGATCGGCGTCAGATAGAACCAGACCTGGAACAGCATGCCCAGGAGCTGCGCCGTATCGCGGAAGAAGACATGGACGGAGGACACCAGGAGCCCGAGCCCCAGCGTCAGCCCGACCTGCAGCGGGATCGCCAGCAGCAGCAGAGGCAGCCCGCGGACCGCAAACTCGCCCATGGAGGCCAGCACCGCCGCGAACACGACCGCGGCGATCGCCTCGTGGAGGAGCGCCGCCAGGACCACGGCGAGGACCAGGATCTCCGCCGGGAAACGCAGCTTCTTGACCAGGCTGGCGTTGTCGGTGATCGCAGTCGAGGAGCGCAGCACCCCCTCGTGCAGGGCCGTCCACGGCAGGAGGCCGCCGAACAGGAAGACGGCGAAGTGCTCGGTCCGCTCCCCCACCGGGCTGACCTTCATGATGGTGGAGAAGACGAAGGTGAAGAGGGCGATCAGCCAGAGCGGCTGGACCAGGGACCAGACGAAGCCGAGGAGCGACCCCGCATAGCGGCCCTGGAAGTCCCGCTTGACCAGCTCCCGCAACAAGAAGACGTGGTGCCGCACGCGCTCTTCCGGGCCTCCATTCCTTATATGATGTCCGGAGCGGAGTTGACAGCCCGGCGAACGACGCCGTACCATCGACTCATCGGCTGCGAATGCTAGCATGACATAAGAGAGCAGGGAGCGAAAGCCTATGGCAACCCAGAAGGTCCGGCAGATCCAGCTCGTGGGCCGGAAGATCCGCGAGCTGCGCAAGGAGCACAAGCTGACCCAGGTGGAGCTGTCGCAGCGCCTGGGCATCCAGCAGTCGGACCTCTCCCGGATGGAGCAGGGGGAGTACCGGGTCAGCCTGGACACCCTGTTCCGCATCCTTGCCGAGTTCCAGATGAGCATCGGCGAGTTCTTCGACGAGCTCGCCCAGGAGTCGATCACACCCCGCGACGTCCGGCTGGTCCAGCAGATCAACGCTCTGCCCCACGAGGCCCAGCGGGAGGTCGAGGACTTCATCGCATTCAAGCAGGCTCAGGACCGGCGTCGCGGCGACGAGCCCGGCGAGCCGGAAGGAGATGAGGGGTGATCACCGAGACTGGTCAGATTCCTCTGGAAGACCTGATGGCCCGCGCCCACCGGGCGATCGTCGCAGGCCAGCTCGCCGAGGCGGAGACGGTCCTCGATGCGGCCCTCGGCCGTGCCCGCGAATCCGGCGATCGTCGCGAAGTCGACCGCGCCTTCTGCAGCCGCGCCTCCCTGGCGATCGAGCTGGGGCACGGCGATGCCTACATCAAGGAGCTGCGCGAGATCCTGCTGCGCAATGCGGATCATGACAGCTGCTTCCTGGCGGCCTATGGAATCGCTCGCGCCTATGACTTCAACAAGTCCTACAAGAAGGCCCTCTTCTATGCCCGCATCGCTCGCGACCGGGCAGAGGTCCTCGGGCGCCGCGAATGGATGGCCTCGGCATACAACCAGATCGGCAACCTCCTCGTCGTCGACAGCTTCTTCGAGGAGGCCTGCGGGGAGTATGAGCACGCCCTTGCGCTCGTGCCCGCGGATTCCGAGATCCGCCGTGCCCTCTACGAGGACAACCTGGGTTACTGCTACATCGTCAAGGGCCGGCACGCGGAGGGTTTCCGGCTGCTCTTCAAGAGCTACCGCACCCTGCGGCGGCTGGGCGCGATCCGCTACGCGGTAGGCCCCCGCGTCTCGCTCTGTTTCGCCTACCTCGAAATCGGTCGGCCTCGCCGTGCTTTCCTCTGTGGCCGTCCTGCTCTCGAAACGGCTGAGGCGGAAGGCCAGGTCGAATTCGTCAAGAACCTGCTCTACCTCCTGGGCGAGGCTGCCAACCTCCAGGGCGACGTGGAGCTTGCGCGCAGCTATTTCAGCCGCCTGCAGCGCGAGTTCTATCCCGGTGCCGGCTATCTCCCTGACTTCCTGCTTGCCATCGACGTGCGCAAGCTGATCAATTTGAAGGCCTGAGTCATGTTGACGCGAATCGTTGCCACCGCACTGCTCCTCGGCTCCCTGCTCCCCGCCGGTGCCGAAGCCTTCGACCGTCCGGGTGCCCTCGGCCCGGGAGGCGAGGTCTATCTCACCCAGGTGGGACCCTATGGGGTGCTCTTCCCGAAAGGGAAGGCGTACCCGTCCGACAACGTCGTCCTGACGTTGGAGGTGAGCCGGTCCGGCGGCGCCGCCGACCGCGTGCTGGTGCCCGGGACCGAAGGCGCGGAGGTCGAGTCCTCCCCGTTCGTCGTGTTCGAGGAGACCTCGAAATCGCTCTACCTCCTCTGGCAGACCAAGGTCTCCTCGGTGAACCGGCTCATCCTGCGCAGCTTCAAGGACGGCTCCTTCGGCCCGCCGATCGAGGTGAGGACCGGGACCTTCAACATGACCATGAGCGCGCCGCAGTTGGCGGTCACGCGCGACGAGTTCTTCGTCCCGACGGCCGACGGCGGCACGACGACGATCCACCGGACCGAGCTCCACCTGATCTGGTGGGAGGAGGCCGCCGCCGGCAACGAGATCCATTACGCCCCGATCACCCTGATCGAGGGGATCTACACCGGCTGGCACCCCGTCTATGCGCTGAACGACTTCGACCGGAGCCCCGATGATCCGGTTGCCGCGGCCGAGCCGCTGGCGCAGCTCTACCGCTCACCGCGCATCCAGACCGGGCGCAACGACCACTCGGTGGTCATCTCCTTCGTCAACGAGCGCAACGGCCGCCTGACCGTGCTCGACGTCTCCCTGCTGCCCGGAGAGATCAGCTACATCGCCGACAAGCTCCGCTCCCACATGATCGAGATCGGCCGCAAGAAGCCGTCGACCCAGGAGGCCGCCGACAAGCTCCGCTCCCACATGATCGAGATCGGCCGGCTCAACCCGCGCGTCGTGAGCTACCTGAGCAACGACGTCTACGAGTACATCCTGGCGATCGGTTCCCGGTTTGTGGACGCCGGAGACTACGCTGGCCTCGCGGATGAAGTGAGCACGTATGTCACGCAAGCGGCCACGACATTCCTCGAGAACGGCCGCCTGGGTGAGGGGACGACGGCTCCCGAGATCCTCCGGCTCGCCGCCGACGGCGATTCCGACGAGCTCGGCGCTCCCCGGCTTCAGGTCCGTGGAGTGTTCAACCGGACGGCGCCGCGCACCGCGGCCGCGCCGACGACCATCTACGCCTCGGAGGACGGAAAGGCCGTGCTGGTCGCCTGGGATTCGGTCAACCAGATCCGCTACCGGGAGAGCTCGGCTGAAGGCTGGGGCGACGTCCTCGCCGTAACCTTGAGCGCCGATCTGACGCGCGAGCAGGCCTACGCGTTCCTGGAGCAGCGGCTCCGGCGCTGACGGGAACCCCGTCTTGGAATCCTGACGGCTTCGTCGGGTTTTTCGAACAGATCAAACACCGCTGGCAGGGACCACCGCCAGCGGTTCCCCCGTCGGGCGCGTGCGCAAGACCTGGCCGCCCGCCGCCTCGAGAGCCGCGGTGACCTCCGCCCGGCGCTCCGGCGGGCAGAGCACGGCCAGACAACCGCCCCCACCCGCACCGCACGCCTTCCCGCCCCACGCCCCTTGCGCCCGGGCGGCGTCCAGCAGACGCTCGAGCTCCGGCGTCGCGACTCCCTCGGCGAGACGGCGGCGGAAGCTCCATTCGCGCCCCATCAAGGCACCCACCCGCGGGAAGTCCCCCGCTTCCAGGGCCCCGGCGAGCTCGGCCGCGGCCTCGGCGATCCCGGAGAACAGCCCGATGCTCTCCGGGTCGCCGTCCAGGCGCCGCCGCACCACCTGCCAGTTCTGGCCCGCGGAGAAATGGCTGACCCCCGAATAGACCACCAGGAGGTGGGCTCCCAGAGCGTCCAGATCGACCTCCAGGCGCCGCACCGCCTCGCCGCCGGGCCGTTGCAGGATCTCCAACGCGCCGCCCAACTGGCCCGGATAGTGGTCCTGGATGCCCGTGGGGAGCTTCATCAGGAGAGCTTCGAGGTCGCGCGCCAGATGGACCCGCGCCGCAGCCGATGAAGGCGGCCGGCCCAGGAGCTCCTCGGACGCGGCGATCAGGGCGATCACCATGGCCGAGCTGGCGCCGAGCCCGCCGCCGCGCGGAGACTGGCTCGCCACCTCGACCTCCACCGGCGGCAGACCGAGGCTTCCCGCCACGACACCGACCAGGGCGCTCTCCGGAGAGGCAGCGAGCTCCGCGACCGAGGCGGCCTCCACCACGCTCTCCCCCTGGCGGAAGCGGTAGGTTTCCGCGAGTTGCACCCGGACCGTGACAGCGAGGTCGATCGCCACGTTCACGGTGCGGGCTCCAGGGTGGAAGAGACCGAGGGGCCAGATGTCGAGCGTGCCGCCGGCCAGGTCGACCCGGCACCACGCGCGGGCAGTCACTTCCATAGAGGACTGCCGCTCAACGGGCCACGGCACCGGGCCGCAGCCGGGGCGTCTCGCGGCTCACCGCCAGACGCATGTCCGCAGCGGGGACCGCCAAACCGGGCGGGACCTTCCCGCTCGCCATGGAGATCCGGATGTCATCCCGCCAGGCCCGGAACGAGGCGAGTTGGGCGGTCGGGATCGGCTCGTCCCGCACGCCCTTGAGGGAGAGGGGATCGATCCACTGGCCATTGTGCTGCACCCGGTAATCCAGGTGCGGACCGCTCGCCAGGCCGGTCGCGCCGGTGTACGCAATGACGTCCTCCTGCCCGACGCGCGTGCCGGGACGGATCCCGCGCGCGAACCGCGACAGGTGGAGGTAGGCCGTCACATAGCCGCCGGCGTGGCGGACCTTCACCACGTTGCCACCGCCCCGGTCCCACCCCGCGAAGGTCACCACCCCGTTCGCCGTCACCTCGACCGGAGTCCCGACCGGCGCGCCGTAATCGACGCCGTAGTGCGGGCGGAAGATCTTGAGGACGGGATGGAAACGGCGGTGGCTGAAATTCGAGGTGATCCGGGAGTAGCGCAGCGGCGAGCGGAGGAACATCTTCTTGAGCGGGCGCCCCTCGCCGTCGTAAAAGACGCCGGAGTCGCCGTAGCGATAGGCCTCGTGGCGTTTTCCGTCGTTGTCGTAGACCACCGCGAGGATGCGGCCCACGTCCTGGGGCTGCCCGTCGAGAAGGACCTCTTCATAGAGGACCTCGAAGTGGTCTCCCATCTGAAGGTCGCGGGAGAAGTCGAGGTCCCACTGGAGGATATCCGCCATCCGGTAGGCCAGGGTCGAGGGGCCGCCGGCGCGGCGGATCGAGCTCTCCAGCGGCCCGTCCAATGAGCCGCGCAGAGCACGGACCTCGACGCTGCGTACGAAAGGCTGCCAGTCCGTGGCCCAGCTCCCGGCGGCACGCCGCATCTCGACCCGGCCGCTGCCGGTGACGGTGAGCGCGAACGAGGCCAGCGATGAGTCCGGATTGAAGAACGCCGAATAGTGGTCTCCCGCCTTGAGCACCCGCAGCTCGACGTGCTCGGCGAGAGCATTGGTGGCCTCCCGGGCATCCGCGCCGTGCAGGCCGAGCTTCTCGAACACCGCGGTCACCGTCTCGCCCCGCCGCAGCTGGTCCTCGACCGGCACGCGCGCCTGATCGAGCCGCGCCGTGGCCTCGGTCGGAAGGGTGATGCGTTCGTTGAAGCGGGGGGAGAGCGACAGGGGGAATGGCGATCTGTTGTATGCCTCGAGGCTGTGGGTGCTGAGGAAGAGGCCAACGGCCAGGAGGATGAGCCCGAGCGGAAGCGCCAGGCGAAAAACGTGCGGAGCAAGCTTGACCCTTGTTGACTGCATCCCGTGCAGACCTCCCAATGGCAAAGGGTGGGCTCAGGCGTACCAAGCGTCGCGGTTTAACTACGCGGCGGATAGTAGCACAGGATACGGAACGAGATGCAACCCCTAGAGAAAAATGGGGCTTCCACATTTCAGGAGTGGCTTAGAAATAATCGGGGAACAGGCCAGGCTTTTACCCCAACAGCTCGCCGATCACCTGGTCGGGGTTGTCGGGGAGCTTGCCGCGGTAGACGACCTGGCCGTCCTTGATGATCAGCAGGCCGGGGAGGGTCGCCATGGCGTACTTTTTCGAGAACGCGCCGTCGGAGTCGAGGAAGACGGTCGCGCCGAGGTCCTTCCCGGCGAGGAAGCTCTCCACGGCCTTGCGGTCTTCCTGGAAGTTCACCGTCACCACGCGGGCCCGCCCACCCCAGCGCTGCGCCAGGGGATTGACCCGGGCAGCGATGTCCCGCGAGCGGGGAGACCAGGAAGCCCAGACGACGACGATCGTGGTGCCGCGGGAGAGATCCGACTCGGCCAGCTGCTCGCCGCCCAAACCCTGGAGGCGGATTCCCTGCGCGGCGGCCGGAACCGCCAGCAGCGTGAGGCAGAGGACCGACAGGGCGGCGGCCCAGGGGCGGAGGAGAGGATGGCTCATCGAAGTCGTCGCTTCAGTGAGGACCGGAAACGATCCCGCGATGCGGCAGGCTGGTGAGGATCCGCATCCGCAGGCGCTCGGGAGCGCTGCAGCGGATGCACTTCTCCCGCACGATCAGCAGGAGCCTGCGGGTGTAGTCCACCCGCTTGGCGCAGGAGCCGCAGCCGGAGACATGATCACGGAAAGGGGCCAGCAGGTCCTCTTCCATCTCGTTGTCGAAGAACAGGAAAAGTGCCGCCCCGACCTCTTTGCAGTCCATCATCCTTCCTCCGCGATCCAGGCTCGTTCTCATGGCTCCCCAATTCGCGATCCACGTACATCAACTCGGGGGGCCGGGCCGGATATTTCCTCCGCTCTTGCTGCAAGGTCTGTGGCGTTTGGCGTGCGCGTCTACTTAGACGTCGCGACTTTGCTGCGCATCTTGGCCGGCTCGCCCTCGCGCAGATACCCGTGCTCGCGGGCGAACTCCAGCATGGCTGCTTCGAGCAGCCGGCGGCCGCGGTACAGGCGGCTCATCACGGTACCGACCGGC
>Ga0134121_10004494_pt1 | contig 11431 bp, 7 predicted proteins | sample KB301_FD_96463 | JGI IMG/M metagenome (GOLD analysis project Ga0134121, IMG submission 96463) | Terrestrial soil microbial communities without Nitrogen fertilizer from Kellogg Biological Station, Michigan, USA - KB3-0-1 | ecosystem: Environmental > Terrestrial > Soil > Unclassified ...
GCAAGGTCCTCGGTGCTCATGATCGGCCCGCACGGCACGTCGAGCGGATTCAGGATTTCCATGAATTCGCGCTTGGTGTACTTCTCGGCGAATTTGTTGATGAGCGTCCACATGAGCTGCTGGTTCTTGCGGCGATCGGCAATCTTGGCGAATCTTGCATCACTCGCGAGGTCCGGGATGCCGACGTCCGGCCCGATTCGCTTCGCGAGCGCATCCCAGACCGCTTCCTGGACCACGATGTAAAGCCAGTCGTTCGCGCCGTGCGGCTTGCAATGGATGGCGTTGCCGAGCTGGCCGCCGCCGGAATCGTTGCCCGCGCGCGGCACTTCGCCCATCCCCTTGTAAGTCGGCACCGAATACTCGGACAGGTCGCCGCGCGCGAGCCGCTGGTGATCGCGAAACTTGACGCGGCAGAGATTCATTACGCCGTCCATCATCGCCACTTCGACGTACTGCCCCTGGCCGGTGCGATTCGCCTGGTTGAGCGCGGCGAGCAGTCCGACCGCAAGATGCAGCCCCGTGCCCGAGTCCCCGATCTGCGCGCCGGTCACGAAAGGCGGGCCGTCCGGAACGCCGGTCGTGCTCATCGCGCCGCCCATCGCCTGCGCCACGTTCTCATAAGCCTTGAAATCGGCATAGGGCCCCGACGAGCCGAAGCCCTTGATCGAACCCACCACGATCTTCGGATTCAGTTGATGGATCTTCTCCCAGGTGAAGCCGAGCCGCTCGAGCACGCCCGGGCCGAAGTTCTCCATCATGATGTCGCACTTCTTCAACAGGTCGACGAAGACCTGCTTGCCTTCCGCGCTCTTCATGTTGACCGTGATCGAGCGTTTGTTGCAGTTCAACATCGTGAAATACAGGCTGTCCGCGTTCGGCACGTCGCGCAACTGCCCGCGCGTCGCGTCGCCCTGCGGCGGCTCGAACTTGATCACGTCTGCCCCCATCCAGGCGAGCAGCTGCGAGCACGTCGGCCCGGCCTGGACGTGGGTCATATCGAGAATGCGTACGCCTTTTAGAGCTTCCATGCTGATCTCCAATACTTCTGCGACTATTTCTTTTTCGCTGCGGTCGGGTTCAGGCTCGTGATGCGGCCGCTTTCCGTGCCGGCGGTTTCATCAATGACGGCGTTTATGAGCGTGGGCTTGCGCGAGCGCAGGGCATCTTCCATCGCCTTGCGCAGTTCGGCCGGGGTCGTGGCGTGCACGCCCACGCCGCCGAAAGCTTCGATCAGCTTGTCGTAGCGCGCGCCCTTCACGAACACGGTCGGCGCCACGTCGGGGCCGCCCGTCGGATTGACGTCGGTGCCCTTGTAGACGCCGTTGTTGTTCATGACCACGATGCACACCGGCAGGTTGTAGCGACAGATCGTCTCGACTTCCATGCCGGAGAATCCGAATGCGCTGTCACCCTCGATGGCGATTACCGGGCTCTTGCTCACCACCGCGGCGGCGACGCAGTAGCCCATGCCGACGCCCATGATGCCCCAGGTGCCGACATCGATGCGCTTCCTCGGCTTGTGGACGTCAACGATGCTGCGCGTGAAGTCGAGCGCGTTGGCGCCTTCGTTCACGAGCATCGCGTCCGGGTTCGCCTTGACGATGTCACGCACCACGTTCAGCGCGCTGTGAAAATTCATCGGTGAAGGATTTTTTGCCAGCGTCTCGGCCATCTTCTCGACGTTCTTGCTCTTGCGCTCGAAGATGGAGCCCATCCATTCGGTCGACGGCTTGCTCCAGCCGGCGCCCATGCCGGCGAGCAGCGCCGACACGCACGAGCCGATGTCGCCGACCACCGGCGCGTCGATGCGCACGTTGCTGTCTGCCTCCTGCGGCGAGATATCGATCTGGATGAATTTCTGGCCGCCCCAGGCCTTGGAAGACTTGCCACCCCAGGTCTTGCCCTTGCCGTGGGACAGCAGCCAGTTCAGGCGCGCGCCGATCAGCATTACCACGTCGGCCTCGGGCAGCACGTAGGAGCGGGCCGCGGAGGCGCACAGCTCGTGCGTGTCGGGCAGCAGGCCCTTGGCCATGGACATCGGCAGGTAGGGAATGCCGGTCTTCTCGACGAGCGCGCGGATGTCGGCGTCCACCTGCGCGTACGCCGCGCCTTTGCCCAAAATGATCAACGGCTTCTTCGCGCCTTTCAGCATGTCCAGCGCGCGCTTGACCGCGTCGGGCGCGGGAATCTGCTTCGGCGCCGGGTCGACCACCTTGATCAGCGACTTCCTGCCGGCCTCCGCCTCAATGGACTGTGCGAAGAGCTTCGCGGGCAAGTCGAGGTAGACGCCGCCCGGGCGGCCGGAGACGGCGGCGCGGATGGCGCGCGCGATGCCCACGCCGATGTCCTCGGCGTGCAGCACGCGGAAGGCCGCTTTCGCAACCGGCTTCGCGACGGCGAGCTGGTCCATCTCCTCGTAGTCGCCCTGCTGCAGGTCGACGATCTCGCGCTCGGAGGAGCCGCTGATCAGGATCATTGGAAAGCAGTTGACGGTGGCGTGGGCCAGCGCGTTCAGGCCGTTCAGGAAGCCGGGCGCGGAAACCGTGAGGCAGATACCCGGTTTCTGCGTGAGGAAGCCCGCGATCGAGGCGGCATAGCCGGCGTTCTGCTCATGGCGGAACGAGAGCATGCGCAGGCCCGCGGCCTGCGCCCGGCGCGTCAGATCGGTGATCGGGATGCCGGGCAGGCCGTAAATCGTGTCGATGCCGTTCAACTTGAGGGCGTCGATGACCAGGCCAAAGCCGTCGGTCATTTCCTGTTTCGGCTGGGCGTCGGCGGCCGTGCTTGCCACCGGATTTTCAACGTTTCCCATGACTTACTCCTTGACGAGTGTGGTGCTGGAGCTGGTTTCTAACATATTGAAAGGGCTTCAAATATAGGCATTCGGTCGGAGCTCTTCCTTGACCGAAGTCAAGAACTAGCGGTTATACTCGCCCGTCCTCCCCGGCGGCCCCGCCGCGCCGCAGTGAACAGCCATGACCACCCTCGATCGTCACCCGGAAGCCCGCATCGTACGGGTGCAGCTGCGTCATAACCTGGTCCTCAAGCATCTCAACTCCGCCCAGCGGCAGGAACTCGAGGCATTGCTCGAGATTGCCGATTACCCCAAAGGCGAAGCGCTGGAGCATCAGGGAGACCGGGCGATGGAGCAGTATTTCATCATCGAGGGAATACTCAAGCGCGTGGTATCGAACGCTCAAGGCAAGGAAATGATCCTGCGCTTTGCCGCCGAGAGCGATATCGACACGAGCTATGCCGCGTGGCGCCTTAAAACCCCCTTGCCCTATTCGATCCGCACTGTCACCAAGGTCCGCGCCGCCAAGCTCTCGATGCAGCATTGGGTGGAATTCCTCGAGCGCCACGCCGCGATCAAGAATGCCTTCGAGTTCGAAATCATGAAGCTCATGAGCGAAGTCATGGCGCATACCATCACCCTCCATTTGCTCGATGCACCCGGTCGCCTTCGGCGCTTCATGCGCAAACATACCGAACTCTTCGAGCGCCTGCCCAAAAAGGACCTGGCCTCCTACCTCAATCTCTCGCCCGAAACCCTGTCGCGCCTGAAGCGTCGCAGCAAACTCTGACTGGCGCCGTTCATCCTGGCGCGCCGCCGGGCGCGGGCGTCCTCAGCCGCGCGATCAACGCGGAGAGCAGCGGCCAGAACAAGGCAAACAGCGCCAGGCCGGTGAGACTGCCCACCAGCCAGTTCGAGAAGAAAACCGTCATGTCACCCTGCGAGATCAGCATGGACTGCCGGAACGAGCTCTCGGCCGAATCGCCCAGCACCAAGGCGAGCACCATGGGTGCGAGCGGGTAATCGAGTTTCTTGAAGGCATATCCGACCACGCCGAACACCATCATCAGCCATACGTCGAACATGTTGTTTTTCACGGTGAACGCGCCGATGGCGCAGATCACCACGATGACCGGCGCGATGATCGGAAACGGGACGCGCAGGATCGCGGCGAACAGAGGCACCATGGTCAGCACGACGATCAGCCCCGCAATGTTGCCGAGATACATGCTGGCAATGAGCCCCCATACGAAATCCTTCTGCTCGACGAAGAGCAGCGGCCCGGGTTGCAAACCCCAGATCAGCAGTCCGCCGAGCAGCACCGCCGCGGTCGGCGAGCCCGGAATGCCCAGAGTGATCATCGGCAGGAGCGCGGACGTGCCTGCGGCATGTGCCGCGGTTTCAGGCGCGATCACGCCCTCGAGCTGGCCGGTGCCGAACTTCGCTCCATCCTTCGAGACCTTGCGCGCCACGCCGTAGCTCATGAAGGACGCCGGCGTCGCGCCTCCGGGGATAATGCCCATCCAGCAGCCGATGATGCAGCTGCGTATCGAGGTGGCCCAGTAACGCGGCAGCTTCTTCCAGGTTTCCAGCACGATTTTCGGGTTGATCTTCGCGCTGTGGCCGGTGAACGACAGCCCCTCCTCCATGGACAGCAAAATCTCGCCGATGCCGAAGAGGCCAATCACCGCCACCAGGAAGTGGAAGCCGGAAAGCAGTTCCGTGAATTCGAAGGTCAGGCGCAACTGGCCGGTGACGATGTCGATGCCGACCGCGGCCATGGCAAAGCCCAGCATCATGGCGGCGACGATTTTGAACGGGTTACCCTTGCCGGTGCCGACGAAGCTGCAGAAGGTCAGAAGGTAGACCGAGAAGAACTCCGGCGGACCGAACTGAAGCGCGAATTTCGCAACCAGCGGCGCCAGAAACGTGAACATCAGGACCGCCACCAGCGCCCCCACGAAGGAAGAGGTAAACGCACCGGTCAGGGCTTCACCCGCCCGGCCCTGCTGCGCCATCGGATAGCCGTCGAAAGTAGTCGCCACCGACCATGGCTCGCCGGGGATGTTGAAGAGTATGGAAGTGATCGCGCCCCCGAACAGCGCCCCCCAGTAGATGCAGGAGAGCATGATGATCGCCGAAGTCGGCGACATGGTGAATGTGAGCGGCAGCAGGATGGCAACGCCGTTCGCGCCGCCCAGCCCGGGAAGCACGCCGATGATCACGCCCAGCGTGATGCCGATGAACATCAGCACCAGGTTGTACGGCGTCAGCGCGACCGCGAAGCCGTGAAACAGCGCGTTGAGTTCCTCCACCTAGCCCCCTCGCTTCCCGCTAATAGCCAAGCAGGTTCTCCAGCGGCCCCTTGGGCAGCGGGATCTTGAACCAGATCTCGAACATCACGAACGTGCAGATGCTGACACCCAGGCCCACCGCCGCACTGCGCAGCCACGTGTAATGCCCGGCAATTCTCATGAACAGGCCGATGAAAATCGCCGAGGCAACGTAGATGCCGATGAACTGCACTCCGAGCACGTAAATGGTGGAAGGCACGAGAATGACGAGGACCTGCTTGAGTTGTTCGTGGGTAACGAACACGCTTTTGTCGGTTCCGAGCTTGAGCAGGCCCTGCACGAACACCACGGCGCCGCAAATGCAGGTGATCAGTCCGATGTAGAACGGGAAATATCCGGTTTGCGGCCCGTCAGTGCTCCAGCCCGAGCCGAGCCGGTGGCTGTCCCAGGCAACCAGCGCGCCCAGCGCAAAAATAATGGCGGCGACCGCCACGTCGAGCACGATGGTGCGCGTCCCGCCCCGGCCCGAATCGTGGTCTTGCGACATGACTAAACCGCTCCGACAAACTTTCTGACAGGAGCGCAACCGCGCCCCGATTGAGTCAGGCCGGCGGGTTGGCAGGAGCGCCCGCCACCCGCCCGCCTTTTCCGCAATTTACTTCTTGGGCGCGAGGAATCCCGCCTCTTGCATCAGGTCGCGGTGCAATGCTTCGGCCTTCGCAACCCAATCGACGTACTCCTTGCCGGCCATGAAGGTCTGGTTGAACGCGCCGTCTTCCATGAATTTCTGCCAGTCCGGAGTGCCGCGAACCTTCTTGAACAGCTCGACGTAAAAACTGACCGTATCCGCCGATACCCCGGGCGACATGAAAATGCCGCGCAGCATGACGTATTCCATGGGAATGCCGCTTTCCTTGCAAGTCGGAATGTCGCCCCACGCCATGGTGTCAGTGACTTTATTCTTGTACGGCATGCGCTGGCCGTCGAACACGCACAGGGGCCGCAGCTTCCCGCCGCGCCATTGCGCCACCGCCTCGATCGGATTATTGACCGTGGAGTCGATATGCTTGCCGACCAGCTGGGTCGCGACTTCACCGCCACCTTTGAACGGAACGTAGGTGAACTTCACGCCCAACGCCTTCTCGATCGCAACGGTGATGATCTGGTCTTCCTGCTTGGAGCCGGTGCCGCCCATCTTGAACTTATTGGGTCCGCCCTTCTTGACGGTGTCCAGATACTCCTTGGGCGACTTGTAGGGCGTCTCCGCATTGACCCACAGGACGAAGTTGTCGAGCGCCAGCATTGCGACCGGCGTCAAATCCTTGTAATTGAACGGAACACCCGTGGCTAGCGGTGTGGTGAACAGGTTCGACAACGTGATGACGATTTTGTGCTGATCGCCCTTCGATGCCTTGACGTCTAGGAAGCCCTCGGCGCCTGCCCCGCCCGACTTGTTGATCGACACGAGCGTCTGCTTCATCAGGTTGTGCTTGGCGACGACGCCCTGGCTGAAACGCGCCATCTGGTCGGCACCACCGCCGGTGCCGGCGGGGATGATGAATTCGACCGACTTGGTCGGCTCCCACGCCAGGGCCGGGCCGGCGGCGACGGAAATGGCGAGCGCCATCGCGCTGCATGACGAAATACGCTTGATATCCATGATTGACTCCTCCTCGTACGTTGGACAACGGTTACCGCGTCCGCCCCTATCTTTTTTTATGCAATTCAACTTTCATGTATCTGCCAAATCTTCCGATATTCCACATCAAATTCTCTTGACCGGTGTCAATTTTACCAACAGGCGCCACTCTATACCCGGGTTGACGCACTGCAATAAGCCCTCCGCATCATCACTTCATGATCAGCGCAGCCACTGGCGGCAGCGGTGTCTCGAGAAAGATGAAAGGCTCCCGGTTTCAACCGGGAGCCCCCAGGTTCACTCATCGAGTTGGCGCCGCCATCATTGCGGCCGCTTTGTGGCGGAGGTAGACCTTGGTGATCTCGGCCGCTATCGAAGCCAGGAACATGAAGGGAAGCATGAACAGCCAGTCACTGACGCTCAGCGGAACGGTGTCGAAGAAGGGATTGAGGATGGGCACGTACACGGCAATAAGAACTATCAGCAGAGAGGCGCCGTTCGCCCAGAACATCCACTTGTTCGAAAAGAACCCGATAGCAAACATGCTGTAGTGCTCGGAACGGGCGGTGAAAGCCCGCAGCAGCTCGGATACGCAGAGCGTCACAAAGGCAATGGTTTGGGCGCGAGGCAGGTCTTGTGGATACATCTTGAGGGCCCAGTAATAGGCCATCAGCACGGCCGCCGTCATCACGATGGCTTGCACCACGGTCCCGATCTGCATCTCCCAATTGATCACCGGCTCCTTGGTGGGGCGGGGAGGCAATTTCATGATATCCGGATCACCCTTTTCCATGCCCAGCGCCAGCGCCGGAGCGCCGTCGGTGACGAGATTGAGCATCAGCAGCTGAACCGGCCGCAACGGCAACGGCCAGCCAAAGAGCATCGCCAGAAAGATGATCAGGATCTCGCCGATGTTGCAGGAAATGAGGTAATAGACGAACTTCCGGATGTTCGAATAGATAACCCGGCCCTCCTCGATGGCCGCGACGATGCTGGCATAATTGTCATCCGTCAGCACCATGTCGGCCGTCTCCTTGGAGACGTCCGTCCCGGTAATCCCCATCGCCACCCCGATACTGGCGCGCTTCAATGCAGGCGCATCGTTCACGCCATCGCCCGTCATGGCGACGACGTGGCCCGCGGACTTGAAGGCTTCGACGATCTTGGTCTTGTGGGCGGGCGAAACGCGGCAGCAGACGTTCACCTCGCCGATGACCTTGGCGAGCTCGGCGTCGCTCATCGTATCGAGTTCCGCTCCCGTCAGAACTTTCCCCCCAGGAACGAGGATGCCGATTTCCCTGGCAATGGCTTCGGCGGTGTCCTTGTAATCCCCGGTCACCATGACCGTTTTCAGGCCCGCCCTCTGGGCGATCTTCACGGCATCCTTCACTTCCGGCCGCGCCGGGTCGATCATTCCCAGCAGACCCACGAAGGTCAGGCTCTTCTCCACGTTATCCGGCGTGCACTGGGCCGGCACTCCATCCAGCGGCCGGAAGGCCACCCCCAGCACGCGAAGGGCTTGACGGCCCATGTCCTGGTTGACGGACAGGATTTCTTTGCGCTTGTCGGGCGTGAGGGGAATGGGTTTCCCGTTTTCGACGATGCTGTCGCAAATATCCAGGATGAAATCGGGCGCACCCTTGACGAAGGCGACGGTGCGCGGGCACTCGAATGGAAAAGAGGGCGAGCCCTTCAACTCGTGTATCGTCGTCATCCGCTTGCGGTCGGAATCGAATGGGATCTCCTGGACACGGGGAATGGTTTTTTCCAGTTCCTTGCGCCACACGCCGGACTTGGCTGCGATGACCACCAAAGCGCCTTCCGTCGGGTCCCCGATCAGCTTCCAGGTTTTTTCGCCCTTTTCCTCGCCGCTCTCCTCCAGCTTGGCATCGTTACAGAGCGCGCTCCCGTGACACAGAAGCGAAATGCTCGGATTTTCATTTGGGTTTAAGGGTTGCCCTCCGGCTGAAAATTTCCCGATCGGGCTATAGCCCTCGCCGCTGACATTGAATCTCTTCCCGCTCACCCACCCCTGGACGACCGTCATCTCGTTCTGGGTCAAGGTGCCGGTCTTATCGGAGCAGATAACCGTCGTGCAGCCGAGAGTCTCGACGGCGGGAAGCTTGCGGATCAGCACATGGCGCCGGATCATCCGTTGCATGCCCAGTGCCAGACAAATCGTCACGACGGCGGGCAACCCTTCGGGAACCGCGGCGATGGCCAGACTGACGGCGGTCATGAAGAGCTCAACGATGGTTTTCTTCTCGGCGGTGAGATACGCGAGGGGGCCCTCATTGAGGACCATCCTGAAGTTCGTATCCATGAAGACGCCGTAAACAAAGATGGCCCCGCATATCGCCAGGCAAACGATGCCGAGCGTTTTTGCCAGCTGGTCGAGCTTCATTTGCAGGGGCGTCGCCTCGTCTTCGAAGGACTGGATCATCTCCGCGATAAGGCCGATCTGCGTGTGCATGCCGGTAGCCGTGACGAGCCCTTTGCCCCGCCCATAGGTAACCATGGTGGACATGAAGGCGGTATTTTTCCTGTCTCCGATCGGAATATCCTTGTCGAGCACGACGTTTGCCGCTTTTTCCACCGGTACGGATTCCCCTGTGAGCGAGGCTTCCTCGACCTTCAGGTTGACGCTCTCGACCAAACGCATGTCGGCCGGAATGTAATTCCCGGCTTCGACGAGAACAATATCTCCGCGAACGAGTTCGCGCGACGCAATGGTGATCTGGCGCCCGCCGCGCATCACCTGCGCATTCGGGGCCGACATTTTTTTCAGGGCCGCAAGAGCCGCTTCCGCCTTTGACTCCTGGATGACGCCGACGACGGCGTTCAAGGCCACGATGACGATGATGGCGGTAGCATCGATATACTCTCCCAGGAGCAGGGAAATAATCGCCGCTACGATCAGGATAATTACCAGGAAGTTATTGAACTGGTTGAATAACAGCGCCAGAAATCCCGGGCGCGGCTTCTCCTGCAACTCGTTGGGCCCGAACTTCTGCAGCCGCTCCTTGGCCTGTTCCGGGGTTAGCCCGTTTTCAACGTGGGTTTCCAGTTCGCCGGCAAGGTGGTCGATATGCTTGAAGTGAGATTCGTGAACCGTCGCGTCCGTCATATTCAATCCTCCTTGTTTAAGCTGCCGGCTCCGCGCGTGCCTGGCGCGCCGAAAGTACCTTGCCCAACGCCACGACGAACGCAGCGGCAATCAATCCCGCCGCGGATAATTTCAGCTTCATCTCGCCAACCGCGAACACCTCGAAGTCGATCAGCCAGCGTGCATGGATTTCGAACCACTCAACCACGACCGGATCGGTGACCGGCATCTCGCCAGAGACATAGCCGATGAGCGCAGCGCCGATCGTGATTATGACCGGGTAGCGCACCATCAGCTTCATCAGCATCGTGGCGCCGAATACCACGAGCGGAATGCTGATCGCAAGCCCCAGGACCAGCAGCATAATGCTCTCCTTCGCCACGGCCGCCACCGCAATCACGTTATCCAGGCTCATCACTACGTCAGCGATGAGTATCGTTTTGATCGCCTGGAGAAGATTTTCCGAGCTCTTGATGTCGTCGTCGCCCTCTTTGGGCATCAGCAGCTTGACCGCGATCCAGAACAGCAGCAACCCGCCGATGATTCTCAGATAAGGGTATTGCAGCAACGCCACCGCGAACAAGGTAAGGACGATCCGCAGCACCACCGCGGCGCCCGCACCCCAGAATACGATTTTGTCTTGCTGCTGCTTGGGCAGCGATCGCGCAGCGAGCGCGATCACGACCGCATTGTCGCCGGACAATACAATATTGACCAGGATGATCTGCCACAGACCGAACCAGAATTCAGTGGTCTGAAGCTCGTTCAGGAATTCCATGTAAGCATTTCTCCGTCGTTTTTCGGGCGCGCCGGATTATACCGGATCAGAATAATCCAACGACTTTGCCATCGTCAGTCAAGTCGATCTTCTCGGCCGACGGAACCTTCGGCAGGCCCGGCATGGTCATGATGTCGCCGCAGATCATGACGACGAACTCCGCTCCCGCCGCCAGCCGCACTTCGCGAATGTTGACCATGTGCCCCGACGGTGCGCCGCGCGCGCCGGCATCGGTCGTGAACGAGGACTGGGTCTTCGCGACGCACACCGGGTAGTGGCCGTAGCCGTCTTCCTGCAGCTTCTTGATCTGCGTGCGCACCTTGGTGTCGGCGGAAATATCGGCTGCGCCATAGACCTTCGTGGCGATCTTCTTCATTTTGTCCCACAGCGAATCGGAGTCCTCGTAGACAAAAGTCGGGCTCGATTTCTGTTCGCACAAATCGACGACGATGCGAGCGAGCTCCGCCGCACCCTTGCCGCCGTCGGCCCAGTGGGTGGCCACGACCACCTTGGCGCCGAGCTTGCCGATACGGTCGGTCAGGAGGTCCATTTCCGCCTTGGTGTCGGCGATGAAACGGTTGACCGATACCACGCACGGAATGCCGTAGACGTCCTTCACGTTCTTGACGTGGCGCTCGAGATTGACCAGCCCCTTCTCCAGCGCCGCCAGGTTCTCCTTGTTGAGATCCTCCTTGCCGACCCCGCCGTGGTGCTTCAGCGCGCGCACGGTAGCGACGATTACAGCGGCACTGGGCCGGAGACCGCTCTTGCGACACTTGATATCGAGGAATTTCTCGGCGCCCAGGTCCGCGCCGAATCC